>MAAC01009704.1_pt1 | contig 195230 bp, 168 predicted proteins | sample 1115981 | NCBI WGS metagenome assembly MAAC01 (sample SAMN04961126, study PRJNA320927) | seawater metagenome | isolation source: sample BD02T64 sea water enriched with oil for 64 days | place: USA:Gulf of Mexico | collected 2013-07-27 | reverse complement strand
ACTGTGCCTGCGGATAGAGAAGCGTTCCTTACGGCACTCGGGACGGCTGTCGCGGGAACATCCGGCGTAGAGCTCTCTGGAAACGAACTTGTCTTTGATCATACGGCGAACAGCCTTAGCTTCTCACTGGATGCGCTCACAGATGCCATCGTTGAAGGCCCTGAGAGTTTTGCAATTGGACTATCTGGAGATGATGCGCCGAATGTAGCCACGAGTATTGATGTCGCCAATAGCAGCGTTGGAACAACCATTACTGATACTAACGCGGTAGAATTTTCGCTTGTTGGCGATACATCTGTATCTGAAGGCGGGGTCGCCAGTTATACAGTTTCCTTTACGGGTGACATACCATCAGGTGAGACGACTTCAGTAGATGTAACATTTTCCGATACTGATACAACATCAGCTGATTACAGTGATTTCTTAACTGCCCTTCTTAATGCAGCGGCCGCTGCTTCGGGGGTTAGTGTGGTTGGAAATACCGTAATTTTTGATAGCACGGCAACTGATCTGACTTTTGATTTGAATATTGCATCTGGTGACCTTGTAGAATTAGATGAACAATATTCGATTGCCATCGAGAGCCCAACAGTCTCCAACGGGGGAGATGCCGTTTTATCAGCATCACAACAGGTCGATACGATAATTACAGATACAGATGACTTAACTGTATCGTTCCTTCAATCAACGTTATCTCGTAATGAAGGACTAAATGCAGGATATTCGATTGCTTTAGCAGGACTGGCACTGGCATTGACAGCCTTACCTGCTGGGGCATCTGTCTCTTTTGATTTAGAGCTCGATTTTGTTACTGCAGACGCGGCAGATATTACTGGCATGTTGTCTGATGCACTCTCAACTTTTCCTGCTGGTGTATCAGTTTCGGGTATTGGAAACACGGTAACCGTTACTGTTGATGGCATTGCGGTATTTACCGGCGGTGAAATTTCACTTGATTTCGATATTCCACTTATTGGCAATGACGGTACTGAGGTTGATGAAGAGTTTTCTCTAACGATTAGCAATGTTGTGGGTACCGGCGTAAATGCAATCACAGGTACAACTGTGAACACAACGACAGTTGTTGATGATGGCAGTGTTTCAACGTCACCAACGGAGAATGCCGATAACATTACCGGAACATCCAGCGGGGATAATATTGACGCATTGGCCGGTGACGACACAGTAGACGGCGGATCTGGCAATGACACAATTTCTGGCGGTTTAGGGAATGACTTTCTCATCGGTGGCGAAGGTTTCGATATTCTGAACGGTGGCGTTGATAATGATACGCTCGAGGGTGGTGAGGGTAACGACACACTTTCAGGTGGCGCCGGTGACGATGTTTTGAGAGGTCAAGGCTGGGATGATCTGCTAAATGGCGGTGATGGCCACGATCTTCTGGAAAGTGGGGACGGTGCAGGAAGCCTGTTTGGTGATGCGGATAACGATACACTTATCGGAGCTTTTGGGACAGACTTGCTTGATGGTGGTACCGGAAATGATAGCCTCCTCGGCGCAGAATTGGATGATACGCTACACGGCGGTGATGGTGCAGATTTTCTCAGTGGTGGCTCGGAGAATGACGAGCTGTATGGGGAAATTGGTAATGACACGCTTCAGGGCGACAGTGGCAACGACACATTGCTTGGAGGCGCAGGCATCAACTCATTGGAGGGCGGCACCGGTGATGACATATACCGCTTGAACCTTGGTGACGGGCAGCACACTGCAACCGATACTTCTGGTGCTGATCGTGTGTTTGTCGAAGATATCGATGATTTTCTGCGAACTGGTGGATCAGATTTGACAATTTTTGGAGACGGCGGTGAAGAATTAGTCATTAGTGATTTCTTTGGTGCCAGCAGTATCACGACCATTGATCTGAATTTTGTTACGGGCCTTTATACATTTGATATGGAAAAAGACCTCGTGGGAGATACGGATAATGATCTGTTGATCGGCACAGGGCTTGCCGATGTCATTACTGGCGGTGATGGCGATGATCTGATCATTGCTAAAAATGGCAATGATACAGTTCAAGGTGGCGCGGGCGATGACACACTAGTTGGTGAGGGTGGTGACGACAGCCTTGATGGGGGCGAAGGGTTTGATACAGCGTATCTTGATGCTAGCACAACCGGTGTAACTATAACGCTGGATACTGTGAGCACTGGAACTGGATCAGTCGAAGAAGGAACGGATACGCTAGTCAGTATCGAGAAGATTGTAGGCTCAGATCACAATGATACGTTTGTCGCAAACGCAGGTTTTTCCGGATCGTACGGAAATTTCAATGCATTTGAAGGGCAGGACGGTGATGACACGATAACCGGTAACGGGAACACTCGGGTTGACTACATCAATGCGGATGGTGGCGTGACGGTTGATCTTTCTGATGGGACTGCGGAAGCTGCTGGACTTGGCGCCACAAATATCGGATTTGATAATTTACTGGGCGGCATCAATCAGATCGGTGGATCTATGTTCTCAGACAGTTTGTCTGGCGGTGTGGATGACTATTACGAAAGTTTCAGAGGCCGAGATGGAAATGATACGATCGACGGAGGCTCGGGTTTTGACGAGTCTGATTATATTTTCTCCAGTGAAGGTATTACAGCGACATTAATAGCGGGCGGCGCCGGTACAGTGTCCAAAATTAGCGGTGAAGTAGATACTCTTTTAAGTATTGAAAAAATTCGCGGATCTGATTTTGCGGATAGTTTTGACGCTACCGCATTCGATGGTGGTTCATTCGGCCTGTCCAATTATGTTGAAGGTAGGGATGGCAATGACACTATTGCCGGAAACGGTGAAACCCGCGTTGAGTATCGTAATGCGGATGGTGGTGTCCATGTAGATTTGGGACTTGGTTTCTCTCAAGCAACTGCCGGCATCGACGGTGCAACTAATGTTGGTGTAGACGTCATTTCAGGTGCTACCAAGATAGTGGGATCCGAATTTGACGATAGTCTTGTTGGTGGCGCAGATGATTACTACGAAGAATATCGGGGAGAGGGCGGCGACGACACCATTGATGGTGTTAGCGGGTTCGATCGCCTGAATTACAGCTTTGCGGATTCAGCCATTAATATCGAATTTAGTGACATCACTGATGAAAGCGGAACGGTCTCCGACGATGGGCACGGTGGATCTGATGTATTCTCAAACATAGACGAGGTTCAGGGATCAACTTTTGGAGATACCATGATCGGTAATCTTCAAAGTGATCGTTTCATTGGCGGGGCAGGAGACGACACCATCCAAGGCGGCGGTAATTTTGATGCCGCCAGATATGACCGTAGCGATCAGAGTGATGCAGTACATGTAGATCTGCTGGACGGTTTTGCCTACAACGATGGGTATGGGGACACAGACACGCTGTTGGAAATTGAAGAAATTCGCGGCGGAGCAATGAATGACTCTCTTTACGGTAGTGCGGAAGATGAACGCCTGCGAGGCGGTAATGGGGATGATGATCTTCAAGGGCGCGGGGGGAGTGACAGTCTGAACGGCGATGCAGGTGTTGATACATTACAGGGTGGAGCCGGCGACGATTGGCTCGTTGGTGGTGCCGGTGACGATGTTCTTGACGGCGGTGCTGATTTTGATGCTGTCCAGTATTATGATTTGACGAGCGGTATTACGGGCGTAATGACAGGCGGCGGCGCTGGCACCGTATTCCACGACGGATTTACGGACACCTTAATCAGCATTGAAAAAATTCACGGCAGTGACTTTGATGACAGCCTTACTGGTAGCGCAGATTCAGACGATTTTTATGGAGAAGACGGAAACGATACGTTAGAGGGCAATGATGGTGTTGATTTTCTAAACGGTGGCTCTGGCGCCGATAGCCTTGTTGGTGGGATCGGCGATGACTGGCTTAGCGGTGGAGATGATGCAGATGTGATTGACGGGGGTGCTGGATTTGATACAGCACAACATGGTGATTTAGGTTCAAGCATCACGGCAGTTATGACGGGCGGCGGAGCAGGTACAGTTCAAAGTGATGGTGTTACAGACACCTTGATCAGCATAGAAAGTATTTACGGGACCGCGTTAAATGACAGCATGACTGGCAGCGCTGATGAAGACAATTTCTACGGTGAAGACGGCAATGACACTCTAATTGGTAATGGCGGCGTTGATGGGTTTGACGGTGGTGCTGGAGATGACAGCATCTCCGGAGGCGCTGGAGATGATTGGCTTTCTGGTGGAGCAGGTTCAGATACGTTAGACGGTGGCGCAGATTATGATGCTGCTCAGTATGTTGAGGCTGGGTCAGGAATTACTGCTGTTTTGACAGGCGGTGGCGCGGGAACAGTGGACCATGAGGGTTTCACCGATACACTAATCGGTATTGAAAAAATCCACGGCAGTTCCTTCAATGACAGCATTACGGGTAGTTCTGATAACGATGATTTCTACGCCGAGGACGGAGATGACACTCTAAATGGTGCTGGCGGTAACGATAGCATAGATGGCCAAGGCGGCGCAGACAGCATTGTTGGTGGCGCAGGAGGTGACCTGCTTTTCGGCGGGACAGGAAATGACTATCTTTTCGGCGGTGACGATTTCGATATCCTGAACGGTGGAGAAGACAACGATACGCTGGAAGGCGGTGACGGGAATGACACACTTTCCGGCGGTGCTGGTGACGATGTTCTGCGAGGCCAAGGCTGGGATGATCTGCTAAACGGCGGTGATGGACACGATCTATTGGAAAGTGGAGGTGGTTCAGGTCGCCTGTTCGGTGATGCGGATAACGATACTCTCATCGGTGGGTTTGGGACAGACTCGCTGGACGGTGGTACCGGCAATGACAGCCTTTTCGGTGCTGAATTGAATGACACTCTTGTTGGCGGAGACGGCGAAGACACCTTAGACGGTGGGACAGGCAGCGATTGGCTAAATGGTGGTGCTGGTGATGATGTGATTGATGGCGGTGCAGATTTCGATGGCGTTAATTATTATTCAGAAACGTCAGGTATCAATGTCACTATGTCAAGTGCCGGAGCAGGTACAGTTACGCATGATGGGTATACTGATACATTGATCAACATCGAACGTGTTCACGGGAGTAGCCACGCAGATTTCTTCACTGGAAGTTCTGATGCGGACCGCTTCTACGGAGAAGATGGCGGCGATACAATGGATGGGGGAGCTGGTGACGATTTTATGCAAGCCGGTAATGGTGCTAATTCGCTAGAGGGTGGGCTTGGTAACGACACTGCTGATTATTACGGTGTATCTACTGGCGTTACAATTGTTATGAGCGGCGGCGGCGCTGGGACTGTTGTTCATGACGGGGACACTGATACTTTAAGTGGCATTGAAATTGTTAATGGTAGTTTTGCCGATGATAATATCACAGGGAGTGCCGATACCGACAATTTCTACGGACATAGTGGGAACGATACAATTCTAGGTAACGATGGCGCTGATTTTCTCGACGGTGCTACTGGAAATGACAGCCTTGTTGGTGGCACCGGAGATGATACTCTTTTCGGCGGTGTAGATGCAGATATCCTGGAAGGTGGCATAGATAACGATGACCTTCGAGGCGGTACAGAAAATGACACCCTTATGGGAGGAGAAGGCGCTGACACTCTCTTAGGCGAGGCTGGAAACGATAGTCTTATGGGCGGTGATGGGGATGATGTTCTCGAGGGTGGTGTCGGTGATGATTATATGGCAACCGGTGATAATGGATATTGGGATATCGTAATCGCTGGACTTGGTAATGATACGATAGATGTTGCAAGCTCGGATGGATATTTTGAAATTCAGTATGATGGATTAAGCGTCTTTGACATTGATACTCTCGGTGGATCAAGCGCAGGGATTATTGCTGATTTGTCGTTGGGAACTATCAATAAAGGGGATGCTGGCATTGATAATATCTGGAACTTAAATCAGATTACAACGTCAGATATTGCTGGATTTGGAATACTAGGAAGCGCTGGAGACGATCTAATCACTGGGTTTGCGTATTCGGGAGTGTATTTGGGGTTCATGGGTGGGGCGGGGGACGATACTCTGGACGGCAATAGCGCAGCCTTCAACCGACTGAGTTACCGCGAAGCAAGCTCCAGTGTGGATGTTCAACTTAGTAGTCTGGAAGAAGGCTCAGGAGCGACGAGCAATGATGGGGACGGTGGCGCTGATACTTTTAGTGAGATGGACGAAGTTCAGGGATCTGACTTTGATGATACTCTTACTGGAAGTGATTTTTGGGATCGGTTCATCGGCCGCTCCGGCAACGATATCATTGACGGGGGAGACGGATTCGATCTCGTTCGTTATGACCAAAGTGGCTTAATAAACGGTGTGGATGTAAACCTTGGAACCGGTGTTGTGCTGGATGACGGTTACGGCGATCAAGACACACTGACGAGCATCGAACAAGTTTTCGGATCATCTTTTGACGACTCTCTTGTTGGATCCGTAGACGGGAACAGGCTCGAAGGTCGGGAAGGTAATGATACTCTGGTTGGCGGCGATGGTTACGACACGCTTATCGGCGGCGCAGGGGATGATTTGATTTTTACCGGCAGCAATAGTTATTTCGATGAAGTTATCGGTGGACTTGGGAATGATACGATTAATTTTACGAATACTGGTGGTGAATTCGGTATTTATTACAACGGCCTGACGAGCGACGATATCGATACTTTGGGGGGGTCTACTGCGGGGATAATTGCGAATTTACAGGCTGGCTCCGTCAATAAGGGGGATGCTGGGATTGATACATTATCAAATCTGGTTGAAATCACATCTGATTGGGGGTTTACTTTTTCTGGAACTGACGGTGATGATCAGATTACGGGATTTAACAATTTAGATGTCTATCTTTCATTCCAAGGTCGCGCTGGAGACGATACTCTTACCGGCGACATTGCAGCATACAACCGTTTGGATTATCGCTATTCAGATACCGGTGTTAATGTACAACTTGACAATTTGACAGCAGGTTCCGGTACAACGAGTAATGATGGCGAAGGTGGTTCTGATGTCTTTAGCAACATGGATGACATCCGTGGATCTAATTACCACGATACGCTAAGCGGCGGTAATTTCGACGACCGATTTATTGGGCGATCTGGTAATGATATCATTGATGGTGGCCTTGGAGATGACATGGTCCGTTACGACAGAAGCAGTCTTCTAAATGGGGTGGATGTCGATTTGAGTACAGGCATCGTTCTGAACGATGGATATGGAGATCAGGATACCTTAATCAGCATTGAGAAAATCCGTGGATCTTCTTTTAGCGACTCAATTGTTGGATCCACTAGTGATGAATGGCTCGACGGCAAAAACGGTGACGACGTGTTGATCGGAGGAGGTGGAGTCGATTGGATTTCAGGCGATGCCGGAAATGATACCCTAACCGGCGGAGCTGATGGTGATACGTTTAATTTCAACGGCTTAGCTGATGGCGTTGGTGTAATATTTAATGCGGCCTTCGGGGGCAGCAGTAATGACATTACCGATTTTGTATCAACGGTTGACACTGTTAATCTTGCCGCCAGTGATTTCGCGTTTGAAGCCGGTTACAGCTTTACTGATGATTTCCTGACAACTATCGGCGGTTCTGCCTATGACGGTACCAACGCAGACTACACAGGTGGTCAAGATACAGGGGAAGCAAAATTGATTTTTGATGGCTCCTATCTTTATTACGATGATAATGAAAGTGCTGACGGGTATACGGTTATTGCCGAATTCACCACTGGCACAATAGTTGGCGCTGATGTAACGGTGGTATAATTAGCGCTTCGTTGATAAAGACAGCGCGATTTATGGCAAGGGTTGAAGTGAACACCAATGATGATTATATATCTTAAGGTGTTCGCGAATGTACGCCTAAATATGCGTGCTGGATGACCGGTTTAGCGTGTTTCTTGTAAGTTCAAGTAGACATCTCGTGTTAAGGAACTGCGGACAATTCGTGAAGTGCCATCAGTAAAGTCACTTTCATATGTCATTCCAAACCGCTGAAGAATTTTGAGGGACGATGCATTTTTTGAATTAGCGATACCATAAATTTTTGGAAGGGCTAATGTCGCAAAGCCGAATTCGATCATTTTTGAAGCAGCTTCTGTTGCGTAACCATAGCCCCAATTGCTGGGATAAAGCCCATAAGAAATCTCAATATCATCTGTATCAGGCTTAATTTCACGCAAACCACATTCACCAATAAACTGCCCGCTTGCTTTTTCAATTATTGCGAATAGACCAAAATTGCGGCGGCGCCAATGGTCAAGAATTGACGCAAGCTCCGTGTCACTTTTAGCGCGATCAAGTGTTCCAATTTTGCGGGAGGCCATAACTTCTGGATCCCCATATAGGCGAAACAGCGTATTTGTATCGCTGGCGATCATTGGACGCATAGCCAAGCGTTCTGTTTCGAGTTTAAAAATTTCCATGACCTATCCATTTTAGATTTCATCCAATGATAACGAAACGGCTGCGTTAAAACAACTTCTCCAGGCATTAGGGAAATCCTGATGTTTGGGTTTTTTTGAGAAAAAATGCACAAAAGTCAAAGAAAATCAAAAAATAGAAATTGCAAATATTCTGGTTAATCAATCATTTTTGGGAATTCAAACACAATGATGAAGCTAATATTTGTTCATGGGTGGAGCGTCACCAATACTCGCACGTATGGTGATTTACCAGCGGTGCTCGCGGCACCGTCTGATCAACATGATATTGATATGGAGATTAGCCATGTTCATTTGGGTCGCTACATCAGTTTTCATGATGAAGTTTCGATGGAAGATGTTGCCCGGGCGTTTGATCAGGCATTGAGAGATACATTAGCGACCCAAAACGGCTCAATTCAGAAATTTTCATGCATCACACACTCAACTGGGGGGCCTGTCGTTCGGGAATGGGTTGAGCGCTTCTATGGGGCAGAGCTGCTTTCGGACTTGCCGCTTGAGCATCTCATCATGTTAGCGCCTGCTAATCATGGGTCTTCATTGGCAGCCATTGGAAAAGAACGGGTTAGCAGGATAAATTCGTGGTTTCAAGGGGTCAAGCCGGGGCAAGGTATTCTTGATTGGTTGGTTCTCGGCAGCAACGGTCAATGGAGGCTGAATGAACGTTCTTTGAATTATTCATTGGCAGAAAACAACTTTTTCCCGTTTGTACTAACCGGGCAGGATATTGATAGTAAGTTTTATGATTTTTTGAACAGCTATTTGACTGAAGTTGGATCTGACGGCGTAGTTCGTGTTGCAAGTGCCAATTTGAATTTCCGATATGTCAGACTGGTACAATCTGACGGTATCGTTCGCAAAAGGCCTAAAACACTCTCTCTCAAAGTCGATGGCGTGATTAGGAAAAGCGAAGGTGCTGGGTTTGGTTTAATTCCAAATGCATCTCATGCGGGATCTACAATGGGGATCATGAATAGTGTCAAATTGAATGCTGATCCTCAAAAGCCAGTGATTGACCAAATTTTTGGATGCCTAAAAGTGGGTGACAAAAAGGAATATGATACACAAGCGTTGGCGTTGGAGGCACTCACCACCGATACCCAATCACAAACAGATAGAAATATGATGATGGTATTTCAGATCAAAGATGATCGAGGTCAAACCATTAAAGACTATGATCTTTTACTCTTGGGCGGGAAAAGATATTCACCGGGCAAACTACCAGAGGGATATTTCATTGATAAGCAGATGAATGCTGAAACTGGACGGCTCGTCTATTACGTAAATGCCAAAAAACTACAAACTTTGGGCGCCATTGGTTTTCGTGTGATAGCACGCCCTGATAAAGGATTTACGCACTATGCAGCTGGTGAATTTCATTCGGACGAGATCAATGTCGCAGAGTTAATCGTCCCAAATCAAACCCTGTATGTAGAGATCGAAATGAAGCGCCGGGTAGCAAGAAACGTTTTCAAATTAGGCTCACCAAGTGCGAAGACTACAGAATTTAAAAGTGAAAAACCCGCTAAAGAAATCTTGAACTGATTACAGATTGGCGAATTGGTGGGAGTGTAAGCGAATTTGTATCATCACTTGCAAAGCTAGCTATCAAAATTGAGTTTCATACAGTATCTTGCAAGCAACGAAACAAGAGCCGCTTTTGATCAAATTACGCGGCATAATCAATGGAGAGATCGATGAAAGCGTATGTGATTGCAGACGGCAAGGGACTTGATGCATTGCAATTGAGGGACCGGGAAATCCCAAAACCAGGGCCGGGTGAAATTCTTGTACGTATGAAGGCAAGTGCAATCAATTATCGTGACTTTCTCACCATTAGTTTTGCAAGTTCAAGAGGAATTACAGAAGAGCGCATTCCAAATTCAGATGGTGCGGGTATTGTTGAAGAAGTGGGCGTTGGTGTAACAGCGTTTAAATCCGGCGATCGGGTCGTTGGCTGTTTTTTCCAAGATTGGATTGGTGGTTCAATTACAGAACGTACAATGGCAAGTGCCTTAGGCGGACCTATTGACGGTGTTCTGGCTGAATACGCTGTTTTTAAAGAAGACGGTGCGTTGCCGATGCCGGAGCATATGTCATTTGAAGAAGCCTCAACCCTTCCATGTGCTGCCTTAACTGCCTGGAATTGCCTGATCGAAAAGGGAGGGGCAACGGCTGGAAGTACTGCTCTTCTTCTTGGAACCGGCGGCGTTTCGATCTTTGCGTTGCAGATGGCAAAAGCCAGCGGTATTCGCACAATAGTGACGTCAAGCAGTGATGAAAAATTGGCACGTGTCAAGGAAATGGGCGCAAGTGATGTCATTAATTACCGGACAACACCTGACTGGGAACATCGCGTGAAGGAACTCACGGGTGGCAATGGTGTAGACGTTGTCGTCGAAGTAGGTGGGGCTGGTACCCTTGCGAAATCGGTGGAGTCCGTCCGCGTGGGCGGTACTATTTCACTGGTCGGTGTTTTAACAGGGGGTCAAATTGATCCGACATCGATCATGCGTAAATCCATTTGTTTACAAGGGATCTATGTCGGGCCTAAAAACATGTTTAAGAAAATGAATGCCGCCCTAGTTCACAATGATATTCATCCGGTGATTGATAAAGTGGTTGCGTTTAAGGACGCAAAAAAAGCCTATGAACTGATGCAAAGCGGTGCCCATTTCGGCAAAATCGTTATAGCAATGCCCTAACGTTATCTTGCTATTGAGCGAAAGCATTACGCTATTAAGATACGTCTAGCCCATCGCCGTTGTATGCTGCATCAAATCGGGACGCGAGCCATTTACCACTGATAATCGGTGGGTATTTGGCTTGCTCACCTACTTTGATGCAACTTTCAAAAACTTCTACTGTGGTGTCGTAGTTTGGCTCAACAAAGAATGGGACTGAATATCTATCTGATTTTAAGTCCCCTGTTACGCGATGCAGAGTAGACTTGTACCGGTCATTTGACCAGCGAGCCATCATGTCGCCAACATTGACCACATAACAGCCGTGTATAGGCGGTGCATCAATCCAATGGCCGTCTTTATGTTGGACTTGTAGGCCACCCACTTCATCCTGAGATAAGATTGTTAAACATCCGTAATCTGTATGTGCGCCTGCACCGGGTTGATCAGGGACACTTCTATGCGATGCTGGAAAATAGTGTAGCATTCTCAAGATACTGGTCGAATGATCAAAACGCTTATCAAAAAAATCCTGTTCTTGGCCAAGAGCTAAAGCCATTGCTTGTAAGATCTTCAAAGCAACTGACATTAACTCATCAAAATACGTTTCCACTGTCTCCTGAAATTTGTCGAGATCTGGGTAGATATTGGGGCAATAAAACGGATTGTCTGAAATGCTGTCTGGATGATCTGCGAAAAGATTAACGCCGAGATCAAAACTTTCCTTCAAATCCGCAGGCAGTCCCTTTTCGAGGTTTTCTGATCCCATCGGCGACCAGCCACGATATCCTTGGCTTTTTTTCATGTGAACCAAGTGTTTTGCTGTTTCGTCTTGGGCAAAGAATTTCTGGGCAGAGCTGTAGAGGTCGCTAATTCGGGCTTTGTCGATGCCGTGTCCCGCAACATACATTAAACCATAGGTGCTAAGTGCGTGATCAATTTCACGAATGACACCTTCCCACTTTGTGGTATCTGGATCCTGAAGCGGAGCGATATTTACAACGGGTAATGTTTCCACAAGCAACTCTTTTCCAAATTTTCCAAATAGCATCTTGTGGTAAAAAGCAAAACGAATACAGGAAAATTTTAGTACACATTTTTAGTATCATTTGAATTTGCGCAATTCCAGTTCAATTGGTTTGCAGCAGAAATATTAAGTTGGTAGAAGAGCTTTACGAAAACGCAATTTCTTTATTGTCCATGCGAATAAATTGACAGCAATGTCTGCGTCTTCGTTATAAGCGTATTCGCTATTCAGCGGCTTTATAAATTGTTGTTTTAGGATGTGCCATGATACGGCGGACCATTGGTTCAAAGAAACTTAAGGGTTCTGCTTCGTAATCCGGGTCAAACGCGTTTTGATCGTATTTTTCACAAAATTCAGCACAAGCGTTGAAAAACGGATGGTCCTTGAACTGATCGCGTAAATTACGGTCCAATCCAATATGATGGAAAAAATAATAACCTTGAAAAATTCCGTGATTTTTCGTGATCCAGTGATTTTCGTCCGACAGAAATGGCTGCATAATCGTTGCTGCGATATCAGCGTGATTATAGGTCCCAAGAGTGTCGCCAATATCATGTAGTAACGCCATTACTACGTATTCTTCATCACGACCATCACGGTGTGCCCGTGTAGCTGATTGCAAGGAATGCTGTAGACGGTCAATTGGAAAACCACCGAAATCCCCATCTAGCAAACGTAAATGAGACAGCACCCTATCTGGTAGCCCATTTGAGAATTCGCGAAAGTTATCAGAGATGACGGCGTAATCTTCCGCTGTCGCATCTGTCATTGTTGTAAAATTTGCAGTTTCTGTTGGTTTGTTGCTCATAGCTCACCTTTTTATTATTTAATACCCAAACGTTGCTACTGTTTGGGTCTGTTGGCAAGCACTAAAGCAAAATGGTTTGTTATGTTAGACAGCTTCTTTTCTACAAATAGGCGCAGGTTTGATGCCGAGGCGCGCAAACAAGTTCATATCGGTTTCATGATCCGGATTTTCTGTCGTTAACAATTTTGTGCCCGCAAATATAGAAGATGCGCCCGCCATAAAACACATGGCTTGCATCTCTTCGCTCATTTCTAAGCGGCCAGCTGACAATCGGACAACAGATGCTGGCATGGTAATTTTTGAAACTGCGATCGTCCGTACAAATTCAAATTTATCCAACTCCTCAGTGTTGCTAAGCGGAGTGCCTTCTACGTGAACCAGCATGTTGATAGGAACACTCCCCGGATGATCAGGCAAAGTAGAGAGGGTATGTATCATTCCAATACGGTCGCTTGCGTCTTCGCCCATGCCGACGATACCGCCGCTACAGACGTTAATTCCAGACTCTCTCACCAACGCTAGCGTATTCAGTCGATCTTGATACGTACGAGTAGTAATGATCTTCTCGTAGTATTCTTTAGAGCTGTCTACATTGTGATTGTAGTAGTCAAGGCCGGCTTCTTTCAATCGAATGGTTTGTGACGGGCTTAACATGCCAAGGGTCATGCATGTCTCCATCCCCATTTCACGAACGCCTTCGATCATAGCCGTGATGACATCCATATCGCGGTCTTTTGGACTGCGCCATGCTCCGCCCATACAAAAGCGCGTAGCACCGCCGTCTTTTGCTTTTTGAGCCTCGTCTAAAACGGCTTGAACTTCCATTAATTTTGCAGCAGGGAGGCCCGTATTGTTATGCGATGATTGCGGGCAATAAGCGCAGTCTTCCGGGCACCCACCGGTTTTGATGGAGAGTAAGCTTGACACTTGAACTTCATTTGGAGGGAAATATTCGCGGTGAACAGTTTGTGCTCGTAAAAGCAAATCCATGAGAGGCAAATCGAATAACGCTGAGATTTCGTCGCGCGTCCAATCATTGCGTAGAGAGTTTTCGCCAACCGTAGGATGGGGGGCAACTTGATCTGCGGCTATGGTTTCGTGCTTCATGATCTGTTCTTCCTATTTTGCGCAATTCAGGCTGTGATAGCAGTTCGAAAATCGAAAAGAAAGACTTGAATTTATTGTAATATTTCCTATTGGCGTTAGAGGAGAGGTCGATCTATTAGTATTTTTCGAATAATATAAAATGATCGTTGCAAACTGAGGTAGATAAAGATCTAATTTAAATTACGGTTTAGTTTAGAGACGTTACTGATCGTGCCTTAATAAAGGAAATAATAATGGCAACAAACAATGCGCGTGTTATTCGGCCCAAAACCTTACTTGCCCCGCCCATGCGGATGCAACCCGCCTTTGATAATCCGGAGGGGATCAGAGCTCTACTGGAGAAGGGCAGCTCTTATAAAACACTAGCCGCAGTCCACAAAAATGTCGGAGAGACAAGTGGCGGTTGGTTCCGTAACTTCTGGGCGCTGGGCGAAAAGGTTGTGTTTGAGGGGGCTGAGCCTTACTTTTATAATCAGCGATTTATAGATGCTGCCAAAAAATCGTTTCAAGCTGAGGTCATTCGCCCAGTCGCTATGATGACAAATTTGAACCTTCCCGCGCCGGGCGCTCCGTTTCATTTGGACTTACCTTTCTTTCGCGGAGTGCAAAATCGGGAAGTTCCAAGTTGGATGCTAGCCCCTATGGGATATTCGGGCCTTTTCCATGAATGGGCTATTCCTGTTGCATCCGCCATTTCTTGGTTTTACGAGGGCGTGGGAGGAGAGTTTGAATATTGGCCTGATGGTCTTTCTCAACCGTCTTTGACAGAAAATCCGCCGTATTCCAACGCCTGTGTACTAGCAGATAATGAATATATGTACCATCGTGTTGGTGCTATTGGACCAAAGGATCAGCAAAACTCTTATGATGATTTAGGGTATGATGCGCTTTTGGAGCTAACACAAGACAGACGTTGGGACGTTGTTGAAGATGGGATAGTGAAAGCCTCATTTGATTATGACCAAGTCCGCATTTCGGTGCTTTGGAAAGCTTATTGTTTTAAGGATGAGAGAGAAGCAAGATCATTCGACGATCATTCACATGACCTGACACCCCAGCTGGTGACGGATATTTTGTGTGCCGATATGAAGTCCCGCGGTATTGGGTATAAAGACCCCGGTGATTTCGCAAACGACACAGTCTGGAAGGAAAAAATACTGTCTGTCTACTCTGCACCTGATGGCGGCGCCAGTTACTAAGCGGCATCCCAGTAGGGTGTGTCGCCAAAGTTCGCAGTTAGGTGATCAATAAATAGTCTTACGCGGGAAGATAGGTATCGGGTTTGTGGGTAAATCGCATACGCGCCAAGCTCAACAGCTTTATATTTGGGCAGAACTTCGACTAATGCTCCAGATTTCAAATCTTCCCAACAGATGAAAGTCGGTGAGAAACAAAGACCAAGACCATCGATCGCGGCTTGCCGTAGAAAGTCACCATTGTTTGAAATCATGGCGGTTTTGCCGCCGAGATCGAATTGCTCTCCTGATGGGTCGCTCACTTGGTACATCATACCACTAGGACTTTTGTAACGTAGAAATTTGTGATCAGAAAATTGTGATGGATGGTGAAGCGGGGTATGGGTTTCGAGATATTTCGGACTGGCATACAAACGGTGGCGGATCGTGGTGAAGCGGCGGGCAATTAGACTTGAACTCTCTAGATTAGCAATACGAATAGCCAAATCTACCCCTTCTTCAACAAGATTAATCTGATGATCTGCGAAATTTAGGTCAATGATTAAGCCTGGATGAGCGGCCGCAAATGAATTAACGACCGGAGCCAAATGTTTAAGCCCGAATGATAAAGGTGCTGCGATTTTCAATGTGCCACTTAGTTCCGACTTTGCAATACTGACCGAGGCCACCATTTCTTCAGTATCGCTAAGAATTTTTTGGGCCTGATTATAAAACATCTGACCAGCCTCAGTTAAGCTAGAGCGACGGGTTGTTCGAGTTAAAAGTTGTACTCCCAACCTACCTTCAAGTTCTGACAGTCTGCGGCTGATGGCTGATTTGGCCAAGTTAAGCTGATTTGCGGTTGCTGTAATACTTCCGCTTTCAACGATTTTGACGAACAGCGCCATGTCTTCGAATTGTCCCATATTAATTGTTCTAATTTAAAGAACAGTTAGTTGCAATATTTTATCTTTATCCACGAAATAGGAAATATTAAATTCAGATCAATTCAATGAAGTGACTACCATTACGAAAGGGCAATAGGATGAGCGAAACGAGCCGTGAAATCTTAGGTATTATTCAAGGCGTGGAAGGCTCCGATGGCGCTGATGTGAAGCTCAGACGTTACATCGGTGGGCCTGAGCTAAATATACTTGACCCGTTTCTGATGTTGGATGTGTTTGGCACCGACGAGCCAAACGATTACATCGGTGGTTTTCCGTCCCACCCACATAGAGGCTTCGAAACAGTAACCTATATGCTGGCAGGGCAAATGCGGCATAAAGATAATGCTGGCAATGAGGGCGTGATTATACCTGGTGGCGTCCAATGGATGACAGCAGGCCGGGGTATTGTTCATTCTGAAATGCCAGAGCAGGAAGCCGGACTTATGAAGGGCTTTCAGCTTTGGGTAAATTTACCTGCGTCTGAGAAAATGTGTGAACCGGGATATCAGGAATTTCCGCCCGAAGTGATGCCTGTTGAAGAGTTGCAAGGCGGCGGGAGTATCAATGTTATCGCCGGCAAGACCAACGCCGGAACTACGGGGCCGGTCACAAACGCACATACTTTGCCGTTCTATATGGATATCCGCCTTGGTGCAAACGAGGAATTGGATCAACGTATTGATGAGAGCCATAACGCATTTATTTATGTGATTGAGGGCGCATTAAACGTCGGGAGCAGTGATGTTTCAATAGATGAGGGTGATCTATGCGTTTTGGGAGAAGGAAAGAGCGTTTCAATAAAATCTGATGCCAATGGTACCCGCCTTCTGCTGGTTGCCGGGAAGACATTAGATGAACCTGTCGCGCGGGGAGGACCCTTTGTCATGAATACAAGAGCCGAAGTGATGCAGGCGTTTGAAGATTATCAGAACAACAAATTCTAGAGGATATTATGGGATTACTTATTGACGGTGTTTGGCATAAAGATGACCCAAATGCGAAAAAAACTGACGGAAATTTTGTTCGTAAAGAGACAGCCTTTAGAAGCTGGATAACCAAAGACGGATCAGCAGGGCCAACTGGTAGCGCTGGTTTCAAGGCGGAAAAAAACCGATATCATTTGTACATTTCTCATGCCTGCCCGTGGGCTCATCGCACTGTAATATTCAGAGCACTTAAAGGTCTTGAAGATTTTATCGGACTTTCTGTGGTTCATCACTATATGGGCGACATGGGCTGGGGATTTCAGGCTGGGGAAGGCGTGGTTGAAGACCCAATCCATAACGCAACCTACATCCATGAAATCTATCAAGCTGCGGATGCAAATTATTCTGGGCGTGCTTCAGTTCCGGTGCTGTGGGATAAGGTTCAAAATACGATAGTATCAAACGAGTCCGCGGAAATTATTCGTATGTTTAATAGTGCCTTTGATGTATTGGGGGCGGCAGCAGGTGATTTCTATCCCGCAAAATATCGCAGTGAGATAGACACGATAAATACGCGGATCTACGACACGTTGAATAACGGTGTTTACCGCAGCGGATTTGCAAAAACGCAAGAGGCGTATGAAAGCGCGGTTTATCCACTATTTGAAACTCTGGAGTGGCTTGAGGAACGGTTGTCGGTACAACGTTATCTTGTGGGAGAGCAAATAACAGAAGCGGACTGGCGCCTATTTACGACACTCCTCAGATTTGATCCAGTTTATGTCGGTCACTTTAAATGCAATCTAAAACGAATTGCAGATTTTCCTAATCTTTCAAACTACTTGCGGGACCTTTATCAAGTGAACGGGGTCGCGGAAACTGTGGATATGGATCATATTAAGTCCCACTATTATGGGAGCCATGAAACTGTAAATCCAACCGGTATTGTGTCTGCTGGACCTCTCTTTGATCATACTGTCCCTCACGATCGGGATAGGTTCTCAAAACAAGGTGCCGCTGTTGTTTATGCGTGACTGAGACTCACGATAATAGATGGACTGTTTAGAAGTCAGGGCTGAACTTGTTTCAGCCCCTTTTTTTGTTTGTGTCTTTTTCTAGAGATCCAAGTTTCTTTGATAGAGAGGCAGAAGTTCCACTTTCACTTCATTTGCTCTTTGGCTATGCTGATCCCAATAAATAAGAAGCCGGATCGATATCGCCAGATCCTCAACGAAATAAAAAGCCGGGAAAACCCGCATAAAATTTAGGGGCAAAAAAATGAAGAGTTATCAGTTCGAAGAGTATGGTGAAGCGCTAGTGGAGAATACAAGCGAAGTACCCGTCGTATCAGGTAAGCAGGTCTTATTAAAAATATCTGCCTGTGGTGTGTGTCATAGTGATGTCCATCTGTGGGAAGGTCATTTTGACATGGGGGGCGGTAAAAAGCTCGATATTAAAGGAAAGCGTAAACTGAGATTGTCGGTGAGGTCGTTGCTGTTGGGGATACAGTAAGCGATGTTAAAGTTGGCGACAAGCGCGTGGCCTACCCTTGGATCGGCTGTGATGACTGCTCAGTCTGTGCCTCAGGTGATGTCCATTTGTGTAACAACCCTCAGGCTCTTGGTGTTGATATCGACGGTGGTTACAGTGATCATGTGTTTATCCCTCACGAGAAATACCTTCTTGATTACGGTAATCTTCCAAAAGAACTCGCATGTACTTATACGTGTTCCGGACTGACTGCATACGGTGCACTAAAAAAGGCTAAAGCCAAATGCGATAACGGATCATTGCTGATCAACAAATGCGAAAATTTATGTTGCAGATATCGATCCAGAGAAACGTCAACTTGGTCTTGATGCTGGTGCAGAAGCTGCGTTCGATCCGAATGATCGCGCACAATTCAAGGAATTGATGCGCTTGACGGGCGGTGGCGTAAATGCCGCTATTGATTTTGTAGGCGCGGAAAGCAGTGCCAAATTTGGTGTGAATGTTCTGGCAAAAGGCGGCAAGCTTGTCATTGTTGGACTATTCGGGGGGGAATTCTCTCTACCTATTCCAATGTTCCCAATTAAAGCGATTGGTGTGGAAGGCTCGTTCGTCGGCAGTCTTGAAGAAATGAACGAACTGCTGGAACTCGCCAAAGCTGGCAAAGTGCAAGACTTGAAGCTGGATGAACGTCCAATGAGTGAAGCAAACAACGCCTTAATGGATCTAATGAATGGAAATGTTTTTGGGCGTGTCGTTCTCACGAACTAAAACAATTTTCCAGAATGCTAGGCAAACGGCCTCTCTACAGTAGAGGTCGTTTGTTTGTTTTTAATGACAATAAGCTCGGGTTAATAGAAGTGCTATCTTGACAGTACAATTGGGTGTTAAGTAAATATTAGCATTACGTGTTATAGTTTTGTGTTTCTAATTTTGAGGCATAAACACTATCAGGGTTTACCAAATGCCCTTTTTCCAGTTACACCGCCGCGCTAATTATTATTTGTTTGTCGCCTTTGGGCTTGTTGCTGTCTATTCCTTTTACCGAGGAGGCGGTTGGCAAGGAACTGCGACCTTACATACAGTAATGGAAGCTGTCGCTACTATGTTAGCGCTAGTTGTCGGAAGTATTGCTCTTCTGCGCTACTACTCTCGAAAAAACACTATCTTTTTGATTATCGGAGTAGGGTTTTTGGGAACAGGTTTTCTGGATGGTTACCATGCGCTTGTGACGTCCGCATTTCTAAAGCCCTTTATGCCCTCTGATTTACCAGCACTAATTCCCTGGAGCTGGGTCGCTTCCCGACAATTTTTGTCGATGTTTTTGGCACTTTCATGGTTTGTCTGGTGGTTGGAAGATCGACAAGACGGAAAGCTCAACATTAGTGAGTGGACAGTCTATTTTTTATCAACCTTATTTACGCTAGCATCGTTTCTATTCTTCGCTTTTTTCCCTCTCCCAGCGGCATACTATCCAGAGCTATTTTTCCACCGGCCTGAGGAATTATTACCCGCGATATTCTTTTTGATTGCTCTCATTGGATATATCAAAAAAGGGAGTTGGAAAACCGACCTGTTTGAACATTGGCTAGTAATGTCACTTGTCATTGGATTTGTTTCTCAAGCTGTCTTTATGTCATTTTCAGGTACGCTATTTGACTTGGAATTTGATGCTGCCCATTCCTTGAAAAAGATTAGCTACATTTGTGTGCTGATAGGTTTGGGTTTAGGTATGTTGAATATCTTCAAGCGAGAGGAGATACTCTTTAAAGAGCTAGAAAATCAAAAATTTGCTCTAAATGCTCATGCTATTGTCAGCATTGCTGATACCAACGGCGCTGTTACTTATTGTAACGACGCCTTCAGTGAGATTACTGGCTATACGCGAGAAGAACTTTTGGGTCAAAAATACGACATTCTACAGTCGGGAGAGCATTCAGACCAATTTTTTATCGACCTGCAGAAGACAATTTCCCGAGGACAAATCTGGCAAGGTCAAATTAAGAATACCAAGAAAAATGGAGATACCTTTTGGGTTCAAACGACCATTGTCCCCGTTTTGAATGAAGCAGGTATCCCTTTTGAATATATTGCAATTCGTACAGATATTACTGACAACAAATTGTTGATGGATAAGCTACACCTTGAAAGAAATCTGTTGCAAGCCACTAAGGAGAATATTGGTCAGGGGTTGAGCGTTTTTGATAAGGATCTAAAATTGGTAATGGCCAATGAGAATTTCCGCAAAATACTGGATTATCCAGAAGATTTAGTTGAGCCGGGAACGCCCTATGAAGACATTGTCAGGTACAACATCGAGCGTAGAGGAGACGTTGATCCTAACAGTAGTGTTGAAGAACTTGTCAAAGAGGCCATAGACTTCTCATCTCGATCTGAAGCACTCAAATTCGAACGGGAATTCAAAAACGGAAAAATTATCCGAGTTAGTGGAAATCCAATGCCTGATGGCGGGTTTGTACATACTTATTTGGATATAACAGACCAAAAACAGATGGAAGATGATCTGATACAGGCTAAAGAAAATGCTGAGAAAGCAACCAGTGCGAAAAGCAATTTTCTTGCCACAATGAGCCATGAAATTCGCACCCCTTTAAATGGTGTTCTTGGCATGGCACAATTACTCCATAGCACTGAGTTGAACGCGGATCAGACAACTAAAGTAGATAATATTCTTTCTTCAGGTACATCTCTTCTGGAAATATTGAACGACATTCTTGACATGTCTAAAATTGAAGCAGGCAATATGCAGTTGGAAGAATGCGTATTCGATTTAGGAGAACTGATCAATTCTGTTTCCGAACCATTTATAATTTTATCCAATGACAGGAATATCACCTTTGAAATCAATGAATTGGATGTGGCTACTACCTTAGTAAAGGGTGATAAAACGAGACTAAGACAGATACTTCAAAATCTGTTGAGCAATGCATTTAAATTTACCTTCTCTGGCAAGATTACTATCTCAACGTTTCTTGTAGAAAAAAATGCGACAGTCGATGGTTGCAATTTGTTTCGGATTGACGTTGAAGATACCGGGGAGGGCATTGCGCCCGATAGAACTTCATCGGTGTTTGATGTGTTTGTTCAGGAAGACGATACAATTACGCGAAAATTCGGTGGATCCGGCCTTGGGCTTTCAATCGTTAGAAATTTAATAGAGCTTATGGATGGGGAAATCAAACTCACCAGTGAAGTTGGTGTCGGATCAAAATTTTCTATTTTCTTACCATTTCAGAAGGTGACAGAGAATGAGAAAACTTCATATGTTCAAAACGATCAGCCAAAGACTATTGATGCAATCTTGCCTCTAAAAATCCTTGTTGCCGAGGACAATATGGTAAACGCGATGATTACCAAAGCAATGTTGGAACAGGGAGGCCATAATGTAGAATTCGCAGTAAACGGGAAAATTGCTGTTGATTATCTGAAAAAGGATATGCCAGACGTTATTCTGATGGATGTACATATGCCGATAATGAGTGGGATTGAAGCTACTGAAATTATTCGATCCACACATGATCACAGTAAGTTGCCGATTATAGGGGTTACCGCCGAGGCTTTTAGCGAGAGGATTGCTCAGCTGCGAGAGGTCGGAATGAATGATGTTCTTACGAAACCATTTACCAGGGATCAGCTGAACGCCATCTTATTAGAATATGGCAGTCCTAAGGTGTTGCAATAACAAAATAAAAGAGCCCCGGAAACGGGGCTCGAAAAATTGGTTTGATGGACATACTGGGGGCTTAGTGGATGGGCCCTCGATATTCCATATCAATCAGTTCTTTCACAACGCGAAGTAAATGTAGGCACGCGCTAAGTTCATCAGTTGCGCCACGTTTTCTAAGTGTATGAGCTTCAGAGTCCAGCATTTCGACGGCGTCCTCACCCTGTTGCATAATCATGAAGTGTGCAGTGCTGTAGAGATCTACAGTAGAATCTGGTTGGAACTCGATTACATTCATCATGGCACTGCTCCTCATACACAACTGGTAAATCAATAGGAACAGAGTAGCGCAAAAGTGTTAATAACTGGTAAGTGTCAGTAAATAATCAATAAAATAAGTCCATCATTTTATTCCTGATCAGAAGGGCAAACCGACGGCAGAAGTCATGAATTTCATGAAAGGAGATGCCGCCTGAAAAGTTGCCGCAACCTCTGTCACCAAATCCGCGGAATAGATACTATTAAGAGGTGCTCTCTTCATGATGAAGAATGTTTTTCGACGCAAATCTTCGATATCGGGATGGTCAATTGGATACCCCTTTGGGGCTCGTTTTAAGCCGTCTCCTGAAATACCACCAAACGCTGATAGGAAGTCTTCATCATCGACAACTGAATGCCATTTTTCAGGATTTTCATCGATGTAAGCCCTGATTAAAGCAAGTTTTGGTGTCGGAGGCTGCCAAATGCCGCCTCCAAAGCGAATGCCTTCCAAATCAAAATGTATATAAAAACCCGGCACATGAGCATCTCTTCCAGCTTGATGACGAAATTGACAGGCAAGATGCTCTTTGTATGGTTTTTTATCTTTGGAAAAACGTACATCACGGTAAATACGAAAAACCGACCCGCCGTTTGGGCGAGGATCTGCTATATAGTAGGGGGCTATATCCTCTAGATGAGGTGCAATAGCTGAAATGAAGTCACACATGGGGTAAAGCGCAACGTCGCGATACCGTTGTTTGTTGGCGTGAAACCAATCCCTGTCATTATTCTGAGATAAATCTTCATAGAATTTAACAAGTTCTTTTGAGAAGCCGGAAAAACTGTCGCCCATGTTACATCAATTCCTGTTACAGATTACGGTGGTCGATAACGCGTTTGGCTTTACCAACGGAGCGTTCGATGTCACCGGGATCACATAGTTCAACTTTCGCGCTAACTCCGAGCACGCCTTTAATGCGTTTTTGAAGATGTGCTGCGACAGATGCATCGCCCGGATTTTCAGGATCGCGTTCAACTCTAACTGTTAGCTCGTCCATGATACCTTCGCGGCGAACTTCTAGTACATAATGCGGGCTCAAGCCTTCGGTCGCAACAACGAGATCTTCCACATGATTAGGGAAAAGGTTTACACCTCGAATAATCAGCATATCGTCCACACGGCCGGTGATTTTCTCAATTCGGCGCATAGAGCGTGCAGTCCCCGGAAGCAATCGTGTTAGATCACCTGTACGGTAGCGGATTACGGGAAATGCTTCCTTGGTAAGTGTTGTAAATACTAGTTCGCCTTTTTCACCATCTGGAAGAATGGCGCCCGTTTCCGGATCAATAATTTCCGGGTAAAAATGATCTTCCCAAACTGTAAGCCCGTCTTTGGTTTCCAAGCATTCATTGGCAACCCCTGGGCCCATAACTTCTGATAAGCCATAGATGTCTAACGCATCGATATCAAAGGTACTCTCAATTTGCCCGCGCATAGCTTCGCTCCACGGCTCAGCACCGAAAATACCAGCTTTTAGGGAGCTCGTTCTTGGATCAATTCCCTGACGTTGAAACTCCTCAGATAGAGCCATCATGTAGGAAGGTGTAACCATGATTATGTCAGGTTGGAAATCTTGAATAATCTGAACCTGACGTTCTGTTTGTCCACCTGACATTGGGACAACTGCACAGCCAAGTCTTTCTGCGCCGTAATGAGCGCCAAGACCGCCTGTAAACAAGCCGTATCCGTATGTTATATGAACCATATGCTCACTGCGGCCACCAGAGGCACGTATGCTGCGGGCAACAAGGTCTGCCCAGTTATCGATATCATCTTTTGTATAACCGACAACTGTCGCGCGCCCGGTTGTGCCGGATGACGCGTGAAGCCTGACGATATCTTTTCGAGGAACCGCGAACATTCCAAATGGATAGTTCTCCCGGAGATCCTGCTTGTAGCAAAATGGCATTTTTGCAAGATCTTCGAGAGATTTAAAGTCTGAGGGATGTACCCCCGCTGTATCAAAACGATCTTTGAAGAGAGGAACATTCTCGTACGCATGCGACAAGGTCCATGCTAATCGCTTTGTTTGAAGATCGGTAATTTCATCGCGGCTAGCGATTTCAATTGGATCCAATTCTTCTTTCTTTGGCGGGGTTAGGCGTGACATGATTTCTCCCTCAAATTTTTACGTCGGGTTTTTATTAGACCCGTTCAATAATCATTGCGATACCTTGACCAACACCAATACACATTGTGCACAGTGCATATTTCCCGCCGGTACGTTGCAATTGATATGTTGCTGTCGTGGCGAGACGCGCACCTGACATGCCCAATGGATGGCCAAGAGCTATGGCACCGCCTTGTGGGTTGACGCGTGGATCATCATCCGCAATGCCGAGTTCGCGAGTTACAGCCAATCCTTGTGCTGCAAAAGCCTCATTTAATTCGATAATATCAAGATCATCAACAGTAAGGCCGGCAAGTCTAAGAACTTTTTGAGATGCAGGGGCTGGTCCGATCCCCATAATGCGAGGTGGCACACCGGCAACGGCGGTCGCTACGATACGTGCTCTGGGAGTTAGTCCGTATTCTTTTACGGCTTCATCAGAAGCTAGTAAAAGAGCGCAAGCGCCATCATTCACACCTGAAGCGTTTCCAGCAGTTACGGTGCCGTCTGGGCGAACTATCGGGCGAAGCGCAGATAGTTTTTCCAATGTTGTCGCACGAGGGTGTTCATCAAGACTTACAACAATGGCATCGCCTTTACGCTGCGGGATAGTGACTGATGTAATTTCCTCTGCCAGATTTCCATTTGCTTGTGCTGCAGCTGCTTTTTCTTGGCTGCGAAGTGCAAATAAATCCTGATCCGCACGGCTAACACCAAAATCATCTGCAACATTTTCAGCAGTTTCAGGCATACTATCTGTGCCGTGTAGGGCCTTCATCTGTTTGTTGACGAAACGCCAGCCAATAGTGGTGTCAAAAACTTCCGCATTTCGCGAGAAAGCGGTTGTTGCTTTGGCCATAACAAATGGCGCGCGGCTCATGCTTTCCACGCCACCCGAAAGCGTGAGATGTGCTTCGCCGGTCATTATTTGTCTTGCTGCTGTTGCTGTTGCATCAAGTCCAGATCCACAAAGGCGGTTAATTGTTGCGCCGGGAGTACTATCTGGCAAACCTGCAAGCAATGCGCTCATACGAGCGACATTTCTATTGTCTTCACCAGCTTGATTGGCATTCCCGTAAATTACGTCATCGATTTTGGACCAATCTACATTGGGGTTTCGCGCCATCAGTTCCTTTAAGGGGATCGCGCCGAGATCGTCGGTACGAACAGCTGAAAGAGAGCCACCATAGCGACCGATGGGAGTGCGAGTTGCATCGCATATAAAAGCGTTATTCATGATTTTTCTTCTTCATTTTCGTTAAGGCCCGGAATTGTTTGACCCTTGATTGTATGAGAGTTACCTCTGAATGTTGCGACAAGTTCGTTATTCTCGTTTGTCACCTCAACATCGTAGAGGCCAGTGCGACCTTTGCGATGAATCTCTTTTGCTGTTGCCGTAAGTAACGTGTCCAGCGGAACAGCCTTTAGAAAATTGATCTGTGCACCTTGGGCAACCGTACTTTGGTTATAAGCGTTACAGGCAAATGCGAAGGCTGAATCTGCCAGAGTGAAAATATAGCCACCATGACAGATATTATGACCATTTAGCATGCTATCCACGACCCGCATAGTCATGACAGCGCTTCCCGCTTTGATTTCCTTTAGGGCAATACCCAGGTGCTGTGACGTTTTGTCTTTGCGGTACATGGTTTCAGCAACTGTTTTGGCAACTTCATCGGGGGTTAGTTTCTTGAAGTCAGTCACGTATCATTTCCCTGTAAAATTGGGTTTGCGTTTTTCTGTGAATGCAGCGACACCTTCACCGAAATCTGCGGTCCGGGCGGCTTGTCTTTGAAGATCACGTTCCACATTCAGCTGTTCAGCTAGTGTGTTACCAAGGCTGGCATTCATGGCTTGTTTAATCAGTGCCAGACCTTTTGTTGGGCCATGAGCAAGACGGGCCGCGAGTGCAGATGCCTCTGTCATCAATTGGTCATCGTCAACAACTTTCCAGATAAGTCCCAGTCTCTCGGCTTCTTCAGCTGGAATCTTGTCTCCAAGCAAGGCAAGGCCCATAGCTTTACCAGAACCTACAAGTCGAGGGAGGAAATAGGTGCTACCGGCATCCGGAATCAAACCTATATGGCAGAAAGCCTGTAGAAAATAAGCAGACTTGGCGGCAAAGCAAATGTCTGCAGCGAGGGCAAGGCTAACGCTCGCGCCAGCCGCTGCACCGTTCACTGCAGAAATGACAGGTTTTTCCAGTCCTCGCAAAAACAGGATGAGTGGATTATAGTTTTTTTCAAGAGTTTCACCCGCATCAAACTGATCAGGATCTGTTGGATCACTCTCAGTTAGATCTGCTCCCGCGCCAAAAGCGCGACCCGTACCAGTGATCAAAACTGCTCGTACAGCGTCACTGGAAAGATCAGGCATGATCGACTTTAAGTCAGCATGCATTTGTTCGTTAAATGTATTCATTTTTTCAGGACGATTGAGGGTGATAGTTGCCACTCCATCCGAGACGTCAAATAGTATTGTTTCATATGTCATCTGGCTAGATTCCCTTCTTGTTTTTAATTATCGCTGGCTATTTTCAAATGAAACTAACACAAAAAATTACTATTGTGACAAATTTTTGTATCACTTTCTTTTGCTCATAAAAAAATCAGCTAAGAAACGTTAGCTGATTTTTGCAAAGTTTCGAAGGGAAAGTATGTCTCAAATATTATGCGGTATTTGCCATCTCTGGCAAATGGATCTTAACTTGATCTCTGCCAGAGTTTTTAGCGTCATATAGGGCGTCGTCAGCACGAGCAATGAAGTTGTTGATACTTTCGCCCTGGATATACTGTGAAACCCCAAAAGACATAGTGATGCGACCTACGTCCGAACCTGTATTTCGTTTAACCAGCTTTTTCGACGAAACTTCATTTCGCAACTTATTGGCAAGCGTTACAGCATGCTGCAGTTTAGTGTTCGGCAGTATTATACCAAATTCCTCTCCGCCATATCTCGCGGCAGTCGCTTTTCCTGTAACACCTGTTTTAAGCGTTTGTGCTACGAGTTTAAGAACCTGATCGCCAAAAACATGTCCATGTTGATCATTGAATTTTTTGAAAAAATCAATATCAGACATTATCAAACAGAGGCCACTGTTGGTGTTTTCTGAAATATTTGTCGCACTCAACAGTTCTTTGTCGAAGCGCTTTCTGTTTGCAATGCCAGTAAGTGGATCGGTAAGAGACTCATTTTCCACTTGTTCAAGTCTTTGTTTTAACGTTGATATTTCTTCGGAAGCACTTTGCAAGCTATTGTTTAATTGATGTGATTGCTCCGCCATTGACTTAGTCTCGTCGACAATACTTCGAACAGTTTCCTGTAAATCGGGTAAGCTCAACCCATCTGCTTTGTCAGCAAAATCACTCAAATGTTCGCCGTAATTTTCAAGACCAGTAGATGACTTTTGAATTTCTCTGAGGACCGCCTGCATTGATTGTTGAACAAGACGATTGGTCTCGCGTATTTCACGGCCTTCTTTCTCATACGAAAAGAATTCATTGTAAATCTGCTTGGCGACCTCGTCGCTGAACTTACCCTTTTCAAGCATTAGGCGGTTTACAACTTCGATGATCTCTGGATTTTCCTCGCTCAGATACTCATACCAAATAGTAAAGTTTTGTGGGATCGTTTTGATTTTACGATCCTTTAACAATGCCATTGTTTTTTGAGCATTCAGTGATGCTTTTTTAAAGCTATCATCTTTACGCACGACAAATTCCCCTCACGAAAAGCTAACTATGGGACCAGTGTTAAGACAATCATTTCTGATCCCGCTTGCAGGCATAAAACAAAAAAACAGTTACTAAGTAGTTAATTGGAATAAACTAATGTAACAAAAGATTACAAATTGTAGTAAAAAATAAGGAGGCAAACAACTAGTGCTAATTCTTTAGTTATAAGTGTGTCGAAAAGGGTTTTTTATCCATAATCCATTATTATAAAATCCAGAGTAAATTGGATTTTTTAGAAATTAGACTTTAAGTAGTTTCGTTTGATTTTCTTAACACCATGAAATCTAGAGAAATAATTTGGATTTAGGCAAGTATTCTCGATGTTTTGTATATTTAGAAATAAAGCGTATTGCGCTATTTGGTTTATGCCATTTGGTTTTATTAAGTAGTACTTCTACTTCTAGAATTCTCAGATTCCTTTGATTTAGTGAGAAAAACTTAAGAAAATTGAGGCGAAAGAATTTATTTCAATAGACTTCGAAAAATACGTTTCAAATACGAATGGTGGGCAAGAATTAAGAATCAGAAACAATCTAATCAAGAGTTGTATGCAGGGTTTTATTTGAATAGGTTTGCGGACAGTGAGGCGAAGTTCTTTTATCACCCTAAAGGCAATCACCTATTGTTCAATAGAAGTTGAAACTTGGGATAAGTATTCAGAACATTCTAGTATTGAACTTCGTTAGAATGAGAGTTTAATCTTGATTGCTGCAAAATGTAGAAGGCTTAATGTGACAAAATGTAATTTTTGTATTTGCATTGATTTGAACCTAAGCGGATAAACGGATATTCGCTCTCAATCGTTTTAGTCTTTCTTGAGTTGTGTGAAACAGATCAACATTCTCGTTAAATTGTCTCGCATTTCGGGCGACGCAAGTTTTACAGGACCAGGGTCATTAAGAATGGCCTGCATGAGAGTCCCGAAAAGCATCTGGAAGGCGAAACTGATGCTGTCCAAACTTTTCTTTGGATCGTCTTCAAGGACTTTGGATTGAAGTAGGAGCAAAAGCGTTCTGGAAATTGTTTCCCCATATTGATGAATAGGTATCCAAGCAGATGGGTCAGACGCGGTTATTGCTATCGAGCCACGGACAACACCTCGAAAATCGGTAGACAATGCATCGACCATAAGATCGACAATTTTTCTAAAGATCTCCTCAGCTGAAGCCGCTTTCCAATAAGGATCAGAAAACTCGGTTTCGATTATGGAAATCATTTCAGTTACAGCTGCTTTTTGAGTTGCAACAAAGAAACTGTCTTTGTCGCTAAATCGGCTATAAAAAGTGCCAACTGAATATCCGCAAGCAGATGTTAATTCAATAATTGAAATATCGGCAAAGTTCTTTTCGCAAAGAAGAGCCATTCCCGCTGAAATTAATTCATCACGGCGCTTTCTACTTCGGCCCTGATAGGCTGGCTTAACCCCGAGAGGGGATGCCGGATTTTTTTTATCTGAGGAATGAACCATAAATTCACCCAATTAATTTGAGGTAATTAGACACTAGCAATTTAGTTATAGTTTTAGATTTAACAAACGTCACTCAGAATCTCAAGATTCATAGAAATAGCCGTAATCGCGCAAAACAATATATAAGTAGAACGTGAACGGTTTGGTGTGAGGCTTGTCCTAAAGGCCTATATTTAGCTTTAACTAAGACAATTGATAGTGTGTGAGTGCAAGTTAGTTCATGGGGTAACTTGGATCCCAGAGAGTTCAGGGAAAACACTGTAAAAATTCACGACTATGTGGACATAGGTGCGCACAGTTCAAGAATAAGCAGACGAATCTATCTTGTTATGCTTGAAAGGCTATGGTCGAGTTCTGTGCTATTTATGAGACAAATTTGTGGGCTAAGCGAAGACTGTTAGGTAAAGGCTTTGAAAGTAATCATCGTGAAGGTGTCTTTGATGTGGTCGAGAGTTTGGATTTGCTCGTTTACGAAATGGCCGATATCCTGATCATCATCAAGATAGCATTTCATCATCAAATCGTATTTACCTGAAATTGAATAGACTTCAGATACGTTTTCTACTTGTTCAACTGCCTGACTAGCGACGTCATATGCTCTGCTAAGCTCGCATTTGACCATGACAAATATTGTTTTCATGGGTGCCTCATACCTGTTGTTTCAGTTTTTGAGTGTTAGCATGTTCTCGCGGGTGAGGCAAAATGAGAAAAGGGCCTGAACATAAGCTCGGCCCTTTAAAACAGTTTATTTTTCAGCAGATTTTCGCATTTCAATTTTGAAAAATGCTGGAACATGTTCACCAAGTCCCATGACCGGTGTATCGTCTTCATCACGACCATAGCGCGACCGACGAGGGCGCTGAGTCTTTTTCGGTTTAGCAGGGCGAACCGGTAGAGTTTCACTAACCTCAGGTTTGCTGTCAGCTTTTTGTTCAACTTTCGCTTCGCTATCAACACTGCGAGCCGGTTTTCTGACTCTGCGTGAGTTGTTTTCTCTCGGTGGGCGACCATTTGATTGGCGTTTGGAACGGCTATCAATTTCTAGCCCTTCCGCAGAGATTTCCTCCATGCCTTCAAGTGTGATCATTGGAATTTCTTTTCCGATCGTCTTGTAAATGGCGGTCAGATATTTTTCATCGCCCTTGTTGGTCAAGGTGATGGCATGGCCTTCCATACCTGCACGGCCTGTACGGCCAATACGATGGACATAATCTTCTGAATGGATTGGAACATCAAAGTTAAAGACGTGAGTTACATTCGAAACATCAATGCCACGTGCAGCTACATCAGAACAAACAAGGTGCACGATTTCACCAGATTTGAATTTTGCGAGCGTTTCCATACGGTGGCTTTGTGACATGTCGCCGTGCAATGCACCTGCATTAAAACCATGTTTGATCAAAGAGCCTAGCAGGATATCCACATCTTTTTTACGATTGCAGAAGATGAAGGAGTTTTTTACAGCATCGTCCTTGAGCAATTGTCTGATAGCAGGACGTTTTTCGCGTTTCTTTACGTAAACCAAACCTTGAGTTACGGTGTTTGCTGCCATAGACGGCGCTTCTACCTTAACTTCCTTTGGGTTCATCAGGAATTTGTCAGCGAGTTTCCGCATGTCTTTTGACATAGTTGCAGAAAAGAACAAAGTTTGACGCAGTGGTGGCATCAAAGAAACGATGCGCTCAACATCAGGGATAAAGCCCATATCCATCATGCGGTCTGCTTCGTCAATCACCAGCGTTTTAACACCGTTCAGCAATACCTTGCCGCGTTCGAAATGATCAAGGAGCCGGCCAGGTGTTGCTATTAATACATCAACGCCGCGATCCAGTTTTGCTTCTTGATCAGCAAATGATACGCCACCGATAAGCAACGCCATTGAAAGTTTGCTGTATTTTCCGTATTTATCGAAATTTTCAGAAACTTGCGCTGCCAGTTCTCTTGTGGGTTCAAGGATCAACGAGCGAGGCATACGTGCTTTGGTTTGCCCAGATGCGAGGATATCAATCATGGGCAGGGTAAAACTAGCAGTTTTCCCAGTACCTGTTTGTGCAGTCCCTAAAACGTCTCGTCCCATAAGAACAAAAGGAATTGCCTTTTCCTGAATGGGGGTCGGAGTGGTGTAGCCGGAGTCGTCGACTGCTTTAAGAACTTCCGGGCTAAGGCCAAGGTCTGCAAAAGTCATGCGTTGTGAATTACCACTAATAATATAAGAATACTTAAAAACACCCGCAATTTAGTGAATTATGGTGCTCTGTCAAACTATTCCTTCGATTTTCCAAGGATATCCCTAGGTTACACAACATATAGACGTAAATTATTAGAAATTTGTGTATCTTGCCTTTTTCTATTACTTCTACATGTTGATTAAGAATCTATATTTTTTTGTCGGTTTTTGCCATTAATTAGTAGGGTATTATTAATAATGACAGTTAAAACACCTTTAGTTATGGTGCCGGGACTTCTATGCACTGCGGAATTGTGGCGGGATCAACTGCAAGCACTTGATGATGTTGCAGATATGACAGTACCTATTTTCCATCAACATGATAATGTTGAAGATATAGCGACAGAAATTCTGAAAAATTCTCCTGAGAAATTCGCGTTATGTGGATTGTCAATGGGGGGGTACATCGTCCTTGAAATCGTTTTACGTGCGCCAGAGAGAGTTTCTCATCTCGCATTACTTGATACTAGAGCCGACGCAGATTCTCCCATCGATAAGAAAAAGCGGCAAGATTTCATTAGACTGGTTGAAAAGGGCACAACGTTTAAAGGTGTTACTCAAAGCCTACTTCCCATGTTGATACACCCTGATCGTTTTCGAGATGACGATCTTACGAGTAGAATATTTCAAATGGCGCGAGATGTCGGGCGTGAGGGCTTTATTCGCCAAGAAACAGCGATCATGAACCGTCAGGATCGGAATGACGAACTTGGTAAGATCGATTGTCCAACAATCGTGATTTCTGGCAACGAAGACGCCCTTATACCTGCACCGCATCAAGAAGGCATGGCTAAGTTAATTCCAGACGCGGAATTTCACATCATTTCCGAATGCGGACATTTACCATCAATGGAGCGGCCTTTCGAGACGAATACCCTACTCCGGGATTGGCTTAGTTGGTAAATCGTTAATCTATATGTCTAGATTATCAGCGAAACGCGCATTTTCCTGAATGAAAGTGAAACGAAGTTCCGGCTTTCTGCCCATCAGGCTTTCAACTCGATCCGCAGTTTCACCATATTCTTCCATCGGAATTTGAACCCGCAGTAATGTTCGTTTGTCAGGGTTCATGGTCGTTTCTTTTAGCTGGGCAGGGGGCATTTCACCCAAGCCCTTAAATCGGCTGATATCGATCTTGCCGCGGCCAGTGAACTCTTCTTCCATTAACTTTTCACGGTGATGATCATCCATCGCGTATATGGTTTTGCCACCCTGTGTGATCCGATAAAGCGGGGGTTGCGCCAGATACAGATGTCCATCGCTGATCAGTTGACGCATTTCTTGATAGAAAAATGTCATCAACAACGTCGAGATATGGGCTCCGTCAACATCCGCATCTGTCATGATGATAACTTTGTCATACCGAAGGTCTTCACGGCGGTATTTGTCACCAGTGCCGCAACCCAATGCTTGAATTAGGTCGGACAATTCCTGATTGGCTTTGATTTTGGACGCTACAGCAGATGCAACATTCAGAATTTTACCGCGAAGAGGAAGGATAGCTTGAGTTTTACGGTTGCGACCTTGTTTCGCTGAACCACCCGCACTGTCACCCTCAACAAGAAATATTTCAGTATCGTTTGTCCCATGTTGAGAACAATCTGCAAGTTTGCCCGGTAGGCGAAGACGGTTGGTTGCGGTCTTCCGGCTTGTGTCTTTTTCTGCACGTCGGCGAAGACGTTCTTCGGATTTTGATATGATCCATGACAAAAGATTATTAGCCTGATCCGGTGCGGATGCCAGCCAGTTATCAAAGTGATCTTTGAGTGCTAGATCCACGACACGGGTAGCTTCTGGTGTCGATAATTTTTCTTTTGTTTGGCCTTGGAACTGTGGCTCTGGAATGAAGACAGAAAGGACAGCTGTTGCGCCGCCAATAATGTCGTCAGCGGTGATTTGGGCAGCTTTCTTATTGTTGACCATCTCACCATAGGCTTTCAAACATCGCATGAGCGACGTTCTAAACCCGGCCTCATGGGTTCCACCTTCCGGGGTTGGGACTGTATTACAATACGAGTTCAAGAAAGAAATATTGTCGACGGGCCACGCGATAGCCCATTCCACTCGCCCGCGGTCGCCTTCAATTTCAACGCGTCCAGTAAAAGGTTCTTTTGTAACCGTCTCACGGCCGTCGATGGTACCTGCTAGGAAATCTGAAAGACCACCCGGAAAATGTAAAGTTGCTTCTGCAGGCGTATCGTCTTTGATTAGCTCTGGAGCTGATTTCCATCGAATTTCAACGCCGCGATACAGATAGGCTTTTGAACGAACAAGCTTGTAAAGTCTTGCTGGGCGGAGTTGGGTGCCGTCTTCAAAGATATCGTCATCAGGATGGAAATGGATCATCGTTCCGCGGCGATTTGGGGCGGCACCGATTTTTTCAAGCTTTGTAACGGGTGTCCCGCGCGAATATTCCTGTCGCCAAAGAACTTTGTCACGTGCAACTTCTACAATGGTCTTGGAGGACAATGCATTTACGACTGAGACACCAACACCATGCAAACCACCGGCTGTGTGATAAACCTTGTTGGAGAATTTACCTCCTGAGTGAAGCGTAGTCAAAATTACTTCAAGCGCAGATTTATCTTTAAATTTTGGATGAGGGTCAACTGGTATACCTCTACCGTTATCGCGAATAGCAAGAGATCCATCTGCAAATAGTTCGACATCAATGCGGGTTGCAAAGCCTGCCACGGCCTCGTCCATAGAGTTATCTAGAACTTCTGCAGCCAAATGATGGCGAGCACGTTCATCGGTGCCCCCGATATACATACCGGGGCGTTTCCGAACGGGTTCCAATCCTTCAAGAACTTCAATATCCTTGGCGGAATAGTCGGATGTTTCGGACTTTGGCTGCTGAAAGAGATCAGACATGTTGCAGGTTCACTCTTGGTGTTACTCATTAATCGATGGCATAGAATACTGTTTTTTCTTAATAAATAAATTGTATAGTTTCCAGATTGTCTAAAAAGTTTTTAAGGTAACTCAAAATATGTCTATCGAAAAACGCGATCCGATTATCAGAACTGCCCCGCAGCCGCGCGATGTGAACAACAATGGCGACATTTTTGGCGGTTGGGTGTTGTCTCAAATGGATATCGCTGGCGGAGTTATTGCCGCTCGTCGGGCACAAGGACGGGTTGTCACCGTAGCAGTTGAGGCAATGACGTTTTTGCAACCAATTAAAGTTGGTGACATTGTTAGTATTTACGGTGAAATTTTAAAAGTGGGACGGAGTTCCCTACATATTAAGCTAACGACTATTGTATCACGTAAACTTGACCCAACTGAAATCAAAGTGACCGAAGGAACCTATATTTTCGTAGCAATCGATGAAAATGGAAGTCCGCGCGAACTTCCTTCAGAGTAGAGGTATAATTCAAAGGTAATGCATGGGTGCGAAAGTAAAATTCGATTTAACAAAGTTTTTGGCTTTTACCATATTGATAATTGGTTTTAGCTCCCAGGTTTATGCAGAAAATAAGCTTGTAAAAATTGGTGTCGGAAATTGGCCTCCCTATTATAGCAAGGATGGTCAAAGCGGCATCTTTATCGAGATAATAAATGAGGCTTTGCGACGCGCGAAGATCGTAAATTACAAGCTGATCCCTACGGGGCATCTTCGTCGTACCGAATGGTTTGAGAGGAAAGAACTCGATATAGCCGTGAATTTAACAACACCGCCAAATGTTGCAAAAACTCATTCGCTAAGAGTGCTTCCGTACTCTGGGACAATAATTACTCTTAAAGACAGCTCTAAAATCAGAACACTGTCTGACTTGGCAGGTTTGTCAATTGGCTCCTTTATCGGATCAAAAACTGTCTATGGGGAAAAGTTTTCAAAAGCCATGCTCAATGCGCATTTTACAGAAATTATTGATACGAATTTAATTCCCAGAATGCTTTTGCATGGCCGTTTTGATGCGATTGCATTGGATAAGTATATTTTCTTGTCGAAATTGAAGAAGTTGGAGCCAGAAGCGTTTAAGGAAAGGAATTATACTTTTCACGGACTGCTGCCCATTACGCGAGCAGTCATTTATTTTCATGATGCGGAGATTTGGAAAGCGTTTAAGTTGGCCTTGGAGGATATGCAGGAGGACGGCAGTTTTTCAGATATTTTTGAACAGAACCTAAAGAAATTGGCAGAATAAGTTTGTTCAAAATATTGTTACTGATGCTGGGATCTTTTTGCCAGTATTTGCTGGATTTTTTTCTCTTCCCATTCTTCACCGAGAAACGGCATGAATTCTGTGGCTCGAATAGCATGAAGCGCAACAGCGATACCCCACCCTAAAGCAGGCCAAAACGCCCAGTATGTGGAGGATGTTAGTAAGTTGAGGATGTGCAAAAATACAATCACAACTGCATAAGTTGCCAGATGACTATAGAAGTGCCGCAGGACACGTACTTTCCGCTTGGCATCTTTATAAGCTTTATCGTCAGTATTCATGCAATTTCTCCCGCTTCTAGTTAGACCTTATGGAAAAGGCTAACATTAGTCTGTGATCACCGGCACGATGGTTTTAAACAATAAAAAAGGCTGCCGGTTAAGGCAGCCTTTTTTATTTTTATCTGATTTCAGATTATACGCTGAAATACATTTCAAATTCAGCAGGGTGAGGTGCATGCTCGAAGCGGTACACGTCTTCCCATTTCATTGCGATGTAGGCATCGATCATGTCGTTAGTAAATACGCCACCTTTAGTGAGGAACTCACGATCATCTTCCAAGCAATCCAGAGCTTCACGCAAAGAACCCGCAACTGTTGGAATATCTTTGAGCTCTTCCGCAGGAAGATCGTAAAGGTCTTTGTCCATTGCATCGCCTGGGTGAATTTTGTTCTGGATACCGTCCAAACCAGCCATCATCATTGCTGCAAATGCAAGATATGGGTTCGCAGTACAATCTGGGAAGCGAATTTCAACACGCTTGCCGTTCGGGCTTGGTGAGAATGGAATACGGCAAGATGCTGAACGGTTACGTGCAGAATATGCAAGCAGAACTGGGGCTTCAAAACCTGGGATCAAACGCTTGTATGAGTTAGTGGAAGCGTTTGTGAAAGCGTTGAGGGCTTTCGCGTGTTTGATAATGCCGCCGATGTAGTAAAGAGCATTTTCAGAAAGTGCCGCGTAGCCGGAGCCCGCAAACATTGGTTTGCCGTCTTTCCAGATTGACTGGTGAACATGCATGCCAGAGCCGTTGTCACCAGAAACTGGTTTTGGCATAAACGTAGCTGTTTTGCCATATGCGTGTGCCACGTTGTGAATCACGTATTTTTGTTTCTGCATGTCATCAGCAGCACCTACGAGTGTTTTAAACTTAAAACCAAGTTCGTGCTGGGAAGGAGCAACTTCATGGTGATGTTTTTCAACAAGAAGGCCCATTTCTTTGGCAACAGATACCATTTCAGAACGAATGTCTGCGCCGCTATCGATTGGCTGAACAGGGAAGTAACCGCCTTTAACGCCTGGACGGTGACCGGTGTTACCGCCTTCGATATCTTGGCCGCCCATGTTTGGTGCTTCTACATCGCTTAGTTTGTAGAAAGTATGGTGGCTGTCGTTTGAGAACTGAACGTCGTCGAACATAAAGAATTCAGCTTCTGGGCCGAAAAATGCTGTGTCGCCGATACCTGTGCTTGCAAGGTAAGCTTCTGCTTTTTTCGCAACAGAGCGAGGGTCACGTTCGTAGCTTTCGCCACTAGTTGGATCCAGAATGTCACAGAAGATGATCATTGTTGAACGGGCAGCAAATGGATCAACAACAGCAGAGGATGCATCTGGCATCAGTGTCATGTCAGATTCGTTAATTGCCTTCCAGCCTGTGATGGATGAGCCATCAAACATGATGCCGTCTTCGAACATATCTTCGTCAACTGCATCAGCATGCATCGCCAGATGCTGCCACTTGCCTTTAGGATCGGTGAAACGAAGATCTACATATTCGATTTCGTTTTCTGCAATTGTTTTGAGAACTTCTGCGATCATGTTCTATGTCTCTCTGTTTACTAGTATTTCAGGACATCGCCCTATATTCAGGGCGAACATATTATTATAAATTAGACGGCGTCAGCGCCTTTTTCACCAGTACGAATTCGGATAACTTCTTCGACGGTAGATACAAAAATCTTGCCATCGCCAATTCGTCCGGTACGAGCAGCTGTCTGAATGGCTTCAAGTGCCCGTTCAACCAATTCATCTTCCAGAACAATTTCGATTTTGACCTTAGGAAGGAAATCGACCACATATTCCGCACCCCGATAAAGCTCGGTATGGCCTTTTTGGCGACCAAAGCCTTTGGCTTCAGTAACGGTGATACCCTGAAGGCCCACTTCATGAAGGGCTTCTTTCACTTCGTCCAATTTGAATGGCTTAATGATGGCTTCAATTTTCTTCATTTGTCACTTCTTCGGTTGTTGCGTCAGATCGTGGCAATATCGCCTAAGGAAATATAAAGCACGAGCCGTGCCAATTTCCGTGAGATAGCAAAAAAAAATTTAGGCAGGGAATTCTGCGATTTTTAAAGAAATTTTCACAGGCTGCCAAAATTTTGATCAAAAAATCAGTCTAAAAATTAAGCAAATGATTAAAAAGTAATCAAAATTAGAAAAAATTCATACAGCATATTAGGTCAAACATCGATCAAAATGATTACTTTCTAGGCAATCTTAATTTGTACAAGCCTTTAAAATCATTCGGATCAACAGCCTTGCCCTTACGGATAATTTCAATGCGACCTTTACGGGCAAGATGGAGGGCTTGCTGACGAACGGCTGTCATAAACTTAAGCCACAAATCTTTAGGGGATTTGTCTGTCGCGCGATCACGTGCAATTTTTTGGGCAATGGCATTTGGAGAGACTTCATCCCCGGATTCCAGTGCTTCCATAATATAAGTCACCACCGGATCGTCTTGCGGGGCTTCTACTTCTGTTTCTTCTGTAGGTGTATCTTCTGCCATAATCAGTCCTTATTGAATCCGACGGCTCTGTTAATGAGAAGATGGGCTTTTAATCCCAACGGTCAAGAAAAGCAAGTAATAGGGACAAAACTTGTAATAGGGACAATAGAATGCTTCCAATCCAACTTTTATTATTCTATCAAAATTCGAGATAGGCTTTGTTTATCCGCAATGCCTCAAAACACAGGAGAAGACTATGGGGTGGAGTGAAGTATTGAGTTTTGTGCTTGTGGCTAGTTTATTGGTAATGTCACCTGGGCCAAATGGTGTGCTAATTGCTAAAACTGTTCCATTTTCAGGGCGCAAAGCAGGGTTCGCGAATGTCGCTGGATTTGTTGCGGCTTTTTATCTGCACGGCGCCTTGTCGGTATTTGGAATATCACTTCTCCTTGTTAAATCGGCTGAAGCTTTTTTCATTGTTAAGATGATAGGGGCGGCTTACCTAATTTGGGTTGGGATAAAAGCCTTGAAAGAAGCATGGCGGAACCCTGTCGTGCCACCTCAAGTATCGACAAAGAAGTATAGTGTGTCGCAAATTAAGGCGTTCAGGGAAGGGTTCCTGACAAACGCTTTGAACCCAAAAGTTACGATGTTCTATCTATCTGCGTTTCCGCAATTCATTCCTCTTGGAAGCGATACGATGACATCAGCATTTATGCTCGTGCTAATTCATGCGCTGATCAATGCTGTTTGGTTTTCAGTCCTTATATTGCTTTTCTTCAAGCTAACAGCTGCTACCAAAAAGACTGGTTTTCAAAAATGGCTTAAAGGGGTTACCGGAGTTGTGTTCATTGGGTTTGGCGCAAAGCTCATGACTTTGAAGCCATGAGAAATCTGTGAGAATAGAAAACCCTTTCAGATCCAATCGTTCAATAATGAGGAGGCCTTTCAGCAGATGAGCCCGTGGGAAGGCTATCTTCAAGTGAGTTAATGCGCGCGTGTGCCGTGGTCAGCTTCGCCCGCAGTTTCTCGATCTCTTTCCACTGAGAGTTTACCATTTCGCTCAAATCCTGAAGAGTTTCGTCTTGATCCGTAATTTTCATCTCAAGAGCTGTCAGGCGATCTTCTGTAAGGTTACTCATTTTATAGTCCTTTTATCCCAACAATTTTCGAGTTAGGGCATCCATGCGATCCATAGCGCGGTTTATATTATCCAGCGAGTTTGCATAGGAAAAACGGATATATCCTTCGCCATCTGCACCAAAGCTGGTTCCAGCGATCGTCGCAACGCCTTCATTTTCAAGCAGCTGATCTTGCATTTTCTTTGATGTCAGGCCGGTTTCTTTAATATTGGCAAAGGCATAAAAAGCACCCTTTGGCATAATGCAGGAAACGCCCGCCATCTGATTAAGACGGTCATGAATAAGCAAACGGCGCTCGTTAAAGGCCGCCATCATCTCATCCACAGGTGATTGATCACCAGTAAGCGCGGCAATGCCCGCATATTGCGCTGCCGCATTAACGCAGGAATGATAATTGACGCAAAGCCGATTAACATACGGGATCAGATGTTCAGGCCATAATCCCCAACCAAGCCGCCAACCAGTCATGGCATAAGTTTTTGACCAACCATCCAGAACGATAAGACGGTCACAGATTTCAGGAAATGACAGCAAACTACAATGTTCCAGTCCGTCATAAGTCATGCGGCTGTAGATTTCATCAGACAAGATATACACATGGGGAAAATTCTTTAGGCCGTTTGCCAGTTTCGCAAGCTCTGCCTGCTCGACCACGCCGCCCGTAGGATTGGCAGGCGTATTTAGAATAATAAGCCGTGTTTTTTCAGTAATAAGAGACAGCACGTGATCCGCATCGAAGGAAAATCCGTTTTCCTCAAGTAGTGCAATGGGAACAGGCGTAGCGCCAGAATATCTGATCATACTTTCATAAATAGGAAAGCCGGGATTGGGGTACAGGATTTCTGCGCCCTTTTCGCCAAACATTTCAATGGCGAAAGACATTGTGACCTTACCGCCCGGCATGATCATGATGTTGCCGGGAGAGACTTCGACATTCCGGTATTTGTAAATATCTGCGGCCACCGCTTCGCGCAGGGCAGGGATACCGTTTGACGCGGTATAACCATGATGCCCATCTTTAAGGGCCTGGATGCCTGCTTGCACAATGTTGTTTGGTGTCGGAAAATCAGGCTGACCAATTCCGAGATTGATGACATCCATACCACCTTCAGAAAGCGCTGCGGCACGGGCTAAAACATCAAAAGCTGTTTCCGTTCCGAGTTTAGACATTTTGGCCGAGATAACCATTTCAACATTCCTTAAAGCTTGCGTCCGTTTGAATGTGAAGATATCTGTTATTAAAAGGACTGCAAGGGGAGATTGAGGCATACAATGGTAAAGCAGGCAAACGATGTATTATCCGGATTTGGCACAACGATTTTTGAAGTCATGTCAAAACTGGCAATTAAGCATAAAGCCATCAACCTCGGACAAGGCTTTCCCGACGAAGATGGCCCCGATGATGTCCGTCGCATGGCGGCCAAAGGTCTGATTGAAGGGCCCAATCAATATCCGCCCATGATGGGCACCACAGAGCTTCGACAGGCCGTGACAGACGCTAATAAGCGTTTCTATGGTATTGCGGTTGAGCCAAGTACCGGTGTGCTTATTACGTCTGGCGCAACAGAGGCTTTGGCGGACTGTATGATGGCGCTGATTAATCCGGGCGATGAAGTGGTGTTGCTGGAGCCGTTATACGATTGCTACTTGCCGTTGGTACTGCGCGCTGGCGGTGTACCGAAATTTGTTCGTCTAGATCCCCCGCATTGGGAACTGGATCCGGATCGCCTTCGACGGGCATTTTCAGACAAAACCAAACTGGTTCTTCTTAACAACCCGATGAACCCAACCGGTAAAGTGTTTTCGCTGGAAGAGCTGGAAATGCTGGCGGATATTATCATCGAGCATGATGCCTATGCAGTTTGCGATGAAGTGTATGAGCATATTGTCTTTGGACTATCGCGTCATATCCCGCTTGCCACATTGCCGGGCATGGGCGATCGCACAGTACGGATTGGCTCTGCGGGTAAGACTTTTTCTCTGACGGGTTGGAAGGTTGGCTATATTACCGGTGCGGATGAACTGATTGCCAAGATTGCCAAGGCTCATCAGTTTGTAACCTTTACGACGCCGCCGGCCCTGCAAAACGCTGTGGCGTTTGGGCTGAATAAAGACGATCTGTTCTATGAAGATTTACGGATTTCCATGCAGTCCAAACGGGATTTCTTCAAAAACGGTCTGCGGGCCATCGGGTTCGAAGCGGCTGATTGTGATGGAACCTATTTCCTGAACGTTGATATCAGCTCCATCGGCTTTGAAGGCACAGATGAAGAGTTTTGCCGCCTGATTACCACAGAGGCCGGTGTGGCAGCCGTTCCGGTAAGTGCATTTTATGCGTCAGAAGGCGCGAAAACCAACTTTGTGCGTTTCTGTTTTTGTAAACGCGAGGATGTGTTGCAAGACGCAATTCATAGGCTTGAGAAATTTTTTGCAGCCAAATGAAGAAAGCGTCTTGACCGAATAGAGTAGGGGGGCTAAATAGACCGCTCTTCTGTGGCGGATGTAGCTCAGTTGGTTAGAGCGCTAGACTGTGACTCTGGAGGTCGCGGGTTCGATCCCCGTCATTCGCCCCATAAAACCCTTGAAAACTTAATTGTTTTCGAGGGTTTTTTTATTTCCACAATAAGCAGCAAATATCATAAGCAAGCCACATGGTTCTATTTGTGCTTTCATCCCTCTTACAATTCTTTGAAGTTTTCCCATAGAAATCCAATGCGATGCCGCATTATCCACTTGCTAATAGGATAATTCTCCCAATCCACGGCAAGGTTTGAGCGAGTAGGGTCAATCACTTTCGTACCCTCAGTCGTGTACATCAGTAAAACAGCATGCTGCGTTCCACTTGACAGCTCACAAATTGCAAGGCGAAGTGAATTGAATAAATCATGCTCAGTGTAGAGTCCTATCAAGTGTAGACATTTGTCTTCGCAGTCTCCATTTGGGTTAGACTGCCAAATGTCACGAGTCGCATCAGGCGTGTAAACACAGTTGCGGATATCTCTAATCTTTGTGTGTAGGTGCTGCTTCTCTTGAATATCGTCATATGGGTGTTGTGTCGGCTCTTGCTGCGAAATCAGTTCATTTGAAACGCTATGCCATTGTGTAGGGGCCGCAATTCGCCCGAACGAGTAACTTTCGTCTATGTGGCTCATTTTCCCTCCAAATATATTTCCGGTAATTTCCTGAAGCTTATCACTATTTTGGCAAAATGACTTTCTCAGTTACATGCAACAGCCGTTTATTGAAACTTAACATCTACGCAGATCGTAGACTCTTAAACCATATGCGCTATATGGCTTTGGAAATACAACGCGGGGGTTTGGTTTTCGTCCTTTTGGGTGTGGCAGGTCGTAAAACTGAGCAGAATCAACAAAGTGAGACTTCCATATAAATATCCGATTGGACATGCGGTGGAGCTTTTGCGTAAGGAGAGTTGAAATGAGAGGGTTTACGGCGAAGAAAACGGGATTTTTAACAACCATCCTATTACTAATTATTCTGTTCCCCGTTCGGGGGATGGCAATGCCGATCGATCCGGGATTTGATCTGTTTAGCACTCCGGATGGCAGCGCAATTATTGACTTGGGCGGGATTCTCGGCGTTGTCCCCTTCGAGAGCGATCCAATTGGACCCGGCAACACTGATACGATCGTTGAACGATTAACAGGACTGCCCGATGGGGGGACGGGGACAATTGAAATTGAGCTTGTTGCCTTATCGCTACAGAGTGTCGACCCTGTAGGTGTTGGAGGAGTGTTTTTTGACATAGATATTATACTCGATGATACGGCCCCTTCACTCGGTCAAATAAATATACTAACGCACGACAGCACTGGCGGGACGTATAATTCCTTCATTGATATCTTTGTGGAAATAATTTTTACAGAGGTTGGGAATCCCTTGAACATGATCACAAATTTGTTTGATTTTACCGCCACCACTACTGGTTCACGTTGGTCGCATACCCCGTCGCCAGATTATCCCGTTGATCCGAGCTATCCTTCCGGAAATTTCTATGCTGGTATTCTGGACCAAACAGGCCCACACCGTACGTTGGTTCCCTCTGTTATCCCATTACCTGCAGCTTTTCCCCTTTTCGCAGGTGCTCTTTTCCTAATGGGACTTAGAGGATGGAGACGGAAACAAACCGCCTCCTAAATGATTGTGAGACCTCATTAGTAGGATAGGGCTGGTGTCTGATGCAGGTATGTATTGTCGGACACCTGTTTTAACATGAAGTCTGCGACATCCGCTGGCGATATTTTCAATTTCAGGGATTGGTCTACTCTAGAAAATCCATGCTGATAGGCCCCTGTGTGCGATCCTTTGGCAAAGTTGGCAGGACGGGCAATTGTCCAGTCCAGATCGCTTTCTTTGACGCGAATTTCCTGTGTTTCATGATCTGCGAGTACGTGTTTGAGCACAAAAGGGAATATCAAATGTCGATAGTGAAAAGGCAGGGTACTGAAACTCTCCCCGGTGCCAAGGCCCGATAAACAAACAAGGCGTTTAACGCCAGTGGATTCCATGGCTTCAATAATGTTTTTTGTCCCCTTTGTTCGGAGGCCGTCTTTGTTCATGAGCGGCATTCCAAGAGCGCAGATAATAACATCCTGACGCCGTATTGCATTTTGAACGGAGACGATATCCAGCACATCGCCTTTTTCAATTCGTAGATTTTCCTGATCTATTTGCGTCAATTTTTCTGGGTGACGTGTGTGGGCGGTGACTTGATGCCCCAACGCGATCGCTTGCTTAACGAGTTGCAATCCGACTTTTCCAGTTGATCCAAATATTGCGAGTTTCATTGCGTTCTCCTTTGCTTGACACGGTGTCAATTGACATGATGTAAAGTTAGGGTTAGTTTACAGTATGTCAAGTGAAAATAATGAAACACGTACCCGTATCCTGAAAGCCGCTTGGGAGTTATTAGAGGCAAGTAAGGGACGTGATGTACGCATGAGTGATATTGCGAAGAAAGCCAAGGTATCTCGGCAAGCGCTATATCTTCATTTTAAAACCAGAGCTGATTTGCTCATTGAAACGACCCTCTATGTCGACGGGTGCCGGAACACTGATGCCCGTCTTGATGCCAGCCGTACCGCGACAACCGGAATTGAACGACTAGACGCCTTCGTTGAGGCGTGGGGGAATTATATTCCCGAAATTTATGGTGTGGGGAAAGCCCTCCTTGCCATGATGGAAGAGGATGAAGACGCGGCGACGGCGTGGACAAAACGGATGCAGGATATGAAGGAAGGGTGCGCTGCCGCCATTCAAGCCTTGTCTGACGACGGACGGTTGGATCCCATGCATCCGGTAGACGAGGCGACCGATGTCCTTTGGACTTTGTTATCTGTTCGAAACTGGGAGCATTTAACGCAAGACTGCAATTGGTCACAGGTCAGATACGTTAAATCGCTGAAAGAAATAACGCACCGCCTCTTCGTTTTGAAAGACTAACTGCTGTTGCAGGTACCTATTTTTGAAACGCAGCCATTTCAATTATGGGACCGTTAGCAGAGTGTGCATCGTCGGGGTCATGGGTGACCAGCAATGTCGGCAGATGATGCGCTTTTACGTGACGAAAGACGAATTGCCGGAACCGTTCCCGAAGTTCGACATCCAATTTTGAAAATGGCTCGTCGAGGAGAAGGGCGCTGGGCCGTGACAAAAGCGTTCTAAGAACTGCGACACGTGCCCGCTGACCCCCGGATAGGGTTGCAGGGTCGCGATCAAAATAACCGACAAGTCCAGCTTCTTCCAAAGCTTGTGTTGCCAATACGTCACGCGCCTGTTTTCCTTTAATGCTGGCAGGGATGCCGAATTTAAGGTTCTCTCCAACAGACATGTGGGGGAAGAGCAGATCCTCCTGAAACAACATCCCTATATGACGGTCTTCCGGAGGAAGTTTGTTTAGGTCACGATCCCCCAAACATATCCCACCAGAGACGGAGAAATCCGAAGAGAGCGTTCCGGCAATGGCTGCAAGTAAACTGGATTTTCCGCATCCACTAGGGCCCATAATGGTGACGATTTCACCGGGTTCTATTGTTACGTTCATGTGCCCAAACAAGTCAGATTTTTGCAGGGAAACACATAACGAGCGTAATTGAAGGCGGGATTGTGTCGAGGCACTTGATCCATGAAAGGTGTTTGATGTGTTCAAGACATTACATTCCTTTTAAAGATCGCCGATTGCGATATACGTAGTTTGGCACCCACATGGCGAACGCAAATATCAGCAGTGGCAGTACAGATTGTAACAACGCATATACCGCAATAACACGGCGGTTGCCACTTGCTGATAAATTTACGGCTTCTGTGGTGAGGGTAGAGAAGCGGCCGCCACCTGCGAACAATGTGGGTAGGTATTGCGCAACAGAAACAGCAAACCCTATGGCAAACGCAAATAACAAAGGCCGAAGGAGCATGGGTAGCCTAACTTTCCAGAACGCCTTTGCAGGTGAGGCTCCTAACGACAACGCTAACTTGACGTATCTATCATCTTGCGTTCGATAAGGATCAGAGAGAGAGAGGAAAACGTAAGGCAATACAAATAGCAAATGGGTCCAGATCATTGAAATCCAACTGCTATCAATTTGGGCCTTGATGGATAATATCTGGACGCCAAACAGGAATGATATTTGCGGGATCATAAGGGGTAGATAGACAAGCCATAGGGCGCCAGATCCGGCATATTTTCCGCGTCTTTTTTCATTTTCCAAACAAGCGACAACCAGAACAGTTGCAATGGCAGAGCTTGCGAGGCCTACAACGAGTGTTGTTGTGCTGCTGCCGAGCAGATTGTAAATATTGTTATTCCAGCTTTGAAAGCTCCACACTGACGGTAGAAAATCTGGAAAACGCCATCTTCGCGTGACTGACCATAAAACGATGACAATCAGGCTGCCGACAAATAACCCAGTTAAAGTTCGCATAGCGACTTTCGAAACCAGTCGAATAGGGCGTTCAAAAAACTCTCTGCCGCCCAGTGTTAGCCAAATCCGTGCAAACCGAGAGATGCCTTGTTCCGCTGCATACCAGAAACCGATCGCGCCGATGACGATTATAAACTGCAAAATTGCTCCGGCAGCCGCCAGAAAACGTGTGCTTAAATCTGGATCGTAAAACCACCTTAGAACCAGAACAGATAAAGGGGGCGGGGTTGTGGGGCCTAGAATGAGTGAGATATCAACCACAGATAATGAAAAAGCCAGCACCGCGAAAATCGGAAGCCGGATTTGCTTGTAGATATTAGGTTGCACAGCCTTCATCCAAGCCGCAACGGGTTTGTATCCCAATGTTCGCGCAAGCTTTAGTCGCTGCTCTGACTGACTTTGGTCCAGCGCTGCCAAAATCATCAAAATAAAGTAAGGCGTTTCCTTGATGGCTAAGGCCAGTATGAGAGACAAGCCGTAAGGATCGTGAATGATGGCCACATCTGGAGGACGATCCCAGTGGGTTGCCCATGGGCTAATAGCACGAACGATCCAACCACTCGGAGCAATAAGAAAGGCAAGACCAATGGCAAGAGCTGAATGAGGGATTGCTAGAATAGGAGCTAATATTCTTCGGGCATTTAGAAAGGTTTTACTGCCATGCCACGCAGCAACAAAAGTTGCGGCAAGCATTAGAGACACTACTGTCGCAATAAATCCCGTTGTAATTGTTGTGACAACAGCGCTGGGCAGAGCTGGGTGTGCTAGTAGCTCTCTCCACGCTATCGCTGAAAAATCACTATTTCCAATCGCAGGAAAATAGCCGAAAGCGGGGAGAATAGAGCTGATAAGTCCCGCCAGCACAGGCAGTAAAAAAACTAGCAGGGTGAGTACTGGCATGTACCGCAGACTGAATAGTCGCTGCGGTAAGGACTTGAGTAAATTCATGTTTTACACAGCTATCTCTTTTTCAAGAACACGTAAAGATTATTGCCCATATCGTTTCAGCCATTCTTTTTCGATATACTCCATCCATGATGGATGTGGTTCCAGCAGCGTCGGTCCCAGATCTTGCGGTGAAAGTGTCGCCACACCAAGTTTGATTTGTGAGAAAGTTTTTTGATCTGCTGATGACAGTTTTGTAATTGAAAGGACTGTGTCATCTCCCCAAAACTCAGGATCTTGTTTTCGGGCTTGCGCTTCTGGGCTCATCAAGAAATTGGCAACCATCATCGCGGCGGCTTTGCTGGAAGAGTTATAGGGTATAGCGACAAAATGTGTGTTGCCGATGGTACCCTTCTCAAAAACAAATGTCCTGACAGTGGGGGCTAGCTCTCCGCTTTTAATCAGAGATGATGCGGCTCCTGGATTGAAGGATAGATGGATATCAACCTCGCCATCATCCAGAAGTTGTTGCTGTGCGGCACTGCTTGCAGGGAACTGCGAGCCCTTGCGCCACAGGTTTGGATGCAGGTTATCCAAATAAGCCCATAGAGGTTTAGTTGTTTCCTGTAAAAGATCTGGAGTATTAACTTCTGATCTTAGGCTACTGGGGTCAGAGGCCAGCTCAACTAGTGCCTGCTTCAAGAAGGTGGAACCGAGGAAATCCGGCGGTGATGGGTAGGTGAAACGACCGAAGTTTTCTTCGGTCCATGTAAGCAATTCTGCAATGGATTTAGGCGTTTGTTTAACGCGGGCACTGTCATATATAAAATTGAACTTTGCCATACCCCAAGGGGCTTCCAACCCATCAACCGGTATAGTGAAATCAACAGTTGTTGTTGCTTTATTTTCAACATCAACAAAACTGTAATTAGGAAGAATTTGGGTGAAAGGGCCGAATAAAAGGCCATTTCTTTTCATCGAGGCGAAGTTCTCACCATTGATCCACACTAGATCCACACTGCCATCTTTGTTTTTACTAGCAGATTTCTCAGCAAGGACGCGGCTGACCACATCTCCTGTATCCGTAACTTTTACATGCTTAAGCGTGATACCTGCATCATCCCAAAGTCTTTTCCCGACCCATGAAATGTAATTGTTAATCCGCTCGCTACCACCCCATGCATTCCAGTATACGGTTTGCCCTTTGGCTTTTGACTGGACAGCATTCCAGTTTTTATGCTCGTGCGCTGTAACTTGGGAAACACTCGCACTAAAAATTGTGGCAACAATTATAGCTGCTAAACCTATCCGTATACTCAACACACCAATTCCCCTGTTACTGAAATTACTCACTATAAAATTTGATCTGATGGGAAGAATATAGAACAACAGTATGTCTGTCAGCCTGAAGGTTGACTGTTCACAACTGTTTGACCAGAGAATTGAAATGACCGTTATTTATAGCGGGGAGAAGAAAACCCAGAGAAAGTAAAAGAACATTTCTCTGGGTTTGCGGGATAGGCGATGGACAAATGTCTAGTTGCCAATGCTTCTAGCTTTTCGCTGCCATCCCATGAAACTCATGAGTGTCGGTCATTCACTTTTGTGGGAGAAGGCTCAGTACCGATTGATCGCGGGTAACATACAGCCATTGGCGTAGATAAGAATAGTGTTTTATGCGGTTTTGGGCTTGTTTATTAGAATTTACTATTTCACAATTTATTTGAATTTTTGTATTCAACTTTGGCCAGTTTTTTCTGGTGCGAACCATAAGCAAAAGGACGAATCATTCTGTGTTTTGGGAGTGTAATTCCTAACGCTGAAATAACACGCGAACACTTCAAAATTAATATGTTACATTTCTCTAAATGAAAAAAAATAGAACCGAATAGGGCGGGGGTGCGAGTTATGACGGGAGTATTAGAAGGCGTCAGAGTTTTGGACTTTGGGCGGTATATAGCCGGTCCATATTGTGGAGCACTGTTGGCTGATTTGGGTGCAGACGTTATTCGCATTGATAAACTAGCAGGAAGTGAAGACAGATACGTCGGACCAATCGGTGACGATGGTACTGGCGCTGGATATGTTCAGATGAACCGTAATAAACGGGGAATTACACTAAATCCAATGAAACCAGAAGGTCGCGAGATCGTCAGGAGGCTTGTTGAAACAGCAGATGTTGTTATTGCCAATATGCCGACAGAAACATTGGTCGCAATGGGTTTGGATTACGATACTCTGAGAGGATATAAAGAAGATATCATCGTTACCAATACAACAACATTTGGCGATGTTGGCCCGTATAAAAACCGAGTTGGTTTCGATGGAATAGCGCAGGCCATGTGTGGCTCTGTGTATATGGCAGGTACACCGGAGCAGCCGCAGCGGAACATTTCCCCTTATGTTGATTTCTCTACCGCAATGGCAAGCACGATCGGCACTATGGCGGCCCTCACGGAAAAAGAGAGAACAGGTAAAGGGCAACACGTAACAAGCAACTTGCTGAGTAATGCGCTTTCGATGTTTAACGGATCTCTCATTGAGCAGTCGGTAACAGGGGTTAATCGTGTGGCAACGGGAAACCGTGGTCAATTGTCTGCGCCCACTGATATTTATAAATGCAAAGACGGATCTATGCTGGTTCAGGTGGTTGGACAGCCATTGTTTGCGCGCTGGGCGGAATTGATGGGGGAGGAGCATTGGCTAACTGATCCAAGATTTAAAGATGATGTAAGTCGCGGTAAACATGGGAACGAGATTAGCGCCCGGATGCAGAATTGGTGCGAAGATCGAACAGTTGACGAGGCTGTTAGAGCCTGTGAATCTGTTCGTATTCCTTGCGGTCCAGTTTACGCGCCGCAACAAACGCTAGACGATCCCCATATTCAAGAAATGAACTACTTGAAAGAAATGGAGTATCCGGGAATTAAGGGACCAACTCCGGTTGCCGATATCCCGGTTAATATGTCAGTTTCAGAGATCGGTATTCGCCATCGCGCGCCTCTACTTGGTGAACATACAGATGATATATTGAGCGAGTTGGGGTTTTCAGCCAATAATCTTGCAAGCCTTCGTAAAAAGCGCGTGATCTAAATTATTCATAAGATGGATCCTAATATGAGGACCGACAATAGATATATTTAGTTTGATTCTGATAGTTCGACCGTAATCGAAGCATTTGTACTCTGTGACCAAATATAGTGAAGCATCAATCAATATTGTCTCAAGGAACAAGAAATGATTACTGATGTGCTTCCAGAATATTGGCAAAGTTTAATAACAGTCTATATCGCTGTTTTTATCGCCTTCGTAAGCCCCGGACCAAATTTTATCGCCATTTCCTCTCGCGCGGTTGAAAGCAGGGGAACAGGAATTGGTGTTGCTCTTGGTATTAGTATTGGAACTGCTATCTGGGCGATATCTGCCACGACAGGTGTCGCCACGATTTTAAGTAGTTATGAAGGCGTAACGTCGATTATAGGAGGCATTGGAGGCGGTTATTTATGCTGGCTTGGCTACAAATCTTTTAGATCGTCTGTTGCGGGTGCAGAGTTCAAATTTGAAGGTGTTGGGGGCGGCGAGAATATCTCGTTTCTTGCTGCGAGTAAGGTTGGTCTCTTAATTCAGCTTAGTAACCCCAAAACGGTGCTTTTCTGGCTGGCAATAACTCCCCTAGTGATCGGCCCCGAAACTCCACATATTGTCATTATGTTGCTTGTGATTGGATGTTTCTTCATAGCGTTGTTTTGGCATTTTTTGTTAGCATTTCTTTTTTCAGCGGGGCCTGTTAGGTCCGCTTACATAAGTTATAAACCAAAGATATCATTCATATTTGCAGTATTTTTTGTCGGGTTTGGCGTGCGTTTGATTTATGAAACTTTGTCATAGGAATTTGAAAATCAACAATTTGACCGATGAACGGATCCATGGGTTTTCGTGAAAAGCGTGTGATTAGGATTAATCACACCATCCATGTCGCTTACCGCCGGTGTAGGCACGTCCGAGGCCTGCATCGATAATTCCTTTTGCGACATCGGCGTTCTTATAGAAAACATCAGCGAGTACGCGGCCGGCATATTTACCGAGTTTGACATTCCGAAGTTCTACGACTGCCATTGGTTTGTCCAGAATTGCACCGCGATGAGGGCTTCCAAATAGATCCATAATGAATTGGGTCGCGGTTTTGCCTGCAGTTTTTTCACTTTCACATTCTGGCCGCCATGTTTCCGGAGTATCCACACCACGCAATCTTATATTCACATCTGTATTTAGCCCGGGCCACAGCTTGACGCGGGCGAAGAAGGTATCACCATCATTAACGTAATAGACCTCAGCTTTAAAGGGACCGGGATAGATTTCCGCCATTGCGGGAGATGAAAGAGCTAGGAATAGGAAGGGAAGTAAGTATTTCATATGTCTACATTTTGTGTTGGGTGCGTGTTTTTATACTTTGGCAGTTATAACATGACCTTTAATTTTGCTTTTTATGGGGGCTTCCCCAAATCGCAATGTTATGGCGGCGGCAGCTATTTTTGTGACTTGATCGAGCGCTTCTGGATTGCGCGCTTCAATTTCGTTCCGCAAAGGTGTTCCATGGCAATATGCAATCGCTGGTAAGTTGGCAGATGAAGCAATACAGTCTTTCTCCAGCGTTTCAATGCTGACATGAGAAAACCCTGCTTCCAGAACATCGTTTTCTATTTCTTCAATATCGTAGTAGCCATGGGGGGTTCTAGGTAAAAATTGTGGGGGATTATCTGGGAAAAATCTGGCAGCGGCGTCAGTTACGGTATCAGCGAATTCATTTTTTGATATTTCATCCCACACATTGAAAATAAAAACACCATTTTCCTTCAATACGCGCTTGGCTTCTTTGTAACCGGCAATTCGATCCGGGAAAAACATGACACCAAACTGGCAAAAAACGATGTCAAAAGTTGCGTTAGAAAAGTGCAGGTTTAAGGCATCTGCTTGTTGCCACGAAATTCGGTTGTCCGTTAGTTGTTTACTTTCAGCGTGATTTAACATTTCTGGGTTGAGATCTGAAACCGTAAACAAAGACCTTTCATCCAATTTTGGAGCTAAAGCTCGAGTTACTACTCCGCTACCAGCGGCAACTTCTAGAACAGTATTTGGATTGAATTTTGATACACGATCCGCCATATCTTCCGCGAAATCTTCGAAAATTAGAGGCACTAAGTACGTGTCGTAAAATTCAGGAATTGATCCGGAAAAGATTTTGTCAGTGTTCGACATATTGATACCCTCAGCTGAATTGACCGGTTTTCGTATTTATTTATATTATATTTTAATAACTAAAAAAATACGTTATTCTGGTGAAGGGCGTTAGGTGTGGAATGCAAATTACATGGATCAAGTATCTATTTTATCCATTCATGCCCTAGTTGGGGCGTTTCTGGTTTCGCCGTCCCCACCACACTTCTGTTTTGCGACGTAGCTTGCGAGCAAATGCAAAATCTACAGCTAATATCATAATGCCAAGGGGCAGCATCCAGAAACCAACAATGGGCAAAAATCCCAAAATTCCACCAAGTACAAGCGCCCAACCTAAAATGATGCGATGGAGCTTATTTTCGGGAATTTTGATTTTACTTTTCATTATTCTCAATAATTTTCTGAATTTGGATGGTTCTGATTAAGTGGGTATGTAATTCTGAATTTAAACGAGAAACTTGAATAGGGTTGTATATCCTACAGTCTATTGAAACTCGTTTGTAGGGCGAGTATCATAGAGTTCAACTAATCATAATAACAAATCAGGGGCAAACATGACGAACGAACTAGCGTATTTTTCAGCAGATGACTTATTAGCTGGATACAAAAGCGGAGATATCTCTCCAGTTGAATCGACGAAAGCCGCGCTGGACCAAATCGCTAAGTATGATGGAAAATTAAATGCGTTCGTTTTCGTAGATGAAGAGGGGGCATTAGCTTCTGCCCGTGCCTCAGAAGAGCGCTGGAGAAAAGGAACACCGGTCGGGTTGGTGGACGGAATTCCAACAACAGTTAAAGACATTATGTTGATGAAAGGATTTGCGACCCTTAAGGGATCAAAACTTTCAGATCCAGAGAAACCTGATAGCGATGACTCCCCCGCAGTACAACGCCTGAGAGAGCAGGGAGCTGTTTTCCTTGGAAAAACCACAACACCGGAATTTGGGTGGAAAGGCGTCACAGATAGCCCGTTGAGTGGTATCACTCGCAACCCATGGAATGCAGATAAAACACCTGGTGGTTCCAGTGGCGGCGCTTCCGCAGCCTGCGCTGCAGGGATGGGCGTATTGCACACAGGATCTGATGGAGGGGGATCTATCCGTATTCCGGCGGCGTTTGCCGGTATATTTGGCCTAAAGCCAAGTTTTGGACGCGTCCCCGTTTGGCCAGCTTCAGCATTTGGAACAGTATCGCACGTCGGTCCAATGACACGTTCGGTTTCTGACTCTGCTTTAATGTTGGACGTCATGAAGGGATATGACAGCCGCGATTGGTATTCACTTCAGTCCAACGATCTGAAGTATAGAGAAATGCTTCAAAGTTCCCTTAAAGGCCGCAAAATTGCCTATAGCCGAGACCTCGGTTATGCCGCAGTTGATCCGGAGATCATTACTGCCGTTGATGCCGCAGTTGATTTGTTCAGGGAGTTGGGAGCGGACGTAGAAGAGGTTGATCCCGGTTTTGATTGCCCTCTTGAGATCTTTGGGAAGCTTTGGCAAGGCGGAGCCTATTATGCGATGCAGGATGTCGATGAGAAGCATCTTGCTTTATTGGATCCGGGATTACAGCAGATCGTAGAAAATGGATCGAAGATAACGTTGCCTGAATATTTTGAAGCAACTGTTGCTCGTGCAGAACTGGGATCCAAAATGCGGACGTTTCATGATAAATATTCTTTGTTGCTGACGCCTTCATTGTCCGTAACGGCGTTTGATGTGGGAATGCTTGCGCCAAACCAGAAAGGCAATGATACAGCGGATTGGGCTGACTGGACACCCTTTTCCTATCCATTTAATCTGACACAACAACCCGCCTGTTCGGTACCGTGCGGTATATCGAGCAATGGACTGCCTATAGGCCTTCAGATCGTCGGGCCAATGCACCGCGACGACTTGGTTCTTCAAGCGGCGGCTGCATTTGAAAAAGTATCGCCAGCAAGAAGAGCCAAACCGGATTTATCCAAACTAGTGTGAGAGACAGATGAGAGCACCAGCACGTGTACTGACAGTCCCTGAAATGTATGAAGCAGATAGGCTGGCTGTTGGATGTGGTGTGTCCAGTCTATCGCTTATGGAGAATGCAGGTCGGTCTATTGCAGAGGAAATACAGAGAAACTGGACGCGTTGTCCCGTGCTTATTCTTTGTGGGCCGGGTAATAATGGTGGCGACGGGTACGTTATTGCCCGGTATCTTCTGGAAGCTAGTTGGCCTGTACGTATAGCCGCCTTTGGGCATACATCAGACCTTAGTGGGGATGCGTCTGTCATGTTTGGGCAGTGTGCGGTAGATGTTGTTTCGCTGGATGAGTTAGGAGATGTCGACGAGAAACTTGTGGTCGACGCCTTGTTCGGTGCTGGCTTTAAAGGTGATTTGCCTCCGGAAGCGCGGGCGGCGTTTCAAAAAATATCGTTGGCTGGACTAGATCTTGTTGCCGTTGATGTTCCCAGTGGCGTGTGCGGCGCGACTGGCGATGTTGTTGAAGGTACGCCGATCGCTAGTCTGACCGTTAGTTTCCAATGTCCGAAAGTCGGGCATCTATTCTATCCGGCACGTGCGCATATCGGGAAACTGAAGATAAAAGACATCGGAATTCCAGATCAGGCGCTGGATCTGCAGAACGTCAGTTTATTCCACAATACACCAGAGTTATGGCTAGAAAGCTTGGCGACCCTGTCACCCATTGGGCATAAATATGATAGGGGGCATGCTGCTGTTGTTGGTGGAGGGATTTCAAGTAGTGGTGCCGCGAGAATAGCGGCGAGGGCAGCGTTGCGAGCGAGCGCGGGAGCTGTGACAGTTGTATGCAAGCCATCCGCATTGACAACCTACGCTGTGTCTCTAGAAGCTGTGATGGTAGAAAGTATCTCTGACGAAACAGCTTTTGAAAGCTGGATAGCTGCGCGAAGGATTGGAACTGTACTCTTAGGGCCGGGGAATGGCGTGGGCGAGCGTACTCGTGCGTTTGTTCGCACAGCCATCAATTCAGAAGCGCATGTCGTGCTGGATGCTGACGCGCTCACCGAATTTCAAGATGACCCTGAAGTGCTCTTTCGTCTTATTCGCGAAAAAACAACAGGTAGTGTCGTTCTAACGCCGCATGAAGCGGAGTTTTCAAGGATATTTACCATTGAAGGAACTGCTCTTGTGCGCTGTCGCGAAGCAGCCAAACGATCCGGTGCGGTAGTAATCTTGAAGGGGGCGACCACTGTTATTGCAGAACCTACCGGAAATGCCGCCCTTAACACGAACGCGCCACCATGGCTTGCGACCGCTGGTTCCGGTGATGCACTTGCGGGGATAGTTGCTGCATTGTTGACGGAGGGTGAAGATGCCTTCAAGTCAGCGTCGGCTGCAGTATGGATGCACGGAGAGGCCGCAAACATATTTGGCCGAGGTCTAATTGCAGAAGACATAGAGGTTCAAATTCCGAAAATACTCGAAAAGTTAGCTAACCTTTAGGTGGCAGCATGGTGTGAAATTCCACCATGTTCTACCGTAAAGGGTTTGTTTACTTTTTTTCCTTATTTTATAGGAGGATAGACGACGTTTTTAAAAAATTGGATTGATCATGCTGTTCAGAAAGATAAATTTAAAAGAAAAAATCTCCCAGGGGGACGTTTTTCATAGGGACATGCTGATAAGCACGAAAGAACAGGCTCGCGTGCTGTATGTTACAGAGGACGAGCAGGGGAATTCACATGTTCACTATGAACGTACAGTGATCGGATCTTGTTTTAGAGAACCTCTTGGTACACGCGTGTTGGCAATTGATGCATTTGCGCGAGATTTCCATGTGGGTCACTAATTAATTTTTGGGTAACCGCCGAAATAGGGGTTTTCTGGGGCTTCGCCTTTGTTTTAAACGAGAAAATCCACGCAAAAAATCTCAATTTTTTTCGCCAACTTAAAATAAAAAGAATTTTCTTTTGCAATTAGCAATATTTCTCCTAGGCAGAGCCGGAATTCCTGTGCTATAGAACGCCGCTCCTAGTGGAAACAGTTCAATGCACCACACAGGGAGGGTCGTTTTACACGGCTCAAATATATGCGGGTATGGCGGAATTGGTAGACGCGCTGGTTTTAGGTACCAGTACTTCGGTGTGGGGGTTCGACTCCCTCTACCCGCACCAAAATTTTTCGCGATTGGCACTACCAGCCAATCGCATGTGCACATTGATTTTTTAACGAAAATGACGGGCAATCGTTCATGCAGGTTACACAGACAAGCTCCGAAGGGCTGAAACGTGATTTCACTGTCGTTGTAGAAGCGGCTGAAATTGAAACTAAAGTTACTGACAAACTGGTTGAAGTCGGTCAACAAGTGAAACTTCCGGGCTTCCGCCCTGGAAAAGTTCCAATGACCGTACTGCGCCAGCGTTTCGCGCGCTCCATAATGGGCGAAGTTCTTGAGGGAACTGTGAACGAAACTAGCCAGACAGTCCTTAATGACAACGATCTACGGCCTGCGCAGCAGCCGAAAATCGAAATCACCAAATTTGATGAAGGTTCCGATTTGGAATTCACAATCGAAGTTGAAGTGATGCCTGATTTCGAACCAACTGATTTTTCCAAATTGAAACTGGAAAAGCTCGTCACTGACGTTGAAGACGAGAAAGTTGAAGAAGCGCTGACTGAAATTGCAGGCGCTCAGAAGAACTTCACAAAAGTAGCTCGTAATCGTAAAGCCAAAGAAGGCGATGCGATTCTGATGGACTTCGTTGGTAAAATCGACGGCGAGGCCTTTGATGGCGGTAGCGCAGAAGGCCACCAACTTGAACTTGGTTCCGGCCAGTTCATCCCGGGCTTCGAAGAGCAGCTTGTCGGCCAAAAAGGCGGCGACGATGTTGACGTAACTGTAAATTTCCCAGAAAATTACGGTGCAGAACATCTCGCAGGTAAAGAAGCTGTCTTCTCAGTGAAAATTCACGAAGTGCAAGAAGCTACACCTATTGAAATCGATGATGAGTTCGCTGTAAAGCTGGGCCTGAACGATCTCGACGATTTGAAAGCAACTGTACGCGGTCGTATTGAAGGCGAGTATAACCAACTTTCACGTCAGACTTTGAAGCGCAACATGCTTGACGCTTTGGCTGATGCTCACGATTTTGACGTTCCTCCGGGAATGAAAGAAACTGAATTCAATGGTATCTGGGAACAGTTCACAAAAGAACTGGAACGTACAGAAGAGAAACTTGAAGATCAGGATCAATCTGAAGAAGAGCTTCGCGAAGAATATACAGCAATTGCTGAGCGCCGTGTTCGCCTCGGTTTGTTGCTTGCTGAAGTTGGTCGTATCAACAACATTGATGTGGCAACTGAAGAAGTACAGCAGGCTATGATGGCCCAAGCTCGTAACTTCCCAGGGCAGGAAAAACAAGTCTTCGAGATGTTCCAGTCAAACCCAGAAATGCAAAATTCTTTGCGTGCACCAATCTTTGAAGACAAAGTTGTCGATTTCATCGCTGAACTCGCAACCGTCACCGAAAAGAAAGTGTCATTCGAAGAGCTTACTGCTGATCCGGATGAAGACGAAAAATCGAAAGCTAAGAAAAAAGCGCCTGCTAAGAAAAAAGCGGTTGCTAAAAAAGCTGACGATTCTGAAGAAAAGCCTGCTGCTAAGAAAAAAGCACCAGCAAAAAAGGCAGCGGCTAAAAAATCTGAAAAATAAATTTCAGTTTATGGGTGGAAATTTTGATGGCAATGTGCACATTGAAATAACCACCCATTTTTTTTGAGGAAAATACCCTATGGTCGATGTGATTGATACTTATATGAATACTTTGGTTCCCATGGTTGTTGAGCAAACAGCCCGCGGTGAACGTTCATATGACATTTTCTCACGCCTACTAAAGGAAAGAATTATTTTTGTAACGGGTCAAGTCCATGACGGTATGGCTAGCCTGATTACAGCTCAACTTCTTTTCTTGGAAGCCGAAAATCCAAAGAAACCGATTTCAATGTATATTAACTCTCCAGGCGGTGTCGTGACATCTGGCTTGGCGATGTATGATACAATGCAATACGTGAAACCTGAAATTGCGACTGTTTGTATCGGTCAAGCTGCTTCTATGGGATCGTTTTTGCTGACGGCTGGTGCTAAAGGTCAGCGATACGCGCTTCCTAATGCGCGGGTGATGATCCACCAGCCTTCTGGTGGTGCGCAAGGTCAAGCAACCGATATCGAGATTCAAGCAAGAGAGATATTGAAAGTTCGTGCGCGTCTTAACGATCTGTATGTCAAGCATACTGGCCAGCCACTTGATGTGGTTGAAAAGTCGATGGAACGAGATAACTTTATGACCGCTGATGAGGCCAAAGAATATGGCCTAATCGACGAAGTCGTGAGCAAACGCCCTGATTCTGAAGAAGACGAGACTAAGAAAGATTAATAGTCTCACTTTTGTTTCACTGTGAATGGGTTTCCCAGTCATACTGTAAATAATCAGCTGTTAACGGAAAATTGAGGCCGCATTGTTTAATATCGGCTTCATTGGGCGAAGTATTTGACGATTTCTGTTCTTTCGCCCGGCAAGTTTTTAACATTCTTGTTGTGGCCAGAACAGTCGATGTTTAGTATGGAAAGTCCAACGAAAAATTGGAGTGTCTATGACCAAATTGAGTGGCGGAGATTCAAAAAACACCCTGTATTGTTCCTTCTGCGGCAAGAGCCAGCATGAAGTGCGCAAACTTATCGCAGGGCCAACTGTGTTCATCTGTGATGAGTGCGTAGAACTCTGCACAGATATTATTCAGGAAGAACATAAAAGCAAGCTGGTAAAATCCAGTGATGGCGTTCCCACGCCTGTAGAAATAAGTACTGTTCTGAATGACTATGTAATTGGACAGACACACGCGAAGAAGGTTCTGTCTGTCGCAGTCCATAACCATTACAAACGATTGCATCACAGTTCTAAGTCAGATGATGTTGAACTGGCCAAATCAAATATTCTTTTGGTTGGCCCAACAGGTTGCGGTAAAACGCTGCTTGCTCAAACATTGGCTCGTATTCTGGATGTGCCGTTTACTATGGCTGATGCTACCACACTAACTGAAGCCGGTTATGTGGGTGAAGACGTAGAAAATATCATTCTGAAGTTATTGCAATCTGCTGACTACAATGTTGAGCGTGCGCAGCGCGGCATCGTTTATATCGACGAAGTTGATAAAATTAGCCGTAAATCAGACAATCCTTCCATCACTCGTGATGTCTCGGGTGAAGGTGTGCAACAAGCATTATTGAAAATCATGGAAGGTACGGTTGCGTCTGTTCCTCCACAAGGTGGACGTAAACATCCTCAACAGGAATTCCTGCAGGTGGATACAACGAATATCTTGTTTATTTGTGGCGGTGCTTTCGCAGGTCTCGATAAAATTATCGCCGCACGTGGCCGCGATACGTCTATTGGCTTTGGTGCTGATGTTCAAAGTGAAGACGATCGTAAAACAGGCGAGCTCCTTAAAAAGGTGGAGCCTGACGATTTGACAAAATTTGGAATGATTCCAGAATTTGTTGGTCGCTTACCTGTTATCGCCGCACTTGAAGATTTGGACGAAGATGCTCTGATCGAAATTTTGACCAGTCCCAAAAATGCATTGGTTAAGCAGTATCAACGTCTGTTCGATATGGAAGAGGTTAGCCTTAAGTTCACCGAGGAAGCTTTGTCTGCCATCGCTGAAAAAGCGATTGAACGGAAAACTGGTGCGCGTGGACTTCGGTCAATCCTTGAAGGAATTCTTCTAGACCCTATGTATGATCTACCTACTCTTGATGGTGTAGAAGAGATTGTAATTAACGGAGACGTCGTTCAAGGCGAAGGACAACCGCTCTATATTTATGCTGATCGTAAGGACGCGAGCAGCGCTTAACTAGATGAACCGAGGGGAATTTATCTCCTCGGTAACTTTTCATTCTGGGCCGGGTATCACATCGCGAATTTTCTGCTTGTAGGTGGTAACGGCCTTTAAGGCATTCTGATGATTGAAACATCCCAAACCCAAATTTTTCCGGTCTTGCCGCTGAGAGACATCGTTGTTTTTCCGCATATGATTGTGCCGCTTTTTGTCGGCCGGGACAAATCTGTTCGTGCTCTTGAAGATGTGATGAAGGATGACAAACAAATCCTTCTTGTCGCGCAAAAGAACGCAAGCCAGGATGACCCGAGTGAAGAAGATATTCACAATGTGGGAACAATTGCATCCGTGCTACAACTTTTGAAGCTTCCAGATGGAACAGTAAAAGTTCTTGTTGAAGGTGTTGAGCGTGCACGGATCGATAGCTTCATTGAGAATGAAGATTTTTTCCAAGCACATGCTGAAATTGTCGAAGAAAAAGAAGACGAAACGCCTGAACTCGAAGCTCTTGCGCGCTCAGTTATTTCTCAATTTGAACAATATGTGAAATTGAACCGAAAGGTTCCGCCTGAAGTATTGGTTTCTTTAAACCAAATTGACGAGCCGTCTAAGCTTGCTGATACAATGGCATCTCACATGGCGCTGAAGATTGCAGAGAAGCAAGAATTACTAGAAATCAATAGTGCATCCGAGCGGCTTGAACGCGTTTATAGTCTGATGGAAGACGAAATCGGTGTTCTACAGGTTGAGAAGAAAATTCGCAGCCGCGTTAAGCGCCAGATGGAAAAAACTCAACGTGAATATTATCTGAACGAGCAAATGAAAGCCATTCAGAAAGAGTTGGGTGAAGGCGAAGACGGTCGGGATGAACTCACTGAACTTGAGGAGCGAATTGCCGAAACGAAACTGACAAAAGAAGCTCAGGAAAAATGCCAGCAGGAAATGAAAAAACTGCGCAGCATGAGCCCAATGTCAGCGGAAGCAACTGTGGTGCGCAATTATCTTGATTGGATCTTGTCAGTTCCTTGGGGAAAACGCACTCGGGTGAAAAAAGATCTCGCCCACGCCGAAAAAATCCTGAATGACGACCATTATGGTCTTGAAAAAGTGAAAGAACGGATTTTGGAATATCTTGCTGTGCAGCAACGTGTTCGTAAAAATCAAGGATCAATTTTATGTCTCGTCGGACCTCCTGGTGTTGGTAAAACGTCACTTGGTCAATCTGTTGCAAGAGCAACCGGACGGAATTTCGTACGGGTTGCCTTGGGTGGCGTTCGGGATGAAGCTGAAATTCGCGGACATCGCCGTACTTACATCGGATCAATGCCGGGTAAAGTTGTTCAATCGATGAAAAAAGCGAAATCCATTAATCCGCTATTTTTGTTTGATGAGATCGACAAACTTGGGAACGATTTCCGGGGGGATCCGTCTTCTGCATTACTGGAAGTATTGGATCCCGAACAAAATACTCACTTTTCAGATCACTATCTGGAAGTAGAATATGACCTGTCTGAGGTTATGTTTATCTGTACAGCCAACTCGTTGAATATGCCGGGTCCCCTTCGTGACCGTATGGAAGTTATTCACCTTTCCGGTTATACAGAAGTTGAAAAAATTGAGATTGTTAAGCGTCATTTGCTTAAGAAGCAGATGAAAGGTCACGGCCTGAAAGAAAAAGAATGGTCAGTTTCTGATGAGGCCATTCGTGATTTGATCCGTTATTATTGCCGTGAAGCTGGTGTTCGTAGCCTAGAGCGTGAAATCGCTAAACTCGCACGTAAAGCTGTAAAAGAAATTATTACGGACAAAATTGAGTGCATTCATATAACGCCTGAAAATCTGGAAAAATACGCAGGTGTTCGCCGTCATAGTTACGGTGAAATTGAAGAAGAAGATCAGGTCGGTTTGGTTACCGGTCTTGCTTGGACGCAAGTTGGCGGTGAATTGCTAACGATTGAAGCCGTGAAATTATACGGTAAAGGCCGCATGAAAATCACAGGTAAGCTTGGTGATGTGATGCAGGAATCTGTACAGGCTGCTAAAAGCTACGTACAGGCGAATTGCCTTGAAATGGGTGTTAAGCCCACAGACTTCGATCGTCATGATATTCATGTTCATGTTCCAGAAGGAGCGACGCCGAAAGACGGACCTTCTGCTGGTATCGCGATGGTAACGTCAATTATTTCGGTTTTGACAGACATACCGATTCATAAAGACGTCGCTATGACCGGTGAAGTTACCCTTCGTGGACGTGTTTTGCCAATTGGTGGACTGAAAGAGAAGTTATTGGCTGCTCTTCGCGGTGGAATCAAAACAGTTCTAATTCCGAAGGACAATGAGAAGGATCTGGCGGAGATTCCGGGCAATGTGACCGAAGGAATGAAAATTATACCAGTTTCCGACGTTGAAGAGGTGTTAAAAGTGGCTCTAACCCAGCCTCTAGTGCCTTTGGACTGGAGTGAAGAGCGTTTAGCGCAAGAGCTCGCAAGTGCAGCATCGGCTCAAAAAGTAACTGGTGGGGTAACAACACACTAAAATTTTAGGAAAACTGTTCAGAATGCGCAGAAAACTGGGGATATCTTGCATTTTCCCTTTGACCGACAGGTTTGTCGCTTCTAGTATTCAAGCGTCTTTTGTGGATATATTTTTTTAAAATAAAATTGTGTAATTCGAAACTCGAAGGGGGCTTATAGTGAATAAGAACGATCTCATTGCCGCAGTGGCTGAAATTTCCGAACTAGGTAAAGCTGAAGCTGGTAAAAGCGTAGACGCTGTTCTAGAAGCAGTATCAAAAGCGCTAGCAAGTGGTGATGATGTTCGCCTAGTTGGCTTTGGTACATTCAGCGTTGCTGAACGTAAAGCCTCTGAAGGCCGCAACCCACGCACTGGTGAAACAATCCAGATTGCTGCGTCTAAGCAGCCTAAATTCAAAGCTGGTAAAGCTCTGAAAGATGCTGTGAACACTTAATAATTTGCTGTTTTTGCAAAGAAATTGAGGCCAGACCAAAAAAAAATGGTCTGGCCTCTTTTTTTGTCTTCCCTTTGTTGAAAGGGGCTGTTATACACTGCCTCGCACCGCACGATGGGTGATTAGCTCAGCTGGTTAGAGCACCTCGTTTACACCGAGGGGGTCGGGAGTTCGAATCTCTCATCACCCACCATCATCTAAAAAATGGCCCGTTTATACGGGCCTTTTTTTATGCCTTTTTCCCGCAGCTCTCATTGTCCGATTTGGGTGTCAAGAATGCGGGGTAGGGGGCTTCTAGTACCCTTGTTTGAGCGACCTTAGTCTCAAGGTGATCGAGGGGCCGGTATATCCCTTTATGATTAGGGTCATTGTTTTGGGTGACGAAGTAATCGGGGCTCTGTTTTTTCCCCTAGATTGATAAAACTGAATCACGTTTTCCGCTGTAGCCTGTTTTTTACAAATTTCAGAAGCGTGGAAAATAAATCAGAGCTCCTTTTCAACAAAATTCATAAAGAGATTCAATTAGTCGTTTGTTTTTATTATATTTTTTTACATTACATTCATCTGTATTTTTGGAAAATGTAGCTGACTTTTTTTGAATCAATGCCCGCTCGATCTACATTGATTCAAAAAATGGTGAGTGTTTTTGATTTTTTACCGCTGTTTGCCTGTGGAGGTAGCGCACATAATCCGTAATAGTGAAATTCACTAGGAAAATGTGGATTGGAAAATCCCGCAAAACAGCCATTCCGAAGCTCCAAAATATGTATTATAAATTTTCTTTCATTTTTCTGGTTATGTTGCTTGACAGAATGGGTCACCTTACTTAAAACACGGCCTCACAGAGGGGGTGTAGCTCAGTTGGTTAGAGCGCCGGCCTGTCACGCCGGAGGCCGCGGGTTCGAGTCCCGTCACTCCCGCCACTATCCCCTCTGTATTTTCCCTACCAAATTAACATACCCTTAAGACCGTGTAAGTATTGCTACAGGCCAGTTGGGCTTTCTGAAAAATATGGTGAAATTTGTTTGCTAATTGCCAGTTTTTCCTTATAACCCAAACTATAATGCGCACAGAACAGAGCTAGAGGGAGTGCTGCAATCCGGTTGAGGATTTAACCGAGGCGTGGTTATTGTCGAAAAAATGGAAGCATTACTTACTGAATATTTGCCCATCTTGATTTTCTTGGGAATCGCGGTCGGACTGTCAGCTGTTATGGTAGTCGCCTCTATGGTGGTCGCAGCGCAACATCCGGACGCTGAAAAACTATCTCCTTACGAATGTGGCTTTGAGCCATTTGACGATGCGCGTAATCAATTCGACGTGCGTTTTTATCTGGTAGCTATCCTCTTTATTATTTTTGATCTTGAAGTCGCTTTCTTGTTTCCCTGGGCAGTTTCCCTGGGCGACATCGGAATGTTCGGCTTCTGGTCTATGATGGTGTTCCTAGGCATCCTCACGATCGGTTTTATTTATGAATGGAAGAAGGGAGCTCTGGAATGGGAGTAACTCCTGCAGAGGTTAATCCAAGCGCTGCCACGCATGGTGGTGAACAGGATGATTTTTTCCGCGATTTAGGCCATGAGCTTGACGATAAAGGCTATGTGGTAACTCAAGTCGACAAATTGGCGAATTGGGCCCGAGCAGGCTCTTTGTGGCCAATGACGTTTGGTTTGGCGTGCTGTGCGGTTGAAATGATGCATGCTTGGCAGCCTCGCTATGATATGGAGCGTCTTGGTATTGTTCCTCGTGGTTCCCCACGTCAATCCGATGTGATGATTGTGGCTGGCACACTTACCAATAAAATGGCGCCAGCTCTTCGTAAGGTTTATGACCAAATGGCCGAACCACGCTATGTGATCTCAATGGGATCGTGTGCGAACGGCGGTGGTTATTATCATTACTCATATTCTGTTGTCCGTGGGTGTGACCGCATTGTGCCGGTAGATATCTATGTTCCCGGATGCCCCCCAACAGCCGAAGCTCTGGTTTACGGTATCTTCCAGTTACAAAAGAAGATTCGCCGTACCGGTACTTTTGTCAGATAGCGAACGGTGATCGGAAGACACATGGAAAACGCCTTAAATGAACTTGGCTCTCATATCGCTCAGGAACTCTCTGCTGAAGTGATTCAGACGAGTGTTGCCCACGGCGAACTGTTTGTTGAAGTTCGGGCCGAGACCATTGAAAAGGTTCTGGCCTTTCTAAGAGATGATTCGACCTGTAAGTTTCAGGTCTTGTGCGATGTCTGTGGTGTCGACTATCCGGAGCGAGAAAATCGCTTTGACGTAGTCTATAACCTGTTGAGCCTGAAGCACAATCAACGGATCACTGTAAAAATCAAAACAGACGCCCGCACGCCAGTTCCAAGTGTGGTTCCCTTGTTCCCGGCAGCCAATTGGTTTGAGCGTGAAGCATGGGACATGTATGGCATTATGTTCTCTGGGCATCCTGATTTGCGACGGATTCTGACAGACTATGGATTTGACGGCCATCCGCTTCGTAAAGATTTTCCGCTTACTGGTAAGGTTGAACTGCGCTACAGCGAAGATGAAAAACGCGTTGTCTATGAGCCGGTTTCGCTGGTTCAGGAGTTCCGTACATTTGATTTCCAGAGCCCTTGGGAGGGAACAGAGTATGTTCTTCCAGGCGATGAAAAAGCGACGGAGCAAAGCTAATGGCTGAAGTGCAGATTAAAAACTATACCCTGAACTTCGGACCGCAGCATCCTGCGGCCCATGGTGTTCTTCGTATGGTGCTGGAGCTGGATGGTGAGTTGGTGGAGCGGGTAGATCCGCATATCGGCCTTCTACATCGCGGCACAGAAAAACTTATCGAAAATAAAACCTATATGCAGGCTATGCCGTACTTTGATCGGCTAGACTATTCGGCCCCAATGGCGCAGGAACATGGTTTTGTTCTGGCTGCTGAACGTCTTTTGGGATGTGAAGTGCCAAAACGTGGTCAGTATATCCGTGTTTTGTATGCGGAAATTTCTCGCCTGATGAACCATTTGATGAACGTGTGTGCGCAAGCCTTGGATGTTGGTGCAACGACACCAATGCTTTGGGGATTTGTTGAACGCGAAACATTGATGGAATTCTACGAGCGGGTTTGCGGTGCTCGTATGCATGCGGCCTATTTCCGTATTGGCGGCGTTCATCAAGACATGCCTGCGGGTCTTGCTGATGATATTCGTATCTTTATCAAAGAATTTCCGACAGTTCTTGATGATATCGAAACATTGCTTACTGAAAACCGAATTTTCAAGCAGCGAAATGTAGATATTGGGATCGTAACTCAAGAAGAAGCGCTCGCTTGGGGTTTCTCTGGTGTGATGCTTCGCTCCACCGGACTTGCTTGGGACATTCGTAAAGCCACCCCGTATGACGTTTATGGTGAGCTTGATTTCGATATCCCCGTTGGACTTAACGGAGACTGCTTCGATCGGTATTTGATGCGCTTAGAAGAAATGCGTCAATCTTTAGGGATAATGGAGCAATGTCTGGATCAAATGCCAGAAGGGCCTGTCCTTTCGACAGATCCTAAGGTTGCCCCTCCGCGTCGTAGTGACATGAAGACTTCAATGGAAAGTCTGATCAATCACTTTAAACATTATACCGAAGGGGTGAAGATCCCGGCGGGTGAAACCTACACCGCAATCGAAGCCCCTAAGGGTGAATTTGGTGTGTATTTGGTTTCTGATGGATCAAGTAAGCCTTATCGCTGTAAAATACGTGCGCCTGGGTTTGCCCATCTACAAGGTATGGATTTCTTGACGAAAGGCCACATGTTGGCTGACGCGTCGGCAATTCTTGGAAGTTTGGATATTGTTTTCGGTGAGGTTGACCGATGAGTCAGGTTATTGCGACAGGTAAATCGTTCGAATTTACTCCTGAGAATATTGAAAAGGCGACAGTGTTTATCGCCAAATATCCTGAGGGCCGTCAACAAAGCGCAGTGATGCCACTTCTTGATCTGGCACAGCGTCAGAACGAAAACTGGCTATCAAAAGAAGCGCTTGAGTATGTCGGAAGCTATCTGGATATGCCCTATATGCGCGTTCTGGAAGTTGCCAGCTTCTATACAATGTATAATTTGAAGCCAGTTGGTAAGTATTTCCTCCAGCTTTGCCGCACAACTCCGTGTTGGTTGCGTGGATCAGATAGTCTTGCAAAGGTTTGTGAAGACAAGTTGGGGATCCATAACGGTGAAACATCTGAAGACGGCAAATTCACATTGCTTGAGGTTGAGTGCCTCGGTGGTTGTGTGAATGCTCCTGTTGTGCAGGTGAATGATGATTTTTATGAAGATCTGAACGCAGATAATTTTGAAGCGCTTCTCGATAAACTTGCAAAAGATGACGTTCCGGCACACGGACCGCAAATCGAACGCTTGAACTCTGCGCCTATAGGCGGAGCAACCACGTTGCTTGATGATGGGGGAGACGCTTAATGCTGAAAGATAAGGATCGTATCTTTACCAACCTTTACGGTCAACATGACTGGCGGTTGGCAGGCGCGAAGAAGCGCGGCGTTTGGGACGGTACAAAAAAAATCATGGCACTTGGCCAAGATGAGATTATTAATCAGGTTAAAGCCAGTGGCCTTCGTGGTCGTGGCGGTGCGGGATTCCCAACAGGCCTTAAATGGTCATTTATGCCAAAAAAATCTGATGGTCGTCCGAACTATCTAATCGTTAATGCCGACGAATCTGAGCCGGGAACCTGTAAAGACCGCGAGATCATGCGTTTTGATCCGCATCGTCTTCTAGAAGGCTGTTTAGTTGCTGGGTACGCCATGCGTGCCATTGCGGCTTATATTTATATTCGCGGTGAATTTGTCAACGAAGCCATTCATTTGAACGAAGCCATTCAGGAAGCATATGCCGACGGTTTGATCGGTAAAAATGCCTGTGGCAGTGGTTATGATTTTGATATCTATGTTCACCGCGGTGCTGGTGCTTATATCTGTGGCGAAGAAACAGCCCTGATTGAAAGCCTTGAAGGTAACAAAGGCCAACCTCGCTTGAAACCACCTTTCCCAGCTAACGTTGGTGCATGGGGATGTCCTTCCACAGTGAATAATGTGGAAAGTATCGCTGTTGGACCTGAAATTTTGCGCCGTGGTGCAGATTGGTTCGCAGGGCTTGGACGTCCAAACAACACTGGTACTAAACTCTTCTGTATTTCAGGGCACGTAAATAACCCCTGTAATGTAGAAGAGGAAATGGGCATTCCACTTAAAGAGTTGATTGAAAAGCATGCGGGCGGTGTTCGTGGTGGCTGGGACAATCTTCTTGCGATAATTCCGGGTGGATCTTCTGTTCCGATGCTTCCAAAAGAAATCTGCGACACTGTCCTGATGGACTTTGACAGCCTACGGGATGTTCAAAGTGGTCTTGGAACTGCGGCTGTTATCGTGATGGATAAGTCTACAGACATTATCGCCGCGATTGAGCGTTTGTCGCATTTCTATAAACATGAAAGCTGTGGTCAATGTACACCGTGCCGTGAAGGTACTGGCTGGATGTGGCGTGTTATGCAGCGTTTAGTTTCAGGCGATGCGGAATTGGAAGAAATTGATATGTTGATCAATATGTCCAAACGTATCGAAGGTCATACAATCTGCGCCCTTGGGGATGCAGCAGCGTGGCCAATTCAAGGTTTGATCCGTCATTTCCGCCCGGTTGTGGAAGAACGTATTAAAAATAGAAAAGCCGTGAAAGCGGCCTGATTGGCACGCGACTTAAGGAGCGAAGTATGCCGACACTTACGGTTGATGGTGTTGAAGTCACTGTAGAAAATGGTGCAACGATTTTGCAGGCCTGTGAAGAGGCTGGTGCAGAAATCCCGCGCTTTTGTTATCACGAACGGCTCTCCATTGCGGGGAACTGCCGGATGTGCCTTGTTGAAATGGAAAAAGCACCGAAACTGGTAGCATCCTGTGCGATGCCTGCTGGTGACGGTATGATTATCCATACCAACACGGAAAAGGTGAAAAACGGTCGGGAAGGGGCTATGGAGTTCCTTCTGATCAATCACCCACTTGATTGTCCGATCTGTGATCAGGGCGGCGAGTGTGATCTTCAAGATCAGTCCATGGCATACGGATCAGGTGAAAGCCGATATCTGGAACAAAAGCGTGCCGTTAAAGAAAAAAACATGGGCCCGCTTATCAAAACGACGATGACGCGCTGCATTCATTGTACGCGCTGCGTTCGTTTTGCGACTGAAGTAGCTGGTATCGATGAGCTGGGTGCGCTTAATCGCGGTGAGAATACAGAAATTGTAACTTACCTAGAGGAAGCCCTTAATTCAGAACTTTCGGGTAACATTATTGATCTTTGCCCCGTTGGTGCGCTGACTTCTAAGCCATATGCATTTTCGGCTCGCCCGTGGGAGCTGAAGAAAACTGAAAGCATCGACGTTCTGGATGCTGTTGGTGCAAATATCCGCATCGATAGTAAAGGTCAGGAAGTCATGCGAATTCTTCCGCGCCTGAACGAAGAAATTAATGAGGAATGGCTGTCAGACCGGTCACGCTTCTCTTATGACGGATTGAAGCGTCAACGCCTTGATACGCCATATGTTCGTAAAGACGGAAAGCTACAACCAGTTGGCTGGACAGAAGCTCTTGACGTTGTCGCGGACAAGCTCGCAAAGACAGAAGCATCCAAAGTTGGTGCGATCACTGGTGACTTGGCTTGCAGCGAGAGCATGAAGGCCCTCAAAGACCTTATGGACGCTTTGGAGGTTACCAATATCGATTGCCGTCAGGACGGCGCGAAACTGGATGCCTCCAACCGCGCATCTTACTTGTTCAACAGTACGATTGCTGGCATTGAAGAGGCTGATGCCCTTCTTATCGTTGGTTCTAACCCACGAGTTGAAGCGTCGTTAATTAACGCACGTATCCGTAAACGTTGGAAGAAAGACAACTTCCCGATTGCTCTGATCGGTGAAGAAAATGATCTGACTTACCGCCATGAATATTTGGGTGCTGGTGCTGAAACACTTTCCGAAGTGGCTGCAGGCAAGCATTCATTCGCAAAAATACTGAAATCAGCTGAACGTCCAATGATCATCATTGGCCAAGGCGCACTAACTCGCGCTGATGGTGCTGCAATTCTGGCGCTTGCCAAGAAAATTGCAGATGATACTGGAATGATTAGTGAAGGCTGGAACGGCTTTAACATTCTTCATACGGCTGCGGCGCGCGTTGCCGGTCTTGATCTTGGACTTGTTCCGGGTGACGGCGGTAAAGATGTTGCCGGTATGCTGGATGCGGCGGCTTCTGGCGATCTGGAGGTTATGTATCTTCTAGGTGCTGACGAAATTGATACATCCAAACTTGAAAAAGCTTTTGTGATTTATCAGGGCAGCCATGGTGAAGCGGGCGCACATGTTGCAGATGTTATTCTGCCGGGTGTTGCCTACACTGAAAAAGACGCGCTTTGGGTCAACACCGAAGGCCGTGTTCAAGAAGGTAGTCGTGCAGTCTTCGCACCGGGTGATGCCCGTGAAGACTGGACAATCTTGCGGGCGCTTTCAGAAAAAGCAGGTAAGACTTTGCCTTATGACAATTTGAACCAACTTCGTGAGAAGATGGCTGAGGCTGCACCGCACTTTGCTGAAATTGACGAAGTTGTTGCTGCAAGCTGGGGTGACTTTGGAGCGGCTGGTGATTTCGAAGCAGCTGCTTTTGAAAGCCCAGTTAAAGATAACTATCTGACCAACGTGATTTCACGTGCGAGCGGTATTATGGCGGAATGCAGTTCTGTCTATAGCGTAGCAAGTGAAGAGGGGACCGGCACCAATGGTTGAGTTCTGGGATTTATACGCACTTCCAACAATTATTATTGTTGCGAAAATTCTGGCGATCGTTCTTCCGCTTCTCGTTTTCATGGCGTATTTGACGCTTTATGAACGGAAAGTTATGGCGGCGATGCAGCTACGTAAAGGTCCAAACGTTGTTGGATTTTACGGACTGCTTCAACCGTTTGCTGACGGTGCCAAATTGTTCTTTAAAGAAACGGTTATTCCAAGCGGCGCGAACAAAATTCTGTTCTTAGTCGCTCCGATGATCACGTTTCTATTGTCGCTAATCGCGTGGGCAGTTATCCCGTTTGATGAAGGCATGGTGCTTTCTGACATCAACGTTGGTGTGTTGTACCTGTTTGCGATTTCATCGCTGGGTGTTTACGGCATTATTGTTGCGGGTTGGGCCTCGAACTCACGATATCCATTCCTGGGTGCGCTTCGTTCTGCAGCTCAAATGGTTTCCTACGAAGTTTCTATCGGTTTTGTGATAATCAGTGTTCTGCTTTGCGTTGGTTCATTGAATTTGACCGATATTGTGCTGGCGCAGAGAAGCGAACTGGGAATTTTTGGCTGGTTTTTTATACCGCTTTTCCCAATGTTTATCGTTTTCTTCATCTCGATCCTTGCTGAAACAAACCGTCATCCATTTGACCTTCCAGAAGCTGAAGCGGAATTGGTCGCCGGTTATCAGACTGAATATTCAGCCATGGCGTTTGCGCTTTTCTTCCTTGGAGAATACGTGAACATGATCCTGATGAGTGCAATTTGTGTCATCTTGTTCCTCGGTGGCTGGTTGCCCCCTGTGGACATTGCACCGTTTAACTGGATCCCGGGCATCATTTGGTTCGGTATTAAGATCGCATTGTTGTTGTTTGTCTTTATCTGGGTTCGGGCAACGTTGCCTCGTTACCGGTACGATCAGTTGATGCGCCTGGGCTGGAAAGTGTTCCTGCCGTTGACACTGTTTTGGGTAGTAGCTACCGCCGGTTTCCTTGTCGCATTTGACATGGTACCTGCGTAAGACAAACGAATGAAGTAATCGCCTCCTCGGTTCATTGACGAGCCGTTGGAGACATAAATATAGGTAAAAGGCTGTTTCATTATGGGCTTTATTGATAAACAAGCGCGAAGTCTGCTCCTCGGGGAGATCGTCATTGGTATGGCGAAAACCTTTGGATATATGTTCAAGACAAAAGCGACGATCAACTATCCGTATGAAAAAGGACCTCTAAGTCCTCGTTTCCGCGGTGAACACGTCCTACGCCGTTATTCAAATGGTGAAGAGCGCTGTATTGCTTGTAAATTGTGTGAGGCGGCATGTCCGGCCCTTGCCATTACAATTGATGCGGAACCCCGCGAAGATGGCAGCCGCCGGACAACACGTTACGACATTGATATGACCAAATGTATCTATTGTGGTTTCTGTCAGGAAGCATGTCCGGTTGATGCGATTGTTGAAGGCCCGAATTTCGAGTTTGCAACAGAAAGTCGCGAAGAGCTTTTCTATGATAAAGAAAAATTGTTGGCCAATGGCGACAGGTGGGAGCAGGAAATTGCTCAGAACCTGAATGCTGATGCGCCTTACAGGTAAAATGGGATGAGAATTGTGAATCCTGAGATCAAAATGATGTCAACACTAGTGGGGAGAGCCAAGTAATGATTATTGCAACACTTGCTTTCTATCTATTCGCCGCCCTGACGGTCGCGTCGGCCTTTATGGTCATCGCGTCCAGGAACCCTGTTCATTCGGTTCTTTTCCTTATTCTGGCGTTCTTTAATTCAGCAGCCTTGTTCATTCTACTAGGCGCCGAATTCATTGCGATGATCCTGATCGTCGTTTATGTGGGCGCAGTTGCGGTTCTCTTCCTCTTTGTTGTTATGATGCTGGATATCAACTTTGCCGAACTCCGGCAGGGTTTTTTACAGTATTTGCCAGTTGGCGCACTGATCGGTTTGATCCTGATGGTCGAACTTATCCTTGTTGTTGGCGGTTGGCATTTGTCGCCTGATGCACTGAAAGTTGTTGCGGCGCCGATAACGGAAGCCTCGAAATTGACAAATACCGAACAATTGGGCGGATTGCTTTACACCCAATATGTGTATTTGTTCCAGGCTGCAGGCATGATCTTGCTGGTTGCTATGATCGGCGCGATTGTTCTCACACATCGTAAACGCCCTGGCGTTAAGAAACAGGTGATTGCTGATCAAGTATATCGCCGTCCTGAAGAAGCTATGGTGGTTCGTAAAGTCGAACCTGGCCAAGGCGTGTAAGGAGTTTGATAATGGAAATTGGACTAGCTCATTACCTGACGCTTTCAGCTATCTTGCTGACGCTCGGTATTTTCGGGATCTTTCTTAACAGAAAGAACGTGATTGTTATTCTGATGTCAGTGGAATTGATGCTGCTGGCAGTGAATATTAATCTGGTGGCTTTCTCGACCTTCCTCAATGATCTTGTAGGACAGGTTTTTGCTCTCTTTATTCTGACCGTTGCCGCTGGTGAAGCCGCGATTGGTCTTGCCATCCTTGTCGTTTACTTCCGAAACCGCGGATCGATCGCGGTTGAGGACATCCATCACATGAAAGGCTAAGGCTAAAAACTATGATGTACGTCCTCATCGTATTCCTTCCGCTGCTAGCAGCATTGATTGCCGGGTTTGGTGCCCGTCAACTGGGTGATCGCGGAAGCCAAATCGTTACTTCAGGTGCAGTCTCTGCAAGCGCGATCCTTTCATGGGTTGCCTTGTTCCAAGTTGCATTTGGAAGTGCTCCGACAACGATCGAACTCTTTACTTGGATCAATTCCGGTACTTTTGATGTATCATGGAGCCTACGTGTCGACAGCTTGACCGCAGTAATGCTGGTTGTTGTGAACACGGTTTCTGCATTGGTTCATATCTATTCGATTGGCTATATGTCACATGATCCGCACAAGCCGCGTTTCATGTCGTATTTGTCGCTGTTTACATTTGCCATGCTGATGCTGGTAACCTCCGATAACTTCCTGCAGATGTATTTCGGCTGGGAAGGCGTGGGCCTTGCAAGTTATCTGTTGATCGGTTTTTGGTTTAACAAGCCATCTGCGAACGCGGCGTCTATCAAAGCGTTTGTCGTGAACCGTGTTGGTGACTTCGGGTTTGCTCTTGGCATCATGGCCATTTATCTGGTCTTCGATTCAATCTCGTTTGATACAGTGTTTGCCGCAGTGCCGGAGAAAGTGGGAGAGACCTTTAACTTCCTCGGCTATGAAGTAGATGTCATTACAACAATTGCTTTGCTATTGTTCTTAGGCGCCATGGGTAAATCAGCACAGCTTGGTTTGCATACTTGGCTACCAGATGCGATGGAAGGTCCGACACCAGTGTCAGCCTTGATCCACGCAGCGACAATGGTGACAGCGGGCGTCTTTATGGTCGCGCGTTGTTCCCCGATCTTTGAATTCTCACCAACAGCTCTTGCGGTTGTTACTGTGGTCGGTGCGTCAACCGCGTTCTTTGCGGCGACCGTTGGTTTGGTTCAAAATGACATCAAGCGGGTCATTGCTTACTCAACTTGTTCGCAGCTGGGGTATATGTTCTTCGCCATCGGCGTTGGTGCGTATCCGGTTGCCATCTTCCATCTGTTCACACATGCCTTCTTTAAAGCTTTGTTGTTCTTAGGATCTGGTGCGGTTATCCATGCCGTTTCTGATGAACAAGACATGCGTAAAATGGGTGGCCTTGGGAAACACATCAAAATCACCTATGCGATGATGTTTATCGGAACCGTAGCACTTACAGGTGTTCCTTTCTTCGCGGGCTTCTATTCGAAAGACGCAATCATTGAAAGCGCCTTTATGGCGGGCACTGATGTTGGTAACTATGCTTTCTGGTGTGGTATTGGTGCAGCGTTGATGACAGCGTTCTATTCTTGGCGTTTGATGTTCATGACATTCCACGGAAAACCTCGCGCAAGCAAAGAGGTTATGTCTCATGTACATGAAAGCCCGAATGTCATGCTGATCCCACTTTACGTATTGGCAGCCGGTGCGATTGGTGCAGGTTTTGTTTTCTATGAACCAATGGTAGGTCATGGATATAAAGAATTCTGGGGTAACGCTATTCTCCTACGTGAGAGTAACACCATCATGACAGATTTTCACAATATCCCATCTTGGGTATTTTGGGCGCCGATGATTGCGATGATTGCTGGTTTCTTGCTTGCGTTCAATATGTATATCCGTCGTACGGACATTCCGGTGCAGCTTGCGAAAACACATTCTGCTTTGTACCAGTTCCTACTCAATAAATGGTATTTTGACGAGCTATATGACGTCGTTTTTGTTCGTCCTGCCAGATGGATTGGCTCCAAGCTTTGGACGATCGGTGATGGAAAAATCATTGACGGATTGGGACCAGACGGTATTGCCGCACGGGTTCTTGATCTTGCTAAACGCGCATCCATGCTTCAAAGCGGATATCTATATCACTATGCCTTCGCCATGATGATCGGTGTTGCGGCATTCGTTTCCTTCTTCTTCCTTGCTGGTGGTGGTCACTGATGCTTGACTGGAATATTCTCTCATATGTGACCTTCTTGCCGCTTGTCGGCGCGTTGCTCATACTGCTAACCGGCGGAAAAGAAGAGGTCGCGGCGCGTAATGCGCGTCAAGTGGCACTTTGGACAACATTGGCTACATTTGCAGTCTCTTTGTTGATCTGGATTAACTTCGATAACAGCCAGTCCGGCTTCCAGTTCGTTGAAAAAGCTGATTGGCTTGGCGGTGGTATCAACTACCACATGGGTGTTGACGGTATTTCCATGCTGTTCATTATCCTGACAACTTTCCTGATGCCGATTTGTATTCTGGCCAGTTGGACCTCCATCAATTCTCGTGTACGCGAATTCATGATCGCTTTCCTGATCATGGAAACTCTGATGATCGGTGTGTTCTGTGCGCTAGATATGGTTCTGTTCTATCTGTTCTTTGAAGCAGGCTTGATCCCAATGTTCCTGATTATCGGAATTTGGGGCGGTGCGAACCGCGTATATGCCAGCTTTAAGTTCTTCCTCTATACATTGATCGGCTCGGTCCTGATGTTGGCCGCAATGATCACTATGTATATGATTGCCGGAACAACAGACATTCCGACATTGATGGTAACGAACTTCCCGGGTGATTTACAAACCTGGTTGTGGCTCGCGTTCTTTGCATCCTTTGCGGTGAAAGTTCCAATGTGGCCGGTCCACACATGGCTTCCTGACGCCCACGTGCAAGCACCAACAGCAGGTTCTGTTATTCTTGCGGGTGTGTTGTTGAAAATGGGTGGTTACGGCTTGCTTCGTTTCTCACTTCCCATGTTCCCGGAAGCATCAGAATATTTCACACCGTTCGTATTTACGTTGAGTGTTGTCGCAATTATCTACACTTCATTAGTTGCCTTGGTGCAAAAAGACATGAAGAAGCTAATTGCGTATTCATCTGTTGCGCATATGGGCTTTATCACAATCGGTATCTTTACGTTCACGCAACAAGGTCTTGAAGGAAGTATCCTTCAAATGATCAGTCACGGTATCGTTTCCGGTGCCTTGTTCCTTTGTGTTGGTGTGATCTATGACCGTTTGCACACACGCGAAATATCGCGTTATGGCGGACTGGTTCACAGGATGCCGAAATATGCTGTGATCTTCATGTTCTTCACGATGGCAACAATTGGTTTGCCGGGTACGAGTGGCTTCGTTGGCGAATTCCTAATTCTTATCGGGGCGTATCAGGTTAGCACTTGGACAGCAGCTCTTGCGACAACAGGTGTTATCCTTGGCGCGGCTTATAGCCTCTGGCTCTATCGCCGGGTGGTTTTCGGTGAGCTTGTTAAAGAAGACTTGAAAACAATGATGGATGTGAACAAGCGTGAAATCGCGATTTTCGTTCCATTGATCCTTGTGGCTCTCTGGATCGGTGTTTATCCAGATCCGTTCCTAGATGTCATGCATGCGTCGGTCACCAATTTGATGACCGAACATCAAGCATCGATGGAACTTGTAAAATCAACGCTGCACGCGGCTAACTAGGTAGGTTTTGGAAAATGGTTTTGCCTGAATTTTCAATTGCACTTCCGGAAATCTTTTTGGCAGTTGCCGCAATGGCACTGCTGATGATCGGAGTATTCAGGAAGAGCGAGGCAACTAAGCTTGTTTCGTGGCTTTCTGTGATATCTGTGCTGGTTGCAGCGGCTTTGGTTCTATTTGGATCAAACGGGATGCAAACAACGTTTAACGGTTTATATCGTGTCGATAGTTTTGGCGTCTTTATGAAGGTCTTGGCGCTAAGTGCATCGGCTCTTGCCATCATTATGAGCATGGACTTCAATAAGCGTGAAAAAATAGAACGCTTTGAATTTCCGATCCTGATCGTAATTGCCACGCTTGGCATGTTGGTTATGATTTCAGCAAACGATTTGATGTCCCTCTATATGGGTATTGAATTGATGAGTTTGTCTCTTTATGTGACGGCTGCATTCCGCCGGGATAGTACCCGCGCAACAGAAGCTGGTCTGAAGTATTTTGTTCTTGGCGCTTTGTCATCCGGCATGCTGCTTTACGGCTGCTCTCTGGTTTATGGTTTCACGGGATCGACAAACTTTGACGTGATCGCTCAAAGTTTTCAAGGCGAGCATTCAACAGCTGGGCTTGGCCTCCTTGTTGGCTTGGTCTTCATGATTGCCGGCCTTGCATTTAAAGTCTCTGCAGTACCGTTTCATATGTGGACACCAGATGTATATGAAGGTGTTCCAACACCGGTCACTGCCTTCTTTGCTGCGGCACCAAAAGTTGCTGGTATGGCTTTGTTCATCCGGGCCTTCATTACACCGTTTGGCGATCTTGTTGACCAATGGCAGCAAATCATTGTGTTTGTCTCTATTGCGTCCATGATCCTTGGTGCTTTTGCTGCGATCAATCAAAAGAACATCAAGCGTCTGATGGCTTATTCGTCTATCGCTCACATTGGCTTCGCATTAGTTGGTCTGGCGGCTGGTACTGAAGAAGGAATTCGTGGCGTTCTAATTTACATGACTATCTATGTCGTGATGAACCTCGGAACCTTTGCAGTTATCCTTTCCATGCGCCAAAAAGATGGCATGGTAGAAGATATCTCTGAACTTGCTGGTCTTGGCAAAAGTCGTCCAATGATGGCGTTTTTGCTGATGATCTTTATGTTCAGTTTGGCGGGTGTTCCACCGCTCGCTGGTTTCTTTGGTAAATTCTATGTATTTGTCGCGGCGATCAATGCGGGTCTTTATCCGCTCGCGATTATTGGTCTTCTGTCTTCGGTTGTGGGTGCGTTCTATTACATCCGTATCGTGAAAATCATGTATTTTGACGACGCCAAAGAAGGGTTCGAGCCTCTCACCAAGTCTCTCGCGATAATAATGGGCGTAACGGGTGCCTTTACGGCTCTGTTCTTCGTTTACCCATCTCCGCTTATCACAAGCGCAGCAGCAGCGGCTGGCGCGCTATTTAAATGATGAACGATGGCGGTAGCGGCGTGTCGCTGCCGCCATTTTTCGAACTCTCCGCCTTTGATACCATTGGAAGTACCAATGATGAGGCGAGGCGGCTTGCTGATTTGGAATGCCGTGAGGGCCAGCTTATATGGTCCTTGATACAAACCAGTGGCGTTGGCAGACGCGGCCGCCAATGGTCCAGCCCTAGTGGCAATTTGTACTGCTCAATCCTTCTTAGACCAAATTGTGATGCAGCGGAGGGGGCACGGCTCTCATTCCTTGTCGCAGTAGCGCTGTTTAACACGTTAAAACAGGTGTTGCCCGATACAACATCTATGGCCCTGAAGTGGCCCAATGACATTCTAATTGACGGTAAAAAAGTTGCCGGCATTCTTTTGGAAAGCAGAAGCAACAGCGATAACCAACTGGATTGGTTGATTGTTGGTACTGGCGTGAATGTCGCGACGTTTCCAACTGTGACAGATGGTTTGGCCGCGACCTCAATTGATCAAGCTGGTGCATCCGTAAAACTTGAAACACTTCTTTATAGTTACGCATCTCATTTCCTTGACCTATATCAAGCTTGGAAAGAAGACGGCTTTGCGTTTATCCGCGATGCATGGCTTGATAAAGCTAGTGGCCGAGGCGAGAGGGTAACTGTCAAGTTAGCCAATTCGCAGTTTAGCGGTATATTTAAAGACATGGACCTAAGCGGAGCTCTGATATTGACAATGGATGATGGCTCCACAAAACTGGTAACTGCGGGAGAGGTCTTCTTCCAAGGTACATAAAAAGGAATGAGGTTTTCTATGCTGTTAGCGATCGACGTTGGAAACACGAATATAACATTCGCCGCCTTTTCCGGGAAAAGCCTTGTAAAGGAATGGCGAATTGCCACTTCAGCATCACGAACAGCAGAAGAGTATGGTGTCTGGTTAAATCAAGCCATGAACCTTGATAAACTACATATCCAAGACATCAAGAACGTGATCATTGGTACCGTAGTACCAGAGACATTATTCAATCTTAAAGGCCTCTGTAAACGGTATTTCAACTGTACACCTTTCGTCATTGGTGAAGACAATGTTGATATTGGTATGGTGCCACAGATTGATAACCCGAAAGAAGCGGGAGCCGACAGACTGGTTGATGCCGTTGCGGCACATTCAAAATATGGAGGACCCATAATTGTCATCGATTTCGGTACTGCGACTACACTGGATGTTGTAAATGCTGATGGAAACTATGCAGGCGGAGTCATTGCACCAGGGGTTAATCTTAGCCTTGATGCCCTTCACAGTGCAGCTGCGAAACTTCCTAGAATTGCCGTAGAGCGCCCTGAAAAAGTGATTGGAAAGAACACAATTTCTTGTATGCAATCCGGAATTTATTGGGGATATATCTCCATGGTAGAAGGTTTGGTTGCGCGTATGAGGGTGGAATACGGAGAAAATCTTCTTACTGTAGCAACAGGCGGGCTTGCCTCTCTTTTTGGGCGTGGAACTGATGTTATTGACCATATTGATCCGGATTTGACATTAACGGGATTGGTAGAGATTTTTCATAAAAACCACCCGATTTAAATTAAAAACATCACTTTAATATAAGGGCTTATCTTCAATTAATACAAAAATGTTACTTTTCATTTGTTTGTTTAGTTGCTAGTCTAAAAAAAGATGAAGAGCTCGTTGGTGGCTCTATAATCGGGGAGCTGGAATTCAATAGTTGCTAATTCGAAATATCCAAATCACTGAATAGGATTAAGCATGCTTTACGGGATACCGGGTTGTGATTTCTCGATTTCCAAAAGAAATACTCACACTTGCGAACATTCAATGCAAATGTGACCTCGGATTGTTACAAATAGAGTTCTCGCAGGTTTTAGGATTTTGAATATTAGACGGTGTTCTATGAAAAAAAATGAAAGTAGTTACGATCTTCATTTTGATTTAGCGGTGAATTGTTATTTCATTAAACATAAAGGTCTTTTCGATTTGGAAGCCCTGATGACCCGCTCAACCATTGTATTTGAACACCCATTATTCCAGCCCAGTGTGAATAGCCTCATAGATTTCAGCGACAGTGTAATGGAAATTTCGTCAGAAGAACTTGCCAAAGCCGGGAGTGTTGCACGAGATCGTGTCAAGATACGTGGAAAAGCAAAAGAACTTCTAATTGTAAATAACCTTTTCTCATTTGGAGTTTCTCGCGAATATATGGCTCATGTAGCTTCCGATGTTATCGTGAGGAAAATAGTTTCATCTAAAGATAGGTTCCAGATTGAAAGTGTTAAAAGCTGGTTAGATTTGGAGAGTACATATAGTTTTCCTGAGTTTCTAAATTTTTGATAATTGTTGTACGCGCGGATCTTCAAAAAACGGGCTAATCGCGGTCAATTCACATTCTTGTTGTATGCGCATATAGATAACACTTTTTTATTACGCAAATTACTGGTAGATGAAGGGCATATTTACCAGAAAGAACCTTATGAATTTTGACGATAAACTCGTTTTCTTGCCCTTAGGCGGAAGCGGTGAAATCGGGATGAACCTCAACCTCTACTGTTGCAATGGCAAATGGTTGATGATTGATTGCGGTATCTCCTTTGCAGACGAACGCGCACCCGGTGTAGATTTGATCGTACCTGATGCCGCTTGGATTGCGGAACGAAGCAAAGATTTGCTGGCTATCGTGATTACCCACGCACATGAGGATCATGTTGGTGCTGTTGCAAGACTGTGGCCTGAATTTCAATGTCCTGTCTATACAAGCCCGTTTACAGCTGAAATCCTTCATAACAAATTAACTGAAGAGGGAATTTCCGATCTGGTTGAAGTCAATATCGTTGCGCCGGGTAGTTCCCTACAGTTAGGGGATTTTCATCTGGATTTCATAGATTTGACCCATTCTATTCCTGAAATGCAGGCACTTATGATTACGACACCTTACGGGCGTGTGATGCATAGTGGTGACTGGAAGTTGGATCCAAGACCTGTTGTCGGACCCGCAAGTGATATGGACCGCTTGGCCGAAGTAACGGGCGGTGATGTCTTGGCGATGATCTGCGATTCCACGAATGTATTTAAAAAAGGGTTATCTGGATCCGAAGGCGATGTTCAGGATAGTCTGGATCTGTTGCTTGGTCGTATTACAGAAGGCCGTGTGGCGGTTACTACTTTTGCCTCAAACATTGCTCGTGTTTGCACGATTGCATTAATTGCAGAAAAACATGATCGGCATGTGGTGTTGGTCGGGCGTTCTTTGCATCGGATGACCGAGGCCGCTAAACGCGCCGGTTATCTTGGCGAATTGCCTGCTTTCATAAATGAAAAAGACGCAAACTTCCTACCAAGAGATAAAGTTTTGCTGCTTTGTACAGGTAGCCAGGGTGAGCCACGCGGGGCGATGGCCCGAATTGCGCGGGGAGATCATCAGCATGTAAACCTGACGAAAGGTGATACAGTTATTTTCTCATCAAAGGTTATCCCTGGAAACGAGAAGACGCTTTATGCGCTCCATAATGAGCTCACCGAAAATGGCATGCAAGTCATTACCGAAGCTGATGAATTTGTTCATGTTTCTGGTCATCCAGCGCGGGACGAACTGGCGGAAATGTACGCCGCAGTGAAGCCAAGAATTGCTGTTCCTGTCCACGGCGAAGCGCGGCACTTAGCTGAACATTGCAGTCTCGCAAAATCGTTGGGTGTTGAAACAGCAATTGAGATTAAAAATGGTGATGTACTTCAATTAGCTCCAGGAAAAGCTGAAATCATTGGCAAAGTTCATGCAGGTAGGCTTGCTGTGGATGCTGGTGGTTTAACTTCTCTTGAAGGGGAATTCTTAAACGCGCGCCGGAAAATGATTTACAATGGTGCTGCAAGTGCCCTTATCATTATCAATGAGAAAGGTCAGATTACAGAAGATCCAGTTGTGCGTCTCAGAGGTGTGGTTGAAGTCTCCAACTTCGAAGATCTGAACGGCAGGCTCGTTAAGCAAATTTTTGCAGGGCATGCTGAACTTTCTAAATCTGAGAAACTGCAGGATGAAGCCGTTGAGAAAAGAGCTGGGCAGGCGATTAGGCGTGTTTTTCGAAAGCTGGCTGGTAGGCGGCCACTTACCGATGTATACGTAGTTCGCATAAATGATGAAGAGGGCTAATTGTGCCCGGATGAGTAAGACGCTAATAAAAAGGATAAGAAAATGATTGGTCGCCTGAACCACGTTGCTATTGCTGTTCCGGATCTTGAAGCTGCTGTGAAAACTTATCGTGATGTTCTGGGTGCGAAAGTTTGCGAGCCACAAGATGAACCTGATCACGGGGTAACTGTGGTGTTCGTTGAGCTTGATAACACCAAGATCGAGTTGTTGTACCCTCTCGGAGAGAACTCACCAATTGCAGGCTTCCTTGAAAAGAATAAAAGCGGCGGCATCCACCATATTTGTTACGAAGTTGAAGACATTTTTGCAGCAAGGGATAAAATGTTGAGTGAAGGAGCCCGCATTCTTGGAAGCGGAGAGCCAAAACTCGGTGCCCATAAAAAACCGGTTCTTTTCCTACATCCAAAAGATTTCAACGGTACACTTGTCGAGCTGGAACAGGTTTAAAGGATTTAAAGTATGACGTTTCTAACGGGTCTTGTAGTTTATTTTATCACTTGGTTTGTCGTTTTGTTCACGGTGCTGCCATGGGGTGTACGGACCCAGGATGAAGAGGGTGAAGTAGAGCCGGGTACTGTCGCAAGTGCGCCGGTTAACCCAGCAATATGGACGAAATTATTTGCAACAACCATTGTAACGGGAATTTTGTTCGGAATATTCTACGCGACCATCGAATATGACCTCGTTGATTTCAGGGCGATTATCCAAGGTTAATGCGTCTCGCTGATGATCATTTGAGTGTTGAGGGTGCGCGCTCTATAGTTGATAAGCTACGTCAACAATTTTAGATGGGTTCTAAAGTGCGGTTTTTTGTGACTTACGCTGTGTTTTTGTCAGTTTCTTTGGCATCTACTGCGTCTGCTGAAGAGATGATACTCACAGTGAGCGAGAAAAATTGTGCACGGATAGAAAAACATATAGCTAAAGCGGATGTAACCTATAAAGGTGGGGTTGATGTGCGCGGAAATGCTGTCGCGTCGGCCGACTTAAATCAAAATCAACTTCAGTTGCCCGAGAGTGTAACGATTGATTTGTCTCTTCCTTTACACGATTTATTCTCTTTGGCCAATCCACCAAGCAGAAAACTGCAAAACGCAGAAGTTCATGTCGGGACGCTGGAATATAATCTGGGGAGCGGCAAGCTGACCTTTAACGGACAGGAACTTGCCGACCCAGCACTTCACGCCATTTCAGAAAAGTGCAAAGAAATATACAGGAAATAGCGTTCTTATAGCTTTATTGCCTGTTAAGTCTTGCAATCTGGCGAAATCCCTATAAAAAATTCCAAAATGCCTTATTCTGGGCTCAAATTATTTTGTACATAAGCATAATCAATTAACCGAGGTTTCCATGCGTCTTTCCCGTTTCTTTATGCCGACCCTGAAAGAAGATCCTAAGGAAGCTCAGATTGCCTCCCATAGATTAATGCTACGTGCCGGTATGATCCAGCAATCTTCTGCAGGCATTTATTCCTGGTTGCCACTGGGGCATATGGTTCTCAAGAATATCGAAAAAATAGTTCGTGAAGAGCAAAATAAAGCCGGTGCTCTCGAAATTCTGATGCCGACAATTCAGCCCGCTGATTTATGGCGTGAGTCTGATCGCTATGACGATTATGGCAAGGAAATGCTTCGCATTGAAGATCGCCATGGTCGTGCAATGCTGTACGGGCCAACGAATGAAGAGCAGGTTACAGATATTTTCCGCTCTAACGTGAAAAGCTATAAAGACCTTCCGCTAAATCTTTATCATATACAGTGGAAATTCCGGGACGAAGTCCGCCCTCGATTTGGCGTAATGCGTGGGCGAGAGTTTTTGATGAAGGATGCCTATTCTTTCGATCTGGATTATGAAAATTCAAAAATAACATACAACCGTATGTTTGTAGCATATTTGAAAACATATGCGCGTCTTGGATTGCAAGCGATCCCACTTCGCGCGGATACTGGACCCATCGGTGGTGATTTGTCCCATGAGTTTATTATTCTGGCGGATACGGGAGAGAGTGAAGTCTTTTATCATAAAGACATCCTGAACCTGCCGACACCGGACGCGAAAGATCATTCACCGGAAGAGTTGCAAACACTCGTTGACGAATGGACTAGCTATTACGCAGCGGCAGATGAAATGCACGATGCTGAAAATTGCACCGTTGGCGAAGGGGATCTGATTACCCGCCGCGGTATCGAAGTTGGCCACATTTTCCACTTTGGGCAAAAATACTCGGAGAAAATGGGAGCGTCTGTTGCTGGGCCAGATGGCAAAGACGTGAATGTCTCCATGGGCTCCTATGGTATCGGCGTCTCACGTTTGGTTGGTGGCATTATTGAAGCATGCCACGATGACAACGGTATTATTTGGCCAGAAGAAGTTGCCCCCTTTAAAGTTGGTTTGATCAACCTTAAGTCTGGGGATGACGCATGTGATGCAGCTTGCGATGAATTTTATAACAAATTGCAAGCGGCAGGTGTTGATGTTCTTTATGATGACACATCAGATCGGGCCGGCGGAAAATTTGCCAAAATGGACCTAATTGGTCTTCCGTGGCAGGTAACCATCGGACCGCGCGGTTTGAAATCCGGCGTTGTTGAATTTAAAAACCGGGCAAGTGGTGAGAAAGAAGAACTCTCTCCAGAAGCAGCCCTAGAAAAATTGATAGGCTGAACCTGGTGTTTTCCCGTTTTGAATGGACGTTAGCGTTCCGCTATTTGCGGGCACGCAGACAAGAAGGTTTCATCTCCGTCATTGCGCTTTTCTCGTTTTTGGGAATTGGGCTTGGAGTTGCGACGCTCATAATTGTAATGTCCGTGATGAACGGGTTTCGCGCTGATCTTCTAGACCGTATTCTTGGTATGAACGGTCACTATGAGGTGAAAGCCCCTGACAATGGCTTGCTCGTTGATTACGAGCCAGTAATGAAGCGTTTGGCAGCAGTAAAAGATGTCGTGCGCGTTTCGCCATTGATTGAAGGTCAGGTGATGGCTGCTGCTGGAAAGCAGGCAAGTGGCGCATTGGTACGCGGGATGGCTCCGGATGAGCTTAAAAGCCTTTCTGTTCTGTCCTCAAACATCGTTGAAGGCTCCATTGATGGATTTGAGGGCGGGAACACCGTTCTGATCGGTTATCGTCTTGCCCGTTCCTTAGGGGTCCGTGCCGGTGATAAGTTAAAGATCTTATCGCCAAAAGGGACATCAACGGTTTTTGGAACAGTTCCGCGGGTTAAAACCTATAAGGTTGGTGGGCTGTTCAATACCGGAATGTATGAATATGACAGCGGTTATATTTATATGTCACTGACTGCTGCACAGAAATATTTCAAGCACGGAAAAGGAATTACCTCGCTAGAGGTGTTCGCAACTGATCCCGATCGGGCATTGGCTATTCGAAGCGAAATAATAAATGCCGTCAATATTCGCGCCTATATCTATGACTGGCAGCAATCAAGAGCGAGCTTTTTCAATGCGTTAGAGGTCGAACGTAATGTGATGTTCTTAATCCTGACATTGATCATTCTGGTTGCGGCATTCAATATTGTTTCCAGTTTGATTATGCTCGTAAAAGACAAGGGACGAGATGTTGCTATCTTGCGAACTATGGGTGCTACGCGCGGTATGATTATGCGCATCTTCTTTATCGCAGGGGCGAGTGTTGGCATAGTTGGAACTTTTTTCGGATTTATTCTTGGGATCGGGTTTTGTGCAAATATCGATCGGATCAAGAATTTGATTGAAGGACTAACAGGTGCTGAGTTGTTCTCGGCAGAGATTTATTTCCTTTCCCACCTTCCAGCAAAAGTGGATGCGGGGGAAGTAGCGGTCGTTGTTCTGATGGCTTTGTTTATTTCGCTGGCGGCAACAATTTACCCGTCATGGCGTGCTGCACGCCTCGATCCGGTGGAGGCGTTGCGTTATGAGTAATCCTATTTTACAGCTTGAAAATGTTAGTAGGGTTTTCACTCAAGGCAATGAAAAACTAGAGATTCTATCGGGTGTGAATTTGAACATTCAGGCAGGTGAAATTGTTGCTCTGTTAGGTCAATCCGGTTCTGGTAAATCTACATTGCTGCAAATCGCGGGACTATTGGAGCCGCCAAGTGACGGTAAGGTCATTGTTGGTGGGGTAGATTGTAGTGCTGCCAATGACAAAAAACGAACTGAGATGCGCCGCGATGAAATTGGGTTTGTTTACCAATTCCACCATTTGCTTCCAGAGTTTTCCGCTTTGGAAAACGTAATGATGCCGAATTTAATTTCCGGAGTATCAAAAATAAAAGCACAGGAAAATGCGGCCGAGTTACTTGGTATGATGCATCTAGACCATAGGTTGACGCACCGGCCAGCTAAGCTGTCTGGCGGTGAACAACAGCGTGTAGCAATCGCGCGAGCTCTTGCCAACAAGCCCTCATTGCTGTTAGCGGACGAACCGACAGGTAATTTGGACGAACAAACTGCAGAGATCGTGTTCACCAATTTTGTAGAGCTGCTTAAAAGCCGAAATGTTGCCGCAGTTGTGGCAACCCATAATACAGAACTTGCGTCTCGTATGGATCGTGTTATGCGAGTTCATGATCGTCAAGTGATCGAAATATAGCTTAAACAAGAACTATAACGGTAATAGATATGGCTCCACTTAACAGTGGGGCTATTTTTTTGCCGAAATTTTATACAAAATTTAAAAATAGGCATTATATTGCACAATTGAAGGCTTTAATCTTTATCACATCTCATATAAGCTCGTTTTAAGAACGCCTTAAGGAGCTTGAGAAAAGCCTGCAGGCGAATTCGTCTGAGGGAGAATGGGCTGATGGAAGATAATGGAAATGCTGCACTTTACTTTGTAGATCGTCACGCGGAACATAACCGAGCTCATAAGCCAGCTTTTATTGAAGCGGGTGAAGATGGCAGGTCACTGACATATGCTCAACTTGAAGAGCGTTCAGCTCAAATGGCAGAGCTGTTAGAGCAAAGTGGCGTTCACAGAGAAGATCGTATCGCTATGATCACACTCGACAGCATTGAATTTCCGGTAATCTTTTGGGGAGCGATCAAGGCTGGTGTTATCCCGGTTCCGGTAAATGCGCTTTTATCTTCTGAGTTATATGGCGCGATATTACAGGATTCTCGTGCCAAGGCACTTTTCATTTCCGAAGAATTGTTGCCAGTCGTTGAGCCAATCTTAAAAGATGCGGCAGACCTTCGTGCAGTGTTTGTCATTGGCAAGGACGTGGTTGCCCCGTATTTCGATTTCGGATCAACTCTAAAGGGCTGTAAACCTCGTGATACCGTACAAGCGTCTGAGGATGAATGCGCATTCTGGCTCTATTCTTCAGGATCAACCGGGCGACCCAAGGGCGTCATGCATGTTCACAGCAGTTTAAAGGCGACTTCCGATACATATGGCTGGCAAGTACTTGGAATTGACGAAAACGATATTATTTTCTCAGCAGCAAAACTGTTCTTTGCCTATGGTCTTGGGAATGGGATGACGTTTCCTCTGTCTGTTGGGGCTACGACGATCTTGTATCCCGGGAGGCCAACACCGGACAGCATTTTTGAGGTGATGAAATCTGCAGAACCGACGATATTTTGCGGCGTTCCCACGTTATATGCGGCCTTGGTTGCTGCTATGGCAGAGGGAGTCCCTGAAGGCTTCGGTCAGTTGCGCCGATCAATTTCAGCAGGGGAAGCGTTGCCCGCAGAAGTAGGCAAAGGTTGGCAAAAAATTACCGGCGTGGATATTTTGGACGGCGTGGGGTCTACAGAAATGCTTCATATTTTCCTGTCAAACAGTCCTGGCGACGTTGTCTATGGAACTTCAGGAACGGCGGTGCCGGGCTATGAATTGCGCCTTGTGGACGATCACGGTGCAGAAGTTTCTGCAGGTGAGATCGGGGAATTATTGGTCAATGGTCCATCAGCAGCAGATGCCTATTGGAACCAACGAGATAAAAGTCGCGCTACGTTTGAAGGACAATGGACGCGTACTGGTGACAAGTACGAAAAACAAGCGGATGGTCGGCTAGTTTATTGTGGCCGAACAGATGACATGTTCAAAGTCAGCGGCATATGGGTATCCCCGTTTGAAATTGAACAGGCGCTTGTCACATATCCAGAAGTATTAGAGGCCGCGGTGGTTGCAGCGGCTGATGAAAACGGTCTCGACAAGCCTAAAGCATATGTTGTCTTGAAAGACGGAAACGGCGTTGTTGGCTTAGAGGAAATCTTGAAAGAACACGTAAAAAACGCTGTCGGAAAGTGGAAGTATCCTCGTTGGATTGAGGTGGTTGAAGATCTCCCTAAAACAGCGACAGGAAAAATACAACGTTTCAAGCTGCGATAAGGCCCAGAACTTATGGAGTGGTGCTCAGGTGAGTATGTATCATTTTGTGTTGATGGTGTTCAGTTAGAAGGAAAGTGCTTAGGACCTTCTCCTGCGGATACTGATACAATTGTTTTGCTGCATGAGGGGCTTGGCTCGGTTGAGCTTTGGCGCGATTTTCCAGAAAAACTTGCTGCAGAAACCGGGTTTGGTGTGTTCGTGTATTCCCGCCAAGGATACGGTCGTTCTGACCCTATAAAACTTCCAAGACCTCTTAGTTATATGAATGTTGAAGGTGAACAGGTGCTGCCGATGGTGCTTGACGAAATTGGACTTAAGTCAGGGTTTTTGCTGGGACATAGTGATGGTGGGTCTATTGCAGCTATATATGCAGCGTGTCATCAGGATGACAGATTAAAAGCCATATCTCTTATTGCGCCACACTTTTTTTCAGAACCCATAAGCACTGCAGCAATAAGAAAAGTCAGTGATAAATATGAACGTAGTGATCTTCGGCAGAAATTGTCTAAGTATCACGCCGATGTAGATGGCGCTTTTAGAGGGTGGTGTGACAGCTGGTTAGATCCAGAATTTGCTCACTGGAATATTGAAGATTTCATTTCAAATATTAGAGTTCCTGTACTCGCCGTGCAGGGGCGAGAAGATGAATATGGAACGCTAAAGCAAATGGAGACGTTACAGGTTGAAATCAATTCACCGCTGCAGATTGAAGTGTTTGATAAATGCGGTCATTCCCCGCATTTGGAATATCCTGACAGGCTAATCCCCTTATTAAGTTGCTTTTTTAAGAATTATGCATAATATTGCATTATATTGCATTATATAAAAATACTATGATAATTATTGCATTAAAATGCATGATGTTGACATATGGAATATGTAGGGAGGTTCGTTGTGGGCGAGCGCATTGATTTTCAAGTAGATCCTAATTCATACCGCCATTGGCGCATTGAATATAACAATGACATCGCCAGTCTCTACATGGATGTAGATGAAAACGGGGGTCTGTTTGATGGCTATGAGTTAAAGCTGAACTCCTATGATCTTGGCGTAGATATCGAACTGGCTGATATTGTTCAGCGTATGCGTTTTGAACATCCGGAAATTAAGGTCGTTGTTATGCGATCCGCGAAGGATAAAGTGTTCTGTGCGGGCGCAAATATTAGGATGCTTGGCAGATCTAGTCATGCGCTGAAAGTGAATTTTTGTAAATTTACCAACGAAACTCGCAATACTTTTGAAGCTGCTTCAGAAGATTCTGGGCAGCTTTATATGAGCGCTGTAAAAGGCTCCTGCGCCGGCGGTGGATATGAGTTGGCGCTTGCCACTAACTACATTCTGTTGACAGATGATGGCTCTAGCAGTGTTTCCCTTCCTGAAGTCCCTTTGCTTGCCGTATTACCGGGTACTGGCGGTCTTACGCGTGTGACGGATAAGCGGAAAGTTCGTCGAGACTTGGCTGATGTTTTTTGTACCCTCGAAGAAGGCGTTCGGGGGCAACGGGCCAAAGAATGGGGGCTTGTCGACGAGGTTGTCTCCAATGCCAAGTTTGATGCCGTTGTAGGCGAACGAGCACGCGAATTTGCTGATAGCTTGGATACCGGAAAGCCATCGAATGGAATAGAGCTTACCCCTCTGAGCCGGACATTCGAAGAGGGTGGTAACATTCGCTACAGCACGGTATCTGTCGATATTGATCGAAATAAAGGGATTGCGCGTATTGATATCGCTGGTCCAGCAGATGCTGCCCCTAAAACAACCGAACAGTTGGAACGTGATGGGGCTGAAAGCTGGATGTTGCGCTGTGCCCGTGAGCTTAATGACGCAATCTTGAACCTGCGTTTGAATGAGCTTGAGGTTGGCGTTATTGTTTTTGGTACCCAAGGGAGCAATGAATTAGTTTCGGCACATGAAAAATTCCTGATCGATAACAAAGATCATTGGTTGGCGAACGAGATCCTGAAATTCTGGAAAAGGGTTCTCAAGCGTGTTGATATGACATCGCGCTCACTTGTGGCCCTCGTGGAGCCGGGGTCCTGTTTCGCAGGTGTTCTGGCTGAGCTTCTATTTTCAGTAGATCGTAGCTACATGGCAGAAGGCGAGTTCGAAGATGATGATCGTCCAGTGGCTTCCATATTGTTGAATGAAGGTAACTTCGGGCTTTATCCGATGTCAAATGACCTGTCTCGGTTGCAGACCCGATTTTTGGGCGATCCAGACAAAATTGTTTCCGCTGCAAAACGTAAAAACGAACCCTTGGAAGCTGGTGAAGTGGATGAGCTAGGTCTTGTAACCTTTTGTTTTGATGACATTGATTGGGATGATGAAATTCGCATTTTCTTTGAAGAGCGTGCAAAATTTTCCCCAGATGCCATGACTGGTATGGAAGCAAATTTACGATTTGCGGGACCGGAGACAATGGAAACACGGATCTTTGGACGCCTAACAGCATGGCAAAACTGGATATTCCAACGTCCGAATGCTGTTGGGGCTGAAGGTGCCTTGCAGAGCTATGGAACGGGTGTTCGGGGCAAGTTTGATATGGGTCGGGTCTAAAGTCCCGAATAGAAACAAAAGCGGATATATCTGCACTAGAAATTAATTGGTGAGGAACATTGAATGACAAATCTAATGAATGTGAGTTACGATACTCAAATCCCCAATAACGTCGGTTTGTCATCTGATAAGCGGGTTTTGAAGGCTCTGGAGAAATGGCATCCGGGTTATATCAATTGGTGGAAAGATCTTGGACCAAATGGATTTCATGAAAGCCAAGTCTATCTTAGAACTGCGGTTAGTGTTGATCCTAAGGGCTGGGCCAAGTTTGATTACGTCAAAATGCCGGAATATCGGTGGGGGATTTTACTTGCGCCGCAAGTAGAAGATCGCCGAATTCCGTTTGGTGAGCATTTAGGGGAACCAGTTTGGCAAGAAGTGCCAGGTGAATATCGCGCCATGCTACGCCGTTTGATTGTAATTCAGGGGGATACAGAACCTGCATCGGTCGAACAACAGCGTTTCCTTGGTGCAACCGCGCCGTCTTTATATGATATGCGAAACCTGTTTCAGGTGAATGTAGAAGAAGGTCGTCACCTTTGGGCGATGGTGTATCTGCTCCAAAAATATTTTGGACGGGACGGACGTGAGGAGGCTAATGAGCTTCTACGCCGTCAATCAGGTTCAGACGAGGCGCCTCGTATGCTGGGCGCCTTTAACGAAGAAACTCCTGATTGGTTGTCTTTCTTTATGTTCGCATGTTTCACTGATCGTGATGGCAAAATGCAACTTGAAAGCCTTGCGCAATCGGGGTTTGATCCGCTTTCACGCACTTGCCGATTTATGATCACTGAAGAAGCACATCATATGTTTGTCGGAGAGACTGGCGTTGGTCGCGTTATTCGCTGCACTTGTGAAGCCATGAAAGAGGCAGGCATTACGGATCCCTACGACATTAATGCGGTTAGAGAGCTCGGTGTGATAGATCTGCCGACGATCCAGAAAAAACTCAATTTACATTATACATTGTCATTGGACCTATTTGGATCAGAAGTTTCCACCAACGCAGCAAATGCGTTTAATGCAGGGATCAAGGGACGTTTCCGCGAAACGAAAATTGATGATGATCATCAGCTTAAAAACTCCACGTATCCCATTATGCGTCTTCGCGACGGTGTGATCGTGAATGAAGATGTTCCTGCATTGTCGGGAATTAATATGCGCCTTCGTGATGATTATGTACGTGACGCCAGCGGCGGGGTAAGGCGTTGGAATGCGATTATTGAAAAACTTGGAATTGAATTAGAATTGAAGGTGCCTCATCAGGCATTCCATCGTCAAATTGGTGAATTCTCAGCAGTTCACACGACACCTGAGGGTCTAATTATAAGTGATGATCAATGGAAGGATCGTCAGCTAGAATGGCTTCCTTCCAAGGAAGATGGCGAGTATATAAAGTCTTTGATGAAGCCTGAACTAGAGCCGGGTAAATATGCGGGTTGGATTGCACCGCCTCGTATGGGAATTGACAACAAGCCTGGTGACTTTGAATATGTTCAGATACAGGATTCCTGATTTCAATGTCACACTTTGTCCCAATTGTTCAAGAGGTGAGATATACTGAGTGGTCTCGAATGACATGACGAATGAGATAGCGACTTTTGGAGAAATGAGTGCTGAGAATGGCGACGTTCATTCTCAGAATAATGCGGACGTAACTGACGGTTTTTTGGAACTCGTTGGGGACCGCGTTCGTGCTGCGCGGGCACGGAAGAATATATCTCGGAAAACGCTTTCTGAAATTTCGGGTGTGTCGCAACGATATTTGGCGCAACTGGAAACAGGGGCGGGGAACATCTCAATTGTATTGTTGCGTCGTGTCGCTGACGCATTGGATTACAAAATTGAATGGCTTGTCGGAGAGGAAGATCCTTATTCTTCTGAAATTCTCCCTGTGATAACTCTTTTTAATCAAGCCACAGCGGAAAAACGACAAAAGGTACTGGAAATTCTTGACCCAGAACACCCTGATTCCAGGAGAGCGTCACGTATTGCTTTTATTGGATTGAGAGGGGCGGGTAAGTCGACGGTCGGTCGCCTGTTTGCAAAGCATAAAAATATACCCTTCCTTGAGCTTAATGAAGAAATAGAACAGGCTAGTGGTATGCCTGTAGATGAAGTGATGGCTTTGTATGGCCAAGAAGGTTATCGCCGATTGGAGAAGCAATCGATTGAACGCACTGTCGCCACCAATGAAACGCTTGTTTTAGAGGTGGCTGGTGGGATTGTCTCGGAACCTGAAACGTTCAAATACCTGCTCAGGCATTATCACACGATTTGGCTGAAGGCGGATCCCGAAGATCATATGGCGCGGGTCAGGAAGCAGGGAGACGAGCGTCCCATGGCCGGTAACCCCGAAGCAATGTCGGAGCTTCGTAATATCCTTAAAAGTAGGGAAGCTTTATATGAACAGGCAGAACTCCAGATCGATACTTCAAGACATACTCTGAATGAGGTGGTTGTTTCGGTCTTAACAGCCGTAGATAGGAATCGCTTCTTAAGCGATTGATTCGTATTTTCTGATTCTTGATTCTTCTATTCAATATTTTTTAGAAATAAGTAATTGAAAATAAACGTTAAATAGATTTGTTCTCTTTTTGTTTGACTCAGGAACAAAATGAGAACACTCTGCTTGAAAATATAGCGGAGGATAAAATGGCTGGTAAAAATCTAATCAAAAACAGTTTCGAATTCGTCGTCTTTGGTGGCGTGCTTGCTACGATGGTTTTCTGGGCTGAAATCGTTCATAGCTTTACAGGCTAAACCCCGCCGGTTTTGATGATGTCGGGCTGATTGGAAAGTTATCCACAAGAAATATCCGCGAAGAGGGATGTCAAGGACTGATCTTTAAGCAAGGATGTGTGATAATGGGACGAATGAAGTCTGAATTAGAGGGAACGACATTGTCTCACGCCGGATTTGTCCATCTTCGGGTCCATAGTGCATATTCTTTATCTGAAGGGGCGATACCAGTTAAAAAACTGGTAGATCTTTGTAAAGAAAACAATATGCCCGCGGTTGCGATAACCGACACAAACAATATGTTCGGTAGCCTCGAATTCTCTCTTGCGCTTCCGGGTAAAGGCGTTCAGCCGATTGTCGGGTGTCAAATTGCGGTTTCAAACGATGGTGAAATTGAACGAAATGGGCGACGACCGGAGCCGGATCCCATCGTGTTGTTGGTGCAAAACGAAACAGGATATCATAATCTTTTAAAACTGACCTCTCATGCGTTTCTGAAAACAGAAGCGGGAGACACTGCTCAAGTTCCCTTTGATATTATTGAACAACATGCAGATGGTCTTATATGTTTAACTGGCGGCGCAGAAGGCCCTGTTGGGCGACTGATCGCATCTGAAAAAGAGGATGAGGCGAAGGCCTATCTTGTCACCCTTAAAGAGTGTTTCCCTGATCGTCTGTATGTGGAACTACAGAGACATGGTATTGATCATGAACGACTGACAGAGCCCGCAATGCTGGATTTTGCGTATGAGCTCGATATTCCGCTAGTTGCGACAAACGAATGCTTTTTCCCAAAACGGGATATGTATGACGCACATGATGCGTTGCTTTGTATTGCCGCTGGTAAATATGTCGGGGATCTGGAGCGAAAACGCCGTACTCCGGATCATTACTTCAAATCTGCTGAAGAAATGCGACATATTTTCAAAGATCTTCCTGAAGCAATCGATAATACATTGGTCATTGCGCAAAGATGCGCTTTTGCGTCACCCGCACGCGACCCTATTTTGCCAGCATTTGGTTCTGGTGACGGGCTTGACGAAGCAGGGCAGTTGGAGGCATTGGCACGGACAGGGCTACAAAAACGACTGGATGCAGAAGTTTTTACTGATGATATGGATAAGGAAACCTTAGCGGCAAAAGCTAAGGAGTATTGGGATCGCCTTGATTATGAAACCGGTATCATTAATCAAATGGGCTTTCCGGGTTACTTCCTGATCGTTTCGGATTTTATTCAATGGTCTAAAGAACAAAATATTCCAGTAGGACCAGGGCGCGGTTCGGGCGCGGGTTCCGTTGTCGCGTGGGCGCTTACAATTACCGATTTGGATCCTTTGCGATTTGGTTTGCTGTTTGAGCGTTTCCTCAACCCGGAACGTGTGAGTATGCCCGATTTTGATATCGACTTTTGCCAGGATAAACGCGAACGCGTTATTCGTTATGTTCAGGAAAAATACGGCCACGATCAGGTGGCGCAGATTATCACGTTTGGTAAATTGCAGGCTAAAGCCGCGATCCGCGACGTAGGACGTGTGCTGCAGATGCCCTATGGGCAAGTCGATCGTATTAGTAAGTTAATCCCGTCCAATCCTGCAAACCCTGTGAGTTTGCAAGAAGCACTTGATACAGAAGTTCCGTTGCGAGAGGCTCGTCGCAACGATCCTGAAGTTGCACGTCTGATTGAAATTGCACTTCAATTGGAAGGTCTGTACCGGCACGCATCTACCCATGCTGCAGGTGTTGTTATTGGGGACCGGGAACTGGATAAGCTGGTGCCCCTATACCGCGACCCGCGATCTGACATGCCTGTAACGCAGTTCTCCATGAAATATGCGGAAACTGCTGGCTTGGTTAAGTTTGACTTTTTGGGACTTAAAACACTCACAGTTTTGGATCGCGCAAAAGACCTTATTGCTAAACGCGGTATTAAAATTGATTTTGCAAAACTACCCTTGGATGACAAGGCGAGTTTTGAGTTGCTGTCGGCTGGTGATACCGTTGGAGTGTTCCAGCTTGAGAGTTCTGGCATGCGGGACATGCTTCGGAAAATGCGCCCTGATGCATTTGAGGATATTATCGCGATTGTGGCCTTGTACCGTCCGGGCCCAATGGAAAACATCCCAACCTATATCAGATGTAAACATGGAGAGGAGGAACCAAACCTACTCCATGAAAAGCTAAAAGATATCTTGGAAGAAACATACGGCGTCATCATCTATCAGGAACAGGTGATGGAAATCGCAAAAGTACTGGCAGGATACAGTCTGGGTGAAGCGGATATGCTCCGGCGGGCGATGGGTAAAAAAATCAAGGAAGAAATGGATAGGCAGCGAGATCGTTTCTGTGAGGGCGCGGTGGAGCAGGGGGTTGATGCAAAAGATGCCAGTCATATTTTCGATCTTGTGGCAAAGTTTGCGAGTTACGGTTTTAACAAATCCCATGCGGCAGCTTATGCATTGGTCTCCTATCATACAGCCTATTTGAAGGCGAACTATCCTGTTGAATTCATGGCAGCTTCCATGAGCCTCGATATTAACAATACAGATAAGCTCAATATCTTCCGTCAGGATCTGGACCGGATGAAAATCCCGTTACATCCACCTTGCATGAACCGATCAGAAGTTGAATTTAGTGTTGAGATTGAAGGTGAAGACGGGGCGGTTCGTTATGCCTTAGCTGCTGTTAAGAATGTCGGTAAAGAGGCTATGGCCGGTATTGTACAAGACCGAAGGGAAAACGGATATTTCAAAGATATTTTTGACTTCTCATCCCGCTTGAACCCAAAACATCTGAATAAGCGGCAGGCCGAAAATCTGACACGAGCAGGGGCATTCGATGCATTGATAGCTGATCGCGCGCAAGTGTTTGCGTCGTTGGAGACCTTATTGCGCCATGCTCAACAAATGGAAGAAGAGCGTGGTTCGGGTCAAGTGAACCTGTTTGGCGGGGCGGATACCAGTGCAGATGTAGCGCCAGTTCTTGCGAAAGCTAATCGTTGGACTTCTATGGAAATATTGAAGCAGGAGTTCGATGCGGTCGGCTTTTATCTTTCAGGGCATCCACTAGATGCTTACGCTAAAACTCTGGACAAAGCCGGTGTGCGTAGCAGTGTTGCTTATTTTGGAGGATTGAGCGCAGCAGAGAGTGCGGCGAAACTCGCTGGTACCGTTATGGCCAAGCGTCAAATCAAGACGAAAAAGGGTAAAGCCCTCGCGTTTATCACTTTCTCTGATGCATCGGGTGCATTTGAAGTGACAATGTTTGAGGAAACCCTGATGCAATGTCAGGATATTTTGGATGTTGGCAGTTCTCTTGTCTTGAGCGTAAATGGCCATATCGACATGGAGAATGAGCAACCGAGAGTAACTGCGCAATCCGCCCAGCGGTTAGAGACCGTCGCCGCCCAAATTGGTGACGGGGTGCGGATATTTATGGATGATGATAGCCCCCTAGACCAAATCGCTGAAATATTGAAAAAAAGTGGACCTGGACGCGGTCGAGTGGCTTTTGTATTGAATCTCGAAGGGGAATCCAAGGAAGTTGAACTCGATTTATCGTCTGCTTTCAGCATTTCACCGGAAGTTCGACAAGCGCTGAAATACGTGCCGGGAGTACTGGATGTTCACGATATTTAGTCTTTTTTGCATATTTGTTGCTTAAGGCCATTTTTACCTTGCATCTTGGTCGATTGAGGGGTAGTTACCGCCTTGTAAATTCGCACGTGGGTTCGGGTATCGTTGTGTTGATGATGCCCATCCGGTGTTCGGAATAATTCTGGACCAAAACCCACGGAGGCTCAACCGGATAAGGAGTACCGCAGGATGTCACTGCCAACCTTTACTATGCGTCAGCTATTAGAAGCTGGTGTACATTTTGGCCATCAGGCCCGTCGTTGGAACCCAAAAATGGGTCCGTATATCTTCGGCAAACGTAATAATATTCACATTATTGACCTTCAGCAAACTGTTCCAATGCTGCATCAGGCACTTAAAACTGTTCGTGACACTGTGTCCGGCGGCGGTCGTGTTCTGTTTGTTGGTACAAAACGTCAGGCTTCTGATGTTGTTGCTGATAGCGCCAAGCAGTGTGCACAGTTCTATGTGAACCATCGTTGGCTCGGCGGCATGCTGACCAACTGGAAAACAGTTTCTGAATCAATCAAACGTCTTCGCAAGGCAGAAGAATTGCTTTCAGGTGACGGCCAAGGTTTGACTAAGAAAGAAATCCTTAAACTTACACGCGAACGCGACAAGCTTGAATTGGCGCTTGGTGGTATTAAGGATATGGGCGGTCTTCCAAACGTGATCGTCGTAATCGATACAAACAAAGAAGAATTGGCTGTTAAAGAAGCTAATAAACTGGGAATTCCAGTTGTTGCTATTCTTGACAGTAATTCAGATCCTGACGGAATTGATTTCCCAATCCCGGGTAATGATGATGCACTCCGTGCAATCAACCTTTACTGCGATCTCTTCAAGCAAGCAGTTCTTGACGGCATTTCTGTTGAAATGGCTGGCCAAGGCGAAGATTTGGGTGCAGCTGATGCCCCAGTTCTTGAAGAACTTCCTGCAGCAGAAGAAGTACCTGTAGAAGCGCCAGCTGAAAAAGCCGCCGCTACTGAATAAGGTTTAGGTGTCACACGGTCGTTATGGTCGTGTGACATTTTCTAATATTCACATATTTTAATACATGAGGATTGATTATGTCCGCTATTACAGCTTCATTGGTCAAAGAACTCCGTGAAAAGTCCGGCGCGGGCATGATGGATTGTAAAAAGGCCCTGACTGAAACTGCTGGCGATATAGATGCCGCCGTTGATTGGCTTCGTACTAAAGGTCTGGCTACAGCTTCCAAAAAATCTGGTCGTGTTGCCGCTGAAGGCCTCGTAGCTGTAACGGCTACTGGTACAACTGGTGCTATCGTCGAAGTCAATGCCGAAACGGACTTCGTTGGTCGGAATGACGAATTCCAGAGCTTGGTTTCTGATATTGCTTCTGTTTCTGCAAATGAAAATGGTGATCTGGATGCTATCAAAGCAGCCAAATACCCAGGTTCAGACGAAACTGTCCAAGAAACACTGACACGTAAAATTGCAACAATTGGCGAAAACATGAACCTCCGTCGGGCAGCTAGCCTGTCTGTTGGGAATGGTGTTGTTTCATCATACGTTCATAACGCAGTTGCAGCTGGCCTCGGTAAAATAGGTATTTTGATTGCTCTTGAAAGCGAAGGAGACGCAGCGCGTCTTGACGTTCTTGGCAAACAAATCGCAATGCATGTTGCTGCGACAAACCCTGAATCAGTCAGCGTTGATGATTTGGATCCAGAACTTGTTGAGCGTGAACGTACGGTTCTTTCAGATCAAGCACGCGAATCTGGTAAACCTGAAGAAATCATCGCTAAGATGGTTGAAGGTCGTATTAACAAATATTATCAGGAAGTTGTTCTCCTGAAGCAAACGTTCGTAGTTGACGGTGAAAACACAGTTGAAAAAGCGATCGATCTTGTTGCTAAAGAAATCGGTAGCCCAATTAAACTAACTGGAATGGTTCGTTTTGCAGTTGGTGATGGCATCGAAAAAGAAGAAACTGATTTTGCTGCTGAGGTTGCTGCTGCTGTTAGCGGTTAATTTCTGCAAAAATAAATTGGAAAGAGGCGGTCTCGTTTGCGAGGCCGCCTTTTTTTTGAGGGATAACAGCATTACTTTCAAATTTCACTCAATCCTGTATGCTGTTTTTCCGATATAACATGTACAATAAACTTCCATGATCGGGGATACTAATGGCAAAAGAGCCAAAATACAAAAGAGTTCTTCTCAAATGCTCCGGTGAAGCCCTGTTGGGTAACCAGCAATATGGTATTGATGTTGAAACAGCGACACGCATAGCCAAAGACATACGAGTGGCCCACGATATGGGTGTTGAAGTCTGTGTCGTGGTTGGTGGTGGCAATATTTTCCGGGGTGTATCTGGTACAGCGCAAGGCATGGATCAGGCAAATGCCGACTACATGGGAATGATGGCCACTGTCATGAATGCCTTGGCCCTGCAGCATGCAATTGAAAAAGAAGGCATGGATAGCCGTGTTCTTTCTGCAATTCCAATGGCATCTGTATGTGAGCCGTATATACGTAGGAGAGCAGAACGCCATTTGGAACGTGGGCGCATTGTGATTTTTGCTGCGGGTACAGGTAATCCGTTCTTCACAACTGATACCGCCGCGGCCTTACGTGCAGCTGAAATGAAGTGTGATGCTCTTCTTAAGGGAACTAATGTGGATGGGGTCTATGACAAAGATCCTGCCAAGCATGATGATGCCATCCGCTTCGAAACGTTGACACATTTGGATGTTATTTCCAAAGATCTTAAAGTAATGGATGCAGCTGCAATCTCTCTTGCTCGCGAGAATAATATCCCTATTCTGGTATTTTCAATTCACGAAGAAGGATCCATCTCCAACGTAATTGAAAAAAAGGGACGATTTACTGAAGTAATCTAGCTCAATATTTGTTATACAGCTTAATAACTTAACGACGTCAGGGTAGGATTGCCCGTTAAAAAAGGAAAACAGGATGTCAGCGCCAGAAATGAAAGACCTTGAAAAACGAATGAACGGGGCTCTGGATTCGCTCAAACATGAATTCGGGGGTCTTCGGACGGGTCGTGCTCATGTTAGTTTGCTTGAGCCTGTGATGGTGGAATCTTATGGCGCACAGATGCCGCTGGTACAAGTGGCAACAGTAAGCGCCCCAGAACCTCGTATGTTGACGGCTAACGTTTGGGACAAGAGCAATGTGTCCGCTGTTGAGAAAGGGATCCGTAATGCAGGCCTTGGTCTCAACCCAATGGTCGATGGGTTGAGTGTTCGAGTGCCTATTCCAGAACTAACAGAAGAGCGCCGCGTGGACTTGACTAAAGTTGCAAGTGGTTATGCTGAGCAGTCGAAAATCGCCATCCGTAATGTACGCCGCCATGGTATTGATGCGGCGAAAACCGCAGAGAAAGATGGTGATTTATCCAAAGATGATGTGAAGCGCATCGAAGGGGAAATTCAAACCTTGACCGATACTTTTGTTAAAAAAGTAGATGACACACTGGCTGAGAAGCAACAGGAAATTATGCAGGTTTGACGCATGGGGATTGTTAATAAAAATGATCTGACACCTAATTTGCTTAGGCATGTTGCGATCATCATGGATGGGAATGGCCGTTGGGCCAGTAAACGATCCATGAGCCGCCTGAAAGGGCATGAGCAAGGTGCTAAAGCAGTTAGAGAAGCGATTAAGGGGTGCCGTGAACTGGGTATCCCTTTCTTAACCCTGTTTGCGTTTTCCTCAGAAAATTGGAAACGACCAGATGAAGAAGTAAATCATCTCATGGGGCTTTTCAGGTATTTTATTAAACGCGAGTTGGCAGAACTAAAAACGGCAGGCGTTAAAGTAAATTTTATTGGCAATATCAATAAATTACCTCGTGATGTTCAAGATTTGGTGAAACTCGCTGCTAGTGAAACAAGTCACAATACTGATTTGGTTCTAACCATAGCGCTTAGTTATGGTTCACAAGCCGAAATTGTAAACTCTGCGCGAAAACTTGCCGCGTTGGTGCAGTCTGGCGACATGTCTGTTGAAGATATTACAGAAGCAAGTCTTGCTGCTGCACTGGATACAGTTGGTATCCCGGATCCTGATTTTGTTTTGCGTACAAGTGGTGAAAAACGATTGAGCAATTTTCTATTGTGGCAATGTGCCTATTCTGAACTTATTTTTCAGGATGTTCTTTGGCCTGATTTCAATAGAGATTGCCTTGAGAAGGCAATTGAAGAATATTACAGCCGATGCAGGCGCTATGGGGCTGTAAGTGTCTAGCTCCAGTTTGTCTTCCTTACAGTTACGTATCATTTCTGCGTTAGTGCTTGCGCCCATAGCAATCGGTGCTACCTATTTAGGGGGCGCATATTTTGCGCTGTTTTTGGCTATTGCCACTGCTGCAATGAGTTTTGAGTGGTGCCGAGCCTCTTTTCTTAAACATAAACCCAGCTATATTACTCTCATAACAATTTGGTTGTTACTTGCTCTATATTTTGGTTTTGAAGGTTATAACCAAAATGCCTTGGCTGCCGTTTTAATCTGTGCCGTTGGTGTGATAGCGCTGACATGGTTCAGAAGAGAAGAGCGTGAATGGAAAGGTGCTTTCCTGGGGCCTATATATATCGGTGTGCCTGTTTTGTCCCTTTTGTCGATTAGAGGTGACGCCGAAATTGGATTTAGTCTAACCATATTCCTGTTTTTCATTGTATGGGCGACGGATATTGGAGCCTATTTCGCAGGAAGAAGCATCGGGGGGCCAAAAATTGCACCCTCCATTAGCCCAAACAAAACCTGGGCAGGCTTAATCGGCGGTATGATAGCTGCTGCTTTTGTCGCTGTTTTGTTGAATGTTTACCTGTTGCAACTAGATGTCGTTCCATGGCTTGTTGCAGGAACAGGGGCAGTGCTTGCTGTGGTTGCTCAGATCGGTGATTTCGCCGAGTCTGCTTGGAAAAGGCATTTTGGGATTAAGGACGCAAGTAATCTTATTCCAGGGCATGGTGGTGTTTTGGACAGGTTGGATGGAGTGCTATTTGTCGCGCCTGCGTTATATATGATAAAGACCCTGGTGGGATTTTAGAATGATCAAGGTTGCCGAAACGACAAACCCGGTGCCATTCACAATGCAGGCACCAAAGAAAATTAGTATTTTGGGCTCTACCGGATCTGTTGGTTGTAGCACAATAAGCCTCATTGAGGAAAAGCCTGAAAATTTTCAAGTCGAAGTCTTAACCGCGAAAAGCAATATTTTGGAACTTGCAGCCCAGGCAAAACGTCTCAAAGCTCGCAAGGTGGTTATTGCTGACGAAAAATTGTATCAAGGATTAAAGGATCTACTGTCCGGTATTAATGTCGAAGTTGCTGCGGGAAATAATGCACTAATCGAAGCAGCTGCAGAACCTGTTGACTGGGTCATGTCGTCTATTGTCGGCGCCGCTGGCCTTAAGCCCACATTATCTGCAATTAAATCCGGAACGACGGTTGCGCTGGCGAATAAGGAGGCTCTTGTTTGTGCCGGTGATTTGATGATTAAAAATGTTCAGCAAAGCGGTGCGACTTTGTTGCCAGTGGATAGTGAGCATAATGCAATATTCCAAGTGCTGGAGACGCATCAGATCGATACTGTGGATCGGTTGATATTAACCGCATCTGGCGGACCTTTTCTTGGTCGCACCTATGATGAGATGAGAGAAGTAACGAGAGAACAAGCTTTGGCCCATCCCAATTGGGACATGGGGGCAAAGATTTCCATCGATAGTGCGACTATGATGAATAAGGGATTGGAGCTTATTGAAGCTTACCACTTATTTCCTGTTGCTAAAGAGCAAATTGATATTTTGGTTCACCCGCAATCTATCATTCACAGCATGGTTGAATATGGAGATGGTTCCATCTTGGCGCAAATGGGAACGCCAGATATGCGAACCCCAATATCCTACGCTCTAGGCTGGCCGGATAGGCACAGTTTTACAGCAGAGAAACTGGATTTCGCGAAAATTGGATCTTTAACTTTTGAAGATCCAGATTATCAACGCTTTCCTGCGCTGCGACTGGCAAAAGAAGCACTTGAAGCTGGTAATTCAGCACCTGCGATACTAAATGCAGCAAATGAAATCGCTGTAGAGAGTTTTCTTTGTGGTGAAATTGGATTTTTGGAAATTGCTCATGTTGTAGAAGACGTCATGAATGATATTGATCTTCAGGTAATCACTTGCGTTGAGGATGTATTTCAGCAAGATCGCAAAGGTCGGGAACTTGCTCGTCACATTATCGACAAATTGAGCTAGTTTAAGAAGTACTAAATTTTTTTCGAAAACGACTGGATAGACATCGTTATGGGGCTATTGGCTGAAAACTGGGTTTACATACCTGCATTTGTTGTGGTTATTACTGTTTTGGTATTTGTTCATGAATATGGACATTACAAGATTGCAAGGTTCTGTGGCATAAAAGTTGATGTGTTTTCTATCGGTTTTGGTAAGGAAATATTTGGCTGGTATGATAAAAATGGATGCCGTTGGCGCATAAGTGCAATTCCATTTGGCGGTTATGTGAAGTTTTTTGGGGATGCTGGTGTTGCCAGTACCGCAGACGGAAGTCTTAAAGAATTAACCGACGAAGAGCGCAACGTATCATTTCACCATAAAGCGCTTTGGCAACGTTCAGCGGTCGTATTCGCAGGACCGGCAGCCAATTACATTTTTGCCATTGTTGCCCTGACAATTCTATTTCTAACATTGGGGCAAGCGCATACTCCGCCAGTTGCAACTGAAGTCGTTTCTGAAAGTGCTGCGGAAAAGGCGGGTATTCTACCTGGCGACCGAATTATAGCAATTGATGGATCTGAGATCAGTAGTTTTGAGGAGCTTCGTCAAAAAGTAATTATTGGCCTGGATGAACCTCTCCACCTGGATGTCGATCGAGGCGGTGCGAATGTAAAGATAGATATTACGCCACGTATTGTAGAATACAAAGATAGTAGTGGTAACATTCAAAAGATTGGTCAGTTGGGTATTCGGTCGACCAAACGTGAATTTAAAGATCATAATCTTGGAAGCGCCGTAGTTAGCGCGGTTGACCAGACATGGTTTATCACCACAGCAACTCTCAAGGGCGCTTGGCAGATGATCACAGGCGCTCGGGATACCACAGAGTTAAGTGGACCCCTTGGCATTATTAAGATGTCAGGTGATGCGGCCAAACGCGGCGATGATTTTACTGGAAATCTGTTATCGCTTTTCAATTTTATGATTTTTGTATCTATAAGTTTGGGCTTGATCAACTTGTTCCCAATTCCAATGCTGGACGGAGGGCATCTGCTCTTTTATTCTTTCGAAGCAATCCGTGGCCGTCCATTGGGTGAAAAAGCTATGGAATTCGGTTTCCGTGTTGGACTAACGCTCGTACTGATGCTAATGGTATTTGCAACGTGGAACGACTTGAATAAACCATGGGTCAAGGATTTCTTCGTTGGTTTGTTTTCATAGTTGGCCAATAAAAAACCTTATTAAACAAGGTGATTAATCCTATCGGGGGGATGTAAATTGCGCGTAACGTTATTCGTTTGTTTGCTTGCGATGACAGTTCTGAATATCGGTGTTTCAGATCGTGGGTATGCGTATGCGCAAGCCTCAAGTACGATCACTGAAATACAGGTAGACGGCAACCGGCGTATCGAAGCTGCCACTGTGCAGTCTTATTTGCTTTTTTCTGTTGGCTCACCTTACAATCGCTCACGTGTCGATAAATCGCTAAAAGCTTTGTTTAACACAGGGTTGTTTGCTGATGTATCTATTCGGCGAGACGGTAGCACTGTGATCATTGCCGTAGTAGAAAACCCGATTATTAACCGCTTGGCCTTTGAAGGAAATCTGAGGATTGAAGATGGTATCCTGAATGCAGAAGTTCAGCTTCGTCCTCGTGTTGTTTATACGCGTGCACGAGTCCAAAATGATGTGCAGCGGATAATCACAGTTTACAGGCGGAGTGGTCGTTTTGCCGCTGTCGTTGAGCCCAAAGTTATTCAGCTTCCCTCAAACCGAGTTGATCTTGTCTTTGAAATAAACGAAGGCGAAGAAACGGGAATTCGCAAAATTCGTTTCATTGGGAATAAGAAATTCTCAGATGATCGCTTGCTTGGTCAAATCTCTACCACCGAGACACGCTGGTATAATTTGTTGTCAGACGACGATACATATGATCCAGATCGTTTGACCTACGATAGGGAACTACTCCGCAAATATTATTTGAGCAAAGGTTATGCTGATTTTCGAGTGGTTTCAGCTATAGCTGAGCTAACACCAGATCGCGACGGTTTCTTTATTTCTTTCGCTGTGGACGAAGGAAAACAATATACCTTTGGTGAAATCGATGTCGAAAGTGAGATCAAAGATCTGCAGCCTGAAGCTGTTCGTGCGTTACTCACGACATTTGAAGGTGAAACCTATGATGCCACCGCAATCGAAGAGACAATACAAATATTAACGTTTGAACTTGGTCGCTTGGGGTATGCGTTTGTAAATGTTCGCCCTATGGTTAAACGGGATAAAGAAACGCTCACTATTTCGATCAACTATCAGATTAAAAAATCCCCTAGGGTTTATGTTGAACGTATTAATATTACAGGAAATGTGAGAACTCTTGATCACGTGATTCGTCGGGAGTTTAGACTGGTCGAAGGAGATGCCTTTAATACAGCGCTGTTGCGTCGTACTAAGTCTAGAATTCGTGGTATGAACTTTTTTGAAAAAGTAGAAATTACACAAGATGAAGGGTCAAGTCCGGATAAAACGATAGTTAATGTTGATGTTCAAGAAAAATCAACGGGTGAACTGAGTGTTGGTGCTGGATTTTCTACACAGGATTCTGTATCTGCAGATCTGCAGATACGTGAACGGAACCTTCTTGGCAAGGGGCAGGATCTCCGGTTCAAAATCTCGTTAGGAGCAGATACACAACAGATAGACCTAGGATTTACAGAGCCATATTTTCTAGATAAAAATTTACGCGCTGGTTTTGATATCTTTAGTTTACGGGATGATAGGCAAGATGAGTCAGGGTACGATCTCGAACGTTTAGGTTTTAAACTCAGAACTGGCTTTCCGATTACGGAAAATGTGAGCGCTTCAATAAATTACTCTCTTATAAATGAGAACGTAAGTGATGTGAATCCAGGAGCCTCTCAAGTAATTATTGATGCCGAAGGAGAATTGTTGACTTCAGCTGTTGGCTATAAAGTCAGCTTTAACCATCTAGACGACAGCCTACTTCCTACTGAAGGTTATAAATATACTTTTGGCCAGACTTATAGTGGATTGGGCGGCGATGTTTACTCAATTTCGTCAAATGCTGATTATATCCACTTCTTCCCGCTACTTGATGATGATGTTGTATTAAGTTTGGGTGGAGACGTCGGATATATCTTCGGGTTGGGAGAGGATGTTCGTTTGTCTCAACGTTTTAATCTTGGAGGCAATAGTTTCCGTGGATTTGAGAAATCCGGTATCGGGCCTAGAGATACAGATTCTGGTGATGCATTAGGTGGTAACGCCTATATTGTGGGTAAAGCTGAAGTACGCTTCCCTATGGGATTTCCTGACGAGTTTGGTTTGATTGGCAGATCTTACGTTAATGTTGGTACTCTTACTGGCATTGATGAAAATGATCCAGATATTGTTGATAGTTCTGGAATTCGTGCCTGGACCCTTGCAAGTTAATGTGTCTTATCCATTTATTAAAGAAGACCATGACAAGGACGAAGTCTTTCAGATTGAATTTGGGACACGTTTCTAAATGCGAAACATATTATTGAAAGTTAATTACTTTGCATTTCTTTGGATTGCTATCGTGGTATTCCAAGGCCACATGCCAGTTGCATTGGCGCAGCAAGAGCAAACAGTCGCAATTCTTGATTTGGGTAAGGTACTTGTAAACTCGCTTGCGATGAAGGACGTTGATGTTCAATTAAAAGCAATGGACAAAAAACTCAAAGAGGACGCGAAGGCAAGAGAAGCTACTTTTCGCAAAGAACAACAAGAATTAGCACAACAGCGTGTCATCCTCTCACCAGAACAATTCCAATTAAAATCAAAAGCTTTAAGCAATAAGGGGCGTGGTTACAGAAACGACTACCAAAAGAAATTGCAGCAACTGGCTCAAAGTAGATCAGTAGCAATCAATAAAATTGAAGCAGCAATGGAACCGATTGTATCAGAGGTAGCAAAATCTGTCGGCGCAACAATGATTGTTGAGAAGAAGAAAATCCTTTTTGGCGAAAAGAAGCTTGAAGTCACCAGTGAGGTGATTAAAAAATTGAATGCCAAACTGAAGAAAATGAAACTTGTCCTAGTCCCACTGAAATCAGAATAATTATGGCAGACCCTCTCTATTTCGAAAAACGGGGACCGTTTTCACTAGGCGAGCTAGCTGAGATTGCTGGCGCCGAGTTAGTAAATGTGGCTAATCCTAACCTTATGATCTTGGATGTTCAGCCTCTGGATACGGCTGATGCTGGCCATGTCAGTTTTTTAAGCAACCCAAAATATGTTGAAGACTTTGTACGCTCAACCAGCAGTGCATGCATTGTCTCAAAGCAATATATTGAACAGGCGCCAACAAAGATGGCTTTACTTGTTGCTGGGGATCCATATAAAGCCTACGCGAAAATTGCGTCATATTTTTATCCGGATGATTTATCTAGTGGGCAAATACATCCAACAGCAATCGTAGCGGACACTGCAAAAATAGGGAATAATGTTAGCATCGGTGCCTATAGCGTCGTAAAAGACGGTGTTCGCATTGGCAGAAATACTATTGTTGCCAGCCATTGTAACGTTGAAAAAAATGTGAAGATTGGACGCGACTGTAAGATATTTTCTCAAGTTTCTTTAATGGCTTGTCAACTTGGCGACAATGTCACTTTACATTCTGGCGTGCGGATTGGTGGTGACGGGTTTGGCTTTGCTCCGGATCCAAACGGGCACATTAAGATACCGCAATTGGGACGTGTCCTTATTGGCAGCAGCGTAGAAATCGGTGCAAATACAACGATTGACCGCGGTTCGGGGCCAGATACTGTTATTGGAGACAGTTGTTGGATAGATAATCTTTGCCAAATCGCTCACAATGTTAAAATGGGACGTGGCTGTATTATAGCTGCGCAAACCGGAGTTTCCGGAAGTACTGTATTGGAAGATTTCGTTGTACTTGGCGGTCAAGTGGGACTAGCCGGTCATATTAGAATTGGAACGGGTACTCAGATTTCCGCAAAATCCGGAGTAATTTCAGATGTTCCTGCTGGACAGGTCTATGCGGGTTTCCCTGCAAGACCCCGCAGAGAATTCTTTAGATCAATTGCCACACTCAGTCAGTTGGCAAAACGTAAAGGGCCGAAAAAATGACAGAAACGACAGAAAATACAGAAAATACAGTCGTGGATACCGTTGATATTATTCAAATTCTGGATATGCTGCCCCATAGATATCCATTGTTACTTGTTGACCGTGTTAAAGACATCGTGCTGGATAAATCAGCGACAGGCATTAAAAATGTAACTATGAATGAACCTCATTTTCAAGGGCATTTTCCAAATCGCCCAATTATGCCAGGGGTTATGATTGTCGAAGCGATGGCGCAAACTGCAGCCATTCTTGTGATAAAGACATTGGATTCAGCTGGCACACAAAAAAACGTCTTGTTTATGTCGATCGATAATGCACGTTTCCGTGCGCCGGTTACACCGGGCGATGTACTAGAAATTAAAGTCACCAAGAAACATCAGCGTGGTCCTGTTTGGAAATTCTCAGGCATTGTTGAGGTCGAAGGAAAGAAAGTTGCAGAGGCTGATTTCGCTGCGATGATTACAGACTAATTGATTTGTTGGTCCGAAACCTGCTGTAACAATGCTTGATTTGCGTGTTGCTCAGGGTCTTGGTAGCAATACATAGTAGAATTTTAATTATTGGTTCAAGATGTCGAATATTCATCAAAGCGCAGTTATTGAAGAAGGTGCGAGTATCCACCCCACGGCCAAAATCGGACCCTATTGCGTAATCGACAGTGGTGTAAGTATTGGTGCTGATACGGTTTTAAAGTCACATGTAGCTGTGGCTGGGAAAACGTCTATCGGTGATGCATGTACTGTTTTTCCTTTTGCCTCCATCGGTCATGCCCCACAGGACCTCAAGTTCCATGGTGAGGACAGTGAGGTTCAAATTGGGGACCACTGCGTTATCCGTGAACATGTCACGATTAATCCAGGAACCGCAGGGGGCGGGGCACTCACAAAAATTGGAAATGATTGTTTGATCATGGTGGCGGCCCATATTGCCCACGATTGCAGGGTGGGAAATCATGTAATATTGGTAAATAATGCGACTTTGGGCGGGCATGTTGTCATCGACGATTTTGCCATTATTGGTGGCTTGTCAGCCGTTCACCAGTTTGTACGAATTGGTGCTCATGCCATGATTGGCGGTGCATCAGGTGTTGAGACAGATATTATTCCCTTCGGTTCAGCAACCGGCAACCGGGCTGTACTCGGCGGTCTTAATCTTACTGGGATGAAGCGCCGAGGTTTTTCGCGGGATGAAATCCACGCCCTCAGGAATGCCTATAAGCGCCTGTTTGGAAATGATGGTACATTCCAGGAAAGAACTTCATTGATTGCTGAGGAATTTCCGAATTCAGATGTTGTAAAAACAGTCCTTGATTTCATTAATGGAGAAACCAAACGTGGTTTCTGCCAACCTCAATAGTACCCCAGGCGATAAAGTAGGGATTATCGCAGGGCGAGGGGAACTACCCTTGCGTCTTGCAAATACCCTGAAGGAACGCGGGACAGCGGTTTTCTTGCTTCTAGTTGAAAATGAAGCAAAGCCGGAAGATTATGCCAATTTTTCGTTTGAAATAGTTCAGATAACTAAAATTGGAAAATTCCTAAAAGCACTGAAACGTGAGAAATGTAAGCGGGTTACCATGGCGGGGCCCATTGACCGGCCCAATTTTAAAAGTATTTTTCCTGATAAAGAAGGTTTTAAGTTGCTCACCAAGATCGGAAAATCTCTGAGTAAAGGGGATGACGGACTTTTAGGGGCAATAACCCAGTTCATTGAGGATAAGGGTTTTCAAGTGGTTGGGGCACACGAACTTGATAGCGAATTTGTAGCCAAAATCGGTACGTTGGGCAAAATAACTCCAACGGAAGAAGACCTAAAAGATATAGAAAAAGGTGCCGAAATCATCAGGGCCATGAGTGTTTATGATATTGGCCAAGCCGTTATTGTAAGAGCCGGTTATGTTCTGGGTGTAGAAGCCGCAGAAGGGACTGAGAAACTCATACATCGTTGCAAGGAATTTTCCTGGGATAACCCGGCGGGTGTGTTGGTGAAACTCTCAAAGACTGGACAAGATTTACGGACAGATATGCCTGCAATTGGCGTTGATACGATAAGACAAATAAAAACAGCTGGGCTATCTGGGATTGCTGTAGAAGCAGAGCATTCTCTGATACTTGGTTTGGATGAAGTTGTTAGTGTGGCCGATAAATCAGGTGTTTTTGTTCATGTAATAAGTACCGATTGTCATTCCGATGATTGATAATCATGGCAGTATACCTATAAAGGTGTTTCTTGTGGCAGGAGAGCCTTCAGGAGACGTTCTGGCTTCGCGATTGATGATCGGCCTAAGAAACCAAGCCAACGGCTGTGAAATCAGCTTTACAGGGGTTGGCGGACCTTTAATGGAGGCTGAAGGACTAATAAGTCTGTTTCCCATGGATGAGCTAAGTATTATGGGGATAGCAGAAGTAGTTCCCAAAATTCCCTCATTGCTAAAGCGTATTAATCAAACAGCACAAGCCGCTACAGAAACTAACCCAGACCTATTTATAACAGTTGATGCACCCGATTTCAGTTTTCGGGTGGCGAAGAAGTTGGACAATGTAACCTTTAAGAAGGTTCATTATGTGGCGCCCTCTGTTTGGGCGTGGCGCAAAGGGCGTGCCAAAAAAATCGCTAGACTCTATGATCATTTGCTTACCCTTTTGCCGTTTGAACCACCGTATTTTGAAGTTGAAGGCTTGCCGGCATCCTTTATCGGTCATTCAATTATTGAAAGTGGTGCGGGGCAAGGGAATGCAGTTCAGTTTAAAGAAAAATATTTGATCGGTGATGCCGATAATAATCTGATGATTTTGCCGGGTAGCAGGAGAGGGGAAGTAACACGCCATCTCGAAGTTTTTGGGGAGGCTGTAAAACGTGTTTCCGAGAAAGTGGATAACCTGAATGTTGTTATTCCAGTAATTGGAAAAACAAAGCCGCTTGTTGAAGATGCTGTCAAACATTGGGCCGCAAAGATTATTATCGTAGAGGGTACAGAAGATAAATATGATGCGATGGCTGCCTCTGATGTGGCAATGGCTGCTTCAGGTACTGTTGGTCTAGAACTCGGTTTATCCCATCTACCATCTGTAATAGCCTACAAAATGCATCCGATTACGGCCTATCTTGCACGTAAACTGGTGAAGCTTAAATATGCAAATCTGATCAATATTCTGGAAGACGAGGAAATCGTTCCGGAACATTTACTAGAAAATTGCACTGCCGATAATCTCAGCAAATCGATTATAGAATTGTTTGTTGATAGTAATGAACGCTCGAAGCAAATCGCAGGGTATGATCGGGCGATAGCATTATTAGGTGTTGGAGCAGAGGCACCGGGGGATCGCGCTGCAAAAGTTGTCTTAGATCTCGTCGGCCGACTTTAGGACATCCACCAAACGGCAGCAAAAAAACTCAAAGCCGCTATTGGTGCGAGAGTAAAAACAAATTTTTTTAGTTGGATTGAAAGCGGCGCGCGATTGTCGTTCGCCGCTTTCAAAATTAGTTTCTTACCACGCCTACCGCCTTCGACCGGGGTCGAAGGCATCACTTTTTTGGAAGTGAAGTTTAGGCTCATGGTATGAATTATCGTTTAACCAATGGAACGAACGGGCGTTCTGCTGGACCTGTATAAAGCTGACGAGGACGACCAATTTTTTGTCCTGGATCTTCCATCATTTCGTTCCACTGTGCCACCCAGCCAACTGTACGGGCGAGAGCGAATAGAACAGTGAACATGCTTGTTGGGAAACCAAGTGCTTTGAGAATGATGCCTGAGTAGAAGTCAACATTCGGGAAGAGTTTCTTCTCAACGAAATACTCATCTTCCAATGCAATTCTTTCAAGTTCCATAGCAAGTTTCAGCATAGGCTCATCTTTAATGCCAAGTTCATCAAGCACTTCATAACAAGTTTGCTGCATGACTTTCGCACGTGGATCGTAGTTTTTGTAAACCCGATGACCAAAGCCCATAAGACGGAATGGGTCGTTCTTGTCTTTTGCTTTGTTGATATATTCTTGAACATTGTCAACGCTGCCAATTTCTTCAAGCATAGTCAAAACGGCTTCGTTGGCACCACCATGAGCAGGGCCCCATAGGCACGCAATACCAGCAGCGATACAAGCAAACGGATTTGCGCCTGAAGAGCCAGCCAGACGAACAGTTGATGTTGACGCATTCTGTTCATGATCAGCATGCAAGATGAAGATACGATCCATAGCACGTGCTACCGTTGGGGACAGCTTGTAGTCTTCAGCAGGAACGCTGAATGTCATGTGCATGAAGTTTTCAGCATAAGACAATTCATTATTTGGATAAATGAACGGCTGACCAACAGAATATTTATAGGCCATAGCTGCAATTGTAGGCATCTTCGCTATTAGGCGATAGCTGGCAATCATCCGCTGATGTGGGTCATTGATGTCTGTGCTATCGTGATAGAATGCTGAAAGCGCACCAACCACACCTACCATAATGGCCATTGGATGCGCATCACGGCGGAAGCCACGGAACAACTGGATCAGCTGCTCATGAAGCATTGTGTGGTATGTGATGTCGTGAGAAAATTTTGCTTTTTCTTCTGCGTTTGGTAATTCACCTTTCAGCAGTAGAAAGCAAACTTCCATGAAGTCACTTTCAGACGCTAACTCTTCGATTTTATAACCGCGGTGCATGAGTATGCCTTCATCACCATCAATATATGTGATTGCTGAATCACATGATGCAGTTGAGGTGAAACCGGGGTCATAAGTGAAATGGCCTGTTTGAGCATAAAGTTTTCGAATATCGATTACTTTCGGTCCCAACGATCCTTCCAACATTGGAAGGTCAGTAGATACGTGACCTTCTTCATTGATTTGAACGGTGCCGTTTACTTTTGAGCCACTCATCAATTTTTTTCCTTTGTTTTTGTAGCAGGCGCGTATGCCAACTTCAAGTTTGTTGATACCCCAAATGGGGTTCTACAGTCATTTCGTAAACACATACGAAAGGAGCAAAATCTCTTTGCTCGAAAATTCTGATTCTATTCTACGTCTCTTATTCGTCCTAGAGAGTTTTCTTTTCCAAGAACCTCAAGGACGTCAAAGATGCCGGGCGAAACAGTTGTACCTGTTAGTGCCGCGCGTAAGGGCTGTGCAATTTTACCCAGTTTCAAATCTTCGGCTTCAGCACTTATTCGTACTGCTTCCTCGATCTGTTCTTTTTTCCACTCGGTTAGGGTGTCTAACCTGTCAGCCAAACGTTGCAATATTTGTATCGCATCGGCTGTAAGCAGCTTACTGGCCTTGTTATCCATGGCCAATGGGCGTTCTGCAATTAAGAATTGCGAACTTTCTGCCAGCGATATTACTGATTTTGCGCGTTCTTTCAAGCCGTTCATGGCATTTTTAATCAATAAGAGCTGATTTTCGTCCAATGGTAGCGCAGTATTTTTTTCCAAAATTGGCGTTATCAGGCCCGTTAGATACGCGTCATCAGCATTTCGAATATAGGTTCCATTTAGATTTTCCAGCTTATCGAAATCAAAGCGAGAGGCTGATTTCCCTATATTGTCTAGGTTGAACCATTCAATTGCTTGTTCTGTAGAGATAAGCTCATCATCGCCATGGGACCAGCCTAGGCGCAACAGGTAGTTGCGCATCGCTTCTGGCAAGTATCCCATGTCGCGATAGGCTTCAACGCCAAGTGCGCCGTGACGTTTTGAAAGTTTTGCACCATCTGGTCCATGAATGAGAGGAATATGAGCCATTTTCGGCGCTTTCCAATCAAGGGCAGCATAAAGCTGTAACTGTCGGGCTGCGTTTGTAAGATGATCATCGCCGCGAATAATATCTGTAACGCCCATGTCGTAATCGTCGACGATTACGGACAGCATATACGTAGGTGTTCCATCAGCACGTAGCAGGATAAGATCATCCAACTGTGCGTTGCTGATCGTCACATCGCCCTGAACGGCATCGTTAATGACAACAGTACCTTCATTTGGAGATTTAAATCGTACAACCGGGTCTACGCCAGCTGGCGCCTCCGACGGATCACGATCGCGCCAGCGCCCATCATATCCTGGGGCACGGTTTTCAGCGCGCGCAGTTTCACGCATCTCTGCCAATTCTTCTTTTGAAGCGTAGCAATAATATGCTTTGCCTTCTTTTAGAAGTTGGTTTGCAATTTCCGCGTGACGGTCGCGCCGAGAGAACTGAAAGGTGGGCTCGCCATCCCAATCAAGACCCATCCATTTCATGCCAGCCAGAATAGCATCGATAGCTTCGTCTGTTGAGCGTTCACGATCGGTATCTTCAATGCGCAGAAGGAATTTACCTCCATTGCTGCGGGCATAGAGCCAATTGAACAAAGCTGTTCTGGCACCACCAATATGCAGGAAGCCAGTTGGGGAAGGGGCAAATCGTGTAACAACAGTCATGGCAATTTACTTTGCTTGTAATTCAATTACAGGTTTAAAATAGGCGATATTCACAATAATTGAGCATTTCTACTCTTTGTAGGGCGATTGAGCAAGCCTGTGTTGTTGTTTCGGGGGGAGCGACGTTTGGCAGAAATACTGAAAATCATCATTGAGCTGGTGGAGCGGGATCGAAATAGATGGTTTATCTGGTCACCGGTGTTGTTCGGGATCGGTGTTAGTATCTATTTTGCCCTTACGTGGGAGCCTGCAATCGTTTGGCTGTTATTGCCTGTCTTTTGTGTCATGTGTGTTCTTGTCTCGATGCATATTAATCGTATCGCAATTATTCTGCCTTTGCTCATCCTGACCATAATCACTTTGGGCTTTATCACGCCGATCCTTCGAAATTTGATAGTTGCCGCGCCGGTACTCCAAAAAAGAGTTACAACGGACCTTTCTGGCTTAGTTCTGGAAATGTCCTCTGGAGCAAAGAAACAAAGAATACTGTTGGGAAACTTGGAAATTGCTTCCAGTAAGGCACCTTCACTGAAAAAGATACGCTTGACCGTTAGAACGGGAGCCGATCACATTAGTCCCGGACAACACGTTAGAGTAAAAGCCGTTTTGTTGCCGCCACCGCCGCCCGCTTATCCTGGAGCTTACGATTTCCAACGAGATTTCTACTTTAAAAGTATTGGGGCCACTGGGTATGCCCTGAGCAAACCGGAAATAATCGGGGAAAGCTTCACTAGCTGGAATCTATTTAGCTCTTTCACGTCATCGCTTCGCAATAGCGTAAATCAGCATGTTGTAGAAGCCGCACCAAAAGAGACAGCGGGATTCTCAATTGCTATTATGACCGGAGATCGGGGCTCTTTATCAAAACACGTTATAGATAACATGCGGGGTTCGGGTCTAGCGCATCTGTTGGCAATATCTGGATTGCATATGGGAATGGTCGGCGGAATAATATTTTTTGGATTTAGATTTAGCTTGAGCCTGTTTCCGACAATTGCCTTAAAGTACCCAATAAAGAAATGGGCCGCGGTTTTCGCAATGGGGGGATTGACCTGCTATCTTCTTCTAAGCGGGATGTCGGTTTCTGCATTACGCGCCTTTCTGATGATCTCAATGGTGTTTTTGGCAATTTGTTTCGATAGATCCGCGCTATCGTTACGCAATCTCGCAATCGCAGCTTTATTGATATTGATTTTCCTACCTGAAAGCTTGTTAGGCGCAAGTTTTCAAATGTCATTCTCTGCAGTGTTTTGTTTGATTGCTGTCTACGAAAGATTTGGTGTGGTTTTAATCACAGCTGCAAACACTGGGGGCATGTTAAAGCGCGGTGCCTACTATTTATGTGGAGTTGCAATAACTTCTCTTATCGCATCCACAGCGACAGCTCCTTTCGCCATATATCATTTCGGCAGTTTTGCGGCTCTGGGCATACTTGCAAATTTGATCGCGGTCCCAATAATGGGTTTTTGGGTAATGCCCTTCACCCTGCTATCATTCATAGCCATGCCTTTTGGGTTTTCGGAATTGCCCCTTGAGTTGGCCGGGCAGGGTATATTAAGTATTCTGAGAATTGCAGAATTCGTCTCTTCTTTACCTTCGGCAACAATCAGGATCGGTTCTTACTCAACGGCCTTATTTGTGACGGTCACCATCGCCGCTCTTTGGCTTTTTATATGGCGATCTCGGCTGCGGTGGGCGGCGGCAGTTTTTCTATTTGTGGGAATGATTTTTCAAGCTTTACATCAATCACCCGACATTCTTTTCGCAGATTCCGGTAAACTTTTCGTTTTCAAAACGACAGAAAATACTTACAAAATTCCTTCGAGGCGGGTTGACCGATTTGAACGGAAAAGGTGGGCGCAAATGTATGGTGTGCCTAGTTTCGACAAAATAGGAAAAATTTACAAAACCGGAGATCCGGTTAAATGTGATGCCGTTGGCTGTCTTTGGCGACAAAGCGATAATTTAATTTCATACTCAAAAAACTGGATGAGCCATAATGCAGACTGCGCGCGTGCAAATATCATTCTATCAGCAGTACCGGTTAAGCGAAGATGTAATCTTGGTGGATTAGTGATCGATAAGTTTGATCTATGGCGCGGTGGGACACATGCAATTTACTTCAAAAAAGAAGGCTTGTTTCAGTTTGAAAATGTGAACTCCGTTCGCGGAGACCGTCCCTGGGTCCCGGCGCGTTATCGAAAGTTCATCAAGTGATTGCGCTCTAATTCAATATTTCCGGAATAGCCCAACGAGTTTCCCCTGAACCTTAATGCGGTCGGGACCAAAAATACGGGTTTCGTAATCTGGATTTGCAGCTTCCAGCGCAACAGTATTACCTTTGCGCCGCATCCTTTTAAGTGTCACTTCCTGATCATCGATGAGGGCGACAACAATTGCCCCATTTTCCGCAGTTTTACATTCATTGATAATCACAGTGTCCCCATCATGAATACCGGCATCAATCATGGAGTCGCCGTCAACTTCGAGGCAATAGTGTTCTCCACCCCCGAGCATTGAAGGTGGTATATCAACAAAATTACTAGGATCGGCGAGGGCTTCGACACCCATGCCGGCTGCAATGCGTCCATAAAGGGGGAGGTTAATAGCGGTTTCAGATGTTGAGGGTGATGCCGAAACCGAACTGCTAATAGGTTTCGATCCAAACTCACCCTTTACAACATTAAAATCGTTCGTACTGTCAGTTGGTTTTGCATGACGCTTTGACATTCCCACAGGTAGAACTGCATCAGGTAATTTCAAAACCTCTAGTGCGCGGGCGCGGTGAGGAAGGCGTCGAATAAATCCACGTTCTGTAAGTCCAGTAATCAAACGATGAATGCCTGATTTGGATTTCAAATCCAATGCTATCTTCATTTCATCGAATGAAGGACACACACCTTTTCCTTCAAGATAAGTGTGAATATACATCAGAAGTTCATGTTGTTTTTTCGTCAGCATCCGTTCCAACCCCTTTAGAACAAAACAAAAACATTGTGAATGTTCTACAAAAGTTCCGGTTGCACGTCAAGGGGGTAAAATTCAATTGCTAACCATGTCTTTAGCTTCAACAGGTGGGATATCCGTTTTCCAACATGATAATTTCTACTCTGCTTCCTTTGCTCAAAGGTTCTGCAAACGGCGCGCGTTTGATCAGGCAATCAGCAGCAGATAGCGATGAAAGCAGTGAGCTATCTTGATTATTAAACAATTTAATAAAAGGAATGCCCTCTTCTTCGCCAATGATCAATGCCCGTTGATAGTCCTGTCGTTGATCATTTTCTTTTATATCGTGCGATAAAATGGCTGGTACATAGACAGGCATACGTGGTTTTCGGCCCATAAGAACATCAAGGGCAGGGTATAAAAATATATAACTACAAATCATGCTAGAAACCGGATTTCCCGGCATTCCAAGCATGGGAGTTCCTGCAAGATCACCAAACATCAAAGGTTTTCCCGGGCGCATGGCAATTCGCCAGAAATCAATCTCAAGGCCTTCTTTACCTAATACGGATTGCACCAGATCGTGATCACCAACGGAGGCACCGCCGAGTGTAACAAGTAAATCAGCAGAGGCGGCACCGGTCGCCATTTGTCTCAAGGATGCTTCGTTGTCCTTTGCAATTCCCAAATCTATGGCTTCAGCACCGGCTGCATTAATCATTGCAGCAACAACCAGACTATTTGTTGAAATGATCTGATTGGGTCCAACAGGTTCTCCAGGACGTACAAGTTCATCGCCTGTGGAAAGAAGAGCAACACGAGGTTTCCGATGAACAGTAAGCCACGGAATATTCATGGCAGCTAATAATCCGATGTCGCGTGCGGTCAAAGTCTTACCTGCACTCAAACCGGCATCACCTTCGCGAAAATCAATTCCAGCACCACGCACGTAACGACCAGTGGAAACACCTTCTTCAATAAGCACTTTGTCGCCATTACGCTGGGTATCTTCTTGGATAACAATGGCATCAGCACCAGATGGCAAAGGCGCACCTGTAAAGATGCGTACAGCCTGACCTGAGGTCACTTCGGCGTCATATGATCCACCTGCGGCAGCTTCACCCACTACGTCAAGTGTGACAGGCACAGTGGCAACATCAGCCGCTATTACCGCGTACCCGTCCATAGCAGACAAATCCGCGGGAGGTTGCGTGCGCCGTGCGATGACGTCTTCCGCCAATACCCGGCCAGCAGCATCTGCAACAGAAACGGTTTCGGTTGAAACTGCCTTTAGCTCTTTAAGGATATTGTTGCGAGCTTCATCTACTGAAATCATTGAGCCTTATAAACCCCTGATTTGCCACCGCTTTTCTCCAGTAGACGGGTTCCTGTTATTTCCATTCCGCGGTCGATGGCTTTGCACATGTCATAGATGGTAAGTGCTGCAATTGATGCTGCTGTTAAGGCTTCCATTTCAACACCTGTCCGCCCTTTGAGCTTACATGTTGCGAAAATATCAATGGCATTCGATGTCTCATCAATTTCAAATTCAACTGACACATTGGTGAGAGCGAGGGGATGGCAAAGGGGGATCAAATCCGGTGTTTTCTTCGCTGCCATAATACCTGCCAACCGCGCCACACCGAGAACGTCACCTTTTTTGGCTTTACCGTCCTGAATAAGTGCCAGGGTGTCTGGGAGCATAACAACCCGCGCGGTTGCAGTAGCGCTACGTTCAGTTATTTCCTTTTCGCCCACATTGACCATATGAGCCGCGCCTTTTTCATCAAAGTGCGTAAAACCTGCCATGAAATTTGCCTTTATGCTTTTGTCAAAAGTGTACGAACAGCCCCAGCTACATCGTCTTGACGCATTAAACTTTCCCCGACAAGGAAACAACCACAGCCAGCTTTTTCCATGCGGGATAAATCCGCTGGCGTGTACAAGCCACTTTCGCTTACTGCAATGCAATCACTGGGAAGGCCTTTTGACAAAGCTTCTGTCGTCGCAATGTTGACTTCAAGTGTTTTCAAATTACGGTTATTAACACCGATCAGAGGGCTTTTTAGGCATGACGTACGTCCAAGCTCTTCAGCATCATGTACTTCGATCAAGACATCCATGCCAAGGTCAAACGCTGCAGCTTCCAGCTCTTGTGCCTGTGCATCAGAAAGGGCAGCCATGATGAGTAGAATGCAGTCAGCCCCTAGGGCCCGAGCTTCCATAACCTGATACGGGTCCAACATGAAATCCTTCCGCAGAACGGGAAGGGAGACCGCAGCACGTGCTGCCACTAGATATTCGTCAGCGCCTTGAAAATACGGAATGTCTGTCAATATAGAGAGGCAAGTTGCACCGCCGTCTTCATATGCCTTGGCAAGTTCGGGCGGATTGAAGTCTTCGCGGATAAGCCCTTTGGAAGGGGATGCTTTTTTAACTTCCGCAATAAGACCATAACGTCCATCCTCACGTGCCGCTCGAAGCGCATTTACAAAGCCTCGGGGTGCAGAAGCCAGTTTCGCTTCTGCTTCGAGTGTTGCATAAGATTTGTTGGCTTTACAGCCTAGGATATGTTCGCGTTTGTCCGCGCAGATTTTTGCAAGAATGCTCATAATTTAAGATACAGTCAGATTTGTAATACGTTTAAGTTCTTCCATGGCATGGAGTGCTTTACCGTTGTCAATTGCTTCAGCGGCAAGCGCTATACCATCTTTTACGGTGTCGCATTTACCACCAACAACCAAACCGGCGCCAGCGTTCAACAATGTAATATCGCGGTATGCGCTGTGTTCACCTTTGAGCAGCGCCATGAGTGCCTTGGCATTTTCCGCTGGCGTACCGCCAGTAATATCAGCCAGTGTGGCGCGAGGAAGGCCAACTTCTTCCGGGGTGATTTCAAACTCGCGAATTTTACCGTCTTTAAGTTCAGCAACATAAGATGGGCCAGTTGTCGTCAATTCATCAAGACCATCGGATCCGTGCATAATCCAGACATGCTCTGATCCCAGTTGTTGGAGTGTCTGTGCCATTGGCAGCATCCACCTTGGATCATAAACACCGGTTAATTGTCGTTTAACAGCGGCAGGGTTGGACATAACGCCCAGAAGGTTGAAGATTGTCCGAATGCCCAATTCAACTCGTGTTGGTCCTACATGGCGCATAGCACCGTGGTGACGGTAGGCAACCATAAAACCGATACCAGCCTCGTGAACTGCCTTTTCAGTAAGGGACAGATCGCATTCCGTGTTAATGCCGAGCTCAGCCTGAACATCTGCTGTCCCAGATTTTGATGACGCGGCTTTGTTTCCGTGTTTTGCAACAGGAACACCAGCACCTGCGACAACGAATGCTGCGGCCGTTGAAATGTTCAACGTGCCATAGCCATCACCGCCTGTACCAACAAGATCAATCGCACCTTCTGGGGCTGTGATGTATTTCGCTTTTTCACGAAGAACAGAAACGCCGCCAATCATTTCATCGGTGGTTTCGCCGCGAAGGTGTAACCCCAATAGAAAGGCGCCCATTTGCGATGGTGTCGCATCACCAGAAAGAATGGTACTAAAGGCCAGTTTTGCCTCTACTTGCGTTAACGTTTCGCCAGACGCAATTTTTGCGATTAGACCCTTAAAGTTTTTTGAAACACTCATTTATGCTGCCGCTTTAAGGGGTTCACCCGTTAATTTCAAGAAATTGCGAAGAAGAGCATGTCCTTCTTCAGAGGCGATGCTTTCCGGATGGAATTGAACCCCGTGCAATGGAAACTCTTTGTGTTGAAGGCCCATAATCACGCCATCTTCTGTTTCAGCTGTAATATCAAAGCAATCGGGAAGGCTCTCACGTTCAACAATTAGGGAATGATATCGGGTCGCGGTAAATGGATTTGAGAGGTTCTCAAAAACACCAACACTCTTATGTGATATTGGCGAGGTTTTCCCGTGCATTAGCTGCTCGGCTCGAATGACTTTTCCGCCAAATACTTGGCCCAATGATTGATGCCCAAGACAAACGCCAAGTAAGGGTGTTTTAGTTGCCGCGGCTTTTTTTACCATCTCTAGACAGATACCAGCCTTATCAGGTGTGCAGGGGCCAGGTGACAAAACTATACCCGCTGGCTTTTCTGCCAGTACTTCCTCAACAGAAATTACATCATTGCGATAGACTTTTACGTCTGCACCAAGTTCGCCCAAGAAGTGAACGAGATTATACGTAAAGCTATCATAATTATCAATAAGTGTTATCATATCAGCAACTTACGAGACTTTTATTAAGTTCGGATAGAACGTTTATGTCTCTGTAGAAAATTAAAGGCATATTGGCCCTAGTTTCTATGCTTTTCGCCCTGCGTCAAGTGTCCATTTTGTATATTGTTGCTTTATTTTTCAAGGATATGAAACTGTTGTCTCGCTATTGACATATTCGCTAAATAGTTTCTTTTGGCATTGTGGGAAAGGTGATGACTAGAAAAGAACAAGAAGTCGCTTTACCCCAAACAGACAACCCTTTAGTTATTTGAATTCGAATTCTCGAGAGTGCAAAATCTTTATGCCGGGTACTAAACAAACGAAGGTGAAATTAGAAGATGAAAGGTCTTCTCTTGAAATTCTGCTGGATTCTCCGGTCCGGGTAATAACTCTGTGCGCCGCTATACTTTTATTTAGTTTGATGACTGGAATGTTTGTTGGAGGGTTCATAAAAAATGAAAACCCCGATGAGCAGACTACAGCTATGGACACAAAAAATGATGTCCGTTCCGGCAAGATACAAACTGCAGAGCGCGAAGTCACAGTTCTGGAAAGAGAAGAGATTTTAACCGAGACTAAGAATGATCCGTCAAGTAATCCTGTTGATGCACTTGAATATGATCCTTCAGATTACCGACTTGCTCCGACAGGCTCAGTAGTAGTTGAGATGACGCCGGACAAAGACGTGGAAATAGCAGCGCTTCCGCCGTCAGAGATAATCTCTAAAACCGTAAACAAGACCGAACTCCCCAAATGGCAGAAATATGCAGCGGCATTTCCGGTTTTAACCGGTAATCCTGTTATTGCCATGGTGATTGACGATGTCGGCCTTAACACGAAGCGTGTGCAGGATCTTATCGCTCTTCCCGCGCCGCTGACGTTGTCGTTTTTACCTTATGGCAAGCGGTTAAAAGAATTTTCCGATCTAACACGTGAACGCGGGCATGAGGTGATGCTTCATTTGCCGATGGAGCCTTCTCGTGCTTCTGCTGACCCGGGACCGGATGCGCTGTTGCAAGCACTAAGTGCTGACGAAATACGTCGCCGCACACTAAAAAATCTGGCGCAATTTACAGGTTACGTCGGAGTAAATAACCATATGGGAAGTAAGTTTACTGCCTATGAGCCTGGTATGAAGGTTGTTATGGATATTCTGGCGAGCGAGGGGCTTCTTTTTCTGGATAGTCGGACCACTGCCAAGAGCAAAGGCTATCAGCTTGCGAAAGAGCGTAAGATGCCAACCGGCAACAGGGACGTCTTTATCGATAATGAAATCAGCGTGTCTGCGATTAATCAACAATTAGCGAAAGTTGAACAGCAAGCGCGGAAAAAAGGCATCGCTATTGCCATCGGTCATCCATATCCGGAAACAATAGAAGCGTTGGCAAAGTGGATCCCGCAAGCAAAGAAAAACGGGTTTCAATTTATCCCAGTCACTGCTGCGCTTTCACGCAAAGTCGCCAAGAGAAACTAAAACCCGATTTATATATCGTTATCGGTTACCGCTACCTTCAGACGCAAAACGCACAGCTTCCTGTGTTGCTCTCACAAGGGCTTTAGCTTTGTTTACAGTCTCTTGATATTCCGCTTCCGGATCGCTGTCCGCAACAACGCCGCCGCCAGCCTGAATATAAATCTTGTTGTCTTTTAAAACTGCTGTGCGAAGGGCAATACAGGTATCCATAGAGCCATTAGCAGAGAAATATCCAACAGCACCGCCGTAAACACCGCGGCGAGATTTTTCAAGCTCGTCAATGATTTCCATCGCTCGAACTTTTGGCGCGCCAGATACGGTTCCTGCCGGGAAGCCAGCCTTCAAAGCGTCAATCGCAGTTAGGCCTTCTTGAATATCACCTTCGACGTTGGAAACGATATGCATCACATGAGAATAATTCTCGATGATCATTTTCTCGGTAACAGTGACACTTCCAATACGGGCTACACGACCAACATCATTTCGGCCAAGGTCCAGCAGCATCAAATGTTCCGCTAGTTCTTTAGGATCACTCAAAAGATCTTCAGCTAGAGCTTTATCTTCAGCCGGGGTTGCCCCGCGGGGCCGCGTTCCGGCGATTGGTCTAATAGTGACCTTCTCGTCGCGCAACCGTACCAAAATTTCCGGGCTGGAGCCGACAACCGAGAACTCGCCAAAATTCAGATAGAACATAAACGGAGATGGATTTGTTCTTCTAAGAGCTCGGTATAGAGACAGAGACGGAAGTTCAAACGGCATTTCAAAGCGTTGGCTTGGCACCACTTGGAAAATATCACCCGCACGGATGTAGTCTTTAGCTTTTTCCACCATAGCAAAGAACTCTTCTTTGCTGGTGTTAGAAACAGGTTCTGGCAGATCTGCAGTTGTCATGTCAGATGAGACTGTATGCGGCAGACTACGTGAGAAATCATTAACGGCGTCTGATAGTCTTTCAGCGGCATGATTATAGGCTGTTTGTGCAGAACGACCGTCGCCTACCCAAACAGGTGTTACAATCGTCACGACGTCTAGGATGCTATCAAAAATAACCATCACAGTCGGACGAATAAACATGCCGTCCGGCAGTCCAAGTTCGTTGGGATTACCATCTGGGATATCTTCAACCAGACGGACAGTGTCATATGACATGTATCCCACGAGACCCGCAGCCATTGGTGGCAGGTGAGGGGGCAAATCAATATGGCTTTCGTCAATCAGAGCCTGCAAGCTATCCAATACGGGCTTGTCGCAGGCTATGAATGCCTCCGGATCAAAGCGAGCAGTGCGATTGATGCGTGCTTGTTTGCCATCGCATCGCCAGATTAAGTCAGGCTTCATCCCAATAATGGAATATCGGCCGCGCACAGCGCCACCTTCTACAGATTCAAGGAGGAAGGAATTTGCTTTTCCTTCCGCGAGCTTCATTATTGCAGAAACAGGTGTTTCCAGATCTGCAACAAGGGTTGTCCAGAGTATCTGGGAGTTCCCTTGATTAAAGCCTTCACTAAATTCAGAAAAAGCAGGCTGTATAGACATGGTTTAGAAATAATCCCTGATCAGGCTTTCCTTAACGGAGTAGCCAATTTTCTTTTCAAGATACACTTGATATTGCAGTGCGATATCCTGCTGGAAACCTGTTTTCAGATCATTTTTAAGTTGATCCAGAATTTGTTTTTCAGCAACCCGGTCTGCCGCGATCACATCTTTAAGGCTAAGAAGGACATACCCGTTTCCTTGCTCATTATTGGCAAGGGCAAAGCCGTTATTATCAAGTGCAAAAAGCTCAGTAATCGCGGCGGCGGAGAACCCGACGATTGGGCCAGCGCGTGTGCCAGATGCTGAAATTTTCAAATCAGAGCCAAGTGAGGATAAAGCAGTTCCACCTTTAGCTTTTTCAAGTAACGCTTCTGCTTTCTTTTTGTTCTCATCATGTTGCCAGTTAGCCTGCCATGCAGTTGTGGCCTCGCCGCGAACTTTATCCAGCCCTTTAAGCGCTGTCACTTGCGTATCGGAAAGTTGGATGGCGAAATAAGTGCCGCTGGTGGTTTCAGTCAGATCAACGTCATCCCCTTTGTTCGCCGCAAAAAGTTGCGTGACAAATTCAGGTTGGGGAGGAAGTTTCGCGGATGGTTTTCCGTCTTCACCGCGGCCTGTCGCATCGGTCCAGCCGAGATCTTCTGCTTTGATACCGATTGCAGCAGCAGCTTCTTCAACACTTGCACCGCCTGCAAACTCATCTTGTAGCTGAGTTGCGGCTTCATACATAAGGTCAGTTGCACCGCGGAGGGCGATTGCCGTTGACAGTTGGTCCTTCACTTCATCCAGCTGTCTTGTGTGGGCTTCGTCAATTTTGACGACTTTGACCAAATGCCACCCGAGAATTGTTTTAACTGGAACCGTAACACCGCCTTCTGGAGCAGAAAAAACCGGACCCTGCAATTCGTCCAAGAGATCGGTACGACCGATTTGACCTAAATCAATGTCTGCAGGAGTTAATTGTAGCAAGTCCTTTGCAACACCAGCAAAGTCGGCACCGCCAACCAGTTTAGCGGCCGCGTCCTGTGCAGATGTTTCGTTTTCAAAAATCATCTGATGGATCGCGCGTCTTTCCACGATGTTAAATTCGCTGGATCGGCCATCGTACTCCTCTTGAAGCTGTTCCGGTGTAACTGTTACTTTTTCAGTGAATTTTTCAGGTGTCAGGAACAGGAATTTCGCTTTTCTATATTCAGGGGCTGTGTAACGTGCCTTGTTCTCCTCAATATATTTTGTAAGTTGTTCGTCCATTGGGGCTGGAGCCGCACCAACTTCTGCGTCAAGAATTTCAATGTAATTGGCGCTACGTTTTTCCAAATGATGTTTGAATAATGTGTCGACCAATATAGCAGGCGCAGTTGATATCGGGAGGATAAAGCTGTCTGTTAGCTGGCGCCGTTTGATTTCGCCGCGAAGAATTTCAAGGTATTCACCTTCGGAGTAACCGTTTTGGCGAAGTGCTTGTTCAAAGCGGAAGCGATCGAAAACACCTGCCTCATTTTTGAAGCCAGCGCCGTTCCGAATTTCATCCAGTACCGCAGTGTCGTCAACGCCGAGACCCAATTCTTGAGTTCTCTCCGCTTCGAGTAGCCGCTTAACAATGGTGAGTTCAGTCGATTTCGCGACACCAAATTGACGCGCTTGTTCAGCTGTAAGTTGGCGTCCGGTATATTGAGAAACCTGATTAACTCTATTTCTATACTCGCGTTGGAATTCACCAAGAGATATCTTTTGGTTACCTGCTTCAATAACGTCACTTCCGACAGAACTGCCGAGCATGTCACTGCCAATTCCCCAAACGGCAAAAGAGCCGACTAGAAGTACTAACATTCCTTTGGCGAGCCATCCACTGGCTCCTTTACGCATCGTGTGAAGCATGATTTTCCAACACTTGTTTCTTTAGTTTAAACCCTTATACGGCAGGCTAAAACCCACCGCAGCGCGACATGATAGGAGTTAATGGTTGCTCGCCGCAATACGGAAATTCGTAAAGCGGTATCTTTCTCCGTAAAAAAATGGCATATGGGCAGGAATTGTTCAAAAACAACATGTAATCGCAAAATCAATGAGGGGTGAAGAGCATGAGTGTGCGTCCATTAATTGCCGGTAACTGGAAAATGAATGGTCTTGGTAGTGAATCAGCGGCCCAGTTAACGGACCTTGTTGAACAGGCTTCTGAATATAAAGACGTCGGTTGTGACATCCTTATTTGCCCTCCTGCGCTTATCGTTCGTGAAATGGTAACCCTTACTAAGGGGACTAACGTACAAATTGGCGGCCAGGACTGTCACATGAATGTGTCCGGTGCCCACACAGGCGATATCAGCGCAGAAATGTTGAAAGATGCTGGCGCGACTTATTGTATCGTAGGTCATTCAGAGCGCCGTACGGATCATCTGGAAACAAATGAAGTTGTCAAAGCCAAGGCTGAAGCTGCAATTGCAGCAGGATTAATTGCTATTGTTTGTGTTGGCGAGACATTGGAAGAGCGTGAAAGTGGTAAAACACTATCTGTTATTTCTAATCAGGTTAAAAATTCACTTCCGAGTGATGTGACCGCGCAGAATACTGTCGTCGCTTATGAACCGGTTTGGGCCATTGGCACGGGAAAAACACCGACACCCGACGATGTCGCGGAAGTTCATGCTCATATTCGTTCGGATCTCAAATCTGTGATGTCTGATGCGGATGGTGTTCGATTGCTTTATGGTGGCTCTGTCAAGGGAAGCAACGCTGCAGAATTGATGGCGCTTGAGCATGTCAACGGTGGTCTTGTTGGCGGTGCAAGTTTAAAGGCTGGAGATTTCTGGCCGATTGTTGAAACAAGTATCTAAAGACATATATATGTCTGGTAATTCTTTGTGCATTGGTGTAGAAGCCGTGCAATTATGCTTGAAACCTAAGGCGGTTATGCCGCTCATTATCCGGGAAAACTAGGATTATGGAAACAGTTCTATTGGTCGTTCACGTTATGATCGCGGTATTTTTGATTGGCGTCGTTTTATTGCAGCGTTCCGAAGGTGGTGCGTTGGGTATGGGTGGCGGTGGACAAGGTGGTGTTATGACTGGCCGTGGTGCTGCAAACTTGCTGACTAGAACAACAGCGGTTTTGGCCGCAGCCTTTTTTGGAACCAGTATTGTTCTTGCTATTATGAGCGGCTCTCATAACACGCCAACATCCATTTTGGATCAGCCAGCAATGACAGCTCCGGCGGCACAGGATGCGCCTGCTGAACCTGCGGCACCTTTATCGACTCAGTAAAAATTTCATCGAGGACGGAAATTTTCTGTTCTTTTACTTCACGAACCCAAAAAGTTTAAATATAGTGTAATCCCATGGCTCGGTTTATATTCGTTACCGGTGGTGTGGTGTCCTCACTTGGCAAAGGTCTTGCCGGGGCATCTGTTGCTGCCCTGTTGCAGGCTCGTGGCTATAAAGTCAGGATGCGCAAACTGGATCCCTACATTAATGTCGATCCCGGCACTATGAATCCCTACGAACATGGGGAATGTTATGTCACCGATGATGGGGCGGAAACAGACCTCGATCTCGGTCACTATGAACGTTTTACAGGCGTTTCTTCCAAACAAAGCGATAATGTGACCACTGGTCGTATTTATCAGACGGTTATCCGTAAAGAGCGGCGTGGCGATTATTTGGGAGCGACCGTTCAGGTTATTCCACACATTACCAATGCGATTAAGGAATTTGCAACAGCTGACATAGAGGACGAAGATTTTGTTCTCATTGAAATCGGTGGTACTGTCGGTGATATCGAAAGTCTACCTTTCCTTGAAGCAATTCGTCAGCTAGGCAACGAACTTGGCCAAGATGCAATCTTCATGCACTTGACGCTTGTTCCGTATATTGCTGCGGCTGGTGAGCTTAAAACAAAACCAACACAGCATTCAGTAAAAGAGCTGCAATCCATTGGTATTCAGCCAAATATTCTTCTTTGCCGGAGCGAGCATCCGATCCCAGCAGGACTGTTGGCAAAAATTGGTCAATTCTGTAATGTTCCAGAAAAAGCTGTTATTCCAGCCCTTGATGTTCGGACAATTTATGAAGTGCCGCTTAGCTACCATAAAGAAGGTCTCGATACAGCTGTTCTAGATGCGTTTGGTCTAACAGGAGCACCGCAGCCAGACCTTAGCAAATGGGAAGATATAGCTGACAGGGTTATCAATCCTGAAGGTCAGGTGAATATTTCTGTTGTCGGTAAATATATAGAACTTCAAGATGCGTATAAGTCTCTGACTGAATCTCTGGTTCATGGCGGCATTGCCAACCGTATCAAAGTCAATATTGATTGGGTTGAATCGGAGCTTTTTGAAAATGATGAAAGCCAGCTAACGGATCGCTTTAAAAATACGCACGCTATTTTGGTGCCGGGCGGTTTTGGTGAACGCGGAGCGGAAGGCAAAATCAAATCTGCACGTTACGCCCGTGAAAATAATATTCCGTATTTTGGAATTTGCTACGGTATGCAAATGGCTGTCATTGAAGGTTGTCGTCATTTGGCGGGACTTGAAAATGCTGGTACTTCCGAATTTGGCAATTTCGATCCTAATGTCGTTGGTTTGATGACTGAATGGACACGCGGTAACGCTAAAGAAAAACGATCCGAAGATGGAGATCTTGGCGGAACAATGCGCGTTGGCTCTTATCCTTGTGCCCTTCTGGAAGGTACAAAGGTTCGTGAAATTTACGGCGAAGAACTCATTCAAGAACGCCATCGTCACCGGTATGAAGTGAACATTGCGTATAAAGATGCGCTTGAAAAAGTGGGTTATAAATTCTCGGGCCTTTCGCCCGATGGTGACTTACCTGAAATTGTTGAAATTCCGGATCACCCTTGGTTTATTGGAGTTCAGTTCCATCCAGAATTAAAATCCAGACCGTTCGAACCGCATCCGCTTTTTGAAAGCTTTGTCAAAGCGGCGATGGACAAATCGCGACTGGTATAATTACGACCTGAAAATTGGAAATAGAATGACCTCACCTGCCCATGTCAAAATCGGTAATTTTGAAGTTGGTAACGATCTTCCCTTGGCGTTGATCGCCGGCCCTTGCCAGATGGAGAGTTTGGATCATGCGATGGATATGGCAGGCAAGCTGGTTGATATAACCAGCAAGCTTGGCATGGGTCTTGTTTACAAAACATCATTTGATAAAGCCAACCGTTCTTCTCTTCACACGGAACGTGGCTTGGGTATAGATGCGGGACTTCCGGTTTTTGAACGTATCAAAGCAGAATATAAAATTCCGGTCTTGACGGATGTACACGATGCAGGTCAATGCGCGGAAGTCGCCTCTGTAGTTGATGTAATCCAAATTCCTGCGTTCTTGTGTCGTCAAACCGATTTGCTCATTGCAGCTGCGAAAACAGGCAATGTGGTAAACGTCAAGAAGGGGCAATTCCTTGCGCCTTGGGACATGAAACATGTGGCAAATAAACTGGTGGAAAGTGGTAATCAGAACGTTCTGCTAACGGATCGCGGAACAAGCTTCGGCTACAATACTTTGGTAAGCGATATGCGGGGCCTCCCCATTATGGCTGAAACCGGACACCCAATTGTTTTTGATGCAACGCATTCTGTGCAACAACCGGGCGGGCATGGGACCACTTCTGGTGGTCAGCGGGAATTCGTTCCTGTGGTAGCTCGTGCCGCCGTGGCTGTAGGATGCGCAATGGTTTTCATGGAAACCCATGAAGATCCTGACAATGCGCCGTCCGATGGACCTAACATGGTCCCAATTGATCAAATGGAAGCACTTCTTACAAACTTAGTCGCGTTTGATAAAATTTCTAAAAATCTCTGATCTAATCCAATCATACAGACAACAGGAACGATGAAACAATGAGCGCAATTCTTGATATTATTGGCCGCGAAATTCTGGATAGCCGTGGTAACCCAACTGTTGAAGTAGATGTAATTTTAGAAACGGGTGCCTTTGGCCGTGCTGCCGTTCCATCAGGAGCGTCAACTGGCGCACATGAAGCCGTTGAGCTGCGTGATGGCGGGGATCGATATAAGGGCAAGGGCGTACTTAAAGCGATTGAGGCTGTGAACGGCGAGATTTTTGACACGATCTCCGGTATGGATGCTGAAAACCAAATTGCTCTGGATCGCATGATGATTGAGCTTGATGGGACCGCCAATAAAGGACGCCTTGGTGCAAACGCCATTTTGGGTGTCAGTATGGCGATTGCCAAAGCTGCCGCGATAGATGCGAATTTGCCGCTTTATCGCTATGTAGGCGGAGCTTCAGCACGAATTTTACCGGTCCCAATGATGAATATCATTAATGGCGGCGAACATGCCGACAATCCGATTGATATTCAGGAATTCATGATTATGCCAGTCTCTGCAGGTAATATTCGTGAAGCCATCCGTATGGGCGCTGAAGTTTTTCACACACTTAAAAAACAGCTCAGTGATGCTGGACACAACACAAATGTTGGCGATGAGGGTGGATTTGCACCAAATATTGGCGGAACGCGTGATGCGCTAGATTTCATTATGAAATCCATCGAGATTGCTGGGTACAGACCAGGCGAAGATATTCATCTAGCATTGGATTCAGCTTCTACTGAGTTCTATTCAGATGGGAAATACAACCTTAAAGGCGAAAACAAGATCCTTTCACCAGAAGAAATGGTAGAATACTACGCTGGCCTTGTTGGCGATTATCCGATTATCTCTATTGAAGATGGTATGTCAGAAGATGACTGGGATGGTTGGAAGCTTCTTACTGATAAACTCGGCGACAAAGTTCAACTTGTTGGTGATGATTTGTTTGTGACGAACCCTGTCCGTCTTGCCGACGGAATAAAGAAAGGTGTCGCAAACTCCATTCTTGTTAAGGTCAATCAAATAGGCAGCTTAACTGAAACTATGGAAGCCGTCGAAATGGCTCATAAAGCGAGCTACACTGCCGTTATGTCGCACCGTTCAGGTGAAACCGAAGATGCAACAATCGCAGACCTTGCCGTCGCAACTAACTGTGGCCAGATCAAAACAGGTAGCTTGGCTCGATCTGACAGATTAGCAAAATACAATCAGCTAATCCGAATTGAAGAAGAATTAGGCGTTGCTGCTGAATATGCAGGACGTTCTGTATTAAAATAAATGAGTAACTAAATTTTCAGTTACTTGATGTGTTGAGAAGGGCGGGTTTTCCCCGCCCTTTTTTATTGAAAAAAACGTGTTTTTTATACCGGAATGGTTGTGAATTAATATTTTGGTTATATTATGGTTCAATAATGTGATTGTGTGAGTTCGAGGGCAAAAATTGACTTGGTAGGAGATGCGTTGATGAAACCGCGGCCATCGTTTCAAACTTATCGAGAATATCTACCAGCATCTACATTGTTGTTGGGCTGTGCGATTGCTTGGTTGAGTTGGAGTCTACTGACTGAAAACCGCCACAATGAGCTCCATTCTCAACTTGAGCGTGAAAGCGTCGCATTATCAAGTATTATTAAGAACGACATCCAGAAGCGTCTGCCCGATTTGCAACGTATCGTCTTGAGGTGGAAAACAAGAGGCGGTACACCTCAAAAAGAGTTCGTGGCGGATGTTGAAAATTACATAAACGATACACCTGGATATCAAGCAATAGAGTGGGTTGATCCTGAGTTTTTTGTCCGCTGGATTGTGCCGCTAGCGGGAAATGAAAAAGCGCTTAATCTAAATTTGGGGTTCGAGGAAAGGCGGCGCAATTCGCTCAATATGGCTAAAAATAGTAAATCAATATCTGTGAGCAAACCAATAAATCTGGTGCAGGGTGGAAAAGGCTTCCTTGTTTATTTTCCAATATTTGTAGATGGGAATTTTGACGGTTTTATTTTGGCCGTCTTCAAAGTTCAAGATTGGTTGTCGTCACAGCTTTCCGACTGGTCACAAGCAGAGGATTTTCACGTCTCTGTAATGATGGGCGGCGATATTATATTCGAAACAGACGATTATAATCAAATAGCCGACGACGATTGGATACGCACTAGTACAATAGATCTGCTTGGAACAGAGGTGAACGTCAGCTTAAAGCCTAAAGCACATTTTTATACACATGGCAGCCCGATTACGATCCCTTTGATAATAACAATTATTCTCATCTTTTCAGTAATACTATCGCTATTGCTTTTCTACTTGCTAAAAGCTTCCGCTATTCGAAAACAGCTGCAAATAGCGAATGGAATTCTTGAGATTGAAAGCAACGAGCGTAAGAAGGCAGAGCAAGTCGCGAATGACGCGAATGAAGCAAAATCAAAATTTCTCGCAGCAATGTCTCATGAAATACGAACGCCTCTTAACGCAATACTCGGTATTCTGCAGCTTGTAGACAAACCTGATTTACCCAAAGATGTACTGTCAAAACTAAAGATTGCTAAGCAATCGGCTTTCCTTCTAATGACTTTGGTAAATCAGGTGTTGGATTTCGCCAGAATTGAATCTGGCGCTACTGAAAAAGTATCGGAAGAATTTGTGGTTAGCGATTTAATCGCAGAGTTATATGAGATGTTCCTGCCTGAAGCTCAGAAAAAGGATTTGGAGTTCGATTACAAAATTGTGGGAGATGGCGACCAAAAAGTCTTTGGCGATTTCGGCCATATTCGACAGATTTTGTTCAATCTCATTGGAAATGCCATAAAGTTTACACAGGACGGATCAGTAAAAATATTGATTAGTATTCTGAACTCCGAAGAAGGGAAGCTCAGTCTAACGTTTGAAGTAAGTGATACTGGATACGGTATTTCAGAAGGTGAGCAAAAATCTATCTTCGAGGAATTTATTCAATCAGAATCCGGTCGAAGGTCGGGAATGGGAACCGGACTTGGGCTTAGTATCTCAAAACAACTCTCGGATCTGATGGGCGGAGAGCTTTCTGTAGAGAGTGTATTTGACCATGGAACTACGTTTACGCTCAGCGTGCTCGTTAGTGCAGGCGATAAGCGATCTGCTAAAATCGATCCCAATGATGAATATGTTAAAATTCGCCCACTGAATATTCTGGTGGCCGAAGATAATAATGTAAATCAGATGATCATTTGTGAAATGCTTGAGCAGGATGGGCATCATGTCGTGCTCGCTGGAAACGGGGCAGAAGCAGTTAACGCTGTGCGCATATCACCGGTTAAGTTCAACCTGGTACTAATGGATATTCAGATGCCGGTTATGAATGGAGTAGACGCAACATGTGCCATTCGCGAGATATATCCAGATCCGAAAATATTACCTATTGTCGCACTTACTGCCAATGCGTTTAAATCACAGGTTGATCATTATACATCAGTCGGAATGCAAGAAACTTTAACCAAGCCAGTAATTCGACGCGATTTACGTATGCTTCTCGTTAGAATAAATTCGCAAGTTGAAACAAAACCTTCCATTCAAATAGAAGAAGTGAAATCACTGGAGGTAGTTGAGGAATATTTGGATCTAGTGGTGTTGATACCCCTTACTGAGTTGATGCCACGAGAGCAGTTTAATCTACTGGTGGATTCAGTTACTCTTACGCTTGCAAGAGCCCTTCCCGAACTTATGTTATCTGAGTTATCTAGAGAACGAACCCTCGAGATATCTCATGAGATAAAAGGAATGACAGCAAATGTCGGATTGATCAAATTATCGGCGTTAGCTGCGGAAATTGAAAAACTTGCGAAAGCAGGGGAGGACACGACGTCACACCGAATGAAAGCGGGAGGAGTCTCAGATGAAAGCCTCAATCAACTCTCAGCGTTCCTAGATAACAAAAAAATTAAAATTTAGGTAAAAATATCAAAATAGTCATTGACCCATGGTCGTGAATTTGATTCACTCCACCTATGAATCTAAGCTATGAAATACGCAAAAGAATAAGAGTAAGTGCGGGGCCAACTCTTGGCCTGCTCGCAATTTGTTATTTTAGCTATCACTTAATTGAAGGTGATAGGGGGCTTTTCGCATATCTTAAATTGCAACAGACACTGCAACAAGAAACTGCGGATCTGCAGCTAGCTCAGTTTGAACGAAACAAGCTTGAAAAACGAGTGCGATTGATGAATCCAAAGAATCTGGATTTGGATATGTTGGAAGAAAGAGCGAGAGAAGTTCTGGGTCTAGCGCACCCTGATGAAATCGTTATTTACACCAAATAGACAGTTTCAAATGCTACTTTGGGTATTAAATTTCGAATTTTAACCCTGATTAGTCGATAAAATTTCAATTTTTCATATTCAATTGTCTTTTAATTTCACTTATGGGCGAAACTGCGTTTATTACGCATGTTTTTGACGCAACGCAGCAATATTAACTGACTTAACTGTAATTCAGCTAATTTTATACAATTTCTTGTTTATTAATACTTTTCGAGCCACATTCACTTCAATATTAATCACCAACTGTCGGTTTTTGATCCATCAATGACCGTGAACAGAATTGATGTGTAAGGGAGAGATCATGGCGCGAAAAGCTTCTACTACTCGCCGCAAGACCACCAAGGTCGATAAGGATCAAATCAAACAATATTACCGCGACATGCTGCTCATTCGCCGCTTTGAAGAAAAAGCTGGCCAGATTTATGGCATGGGACTGATTGGCGGATTTTGCCATTTATATATCGGTCAGGAAGCGGTTGTTGTTGGTATGCAATCCACTATCACACCGCAGGACGCGCTTATAACATCCTATCGGGACCATGGTCATATGCTGGCATGCGGTATGGATGCAAAAGGCGTGATGGCAGAACTTACTGGCCGTGAAGGTGGCTATTCAAAAGGTAAGGGCGGCTCCATGCACATGTTCTCCAAAGAAAAGAACTTCTATGGCGGTCATGGTATCGTTGGGGCATGTGTTCCCATTGGTACTGGATTGGCATTTAGTCAGAAGTATCAGGATACTGGAAATGTGACCCTTTGTTACATGGGCGACGGTACTGTCAATCAGGGCCAAGTGTACGAGAGTTTCAACATGGCGGAGCTTTGGAGCCTTCCTGTTGTATATGTTATTGAAAATAACGAATATGCCATGGGAACGTCTGTCAAACGGGCTTCTGCGCAGACAGAACTGTTCCGTCGCGGCGAAAGTTTCAATGTACCGGGCGAACAAGTAGATGGTATGGACGTGTTTGCTGTAGCAGAAGCCGGCCGTAAAGCAGTTGAGTGGGCCAGAAGCGGCAAAGGGCCGTATATTCTGGAGATGAAGACCTATCGTTATCGTGGTCATTCAATGTCTGATCCTGCGAAATACAGATCAAAAGAAGAAGTGAACAAAAAGCGCGCTGAAAGCGATCCCATTGAACGGGTTCGTGAGAAACTTTTAAACGAGAAAGTTTACAGCGAAGACGAGCTAAAAGAGATCGATCGGGAAGTGAAGGCAATTGTGGCTGAAGCTGTGCAATTCGCACAAGACAGCCCAGAGCCACATCCTGACGAACTTTACACAGATATCGTCATTTAACCCATAGAGCGAGACAAGAGAAAAAGGAAATTCTGATGCCTACAGAGATTCTCATGCCGGCTCTGTCGCCGACAATGACCGAAGGAAAACTAGCCCGTTGGATGGTTAGTGAAGGCGATACAGTTGCCTCTGGTGACGTACTTGCCGAAATTGAAACAGATAAAGCAACCATGGAAGTGGAAGCAGTAGATGAGGGGACCATCGGCAAGATTTTGATTGCTGGCGAGACCGACAACGTTGCTGTTAATACACCGATCGCTATTTTGCTGGAAGAGGGCGAGGACATTTCTGCTCTTGATGGATTTAGCATTGGAGCTGCTCCAGCCCCTCAAGTCGCAGAAACAACTCAGGTAACTACAATGAGTGAAGTCGTTATCGAAAGCACTGGTGACGCCTATGATGCTAGCGTTGAAATCCCTGCTGGTACTGAAATGGTAAAAACGAGTGTCCGTGAAGCCCTCCGTGATGCCATGGCAGAAGAAATGCGTGCCGATGATCGCGTATTCATCATGGGCGAGGAAGTGGCTGAATATCAGGGTGCTTATAAAGTTACGCAAGGCCTCCTTGATGAATTTGGAAACCGCCGGGTAATTGATACTCCGATTACTGAGCACGGCTTTGCCGGTATCGGTGTTGGCGCCGCGTTCCATGGTCTTCGGCCGATCGTAGAATTTATGACATTTAATTTCGCTATGCAGGCCATTGACCAGATCGTCAATTCTGCAGCTAAAACCCGCTATATGTCCGGCGGTCAAATGCAAAGCCCGATCGTCTTCCGCGGTCCAAACGGTGCCGCGTCTCGTGTGGGTGCACAGCATTCTCAGTGTTATGCGGCTTGGTATTCCCATGTTCCGGGCTTGATAGTTGTCGCCCCGCATACGGCAGCAGATGCGAAGGGGTTGCTGAAATCTGCGATCCGCGATCCAAATCCAGTAGTCTTCCTTGAAAATGAAATGCTGTACGGGCAGACATTTGATGTCCCTGTTATGGATGATTTCACCGTCCCGCTTGGAAAAGCAAAAATCGCTCGCTCCGGTGATGATGTAACGATCGTGTCTTTTGGTATGGGCATGCGTTATTCGTTGGAAGCGGCTGAAAAACTGGCAGAAGAAGGGATTAGTGCCGAAGTGATTGATCTTCGAACTATTCGCCCGCTCGACATGGACACTATTTTGGCTTCTGTTCGTAAAACCAATCGCTGTGTGACCGTTGAAGAGGGTTGGCCGCAAAATGGTATTGGGGCGGAACTCGGCGTTCAAATCATGGAAAAAGCCTTTGATTATCTGGATGCGCCGGTAACGCGGGTCACAGGTAAAGACGTGCCTATGCCATATGCCGCTAACTTGGAAAAACTTGCGCTTCCAAATGTTCAGGAAGTTATTGATGCGGTTAAATCCGTAACTTATCGCTCTTAAGGGGAACGGGATGCCAATTACAATTACAATGCCAGCCCTGTCACCGACCATGACGGAAGGCAAGCTTGCCAACTGGCAGGTGAAGGAAGGCGATACAGTTTCATCAGGTGATGTGCTTGCGGAAATTGAAACGGACAAAGCAACCATGGAAGTGGAAGCAGTGGACGAGGGAACAATCGGAAAAATCCTGATTGCGGGCGACACAGATAATGTGGCGGTAAACACGCCGATCGCTATCTTGCTTGAAGAAGGTGAAGATGCAAGCGCGCTTGAGGGATATGCTGTTGATGCCGCGTTACCGGTCGCAAGCGCTGCACCTGAGGCAACTCCAGTAGCGGCTACACCAGCGGTTACATCTTCATCCCCGGCTGCAACGCCTACTCAAACGTCAGGACGCGTATTTGCAAGTCCGCTAGCTCGGCGTATCGCGTCTAATTCAGGTGTTGATATCGCGGGCGTGTCTGGAACGGGGCCGCGTGGCCGTATCGTGAAAGCTGATGTAGAAGGCTTTATCGCTTCTGGTGGTGTATCTGCTGCCTCAACGGCTGCGCAAGCACCTGTCGCAGCTGCAGCGGCGCCTGTGGCACTTCCAGTGGGAACAACGCCACCGCATGCAGGAGATCATACTGAAATTCCGCTCAACGGCATGCGTAAAACCATTGCCAAGCGATTGACAGAATCCAAAACTACAATCCCGCATTTCTATCTTACTGTTGAATGCGAATTGGATAATCTTCTGGAAATGCGCAAAACCCTGAACGCGAAATCAGACGAGTACAAAATCTCCGTCAATGATTTCATCATTCGGGCGAGTGCTCTGGCGCTTAAAAAATTACCAGCGGCTAATGCTATCTGGGGCGGCGATAAGATCCTGCAATATAAAGATATCGATATCTCGGTTGCAGTTGCCATTGACGGTGGCTTGATTACACCGGTTGTGAAGGCTGCGGACCAGAAAGGTCTTGCAAGCATTTCAGGTGAAATGAAAGAGCTTGCTAGCAAAGCCCGCGAAGGAAAACTGATGCCGGAAGAATATCAAGGCGGATGTTTCTCTATCTCGAACCTTGGTATGTTTGGTATCAAGGAATTCTCGGCTGTTATTAATCCGCCGCAATCTGCAATTCTTGCTGTTGGTGCCGGGGCACCGCGTCCCGTGATCAAAGACGGTGCACTTGCCATCGCAACTGTGATGAGCGTGACACTGTCATGTGATCATCGTGTTATTGACGGATCGGTTGGCGCAGAATTGTTGCAATATTTCAAAGGCTACATTGAAGAGCCTTTGACCATGATGCTGTAGGGGGCGGGATATGAGCGATACAAATTTTGATCTTGTTGTTATCGGATCTGGCCCAGGCGGTTATGTTGCGGCTATCCGTGCTGCACAGCTCGGTCTTAAATCCGCAGTGATTGAACGTGAACATCTTGGCGGTATTTGCCTGAATTGGGGTTGTATTCCGACAAAGGCATTGCTGCGTACAGCTGATATATATCGCAATATTCAGCATGCGGCTGGCTACGGCATCAAGGTTGAAGGCGCGACCGTTGATCTGGAAGCAACTGTTAAGCGTTCCCGTCAAGTTGCGGCGCAGCTATCGGGTGGTGTTTCTGGTCTTTTGAAGAAAAACAAAGTTACGGTCATCAACGGTCACGGTAAACTTGCAGGTTCTGGCAAGGTAGAGATCGATGATAATGGTAAGAAATCAACGGTTTCAGCAAAACACATTATCCTTGCAACGGGTGCCCGCGCGCGCAATTTGCCGGGAATGGAACCTGATGGAAAGTTCATTTGGTCTTACCGTGAAGCTCTTGTTCCGGACACAATGCCGAAACGTCTTCTCGTGGTTGGGTCTGGCGCTATCGGAATTGAATTTGCCAGTTTCTTCAATGCTTTGGGCAGTGAAGTTACAGTGGTTGAAGTGATGGACCGCGTCCTGCCTGTTGAAGATGCTGATATTTCTGCGATGGCAGAAAAGTCATTCAAAAAGCAGGGCATGAAAATTATGAAGGGCACGACAGTGACCGAGCTGAAAAAATCAGCGAATGATGTCACTGCGACTTTCAAGGATAAAAAAGGCAAAACCAGCAACGGAACATTTGATCGTGTGATCATGGCGGTTGGTATAGTTGGTAACGTTGAAAATATTGGTCTTGAAGGCAAGAAAATTAAAGTTGATCGCACCCATATCGAAGTGGACGAGTTTTCACGCACGGGTGAGGCGGGTGTTTACGCCATTGGTGATTTGACAGGCCCGCCGTGGCTTGCCCATAAAGCATCGCACGAAGCAGTGATTTGCGTTGAAAAGATCGCCGGTCAGAAAGATGTCCATCCGCTGGTCGTTCAAAACATTCCGGGGTGTACTTATTGTCATCCTCAAGTGGCGTCTGTTGGCCTCACAGAAGAGGCGGCGAAAGCTGCTGGACGTGACATCAAGGTTGGTAAGTTTCCGTTCATCGGCAATGGTAAAGCGATTGCCCTTGGGGAGACCGAAGGCATGATAAAAACCATTTTTGATTCAAAAACAGGTGAACTTATCGGTGCGCATATGATAGGTGCTGAAGTTACAGAGTTGATTCAAGGCTACGGCATTGCTAAAACCCTTGAAACGACGGAGTTGGAGCTGATGCATTCAGTGTTCCCGCATCCAACACTTTCTGAAATGATGCACGAGTCTGTTCTTGATGCATATGGACGTGTCATCCATATGTAAAGCAGGTCTTTAGTAGATTGGTACCACATGACTGATACAGCAGAAAAACCGGTTCGCGTTCGCCATCCTGAAAAAGCGAAACGCCCTGATAACCCGATCCAGCGGAAACCTTCCTGGATCCGCGTGAAGGCGCCTGTCTCTAAAACTTATCATGAGACGCGGGAACTTATGCGGGGGCTGAACCTCACCACGGTGTGCGAAGAAGCCTCTTGCCCGAATATTGGAGAATGCTGGTCCAAGAAACATGCGACCATGATGATCATGGGCGAGATTTGTACCCGTGCCTGTACCTTCTGCAATGTATCAACCGGGAAACCGGGTGCACTCGACCCGTTTGAGCCTTTCAATGTGGCAACTGCTGTGAAAACCATGGGACTAAAACATGTGGTGATCACATCGGTGGATCGGGATGATCTGGCTGATGGCGGTGCGCAACATTTCGCGGACGTGATCAAAGCTGTACGTGAAGCCAATCCCACAACGACCATCGAAATCCTGACACCTGATTTCCTTAAAAAAGAAGGCGCGCTGGAAATCGTTGTGGCGGCGAAACCAGATGTGTTTAACCACAATATGGAAACGGTACCGAAGCTATACCCAACGGTAAAACTTGGCGCGCGTTATTTCTATTCCATGCGATTGCTTCAGCGGGTGAAAGAGCTCGATCCTACAATGTTCACCAAATCCGGCCTTATGGTTGGCCTTGGAGAGAGCAACGAAGAAGTCACTCAGGTGATGGATGATATGCGCATTGCTGGTGTTGATTTCCTAACTGTTGGCCAATATCTGCAGCCAACCGTCAAGCATCATGCCATTGACCGTTTCGTAACACCGGACGAGTTCAATACGTTCGAGCGCCAAGCCTATGCAAAAGGTTTCTTGATGGTGTCATCATCACCTCTGACCCGTTCTAGCCACCATGCGGGTGAGGATTTCGCAAAATTGAAGGCCGCTCGTGATAAGCAACAGGCCAAATAACAGTCGTCGATTGCAAGTATAAGAGTATCCAATGCCCACACATGCCGAACAAAGGGTCCTGCCATACACACCGGAGCAGCTATTCAATCTGGTGGCTGGCGTTGAACAATACCCTGAATTCCTACCATGGTGTGTGGGCGCAAGGATTAAGGAGCGGACGGAGACACTAATCCTCGCAGATCTTGTCATCGGCTTTAAAATGTTCCGTGAACGCTTCACGTCTCGGGTGACACTCGACCACACTCAACCGCGCGTAGACGTTGAATACATGGACGGCCCGTTTAAATACCTCAACAATCACTGGATATTTTTGGAGCATCCGGACGGCTGTGAGATCGATTTCTACGTGGATTTTGAATTTAAATCGGTCATCCTGCAAAAAACCATCGGATTACTGTTTAACGAAGCCGTCCAACGCATGATCGCCTCATTCGAGCACCGTGCCGATGCGCTTTATGGGAATGCTGCCAAGCACACCAAATAGAGCTTTAGATCAACACCATTTTCACGTAAATTTTAAACCTTACGCCCTCTTGGCGCGTATGATAGGGTTGGTGCAACTAATCTAATAAGAGGAATTGCACAATGCCCAGCTACATTATTGCCTATCACGGTGAAATCCAAAAACCTGCCACTCCAGAAGAGGGCGCAGCCCAAATGCAGCAATGGAAAGACTGGGTAACAAATCTCGGTGATGCCGTCATTAACCCGGGCTCCCCCATCGGAACTTCAAAACTTGTTAATACCGCAGGCATAACAGATGACACGCTACCAGACCCAATGTCAGGATTTTCTGTCGTGAAAGCCGACACTCTTGACGCCGCGCTGGAAATGGCAAAATCCTGCCCCTACGTCGACGCTGGCGGCACACTTCGGGTTGCTGAGTTGATTGAAATGGGTGGGTGAGCCACGGGAGAGGCTGAATGAGTGAGACGAAACAACTGTCAGAACTCGATGCAGTTGAACTCGCCCGTAAAGGCGATTATGAAACGTGGAATAAATGGAGCGAGAAGAATCCTGAGCAGTATTTGGATTTCACATTTATAACGAATGAAAAAAAATTTGGTAATTTGAAATTCTCAAATTTTATTTTTACTGGCTCTGTCAATTTTTCATACATTGAGTTGTTTTTTGCTTCTTTTAAAAATACTGAGTTTAAGCATAGTGTTAACTTCATGGGAACAATATTTAAGGGAGTAATAACTGACTTCTCCGATTGTAAGTTTTGGGGGATAACTGAATTCAGCGATACCAGATTTTTGTCACTTGCAACCCGATTTAACGCAGCACATTTTTATGGAGAAATCGTAGATTTTAATGAAGCAGAGTTCGGAGAAGTCGATGTTTCTAATCATGATAAATTTGAGGCAAGTACACTTAGTTTTAAAGGAGCGGTATTTAAGGTGGGTGAATTGGATTTCACCTATACAGAATTCAATTTGAAGAACCTTATTGATTTCAAAAAAACAAAATTTGAATGTGAGTTAGTGAATTTTTATGGTGCTAAATTTAAAAAGGGCCATTTACGCTTTGGAGAAGAGAATTGTTTTGCAGAAGATTTTCAGTTTAAAAATGTTCAACTTAGTGAAGAAGGTGTTGTCTTTCAGAAAATGTCTTTTTTTGGAAAATTTGATTTCTCCTATTCAGATATCTATTCACGGCAACTAAAATTTGAAAATGTAATTTTTGAAAAGGCATTCGACTTTTCGAAATCTAAATTATCATGCGAAAGTGTTGATTTTCTGGATGTAAAATTTTTGGGAGACTATACAAATTTTGAAGATATCAAAGTTGGGAACGGGAATATTAATTTTCCTAACTCTAGCTTTTTAGGTCAATCATCTTTTGCAGGCAGTATTTTTAAACAGTCTTTGAATTTTGAACAGACTTCTTTCAAATTAGTGCCCGATTTCAGACGAACTCAAATAGCGGCTCACTTTACATTTCATGCAATGACAATCGACACATACGATCCAGTCACAGCAGTAGGAAACGAGCAGGACAAATACAGGCGATTAAAAGAAATTGCGATCCAGTCGAAAGATCACGAAAAAGAGCTTGAATTTTTCGCAAACGAATTGCGAGCGAAAAACCATGAAGAGAATAAGGGCATAACGAAAATACCAATTTGGATTTATGAAAAATTCAGTGATTTTGGCCGCAGTATTTCACGCCCATTTGCCGGACTTTTGTCTGTTTGGTTTGTATTCGGGGCACTTTATTGGCTGGGAGCATTATTTTTACCTTTGAAACCTACTGCCAGTCTCGTGGATGGTTTGAAATTGTCTGCAGCGGTATTATTACCGTTTATGCCGACATCAAGAGAAGCATTTGGCGATAATGGCGCAAGGGATAAATTGTTTGACGATCCCGGTTTGTTTCTCGATCTCGCAAATTATACAGAAGGATTTTTGGGAATATTTTTCCTCTTCCTCATCGGTCTTGCACTGCGCAATCGCTTCCGCCTCTGATCCCCGTTTCATCAGCGACATTAAATGGTGCTTACAGTATCGTTTAAATGTTGGAAATGTTGCCCCTAGGAAGACGCAGTTGGAACTCTTCGGATTGAGATAGGATTGTGATAGTTAGCGAGGGTTTTCACCTAACTTCAGAAAATTCCGTTCCGAACAGGCCTTGCAAATCTGAATAAAGTAGCCAAAACTATCTCAAAATATTTTTGTGGGGGAAGCGTGTGAAAGTAGTAATTACGGGTGGGGCAGGTTTTATTGGATTGAACATTGCCCGAGAGCTGGTTCAGAGGAACACGCTTACGGGACCTTCTGGTCAGGTTGAGCCGATTTCATCTATCGTTCTTTTTGATGTGACGGTGCCGTCCGTGCGTCCACACGGTCTGGATGAACGCGTTGAGTTGATTGCAGGTGATATTTCCGACGCTGAAACTGTACGATCTCTTATTGATCAGGACGATATTTCTGTTTTTCATCTGGCTTCAGTCGTGAGCGGTCAGGGAGAGCTAGATTTCGATCTTGCCATGTCTGTAAATCTTGATGGCGCGAGAAATATACTCGAAGCAGCCCGCGCTCGAAACGGAACACCCAAAGTCATTTTCGCAAGTAGTGTTGCCGTATTTGGCGGACGGGATATGCCAAAGATACTTTCCGACACTTCAAAACAAACGTCGCAAACCACATATGGAATAACAAAAACCATCGGGGAATTATTGGTCAACGATTATACGCGCAAAGGCTTTATCGACGGGCGTACAGCGCGCTTGCCGACCATCTTCATTCGGCCCGGAAAACCCAATGCGGCTGCGTCCAGTTTTTGTAGCGGTGTGTTTCGAGAGCCTCTAAACGGTGTGCCATGCGTTCTGCCCGTTCAAAAAGATGTTGTGATGCCACTGTTGGGATATCGTCGCTGCGTGGAAAGCTTTATTGCCCTACATGAAGTGGAAAGTGATCTTCTTGGTGATGATCGCGCCATAAACCTTCGTAATCGATCTTATTCAGTAGCCGAAATGATCGATGCCGTAACTCGTGTTGCCGCAACCAATGATATTCAGCTTGCGGATATCACAGTATCCCCCGATCCGGATATCGAAGAAATCGTCAATGGCTGGGCCGCTTATTTGAACAGCACTCGCGCGGAAGAATTGGGTCTTCCCATCGATGACAGCCTAGATCAGGCCGTGCAGGATTTCATTGATGATTTTATGAATGTGTAGCTGCTTTTTTCGGGAGACCTCTCTGTTTCATCGCATCCCTAGGTAGTCACATTACTGTGTGTTGATTTAGTTGTAATATATCGGCAGTTTTGCGCCGGATTGATATTCAACCGCAATTTCTCACGGCTCCCAAGGAATGTTTAATGGACGAAATTAAATTGGTTTCTCTCTTTGAAATAAGAGAAGAGCAGATCATCGACCTTATGAATAATGAGATGGTCGGGAAGCAGTTACCGTTGCTTGCCGGAGGGTTTTCAGTAGAAGATTGCCAAATTTTTTTGAAAGCCAAAAAGCAGATTTGGAACGATTATGGATTTGGCCCATGGGCATTTCTTATCGAGGGTGAATTTGCGGGTTGGGGTGGATTGCAACCAGAACATGGAGAAGCTGATTTCGCTTTGGTACTTCATCCGAATTTTTGGGGCTGGGGCCGTAAGATTTTCGAAAAGGTCAAAAACCAGGCGTTCAAAGAAATGGGCCTAAATTGCATAACTATCCTGTTCCCGCCAAGCAGACTAAATTCAAAAGCTATAACGCGAATGGGTTTTAGAGAAGACGACTTGCTTACCATTGATAATGAACTCTTTAGAAGGTTTCGTCTGTCCAAGTCACAATGTTAAAAGTTGCTGCTGCCGGTATCTTCACTCTATTCATCTCATCACAATAAAAGTAACATGGCGCCCTCTTGAAATTCTGACTGAGTAGGCTAACCAAATGGGTGTTGAAAATCGTGTGGTTGTGGTGACAGGAGCGACAAGTGGGATTGGGCTGGCTGCTGTGCGAGCGCTTAAAGACGCTGGTTATCAAACTGTCCTTACCGGCCGGAATCCCGATAAAGTAAAAGTTTACGCCGCTGAGTTAGGTGTTCTGGGATATACGCTTAACGTGGCGGAGGAGGAAAGCTGCACCTCTGTTATCTCCACCGTTGAAAAAGAGATCGGACCGATCTGGGGATTGGTGAATAACGCCGGTATCTGGCTAGAGGGCGATTTTGAAGACTATTCAATGTCACAAATAAAAGCCGTGATGGATACCAACACTCTTGGAACCATGTTTATGACCCACGCGGCGCTACCCACCATGTTGGAGCGTGGATCTGGCACTATTCTCAATGTGGTGTCTACAGGGGCGCTCTACTGCCGTAAAAATATAAGCGTCTATGCGGGTAGCAAATGGGCCATACGCGGCTTTACCGGTTGTCTTGAGGCCGAGTGTGGCCCTAAGGGCGTTCGTGTCATGGGTTATTACCCAGGGAAGGTGAGCTCGAGCATGTATGACACAGCTGGAGTACCGCGTGATCTTGATGTTGCCATGACACCTGATGATGCTGCCAACATGATTAAAACCATGATTGCTGACGAGAAAAACGTCTGGGGCCATGTCTCCGCCCGCAGCATAAACGATTATGTCTGAGGATCGTTTCCAAGCTTCCACCTAAATCTGGTTCATGTTGGCTTTCTTATTTTGCAAAAGACTCTGAAAATAAGGGAATGAGCTTGCGGGCACCGTATAGGTTCAGATGTGCAGTATCTCGGTAATATGGTTTAATATCGGACGAAGTACCGTAGCAAAATCCTGCATCGCAAAAAGTCGGTGCAGGATCTACCAATTTTGCGCCGCATTTTTCTGCTGCGGATTCAAGTAGGATTTTCTCATCCTTGGTGTTTTGGTCATGTTGCGCCGTTGAAATTGCAAATGATTTAGGTGTTAAGCTATCTGTTGTTCCGCGGAGGACGTTTTGGACCAGTTTGTGGATTACTGGCTCAGACGCAGTTGGGACGCTACGTAAAATATATACGTTTCGCTTGGCGCTCAATGTGCACACCAAATCAAGCCATGCCTTGGGCAATGGAACCGGCGTAGATGAACGCCCACTATTTTGTTCATACTCAACCTGTTTCCAGCGATCAGCTTTAAAATATGCTGAATAGTAATTCACCATAAATAAGGGGACATCAGAAGGCGTCTTACCCAGAATGGTCATCAAATTTTGATAGGCATTTTTACACCGCTCAAATTTACGGTCGCCAGTTCGGGTTTGATCAAAATCCTTCATAAAAATACAGGCGGAGCTGGCTGAAAGCAGAACATGCAAAAACCGATCTTGTGACGGCGTTTCTGATAAGGCATGCGCAACAGCCATCGCGTGGCTATCGCCCATCAAAATTACATCCGGTTTCCAATCATTTTTATTTTTGACCTTCGTGCCATTAGTCAATTGGCAAGCAGTTCCGTTGTTTTTACACTTTTCGACAACTCCCTCTAAAAGATACAATTCGGGATTTTTGAAGAGATAAGCGGGAATGTTATCGTACGGCAGGCTATCTAGTCGTTGTACGATGCCGTCTGCTTTACGGACCATTTTTGCTGCACTATAGGGCAGAAAAACAGTGACTAGAAAGACAACGAGGGCAAGCGCCGTTTTTCGATTGAAAATCTTGCCATATTCTAACCGTAAATGCGCCTTCCGTTCCACCAAATGAAAGGATAACGCCGCTAGAATATACGTTATGATCATTGCACCAAATGTAATTGGCAGATTGTTCTCATACCCAAAATATTGCTGCAAAGATCGGATAGGCCAGTGCCATAAATATAGTGAGTAGGATATAAGTCCTGTGTAATGAACAAATTCACTTAACTGTTTTATTCCTGGGCTAGTCGGGTTTGAAATTTTGCCCGGCGTCGCAATAATAAGGGCTGTCCCCAATGTTGCTAAGAAGGCCCACAAAATAGCGAACTCACTCTTTCCAAAAGCGAAAATGACCGATGATACAACGAGCAGGGCCCCTACATAACGCAGACCTTTTAATGTATTTGTTTTTGACGGTTTATCCGACGCAGAGTGAATAGGAAAAACAACTACGAGCGCACCAGCTAGCAATTCCCAAGCACGGTATGGAAGCAGGTAAAAGGCGTGGTTGGGGTCTCCATAAAACATGGCCCAGACGTAGGCGGAGAAGCTAATCAAGGTTGCAGCCAGTAACACGAGGCGCAAGGATGCTCTTCCAAGGAATTTATGTAATAAAAGGAGAATTAGAGGATAGAGGACGTAGAATTGCATTTCAGCGGACAAAGACCAAGTATGCAATAACCACTTTACATCTGTTCCTGTGTCAAAATACCCACTACCCCTTGCAAAGCTGAAGTTAGACTTAAACATTAGGGCGTGATTAATATTGCGTCCAAGATAGGCATAATCATATGGAAATATGAGGAACCAACCTGCAATCAGCAAGATGATACATAAGACTGAAAGAGCCGGTACTATTCGCAAAACTCGGGAGATATAGAACCCAGACAAAGAAAATCTGCGATTATCCATGCGCGACAATATAATCGCCGTCATTAGGTAACCAGAGATTACGAAGAAGATATCAACGCCAAGGTAGCCACCGCGGGCAAAGCCAAAACCAAAATGAAAGAAAACGACGGACAAAACCGCTACTGCTCGCAATATATTGATATCTTTGCGAAATTCATTTTTTAGATGAACATTTTCCAACATATGCGATGTCATATTCCATTTTCCTTCAGGGATTTGCACATTACTTTTCTTCTTCCTAAACAAAAGAAGCTGAAATTCCAATTGAAAAGCGGCTTAAGTCTCTGCGGTTTCAATTGCCTGGATTAACATCTCAAGCGCTGTCGCAATTGTTGCAAGTCGGACTTCATCACGGCCGATGTCGCCATAATCCATTTGCCTATGTTCAGAAACCCCATTACGAGTGGCGGTTGCGAGATGAACACGGCCCCCAGGTTTATCGGTTGTCCCGCCAGGTCCTGCAATGCCGGTGACAGCAACAGCAACATGGGATGCGGATTGAGCGATCGCCCCAAGCGCCATTTCACGCGCTGTTGCTTCTGCTACAGCACCAACAGCGCGAAGAGTGTCTGATTTGACGCCTAAAACCTGCATTTTTGCTTTGTTAGTATAAGTGATAAAGCCGCGATCAACGGCTGAGGAGGACCCTGCAACGTCTGTTAGGGCGCCACCAATTAAACCACCTGTACAACTCTCAGCCGTTGCAACATACCAGTCTTTGGTTTTAGCTGCAGTGATAACCTCAGCGGCCAAAGTTGCAATATTTTGCGGTAAGATACTCATGGTAGAACCTCAATTATAATTATTAGAACACCCAACGCGATGAGACCCGCCAAAATGTCATCAATCATTACGCCAAACGCACCTTTTACATTTTTATCAAGCCAACTGATTGGAAACGGTTTCCAGATGTCGAACAAACGGAACAATGCGAAGCTGAGCAGATAGAGAAGGGGATCACTTCCAGCAACGAGGAGGGGGAGCCATTGGCCTGCAACCTCATCAATAACCACCTCGCCGGGATCTGATTTACCAGATCGAGTGAGGTAGATATGTGTTGACCAGAGGCCAACCATGAAAACGACAATTATGCCTTCCAGCAGCAAAAGTTGTCCGCCAAAATAATATAACAAATATCCGAACGGAAGGGCGGCGAGTGATCCCATCGTGCCCGGAGCTTTAGGGCTTAGGCCGCTCCAGAACCACGTAGCGAGGATAACCGCCGGATGGCCGTTCGAAATACTTTTAGGTGCAATCATTCTGGTAATCTCACTGTTGCAATTGCTTGCGCTGCAATGCCTTCGCCGCGTCCCGTAAACCCCAATTTTTCTGTCGTGGTTCCCTTAACGGAAACACGCGTGGGATCGATATTCAGGATTTCTGCAATACGAGCCTTCATGGCTTCTCTATGTGGGCCGATCTTTGGGGCTTCACATATGATCGTTAAATCTACATTGCTGATTAAGCCCCCATGACCTTCTACCAATTTAGCAGCATGCGCTAAAAAACGGTCAGATGACACGCCTTTCCATTTATCATCTGAGGGCGGGAAATGTGTTCCGATATCCCCGGCACCAATAGCACCTAGCACTGCGTCTGTGAGAGCGTGTAGAGCTACATCCGCATCTGAGTGACCTTTAAGTCCTTTCTCAAACGGTATTTTTATCCCACCAAGCCACATTTCACGGTTTGGGGCGAAGCAATGGACATCAAAGCCAAGTCCGTTTCGAATATCGGTGAGGGTGTTAGAACGGATCATACGAATATCTTCTTTTGTCGTTATTTTTTTATTTTCTGCAGAGCCCAGTACCCAGCGTATAGGGATACCGACGCGTTCTGCCAAAGCAATATCATCTGTAACATCTATGTCCTTCATTGCTCTGTGGGCAGCCAGTATTTTCTCAAAATCGAAACATTGTGGCGTTTGAGCCGCAACGATTTCATTTCTATTTAATGTCCCGCTCACAATATCGCCTTCGACAGTTTTGAGCGTATCTATGGCAGGCAAGGCCGGTAGAACAGCGTCATGATAATCGAGGGCTTCTAAACATCTATCTATTATATCACTACTGACAAGTGGCCGGGCGGCATCGTGGATCAGGACTTTTGTCGGCTGAAGATGCGCAATGGCATCAAGTCCGGCAGCGACACTCATTTGACGCGTTTCGCCACCAGCGATCCAGGGAAGCACGTCAAGCTGTGACGTTGATTGTTTATATAAATCAACGTCATTTGGATTAATAATCACCTGCACGTAATCTACATCTGGATGTTGCAGGAATGCATTGGCAGATTTGCAGAGGACCGTGTCTTTTCCCATAGATAGATATTGCTTTGGAAAATCCAGACCGGTTCGACTTCCGCTTCCTGCGGCTACAATGAGGGCGATTATTGTCATAGCGTGACATTAAGGGGGGGAGCCAATTGGTTCAATAGAAATACACACGCTTATTGAAATTGCTATTGCGCTGCAACATGAAAGCGGATAAAGTGCACAAAAGTTAATCAATTTATATTTTGCACAAAAAATGACCATTAAACTTGGAAATATAACTCTGGATATGCCTGTTTTGCTAGCGCCTATGGCTGGCATTACAGATTTGCCCTTTCGTCGCATCGTATCTCGATTTGGCGCTGGATTGGTCTTTTCTGAAATGGTGGCAAGTAAAGCCATGGTTCAGGAGACGCGCAGATCTCTCCGTATTGTCAAAACAGATGAGCAAGATGATCATATCATGGCAGTTCAACTTGCGGGCTGTGATCCTGACATTATGGCCGAAGCTGCAAAATTGAATGAAGATATGGGGGCCCGAATTATTGATATCAATATGGGTTGCCCCGTGAAAAAGGTGACATCAGGGCAGGCGGGGTCCAGCTTGATGAAGGATCTGGAACACGCAGGTAAGATATTACGGGCCACGGTTGGTGCTGTTGACATTCCGGTGACCCTAAAAATGCGTACAGGCTGGGATGACGAAAGTCGTAATGCTCCGGAACTTGCAAAGATTGCAGAGGATGCGGGTATTAAAATGCTAACTGTTCATGGGCGTACCCGCTGCCAGTTTTTCAAAGGGAAAGCTGATTGGTCATTCATTAGGACAGTCAAAGAGGCCGTCGACCTTCCTGTAATTGCCAATGGTGACATACAAACTGTTGAAGATGCAGAGACTGCTATGGCGCAGTCTGGAGCGGACGGTGTGATGGTGGGTCGTGGGGCTTATGGTCGGCCTTGGTTTGTCTCTCAAGTCGCTGAGTATTTGCAAACTCGGAAGACGTCATCTGATCCGAATCTTCAGGATCAGATGGAAATCGTTCTCGAGCATTATCAAGGGCTTATCGATCTTTATGGAGAACGTGCTGGAACTCGCGTCGCTCGAAAACATTTAAGCTGGTATTCCGAAAGACTGTCAGGCGGCAAGGAATTTAGAAGTCGAATTATTCGTATGGATGATTGGCGACAAGTTAAAGAGGAAATTAAAAATTTCTACGACACACTCCAACATAAAGTTGAGACCGCGTAATATGGCCGATGATATGCCCAATCCTTTAAGTGTCCTTTCTGTCCTAGCAGATCCAATTATTGTTGTGGATGAGAACGGATTTATTCCCTATGCAAATCCTGCCGGTGAAGAATTCTTTTCCTCCTCAATCAACATTCTGAAAAAAACAACTATCGATAAATTGGCACCGTTTGGCAGCCCGCTCCTGTCATTGATTGAGCAGGTGAGGGACAGCAAAGATCGGGTTTCAGAATATGGCGTAGATCTCGGAACGCCAAAAACCGGGACGAAAAACGTAAATATTCAAGTCTCTTCCATGTTTGAGAATAACATGGTCGTTGTACAACTTGAAGAGCGGACTATGGCGTCGAAAATGGATCGTCAGCTGACGCATCGTGGGGCCGCGAGATCAGTAACCGGAATGGCGGCGATGCTTGCCCATGAAGTTAAAAATCCCTTGTCAGGAATTCGGGGATCTGCCCAATTACTGGAAATGAATGCCTCGGATGCTGATAGGGCGCTAACCCGACTTATCTGCGACGAAACTGATCGTATTTGTGCCATCGTTGACCGGATGGAGGCTTTTTCTGATGATCGACCTATCGAGCGGGACGCAGTCAATATCCATGAAGTGTTGGAACACGTTCGTTTGATCGCGCAAAATGGGTTCGGGAAAAACATCAAGTTTCTTGAGCATTATGACCCTTCGCTTCCTTACGTTTATGGCAATCGTGATCAACTTGTTCAGGTTCTGCTTAATCTTGTGAAGAATGCGGCTGAAGCTGTACCTACAGACGGCGGCGAGATAATTCTGACAACAGCTTTTCGGCCCGGCGTGCGGTTGACAGTGCCAGGAAATTCCGCACGTATTCAGCTCCCCTTGGAAGTAGGGGTGCGCGATAATGGGGCAGGTATATCCGATGAATTGCTTCCCCATATTTTTGATCCCTTCGTAACAACAAAAACCGGGGGCAGCGGCCTTGGCCTTGCGCTGGTTGCTAAAATCGTTGGGGATCATGGCGGCATTATTGAGTATGACAACAGCGCTTCCGTTGGTCATTTTCTAATCCGTCTTCCTGTTTATCATGTACCGAAATCGAAAGAAGAATAATAATGGTCGGAACAATTCTAGTCGCTGATGATGATCATGGGATCCGGACAGTATTGGATCAAGCACTATCCCGCGCAAATTATACGGTCAGATCAACAAGTAACGCTGCGACACTTTACAATTGGGTGCTGGAAGGCGTCGGAGATTTGGTTGTCACCGATGTGGTGATGCCGGATGAAAACGGGTTAGACTTGTTACCGCGGTTGAAAAAAATTCGACCTGAACTTCCTGTTATTGTTATGAGCGCGCAAAATACGTTGCTTACTGCCATTAAGGCTACGGAGCGTGGCGCCTATGATTACCTTCCTAAGCCATTCGATTTGAAAGAACTGTTACAGGTTGTAGAACGGGCGCTTTCCAAGCCGAAAAATGTCCGTAAAAACACCATGGACCTTGACGAGGATGAAGATACCAAAATTCCTCTTATTGGGCGGTCTGCTGCCATGCAGGAAATATACCGTGTACTTGCTCGTCTAATGGGAACGGATCTCACTGTGATGATTACAGGCGAAAGCGGGACAGGTAAGGAGCTAGTGGCACGAGCACTTCACGAATATGGAAAACGCAAATCTGGGCCATTTGTTGCGATTAATATGGCCGCAATCCCGAAAGAGCTGATCGAGTCTGAATTGTTTGGTCACGAAAAAGGAGCCTTTACAGGCGCCGATTCCCGTGCAATCGGTCGTTTTGAACAGGCCCAAGGTGGTACACTCTTTCTAGATGAAATTGGCGACATGCCGTTAGAGGCACAAACTCGCCTATTACGTGTTTTGCAGCAAGGCGAATATACGACTGTTGGTGGCCGTACGCCTATGAAAACAGATGTTAGAATTGTTGCGGCTACAAACCGAGATCTGCGACAATTCGTGAGGCAAGGTCTGTTCAGAGAGGATCTCTTCTATCGTCTGAATGTGGTTCCTTTGCGTCTTCCTCCTCTTCGGGAACGGGCGGAAGACATACCTGATTTGGTTCGTCATTTCTTAATTCTTGCTCAAGGTGAAGGTCTGCCGGTTAAGAGTATTGACAGTGAAGCTCTTGAAGTCTTGAAGAAACACAAATGGCCCGGAAATGTCCGTGAGCTTGAAAATCTAGTGCAACGGTTAATTGCCCTGTATTCAGAAGAAGTGATTGATGCAAAAGTGGTTGCGATGGAGTTGCAACCTGCTGTCAGTGCTCCTAGTGTTGAAGCCATTCCGGAAGATGAGAATTTCAGCGCAGCAATTGAACGACATATCTCAAAATATTTTGCTGCACATCCGGGAAGTCTACCTCCCTCTGGGCTATACGAACGGATTCTAAGAGAACTTGAGCGTCCATTGATTACGCTTTCCCTGGACGCAACGAATGGAAATCAGATTAGAACTGCGGAATTGTTGGGCCTCAATCGAAATACTTTACGAAAAAAAATTAGAGAACTTGATATTCAGGTTGTTCGCGGCATAAAGTGATGCTTAAATGCCACAAATGTGGCAGATAAGACTATAACTTTAACTCGGGGAACTGAAATTAGCTGGTTAGATCTTTTGCAAATACATGCAGTCCCGGTGATTGCGTGACGCAGAAACCTCATATGGTGCAGAAACCTGGTGCCATGATCACAAAATGGTCACGGAAGATAGGACTTGGGCCGAAAAGTTCGTTGGCTGTTGCCCTGTTAGCCATTACCAGTGGTGTCGCAACCTATGGATCGTTAACTGGAAATGATCCGCAGGTTACGCGAATGTTGGTAGTTCTGGACCTTGTTATTCTGGTGATATTGGCTGGTATCGTTAGTCAGCGCCTTATTCGAATGTGGCGTCGTCAAAAGATTGGGGCTGCAGGCAGTAACATGCATCGCCGCGTAGTTCGCTTGTTTATGTTAATTGCAGTGGCGCCAGCCCTTATGGTGGCTATGTTTTCTGCACTTTTTTTCAATATATATTTCCAAAAGCACTTTTCAGATCCCGTGAATATGGCAGTGTCTGAAAGTCTGGCTGTCGCTAATTCCTATATTAAGGAACATATTCAAAACATTCGTGCTGATGTCTTGGGAATAGCGGCGGATATTAACCGAGTCCCTGTCAGGGTCCTTCAAAATCGGGATGTATTTAATCGCTTTCTGACAGAACATGTCACCGCCCGTAATTTGAGTGAAGCCATTGTCCTCGATGGCACAAAAAATATTATTGCCCAATCAAGTCTGAGTTTTCTGGTGGAGTTTGACCAGATGTCGCCAGAAATGATTGAAAAAGCAGCGACAAGCAATGTGGTCATCGTCGCGAATGAAGCGGATGATCGTGTGCGAGCTCTGGTTCGTTTGGATGGGCTGTTTGATGGGTATTTGTTTGTAAGCCGCTACATTGATCCACGAGTTCTGGAGCATATGGAACGAACGCGGCGGGCAACCAAAGATTACAATCAATTGAAAGAAGAAGGATTTGGCATTCAGATCCAATTTGCTGCCATTTTCATTATCATCTCGCTGATGGTTGTGTTGGCAGCCGTTTGGTTTGCACTTGCTATCTCATCGCGTTTGGTCAGCCCGATTGAGGGCTTGGTAAACGCGGCTGAAAAAGTTCGCGATGGAGAGTTGGATACGAAAGTTGATGAAAACTCAGCTTATGATGAAATGGCTTTGTTAAGTCGGGCATTTAACCAAATGACGGGGGAACTTTCCTCTCAACGTGAAGAACTTGAAAAAACAAACCAGAAGCTTGATGATCGACGTCGGTTCACAGAAACTGTGTTATCAGGCGTATCTGCAGGCGTAATTGGCCTTGATAAAAACGGTATAATTACATTGCCAAACAGAACGGCTGGAAATTTATTAGGGGTCGAACCTGAGGAAATGATCGGGCAATCACTAGAACAAGTTGCACCACAACTGATGGATTTGTTGCACGAAGTCCAAGAGAGACCCTCTCGAATTGCTCAAAATCAAATTCATCTTCAAACAACACCCACTCATAGACATTTATTAGTAAGATTGGCTGCGGAAATTTCAGCTGCCGGAGTAGAAGGCTTCGTGGTTACTCTGGACGAGATAACCGAGCTCGTCTCAGCACAAAGAATGGCTGCTTGGGGAGATATCGCACGTCGGATCGCTCATGAAATTAAAAACCCACTTACACCCATTCAGTTGGCGGCAGAACGCCTAAAGCGCAAATACGCTAAAGAAATTACGTCTGATATTGATACATTTAATAAATGTACGGACACCATAATTCGTCAGGTAGGCGATATTGGGCAGATGGTTGATGAGTTTTCGTCTTTTGCACGTATGCCCGCCCCGGAGTTTAAGGCCGGAAGATTGACGCGAGTTTTAGAGGAATCTGTTTTCTTACAGAAAATCGCGCATTCGGAAATCGAATATATTTTGGACGAGGATTTGTCTCAGTCATTGTGCCAAATTGATGTGCCGCAGGTAACGCGGGTCTTTACCAATCTGTTGCAGAATGCAGCAGATTCCATTGAAGGTCGCACAGGTGATCCAGAGCAGTTGCCGGGCGGAAAGATTGAAATCAAAGTAATCGAAAATGAAGCTCTGGTAACAATCCAAATAACGGATAATGGCAGGGGTTTGCCAGAAGAAAATAGAAACAGACTGACCGAACCTTACGTAACTCACCGTGAAAAGGGAACCGGTCTTGGATTGGCAATTGTGAATAAGATCATGGAAGAACATGGCGGAAATCTTGCTTTGATGGATGCCCAAAGTGGCACCGGAGCGACAGTACAAGTGGCGTTTTATAAAATTGAAACTCACACAGCAGCAGGGAATGAATAATCATGTCAGCGGATATTTTAATAGTTGATGATGAAGCCGACATTCGGGAATTGATTGCAGGTATTCTGGAGGATGATGGTTATGAGACCAGAGAAGCCGGTAACAGTGATGAAGCCTTAGCGGCTATCGCAAACCGTAGGCCCAGTCTTGTCATTCTGGATATCTGGTTGAGAGGCAGTCAGCTTGATGGCATTGAAATCTTGCAGGAAATAAGAAAAAAATCTGCCGATCTTCCCGTAATAATGATTTCTGGACACGGAAATATAGAAACTGCTGTAAATACCATAAAAATTGGTGCGTATGACTTCATTGAAAAACCTTTTAAATCTGATCGCCTGATGCAAGTTGTTGAGCGGGCCCTTGAATCCTCTCGATTGAAACGGGAAATTGTTGAACTTAGAGAGAAATCCAGTGACAGCGTTCAGGATTTAATCGGACGATCGAATATAATGTTAGCGCTAGAGCAGTCCATTCAACGCGTTGCGCCAACAAATAGTCGTATCATGGTCACGGGACCTTCTGGGACGGGCAAGGAAGTTGTGGCGAGGATGGTACATGCCAATTCTTTGCGGGCAAACGGACCATTTGTTGTGTTAAATGCGGCAACTATGGCCCCGGAATTGTTGGAAATTCAGCTTTTTGGGGTGGAAGAGGGACATCTTAATTCGACAAAAGGCGCGCGCCGGGGTTTGCTCGAACAAGCCCATAGCGGTACTATTTTTCTGGATGAAGTCGCTGATATGCCGCTGGAAACTCAAGGAAAAATTCTACGGGTTCTGGTAGACCAATCTTTCCAGCGGGTTGGGGGTAGCGATAAGGTGAAGGTGGACGCGCGCGTAATTTCGTCGTCCAGTCAGGATTTGACAGAGGCTATGAGCCAAGGTCGTTTTCGCGAAGATTTGTACCACCGCTTAAGTGTTGTTCCACTTCATTTGCCTCCGCTTCGTGAACGTCCTGAGGACATCGCGCCGCTTGCCAGATATTTTATTGAGCGTTTTTCAAAGAGCGCAGGACTACCTCGCCGAAAAATTGGAGAAGATGCTATTGCTACTTTGCAAGCTTCAACGTGGCCGGGCAATGTCCGACAACTCAAAAATGTGATAGAACAAATCATGATTTTGGAAGCAGGTGATAGGAGCAGTGTGATTTCTGCTGATATGATCCCGTCTGACGCTGGAGCATCAAACTCAATGATGTCAGGTAAAAAAGATCAAACAGAGATAATGACGCTGTCATTGAGGGATGCGCGGGAACGCTTTGAAAAAGAATATCTTGAAGCACAAGTAAATAGATTTGCTGGGAATATCTCGCGCACAGCGTCTTTTGTTGGTATGGAACGTTCTGCATTACACAGAAAACTGAAATCATTGGGCATACATAACAATGACAAAGTAAAAGAAGCAGAGTAATTTCACCCAAACTGATTGGGATGGGGCAAGGAAATCATGAGAGTTATCGTATGTGGCGCAGGTCAGGTTGGCTCCAACATCGCACGGCAACTTGCCCGCGAGGGGAATGAAGTAACCCTTATCGATCGGGACGCGGATCTGGTTCGTAAAATCGGTGACGAGCTTGATGTTCGAGGTATGGTTGGTCATGCGGCTCATCCGGAAACTTTAGAGGCAGCTGGAGCAGCAGAAGCAGATATGCTCATCGCCGTTACTTACAGTGATGAAGTGAATATGGTTGCTTGTCAGGTGGCGCATTCTTTGTTCGATGTTCCAAAAAAAGTTGCGCGGATTCGATCTCAAGAATATCTGCAGCCCATGTGGTCAGATCTCTACAGTAGGGATCATCTGCCAATAGATGTTATTATTTCTCCAGAAGTAGAAGTTGCACATGCTATCGCCCGCCGACTGAAAGTGCCTGGCGCATTTGATATGGTATCTTTCGGTGATGGTAAGGTCCAAGTAATTGGCGTACGGCTTGACGAAAGCTGCCCGATTGTGAACACTCCGTTACGACAGTTAACAGAACTATTTCCAGATCTGAATATTGTTGTCGTTGGAATATACCGTGCAGGTAATATGATTGTTCCAACCAGCAATGATCAAATGTTTCCGGGAGACGAAGTCTATTTTGCCGCTGATGTTGGGCATGTCAGCCGTGCAATGCCCTTGTTTGGCCATGAAGAACAAGAAGCCCGTAGTATTGTCATTATTGGCGGCGGGAATATTGGACTGCACTTGGCTCAAATTATTGAAGATGACATGAAAAATGTGTCTCTAAAAATAATTGAATTCAATAGAAAACGTGCAGAGTTTATTCAAGAACACTTGAACGAAGCGATTGTACTTGCCGGTGACGCTCTTGATCCAGAGATTTTGAGCGAAGCAAATGTGAGCCGTGCAGAAACTGTTGTCGCACTCACCAATGATGACGAAGTGAATATTTTGGCATCGCTTTTAGCCAAGGGGCAGGGCGGCGAGAGTTCTATTACTTTGATCAATAACCCGATTTTCTCAAGTTTGATGACAAGTCTCGGTATTGATTGTGTCGTTGATCCAAGAGCAACAACCGTCTCTGAAATCTTGAGACATGTTCGCCGAGGCAGAATTCGTGGGTTACATTCCTTTCAAGATGGCGCTGCGGAGGTGGTTGAGGGAGAGGCTCTGGAAACGTCTAAACTTGTTGGAAAAGAACTTCGTCACGTAAAACTCCCGCAAGGAACAATTATCGGTGCAATTCTACGAGATGGTGAAGTTGTTATTCCGCGCGGAAGTACGATTATAAAACCTAAAGACAGGGTCGTTATCTTTGCGCTTAGAAATGCAGTTCGTAAAGTAGAAGAAATGTTCTCTGTTAGTTTGGAATTTTTCTAAGCCATGCATTTCGGGCCCGTCATGACAATCTTGGGATGGTCGCTATCATTGCTCTCTGCTTTGATGCTTATTCCCTGCCTCTTCGCTCTTGACGAAGTTGGAAGCAATACGGCAGCAGCATTTTTTGCCTCCTTTATTGTCACGCTATTCTTTGGAGGTGCATTGATATTCGCAAGTCGCGGAGAAGCGACAGCTCTTGAACGCCGTGACACTTATCTCGTTGCTGTTACGGTGTGGCTGGTTATCCCGTTATTTGCTGCGCTGCCGCTATATCTTGGAGAGGCGGTTACTAGTCCCATTGATGCCTATTTTGAAGCAATCTCAGGCTTTACAACAAATGGTGCCTCTGTCATGAGCAAACTAGATGATCAGCCACGAGCTGTAATCTTGTGGCGCGCATTGATACAATGGTTTGGTGGATTTTCTCTTGTAATCTTAGTCTCAATTTTGGCAACAGCCATAAGCATACCAGGAAGCAGCCCCCTTAGCCGGGCACTTGCAAAAAGTACACGCCGGAGATTATCACGGCGCGTTCGATATGCAGTACTTTCCATCTTGAGTATTTACGCGATTTTAACAGGGATTTGTATTGTTTTACTGTGGCTTTCAGGGCTTTCAGCCTTTGACGCTCTTTGTTACGGATTTAGTACACTTTCCACTGGTGGTTTTACAGTTTCGGACGGGGGCCATGAGCTCTTTGAAAACCGTTTTACAGAGTTAGTGCTGATTATTTTTATGCTTGCAGGGGCTATAAATTTTGCATTGCATTGGGCGTTCTTTAACGGAGATCGTAGGGCTTATTTTGATAACCCGGAATACAGGTATTTGATCTATGTGTTTCTTGTGATTTCCGCCCTTATGGTAATCATGATGAATGTGGAAACAAATATCTCGTTTGTTGATAGCATTCGGTACAGCATCTTCAACACGGTTTCATTTTTAACCACTACTGGATACTCAATGAGCCCCATATCGGAGGCAGGTGAGCGTTTCTGGCCCGTTGGGACACTCTTCTTATTATTTGTCGCCATGACAATCGGTGGCTCAACTGGCTCTACAGCTGGCGGCATTAAATTGATGCGTATCGCCATGCTGATGAAACTTGTGCTGGCGGAAGTAAAAAGCTTGAGTTTTCCACGGGCCGTGATCGTAATGAAATATGCCAAAGAAAAAATAACTAAAGAGCATATTCTCTCAGTGTGGGCTTTCTTTGCTTTTTACATCTTTAGCATCATGATTATATCACTTGGCCTTAGTTTAAGCGGTCTGAACGTAAAGGCGTCTTTGGCCGTCGCCATGGCTAATCTTGCCAACGCAGGAGCTGCTATTAATGTGTCAATGTTGGGGATTACGGATGGCGGCGTCGCTGTGTCGTCCTATTCTGGATTGCCCGATACAGCAAAAATACTATTATGTTTTACAATGCTCCTAGGGCGGCTTGAGTTTTTCGCCGTTCTTGCTCTTTTAAATCCCGCGCTTTGGCGTCGATAATACAGGTGTAATATGTCGAGAATTGCCTACGTAAATGGTCAATATGTTCCTCACAATGAAGCAGCAGTTCATGTGGAAGACAGAGGGTATCAGTTCGCCGATGGTGTATATGAAGTGATTCCGGTCGTTGGCAACAAACTGATTGGCGAGGTTGGTCATCTGGATCGTTTGTGGCGCAGCATGGATGAGCTTAAAATGGCTGAACCGATGAAGCGTGCGCCACTTAAGCTGGTTATGCGCGAAGTGCTTCGCCGGAATGGCGTTGAAAACGGCCTGATCTATATGCAAATCACGCGAGGCGTTGCACCGCGCGATCATCCGTTTCCAGTTGACGCGATGTCTTCCATCGTTATGACTGCGAAAAAGACGTCCCCTGAAAAAGCCGCGAAAAAAGCTGAGCAAGGTGTTTCTGTTATTACCGTTCCTGATATTCGCTGGGGCCGGTGCGATATTAAGTCTGTTGCTTTGCTTCCAAATATTCTCGCTAAACAGGAAGCCGTTGAAAACGGAGCTTACGAGGCATTTCAGGTTGATGCAGATGGCTTTGTCACCGAAGGGACTTCGACAAATGCATGGATTGTTGATCAGGACGGAACACTTATTACACGTGCTGCCAGTAATTCCATCCTGTCTGGTATTACACGTGCAGACCTTCTGGAACTACTGGAAAGTAATAACATCAAAGTGGAACTCAGATCCTTCAGTGTCGATGAATTACATACCGCACGTGAAGTGTTTTTAACCAGCTCTTCCTCATACGTTCAGCCGGTAGTTGAGGTGGACGGGAAAGTCATCGGGAATGGCAAGCCTGGAAGTATTTCAAATAATTTGAGAGAAATTTTTATGGACTATATGAACAATTAGTACGTACTAATCGGTCAATTTCTGCGAGAATTAGTTTCTTTTAAAGGAAAGATCGCTTATTTTGATTAATTACTGTGAAAAGACTTGTGTTTTTCCTTCGACAACCTTATCTGAGGAGAACTTTTTTGCCTTTTGGGAAAATAGTCATATTTACTAATTTGAAATCTAGCTGCAAAAGTTGGAAGTTAATTTCAATAACAAGAAAGAGACTGCTAAATGGCCTCTGAAAAATCATTAAACGTTCAAGACGTATTTTTAAACAAAGTACGTAAGGACAATGTCCCAGTAACCATTTTTTTGGTAAACGGGGTAAAGCTGCAAGGTGCCATCAGTGCATTTGATAATTTTTGTGTAACGCTGCGCCGTGATAAACAGGATCAGTTGGTTTACAAGCATGCCATTTCTACGGTAATGCCTGCGACACCAATCCAGTTATACGATCCATCTGCGGAGTAATCTCTGTTTCGAGGGATAGAAATTAGACAGTAAAGTATGGATAATGAAAACGAACGCGGGTCTCCGCGTTCCGGGGACAAGGCGCTTGTCCTGCACCCTTATTTGAAAAGAGGCAAAGCGAAGAGCAGCCGCGACCCAGACTCCTGTTTGGCTGAAGCGGTTTCGCTAACGGCGGCTATTAATCTGGATGTTGTACATTCGGAAACGGTATCGCTTTCTGCTCCAAAACCCGGAACATTGTTTGGCAGTGGAAAATTGGCGGATTACCGCGATTTTATCGAAGCCAATGAAATTGATGTTGTGGTTATTGATGGGCAGGTAACTCCAGTTCAACAAAGAAATATTGAACGTAGTATTCACTGCAAGGTGGTGGATCGCACTGGGTTGATATTGGAAATTTTTGGCGATCGTGCCCAGACAAAAGAGGGCGTGCTACAAGTTGAGCTGGCTCATTTATCCTATCAACGTACCCGTTTGGTCCGTTCGTGGACCCATCTGGAACGTCAACGCGGTGGTGCTGGTTTCCTTGGCGGACCCGGCGAGTCTCAACTTGAAATTGACCGCCGTTTGATTGATGACCGGATCATTAAGCTAAAACGCCAACTTGAAACAGTTGTCCGCACGCGTGATTTACACCGTGCTAAGCGTAAAAAAGTCCCTTATCCCATTGTTGCCCTTGTCGGTTATACAAATGCTGGGAAATCAACCCTGTTTAATCGCTTGACCAGTTCTGACGTTTTTGCAGAAGATCTTCTTTTTGCAACTCTTGATCCGACCATGCGTAAAATCGACTTACCGGGCGGACAAACGGTTATTTTGTCAGATACAGTAGGTTTTATTTCAGATCTTCCAACGGAATTGATTGCAGCTTTTAGGGCAACCCTCGAAGAAGTGTTAGAAGCAGATTTAATTGTTCATGTTCGCGATATCACCCATAATGATACAGAAGCACAGAAAGAAGATGTATTTAACGTCTTAAGACGGCTTGGTATCGATATCGGCGATGAAGGTCTCTACCTTGAGGTTTTAAATAAACTGGATCTATTGGACGACGATAAAAAAGAGATCGTTCTGAACGAGTGCGATCGTCGACCTGATTTAATTGGCATGTCGGCTGTAAGCGGTGAGGGGGTAGAGACGTTTCTTACCCGTGTTGAAGAGCAAATCACCAGCAAGCAGAAAATACTTACTGTGACAGTGCCGTCGGAAGATGGCGCATCCCTGTCGTGGATCTACAGAAACGGAACCGTCCTTGATCGCACTGATCAGGAAGAGTTTGTTATTCTGGAAGTGAAGTTTTCGGTCGAAAATCTTGGCCGCATCGCAAAAATGCCAGTGACAATTGACTAACTTCTCTTGGATGCCTTTTCGAGCATTTTGGCTTGATTCCATAGGGCATCCATTTCATCCAATGTGCTCTCTTCGGTTTTTTTGCCTTGCTCATGCAGCGCGGCTTCCACATGCTGAAAGCGGCGTGTGAATTTACGATTTGTTTTAGCTAAGCACACTTCCGGATCGATCCCCATATGACGCCCAAGATTGACAACAGAGAAGAGTAGGTCTCCAAACTCGTCTTCGACATTTTCTTTAGGTGCGTTTGTTTCAATCTCGAACTTGAACTCTTCCAGCTCTTCACTGATTTTGTCAAATACCGGTTGCGTGTCTGGCCAGTCAAATCCAACGCGGGCGGCTCTATTTTGAAGCTTGTGTGCCCGTGTGAGGGCGGGGAGTGTCTTAGCCACGCCTTGCAAGGCGGAATGCGGCTCGGCAGCCCCATTAGACTTCAAAGCTCTCTCCGCAGCCTTGGTTTCTTCCCATGCGATGACTTGGGCATCGGCACTACCGATATCTGTGTTGCCAAATACATGGGGATGACGATGGATCATTTTTGCATTAATTGCATCGACTACATCATTGAAATTAAAAGAATTTTCTTCTTTCGCCATTTGTGCATAAAAGACAACTTGAAACATGAGATCACCAAGTTCTGATTTAAGTTCTTCCATATCACCATCTGCAATGGCTTCAGCCACTTCATAGGCTTCTTCGATGGTATGCGGGGCAATGGTTTCGAAACTTTGTTCGATATCCCATGGGCATCCGGTTTTAGGATCGCGCAGCTGCTCCATGATTTGCAGCAATTGATCCATCGGTGAAAGAGTGTCAGATATGCTCACGATACGGGCCTCAAAATGTAATTTGAATTTGTGCAAGAGTGTACTCAGCAGACACAACATATCAAGGCATCGTCGTCGCTTTTTCAAATATTGAGTCAAATTTTTGTCACGCCCCGAAATCATGGTCGTCCAATAACCGTATATTTTGACATCTTCTAAATGATTGGAATTGTTATGAGCGGTGGGTTGAACAATTTATTCATCAATGATCCTGTGACTTTTCTGCAGAACAATTTGATTGTTCACAACGCGATAGAACCGTTTACCTCTGAGACTGAAGATCCAGAAGAGCGAGAATTTACATTCGTAGAACGAATGATTAACGGCCGGCAAGCAAAAGCGATAAAACGAAACCAAGATGGCAGTTATAGTGAAATGCGTGTAGTGGAGCTGCAGTTATATGGCAGCACGATGGAAACTAGGGCGGGTCCAAAAAGCAAACACTCACACCCGCTAGTGTCGCATTATCTCCCCTACATGAGGGGGAGAGCAATAGGCGTTCATATGGGGAATGACAGACCGTTTATGTTCAATCATTCGTTAACTGGTTGTACTCTTGCCCTTACAAAAGAGGGAGCTACGGCAAGCGTGATGCATATTGCAGATAATTTGTCAGCGGCACAGAAAGATCTACACCGGCAGCAGTTTTTTGGAAACAGACCGGTTCGACAGTTTGTAGAGAAGGAATATTCAGCTGCAGCGATGACCCATGTTGTTGGCATTTATACGAAACAGCATGGTTGGCGCTTCTATGCACAAGGCTATGATACTGCTGACGATTATAGTTTTGCAAATTCTGGGGCTGTAATCCGAGAGGGGTCTGATTATTTTTGTTACTTCGGCGATAAGGTCGTGCTGGTTTGAAGAAACTCGACGGATAAATAAAAATGTAGATTTTTCAGTCCCAATTGATCGAATAACGGGTTAAAATAACCCATGGATGAATTTGACGAACCTGAAAAGAAGAAACGAAAACCACGACTGCCCAAGGACGTGACCCCAAGATTAGTGCGTGAGCAGGCGCTGCGCTATCTTGATCGATTTGCGACGACCACTCAAAAACTACAACGGCATTTATTCACAAAGAACCGAAAAGCCATCGAGTTATATGATCTGGATGAAGCGACGGTACAAAAGGTCATCGATACGGAAATTGAAAAACTGATCAGCGCCGGCATTATGGATGATCAAGAATACGCTGATAGCAAAGCCAGATCCATGGCACGTCAAGGGAAATCAAAACGCCAGATCGTCGGCAAGCTCTTTACATTGGGACTCGATGAAAACCACTCCGATCACGCTATTACTGAGCTGGAAGATGTGGGCGGGCACACCGATAAAATTGGTGCCGCAAAATACATAAAAAAACGCCGCTTTGGCCCCTACAAAGACACTGCCACACAAAAAGATCGCAGCCAAAAAGAACTTCTGACCCTCGTTCGAAATGGATTTTCTTACGCTTTGGGTGAAAAGCTCCTGTCGCTTGAAACCATAGAAGAAATTGAAAATATTATTTATGGGGAACAATAAGTTAATCCAGACCCTTAATCTGATAAATCAATTAAATTGAGAGACAAATGACGAAAACAATACTTATAACAGGCGCCAATCGCGGTATTGGCCTGGAACTTGTTCGAACATATTTAGGCATGGGTGATCATGCGATTATCGCCTGTTGCCGGTCCCCAGAAAAGGCTTTAGATTTACAAACTCTCAGAGACAGTTCAGGCGGTAAAATCACCATAGAGCAGCTCAATGTTGCAGATGAGAAATCGGTTCAGAATTTGACGACAGCTCTTGCCGGTCAGACAATTGATATCCTGCTTAATAACGCTGGGATCATGGGCGGAAGAGAAAGCGCAATAAACGTGGATTTCGGGCAATGGATGGAGGCGTTCAAAGTAAACACTATGGCCCCCGTACGTCTCGTTCATGCCGTTCTCGAAAATTTGAAAATGTCAGACGATGCTAAGATCATGACCATTTCTAGCCAAATGGGCGCTCTTAGCCTGAATAGTAACGGCGCCGCTGCGTATCGATCCACCAAGGCTGCCCTTAACAAGGTCATGCAAGTACTGGCCCTTGATCTGTCAACAATGGGAATTACAGTGGCCGTTATCCATCCGGGCTGGGTTCAAACCGACATGGGCGGTACCGCAGCCGAAATAACCGCAACCGAAAGCGCCGCTGGTATTGCCTCTGTCATTTCAAAAATGACACCCGCCGAAACCGGATCTTTTTACAAGTGGAACGGTGAAGGTCATGCTTGGTAGATATTGCTAAAAACCCGTGTTTCTATATAAAATGTAATTAACAACACAAAGTTTTGGCTTTTGAAATCCGCTGATTATTTGTCGGCATAAGCCGATGAGGGGCCGCGCAATAAATGATAATGGAGTTCAATACATGAGCGAAACATCCACGTATGAGCCAGCTAAGGTTTGGAAATGGGATAAGGCAAACGGCGGCAAGTTTGCCAATATTAACCGTCCGATTGCAGGTTCTACACATGATAAAGAATTGCCTGTTGGCAAACACCCGATCCAGCTTCATTCGTTGGCGACCCCGAACGGTGTAAAAGTTACCATTATGTTGGAAGAGCTTTTAGCAGCAGGGCACACGGGTGCAGAATATGATGCTTACCTCGTTAATATCGGGGAAGGGGATCAATTCGGTAGCGGCTTTGTCGATATTAATCCAAACTCGAAAATTCCGGCCCTAGTGGATCAAAGCACGGACAAGCCAACACGTGTGTTCGAGTCTGGCTCTATCCTGTTGTATCTTGCTGAAAAATTTGGCGCCTTCTTACCAACAGATCCCGCGGCACGTACTGAATGTTTGTCATGGCTTTTCTGGCAAATGGGCAGTGCGCCGTATCTTGGCGGTGGTTTCGGCCATTTCTATGCCTATGCGCCTGTCAAAATCGAATACTGCATTGATCGTTTCTCTATGGAAGTGAAACGTCAGCTCGACGTGTTGGATCAACGTTTAGCGACCAACAAATATATGTGCGGGGATGAATACACAATCGCAGATATGGCGATCTGGCCTTGGTATGGTGCGCTCGTCGATAACCGCGTGTATGAAGCCGGCGAGTTTTTGGATACGCAATCCTACAAAAATCTGGTTCGCTGGACTAAAGAAATTGGTGAGCGTAAAGCTGTGCAGCGTGGCCGCATGGTCAACCGTGCCTTTGGCCCTGAGGAAGAACAACTTCGTGAACGTCATGACGCTAGCGATTTTGAAACCAAAACTCAGGATAAAATTGGCGAACCCGCTTAAAAATTCTTGATAATTTGATCAAGGCTTTGTACCTCCATAACAGGAGTACAAAGCCTTTTTTTTGCCGATTTTTTATAGATCAGCCACTCAGCCAGATCTTAATCCCCAAAAGTATCGTTTTTAATGTCATACAGATGGCGGGTAATGGCCTCACTGGCTACTAATAATTGGTTCTACACAATATAGATCGTCATTTAGTATCCAAGCCAATCAAAATGTTTAGAGTGCGTACAATCTTAAAACGGAGTTCTTTATGTCCCAGTTCACAACACGTCCGGAAATACTTGGCAATTTCGGTGTGGTCACAACTACGCATTGGCTGGCAACGGCTGCGGGCATGGCTATTCTTGAAAAGGATGGAAATGCGTTTGACGCGGCTGTTGCAACGGGTTTTGCACTGCAAGTCGTGGAACCACATTTGAACGGACCGGGCGGAGAGGTCCCGATTATTGTAGCGCCAGCCGGTAAAGATCCGAAAGTCATCTGCGGACAAGGCGTTGCGCCCGCGGCGGCCACCGTTGATGTATACAAAGAGTTGGGGCTGGAGATCGTTCCGGGAAGTGGTTTGCTGGCGGCTGTGGTGCCGGGAGCGTTCGATGCGTGGATGTTGATGCTTCTGAAATACGGGACAATGCGGCTCCGGGATGTGTTGGCGCATGCCATTGGTTTTGCGCGAAATGGATATCCTTTAGTTCCAAATATCAGCAATACAATCGAAGCTGTAAAAGAGCTGTTCGAAGATGAATGGACCTCCTCCGCCGATGTATATCTACCAAACGGCGAAGTTCCGGAAGCTGGTACGCTTTTCAAAAATCCGACTATGGCTGATTTGTATGATCGCATTATCACCGAGGCGGAAGCCGCGGCTGATGATCGTGAAGGACAAATCGAAGCCGCCCGAAAAATCTGGAGTGAAGGGTTTGTCGCAAAAGAAATAGACGAATTTTGCCGAACCCAAGACGTTATGGATACAAGCGAAGAGCGTCACTGCGGCCTGCTTCGCTATGAAGATATGGTGAGTTGGCGCGCAACAGAAGAAGAGCCGCTTACATTCGATTATAAAGGCTATACCGTTTGTAAAACCAATGCATGGGGGCAGGGACCAGTATTCCTGCAACAGCTTGCCCTGTTGCAAGGGTTTGATCTGGACAGCATGGATGAAAATTCACCGGATTTTGTACATACGGTGGTGGAGGCAACCAAGCTCGCATTCGCGGACCGTGAAGCCTTTTACGGCGACCCAAATTTCGTTGATGTCCCTTTGGATGTTTTGTTGTCCAAAGAATATAATGACGAACGCCGTAAATTGATCACCGATGAAGCCTCCATGGAAGTGCGGCCCGGTCACATTGATGGATATGGCGGCCCTGTTGTTGTACGACCGAAGGGCGAGTCTGCTGAAGGTAATTCAAAATTCGATATCGGTGAGCCGACGGTTGCCCGTTTTGACGAACCTAACCCAACCAAAGACGGTGGTGCAAAAGGCGATACGTGTCATCTGGATATTATTGACCGGTGGGGCAATATGGTGGCGGCAACGCCAAGTGGGGGCTGGCTGCAAAGCTCTCCAGTTATACCGTCGCTTGGGTTTGCGCTCAGCAATCGGGCACAGATGTTCTGGCTTGACCCTGAATCTCCTGCTTGTATTGCCCCCCAAAAACGGCCCCGCACCACATTAACGCCCTCACTGGCCCTACGGGATGGAAAACCGTATATGGTGTTTGGAACCCCGGGTGGTGACCAGCAAGATCAATGGTCATTACATCTGTTCCTGCGCCACGTGCATTTTGGTTTGAATTTGCAAGAGTCTATTGATGCGCCCGGCTTTAACACCGCTCATTTCCCGAACTCGTTCTTCCCTCGTGAAACTGAAATCGGGAATCTTGCAATCGAAGGCCGTTTTCCTGAGGAGACTGCAGAGGCTTTAGGGAAGAAAGGGCATAAATTGGTGGTTGACGACGATTGGTCCCTTGGCCGTATGACCGCCGCGTCAAAAGACGGTGAAATGCTGAAAGCCGCTGCAAATCCGCGGTTTATGCAGGGCTATGCCATTGGACGATAGTCATTTTCGATTATTCCTGAGACGAGTATTTGTTCCAGATTCCTTGGTAAATGCCGTTTGACCGCACGACCCGTAGCCCTTGGTTTAAATCTCTAAGTAGGGCATAAGGATTTGTTATTGCCTTTGAAATACACGTGTAATAAGGCTGACTACTTAGATTATAGTATGCGAATTTTGTCTTTGAATTAAGCTTCTTAAGCTCATACAGGATAACGTTTTTGTAAGCATAAATTGCATCAATACGCCCCGTCAGTAGCATTAAGGCGAGTTGTTTACTGTCGACAAAACTCATAACTTTCATGCCGAGTTTTTCAAGTTCCCGCTCTGTGGCGTATCCACGTACTGTACCAACTTGAATATCACCAAGGTCTTTGAGTGTTCTAATCTTTTTACCAGAGTAATTGGAAGAGACAAATATACCTTGATGGAGAATTCCGAGCATGTCTGAATAGTGAAAACTGTTTTCACGCTCTGCTGTATAACTGCATCCGCAGAGTGCATCTACTTTCCCGTATTTAGTTATTTCCAATGCGCGTTTGAACGGAAATGTATGAAATTTGACTGATCTGTTGACTGTTTTCAACGCCGCGGCCAGAACTTCTTGAGTGATACCAGGTTCTTCTTTGTTATCTGTATTGAAAGGTGGGAACACGGCGCATGCAAACTGCAATTCCCTCAAGCTTTGAGACTGAGCTAGTGTTGGGAAAACGAAAAAGGGAATTAAAACCAAAACTAGGAACAGATATCTCATTGTAATCCAATAATACCATTCGTTGATCGTCCTAATCTATCTATGTCTATTATTCGAAAATGCAAAATATGTGTGTTTGGGCAAGATCCTATTTTGGTGGCAATTACTCCACAAAAAAGCAGAACTAACCACGTTAGTCCTGCAGGTTCTGTTTCTGGACGTTACGCTTAAGCTGCAGCGAGTTCTATAAGTTTTACTTCAGCGGTAGCAAGGGCCTCAGCTTTCGGATCCTCGCCCATGGCCAGACCTTCTGCATATACAAATTCAACATCCACAATTCCGAAGAAACCGAAGATTGTTTGAATAAAGCCTGTTTGCGTATCTGTCGGGGTTCCGACGTACTTACCGCCGCGTGCAGCAAAAACATATGCTTTCTTCCCCGTTAGCAATCCTTCAGGGCCATTTTCTGTATAAGTAAAGGTCTCGCCAGCCCGCGCCACATAATCGATCCAGGCTTTCATGCTGGAAGAGACACCAAAGTTATACATTGGCAGACCCATAACAATGATATCGGCAGTGCGAAGCTCATTGATCAGAGTTTCAGAAAGAGCAGCGGCCTCGGCTTGTGTTTCGTTGCGGTCCTCTGGTGCAAGGCCATACCCGCCAATAACTTCGCCGGTCAGATGAGGAATTGGATTTTCACCTAAATCCCTAACAGTAAGTTCACTTCCGCCGTGGGTTACAAGATATTGATCCACAAACTTCTGACTGATCTGGTTCGAATTGCCTGCATCACCAAGGATACTGCTTTTGATATGTAGAATATTTGTCATTGTATTTGTCCTTCCAGGGCATACTAAATTTCATCTGCCTCAGAATTAGTATCTACAAATCAGATTTAAAAGCGGTATAATCTGATCATAAAGATCAATTTTTTTGATAGGTTTAATATGTCTGCCCCAAAAGTCAGCCTCGAACAATGGCGAATTCTACATAGCATTATCACTGAAGGCGGGTTTGCGCAGGCCGCGAAAAAGCTCAACAAAAGCCAGAGCGCGGTAAGTTATGCCGTCTCCAAAATTCAAGAACAATTAGGACTTGATGTTCTCACCATAAATGGCAGAAAAGCAGAGCTTACAGAGGCAGGCGAACTTCTTCTACGGAGGTCTCGTATCTTGCTGGACGAAGCTGAAAATCTGGAGGCCGCGGCGAAATCCCTTAACGATGGTTGGGAGGCTACGATCAGCATTGCGTCAGAAGTTTTGTTCCCGCAGCATTTGCTAATGGCGGCGCTTGATCGATTATCGGAAGAAGCTCCCTACACCCGGGTCGAGATCATCGAAAGTGTGATGTCTGGTACAGAAGATCTCATCGTTCAGAAGAAGGTGGACCTTGCCATATGTGGAATGCAGCCCGCTGGATATGTCGGCGTGCCGCTTATGGATATGGAGTTTGCTCTTGTCTCAGGACCGGATCATCCGCTGGCGAAGCAAAATGATTTAGTCACTTTCCAACAACTTTCACAGTATCGCCAGATTGTGATCCGGGATTCTGGTGAAAAGCGTAGTGGTTCGGGAGGTTGGCAAAAGGCGGAGCAACGCTGGACCTTTAGTCATTCCGGAACGGCACGAGAGGCATTGAAGCGAGGGTACGGATTTTCATGGGCGCCAACCTGTTCGCTAATAGAGGAAATAAATCGCGGAGAAATTGTTCGGCTGAAAATAGAAGGCACCACAAATAAACGCGTAACCCTAAATTTAGTCTATCCCAACATCGATACCGCAGGACCCGCCACCAAAAGACTGGAAACTCTTCTCTTGGATGTCGTGGATCAACATCAACGGAAGTTTATGAATTGTTGAAGTGAGCTAAAAGAAAGCGTCTCTTGTTCTTGATAATGATCATCAATCATTCTTGAAGCATCACATTTCTGTGTAGCCTTCTGGATATAGTTGCAGAAATGTTGCTATATATTTGAATTCGCGTATCCTTGCCATGTGCGAGTTTGAAATATGCGCGAGGCCTTTTCATCCATGATGAATATTGGTTGTGTAGACTAAGAGTAGGGTGGTTGTAGTGAATTTTGAGTCGGAAAAAATTAAGCCTGCTGAACATACCAGCTTAGCCGAAGGGCGATCCTTACTTGAAAAAATAACTCAATGGCAATTGAGAGAATTACTCTCATACTGGATAGACATACACCCTGAAGACGGTCTGCCAGCAAGATCCCTCATTGATCCTATGAAAATGCCAAAGGTTCTCCCTAACATTACGATGATGGATGTTGAACGGGATCCGTTTCGGCTTAAATTCAGACTTTTAGGAACGGCCGTCACACATGCATTCGGACGAGATTTCACAGGTAAGTATTTTGATGATGTGTTTGAGAAATACGAGAAATCATTAGGATATCAGCAAAGAAAGTATGTGACTGACACAGGGCTTCCTATCCACTTTTCTGGAAATGGAAAACTGAAATATAATTTGGACTATGCCTCTGTAGAGTGGGTACTGCTTCCTCTTGCTTCAGACGGCAAGAATGTAGATATAATTATTAGCGCAATTTCTTATGGCGGCGAATGAAGAAAAGTTGGCGTAAACTCTGCCTAATTAGACGCGACATTAAAAGGTTTATTTCTTGCTGCCATTAGCTCGAGTGATGTTCGCATACTTTTCTTTATTTCGGATATATTAAACGGCTTACGAATAAATTGAATGCCGTGGTGAACCTCATATTTTGATTTAATATCTTCCAGTGGATGCCCGGAAATTATCACAACCGGAATGTCAGGAGATATTCGCTTAACCTGTGCCACCAACTCATGCCCTTGTAGGAGCGGCATGCTCTGGTCTGTGATTAGGAAATCAAATTTATCCGGATGCGTTTCAAAGATAGCCGCTGCTTCTATTGGGTTATGAAAGCTGGTTGTAATACATCCAAATCGATCCAACATATTTTCTAGTAATCGAAGGTTGTCGCTCTCATCGTCAACAAGCATGACACGAACATCTATAAGTTCGTCGCAAGAATATGTTTCACTTTCTGCAATAGCCTCAGCCTTCGGTGCTAAATGATTTGATCTTTTCAACTCAGCTACATCACCAGAATAAGGCAACCAGATATGGAAAGTTGCGCCTTGATTTAGGCTGGATTCAACTTGAAGCTCGCCGTTCATGTTTGTAATGATCCCGAGCGATGTCGATAGGCCAAACCCGTTGCCCTTTCCAGATCCTTTTGTTGTGAAATACGGCTCGAAAATCTTGTCACACATTTCTTTGGGGATACCGTGTCCCGTATCGGAAATCACAATATGAATTTTCGGAACTGTTAATGGGAATTGAGTGCTTTTTGTTTCTTCATATTTGGACTCAATTTTTGCAGAAATGGACAGTGTGCCCCCGTGCTCTTCCATTGCATGCATGGCATTGGTGAAAATATTGATTAACGCCTGTTCAGTTTTTCCAGGATCGCCATTCACGATCAAATCTCCATCACTCAACAGCGTTTCTATATGGATAGAAGCCGGAAAAGTAGGTCTGATAAATTTAACCGTATTCAAAATGAGAGATTTAACATCAAAGTCGTGCAACTCTTTTATATTGGTCATTCGAGAGAAATTCATGATTTGATCAATCATTTTCTTCGCTCTATCAGCCCCTTTCAGAATTTGAACAGCGCCATGGTGTGACGTTGTGTTTTTCTGAAGTTCTTCTGTGAGAACTTCTGCCCAACCCATAATAGGGGTCAGTACATTATTTATATCGTGGGCAATGCCACCTGCTAGTGCACCAACTGTTTCCATGCGCTGACTTTGTTGCAGTGTATGGTCACTCGTAATGTCCCTAATAAGCATTACACGATTTATTATTTGTTTTTGATCATCAAGAACTGTGGTAATCGAGACCATTGCCGGATAGTGGTTGCCATCTTTTTTTTCAGCACCCAACTCACCAGCCCAATGCCCATTGTCTTCAACTTTACCCCAAATATCCGAACCATGATCTCTTAAAGGGTTATTCCTCTTAAATAGGTTTAATTTTTTCTGTTCGACTTCATGAAAGGCGTACCCTGTTTGCTCGATGTAGGCGTTGTTAACCTCGATTACCTGTCCTTCAGGGGTAAATATTACAATACCGTCAGACATGCTATCAATGGCGTGTTTGGCTGTTTGTAGCGCGACCAATGGTTTAACCAACGAAATTCTCAATGCATAAAACAAGAACAGAATGACAGAAAATCCAACTAATATTGTTTGTATGATCTCTAAAAGGAGGGTTTTGAATAGTCGTTCCGTTAGAGGTTTTTCTGTGAAATATGCCTCCACATTACCGATGGTCATTTGATCAATTTTTATTGGGTGCTTCAGTTTTCGATCAGCAGCCGATAAGATACTGTTATGCTTGTCCGGTTGAAAATCTGTGATTGTACCGTCAGCGAGTTTAATCTTGCCCATAAACAGGTGGCCAAAATTTCCATAAACCTTAATTGCGATAAGATATGGATCTTGCAGCTCCGCATCCAGAATAGCTGTTGCAATGTCTTCAGAATAAGTTCGATCAAAGGATTTTTTATATATATCCCAGATGGTTGGATTGACTGTCGCTGAAATACGGCTGGAAATTCGTTCGAATTTCGCGTTCATTTCATTATGAAAATCATACCAGTTATAGCCGAAACGAATTCCGATAAAGCTGATCATGATGACCGTCGTTATGGTCACTAATAAAATTGCTAGTTTGATCGATAACGAATTACGCATAACCTTTAAATCTACATTTCACTATGTACAAAAAAGATACTTATTCGTAAGCACCAAAAACTTCATAATATTTGTTGTATTCACGCTTAAAGAATTGCTTTTTCTCAATAAGTCGTTTGGAGAATGGATCTCTGTTTTTATAGATTTCCAAAATCTTGTCAGAGGCTTGCCGCCATCGTATCAAATCTTCGTCTGACCATCGGTTGAATTGGGTCCCATTTTCTTTAAATTGCTTGAGGGCCGCTACGTCCTCTTTTTTTGCCATGAGAGTAGTTGTTAAAGTATAGCTCTTAATAGCAGTTTCTAATATGGCTTGAAGATCCTCAGGCAGTTCTGCGTATGCGGATTGGTTGATAAGAAAATCGGCAAGAACAGAGGGCTGCCAAATAGCAGGTACTATTGCGTGACTACTAAAATCTTGCAGGCCTAAATTCCAGGCACCGGCAGTCGTCGTCCATTCAACAGCATCCAGGTTATTATTTTCGAGTGCAGGACGTATCTCGCTTGGCACCAGTGGTATCGTAAAGGCACCAGACGCTTCTGCCAGAACTTCGCTGGGAAGACCTGGGCCGATTCTAACTCGTTTTTCCCTTAAATCCTCTAGGGATCGAATAGGCTCTTTTGAAAGTAAGCCAAATTCCATGCCAGGCCACCATGCGGGTCGCCAGATAATTCCTTTTGGGGCGGAAAGTTCATTTGCAAGAGATGTACCCTCATCGGCAAGGAAGAACATCATGGAAGCATCAAGGTTCATAAAGTCAAATGGGCCAGCATTCATGACCGCCCAGGCAGGGTGTTGTCCTGACCACCAGTTAGGCCAACCATTTCCCATTTCGATTTTTCGCTCACTAACAGCGTCAAAGATGCTGGGACCTCCTACGATTTCACCTGCAGATTTAGGGGTGATATCTAGCCGACCGTTACTCATCAATCTGATGTTGTCGGTCATTTTCTCCAGCTCAATATAGTCAATGCTGGTTTTTACGGCGTGGGATTGAAGGGTCCATTTGTACTTGGAGGCATCCTCTTCAGTGCAACCGAAAAGAACTATAGAACATACTAAAATAATCAAGGGCGACAACTTGCGTGACAACATCAAACAGACCTCAGACTTGAATTTCAATTTAACTGTAGTGTGTAATGGTTAATGTATTCGTAACTTAAGATATTGGTTCCTCGCGACCCTTATTTCAAGTTACTGCTCAAAATTATAAATCACAGAGCATTGCAAATTTTTGTCTTAATTGATTTTCATCGAAGTCGCCTTTAGGTGCAATAGCGACCATGCCGTATTCGGTGCTCTCTGTGTGGGGATGCCTTAATTGAGCAATTTCTACACGCGTGCCGACGCGGTGTACTGTACAAACCCGATCGGGATCATTTACGTCTCGAAAAATACCTTTGAGCCGAATAACCTTAGATGAAATCTCTGACGCCCATTGTTTGATAAATTCAGGATCCAACGGTTTGTTAATGGAGGCTGAAAGTTGTGTGAACACCTCGTCATGTTTATGATTGATTGATTTGTTTTCACTAAGTTGGGTACAAAAGTTTATAGTCGATCCAAACAAGACCTCTGGCGTAATTTTGGAATGATTGGTAAGCATTAATCCTGCGCTCTGATTAAGATCAATGAGATATAGTTTTATTTTTTTGACCTCGTCTGCCGAACAGCAATCAGTCTTGTTGAGAATGAGTAGATGTGCCGCTGAAATTTGCTCATTGATGACACCCTCTAGTCGTTTGTCCGATAAAGAGTTCTGAATATTTTCAGCATCTATCAATGTTACAATTGCGTTTAATGTTAAATCCGGTTCAGCCTTGCCAAAATTTGCGATTTTCGATGGCTCAGCAACACCGCTGGCTTCAATGATAAGCTGGTCAGGTGCAGGGGTCATGTTGAGTGCATCGTCAAAAGCTTGAAATATGTCCCCTCCCATGCTGCAGCACACGCATCCATTTGCAAGGGTGAGGGTATTTCCATCCTGATCGCGGATCAAATCCGCATCAATAGCGATGTCACCAAAGTCATTTACCATAACGAGCAGGCGTTGACCTCCGGCATTTCGGAGGAGATGATTTACCAGAGTTGTTTTGCCGCTTCCCAAGAAACCTGCAATCACCGTAATGGGAAGCGGGGACATTCTATTGTTCATGATACTGGTAATTTAACTCCGCCAACAACTGTTCCCCAAACACATATATCACGAAGGGAAATTGGATCTACACCTTCTGGATCCTGCTCTAAAACAGCGAAATCAGCCCATTTTCCAGATTCAATGGATCCAATTTCATGGTCCATATGTAATGTATAGGCTGCCCCAAGTGTAATTGCATAAAGGGCGTCTTTCACGGAAATCCGTTCCTCTGGACCCAGAACTTCACCACTTTCTGTAATACGGTTTACCGCACACCATGCTGTAAACAAGGGCCCCATTGGAGTCACCGGCGCATCAGAGTGAATGGCGAAGGGAACGCCAATATTGATAGCAGACTGGCAGGGATCCATACCTCGTGCGCGTTCTGGACCAATGGTCAGGGCCGCGTGTTTATCACCGAAATAATAAATATGGTTAGAGAAGAAGTTGGCGAGAACGTCCAATTGTTTCATTTTTCGAAGCTGAGCGTTATCTGCCATTTGAACATGTTGTAAAACATGACGAATGTCAGGACGATTATTTTTAATTTTTGCGGCTTCCAAAGCATCAAGCGCTGCATCTATGGCCTCATCACCATTTGTATGAATATGCATCTGGATGCCCGCGTCATGAAGTTCCGTGACGAGTATCTTTAGCTGTTCTGGTGCAATATTCCAGATCCCGTTTGGCGCACCATTATAATGGACTGGCCATTTAATTCGGGCGGTAAAACCTTGAATTGAACCATCTGTTACAATTTTTACGGCACCTACAATGAGTTTGTCTGTGCAAAGTTTCTTAAGCTCCAGAGCGCGTTTTTTAATCTCGCTAGGTGGCATGGAAAGACCATTTAGCATGGTGTGCAAGCGAACCGGATAATTTGCTTTACCTGTTAATCCTTGCATCTCAGCAACGTCTTCATCTGGCAGATCATTTAGCAAATCAGTTGCCGATGTAACACCCGCCCGATTACAAACCTTGCCAAAGTTTACAATTCCCACCTCGGATCGTCCGAGTTTTCTGAAATCGATATTGAGACGCCGCATCACGGGATACATTGCTGCCATTTCCTGCAACTCACCGTTTGGAGAACCATCGGGGCTTTTCGCAATCCCATCAAGATCGGAATGTTCGTCATATTCTGCTAATGCCAAAGATACAGAATTGACAGTCATCAAATGAAAATTCGAGTGCATAATTGCAATTGGTCTTGTTTTGCTGACAGAATTTAGGTCGGTTTTATCCATTCTCCGACCTTCAAGGAAAATAGGGTCAAGTCCCCATGCGACGAGCGGAACATCTGCTGAAAGTGTTTTTTCAACCTCTCGTAACCGATCTAGAACATCTTCAATAGTCTTGACACCGAGCCACGCTCCGCCGTCCGGATCAATGCGGCCCTGATACCCTACATAAGTGAAGTTCCAGATGCCGCCAGCCATTAAATGGGAGTGACCCTCGACCATACCTGGCATCAGTATTTTGTCCCTAAAGCTTTCATCCAGTTCATATTGTCCCCAGCCGGCCATCTCTTCTTCGGAACCGGCAGAAAGGACGCGGCCATCTCTAATGGCAACATGTGTCGCGGTGGGATTACCCGGATTCATAGTGATAATTTTTTTAGCTTTAAAAACAGTTATTAGTCCCAAGTTTTCGATCCTTCAGAATTTTTCTTATTGCAAAAAGTTTACGGACAGGCCTAACCTCTGAAAAATAGTTTATTTCGCTGTTATTGTGCTAATTAATAGAAGAATGATGAAATACACCCTCAAACAGTTGCATTATATAGACGTCGCTGCGCGCCATGGTTCTATTGCAAGGGCGTCACAAGAGCTTAATATATCGCCTTCCTCAATTTCGGCGGCGATTGATGTTGTGGAACAAGACACGAACCGGGCTCTTTTCGAAAGACTCCCCTCCAAAGGGATAACGCCAACGAGATACGGATTGACTTTTCTTGGGCATGCTCGCGAATTGCTGAAAGCCAATAGAACGTTTGAAGCGGCATTATCAGATCAAACACGTCGTATAAGCGGATCAATAAGAATGGGGTGCTTTACACCTGCAGCCCCGATATTGTTACCAATTGTCGCACGTTCAATCGCAGACAATCATCCAGATATCACAATCGAGTTTTCTGAAGGCGACGCACCGCAGCTCTATGAGAAGCTGCTTGCGAGTGAATTTGACGTGGCATTTGCCTATCAATCAATTCCGCCGCAACCAAATATAGAATTTATTCGATTGTTCAGCGCTCCGCCGCATATTGTATTGCCGAGTACCCATCCATTAGCGAAAAGCACGTCATTGAGCGTGAACGATATTTATCAAGAACCTATGATCCTTTTGGATCTTTCCCAAACCAGAGATTATATGTTCAAATTGTTTACAAATGAAGGTTTGACCCCGAGAATTGGGTATTCGTCAAAATCTGCTGAAATGGTGAGGAGTATGGTTGCTGCGGGACTTGGTTATTCTATTTTCAATTTGAAACCGTTGAAGAAACAGCAATATATGGTTGGTGATATCGTCCGTATTCCAATATCTAATGCATATCAGTCCGTAGAATTTGGCATTATGTATCGCGCAGATACCGATGTAAGTTCCGTTGACCAAGTAATGATTGATACTTGTCTTGATCTTTTGAGAAGAGGGGCATTCGATGGTGCGGTTCTTCATACCGCCACAAAGATCTAGTTCCACACAAAAATAAACTAATAACCATTCAAAAATATATTTTACCTTTGATGTGTTTCTGAACTAGCTTTTTTAGATAAAAATAATACCAAAATTCAAATCTAACAGGAGCCAGGCATGAAGACTTTGATTTCAATCATTGCCACAACGGCGTTTGCTGCGTTCGCGGCAACCGGGGTGGCCAATGCAGAGCCAAAATCAGGTGGTACCTTGATTATGGGGACTACTCAGAAAGCACGACATTTAAACCCGGCGGTTCAATCTGGAATTGCGACAGCAGTACCCGGAACGCAGATTTTTGCCTCTCCTCTACGATTTGATGAAAACTGGCAGCCTCAGCCTTATTTGGCTGAAAGCTGGAGTATTGCAGCTGATGGGAAAAGCATTACACTGAACTTGCGGAAAAATGCGAGATTTCACGATGGAAAAGCAATTACTTCTGAAGACGTGGCTTTTTCACTTAAAACAGTAAAAGAAAATCATCCGTTCAAGTCAATGTTTGCACCGGTATCTTCTGTAGAAACACCCGATGCCCATACAGCTATTCTAATTTTTGATAAGCCGCATCCTGCTGCATTGCTCGCTATGTCCGGTGCTCTTTTACCAATTATTCCAAAGCATATCTACGGGGATGGTCAAAACGCTAAAACCCATCCAGCAAATAGCAAAACTGTTGGATCTGGACCTTTCAAGCTCGTAGAATTTAAACCGGGTGAACATATTATTCTTGAGAAGAACGAAGATTACTTCATCAAAGATCGTCCTTATCTCGATAAGATTATCATTAAGAACTTTAAGGACAGCACAAGTACGACGCTTGCGATGGACAAAGGGGAACTCAACATATTGCCGTTCATGTCTGCGACGCGTGATATTGGAAGGCTTAAAAAGAACAAAGATCTAACGGTTACGAACAAAGGATATTCTGCTGTTGGACCAATGAATTGGCTCGCGTTCAACACCAAGAACCAATATCTACAGGACAAACGTGTGCGTCAGGCTATCGGCTATAGTGTGGACCGTAACTTCATCGTTAATGCGTTGCATGGCGGGTTTTCAACTCCGGCCACGGGCCCTGTTGCTCCCGGTAGTCCATTTTATGCTGCTGACGTAAACAAATTTGATTTGAACCTGGATAAAGCTAAAACTTTGCTCGATGAAGCCGGTTTCAAGGCAGACAAAGACGGAGTGCGGTTCAGCTTGAAAGTGGATTACATACCAGGCCCCGCAGAAATGCAGAAAAACGTTGCCGAGTATCTAAAGCCACAATTGAAAAAAGTTGGAATTGATGTTCAACTTCGTGCCGCACCAGACTTCCCAACTTGGGCAAAACGTGTTGGTGGTCATGATTTCGACATGTCTATGGATGTGGTCTTCAACTGGGGTGATCCAGTTATCGGTGTACACCGGACTTACACGTGCGGTAATATTCGTAAAGGTGTGATCTGGTCGAATACTCAAAGCTATTGCAACGAAAAAGTTGACGGTTTGCTCGCATTAGCTGCGGTAGAGCAAGATCAAAGTAAGCGCATTACTATATATCAAGAAGCGCAGAAAATTATTGTGGATGATGCCCCGCAAATTTTCATAAATACACTGCCTTACCATACGGCATACAGCAACAAAATCGGTAATGCTCCTCTGACTATCTGGGGGATGATGTCACCGATGGATAATGTGTATATCAAGTAAGAATGCTTGTTTTTATTTGTAATAAACGGCGGGTAGGTGTCAAATGGATTTAGCCTTGACTCTTTCCCGCCGACTTCTTCACGCCGCGCTTCTTATATTGGCTGTGCTCGTTCTGAACTTTCTGCTTATTCATCTTGCACCGGGCGACCCCGCAGATGTCATCGCGGGCGAAATGGGCGGTGCGACTGAGGAGATGTTGGCTGAAATACGCCAGCTATACGGATTGGATAAGCCTGTCATTGTTCAGCTGGGGATCTATCTTTCCCGTGCGGTTCAAGGAGATCTAGGACAATCCTTTTTTTACAATGCACCAGTTGTTGATTTGATTATGGGACGTATTGGGCCGACTATTCTTCTTGTCACAGCCGCGCTTACCTTTGCCATCGTTATTGGGACTTTTCTAGGGGTCTTAGCCTCCCATAAACCCAAAGGATTTTTAAGCGGGTTTATTACTGTGTTTTCAGTAATTGGCTATTCCGCGCCAATTTTCTGGACAGGCATTATGCTTGTCATATTGCTGGCTTGGAAAATTCCGATTTTCCCGATTTCTGGAATGTACGACATCACAGTCGAGGGTAGCGTATTTGCAAAGATTTTTGATGTTTTACGGCATTTAGTGTTGCCTGCATTGACTCTCGGTATTGTCTATATCGCACAGTATGCGAGATTGACGCGAGCGAGTATGCTAGAGATATTGGGGTCGGACTATATTCGGACAGCCCGTGCGAAGGGAGTTAGCAGTAGCAAAATTTATGGCTATCACGCTCTTCGAAATGCCATTCTTCCTGTTGTGACAATTGCTGGATTACAGTTTGGCAGTATTATATCTGGTGCCGTTTTGGTTGAAACGGTCTTTAGCTGGCCGGGACTTGGTACGTTGGCGTTTGATTCAATTCTAGCGCGTGACTATCCAACAGTTCTCGGTATTCTCTTCTTCTCAGCATTGTTGGTTATTATAGCCAACGTGATTACAGATATTATTTATCGTTTTGTCGATCCGCGTATTCGGACGGGAGGGTGACATGAGCACAGTGCAACAGCAAACTCTCCCAAAAAGCCAGCATCCGTTTGTGGAAGCTGTGAAAGCTTTTCGCCAAAGCTGGGCAGGCCTGCTTGGATTTATTTTATTACTGGCGGTTATTTTTTTCGCATTGGCGGGTCCCTATCTTTATGCAGTGGATCCATTTGAGATAATATGGGCCCCCTTAACCGCACCGGGCCTAGTTGAAAATGCTCCGCTTGGCACCGATCATCTGGGCCGGGATATACTCGCAGGGTTGGTGCATGGAGGCGGGGCCACATTGTTTGTAGGACTTACTGCTGGAGCCATTACAATTACAATTGGTATTCTGGTTGGCTCCATGGCTGGTTATTATGGCGGCGCCGTTGATGAAACACTAATGCGACTAACGGAATTTTTTCAAGTTTTGCCAGCGCTTCTTTTCGCGATGGTTCTTGTAACACTTTTCACGCCCTCAATTTATGTCGTTTCTGCTGCCATCGGGATTGTGAGTTGGCCGACGACGGCCAGACTGACCAGGGCTGAATTTTTACGTGTGAGAAGTCTCGAATATGTAAAAGCAGCGCAATCCATAGGGGCCAAAGATCGCAGAATTATATGGAGGGTAATTTTACCCAATTCACTGGCACCGTTGATCGTATCGGCGACCTTGACCATTGGTGTTGCAATTCTGTTTGAGGCAGGTCTCAGTTTTTTAGGCCTTGGGGATCCGAACACCTTTAGCTGGGGGCTGATGATCGGCGCAGGCCGCGAGTATGTGCTGGATGCCTGGTGGATTGTAACATTGCCAGGGATCATGATTTTCTTAACTGTATTAGGGTTTAGCTTGATTGGCGATGGTCTTAATGATGCATTTAATCCAAGATTGAGGGATCGATAATGGAGCCTTTGTTATCAGTAAAAGACCTGATTGTTGAGTTTAAAACCAGGGCAGGGATCGCGCGGGTTTTGAATAAGGTCTCGCTTGATGTTCATGCGGGTGAAATATTGGGAATTGTTGGGGAAAGTGGATGTGGTAAATCCATGACGGCCCTTTCAATCATGGGATTGATACCGTCACCACCGGGCAAGATAGCGGGCGGGGAAATTGAGTTGAACGGCGAAAATATTTTAACAGCGTCCAACAAGCGAATTCAACAGATGCGCGGCAAAGAAATTTCGATGATCTTTCAAGAGCCAATGACATCTTTAAACCCGGTATTCTGTGTAGGCGATCAAATTGCGGAAGCTATTTTGTTGCATGAAAAAGCAACGAAAGCAGAAGCGTGGGAACGCTCAATCAAGATGCTGGATCGTGTCGGTATCCCAGAGGCCACTATTCGCGCAAGAGCATATCCTCACGAATTATCAGGTGGTATGCGTCAGCGGGTGATGATTGCCATGGCTCTGGCCTGCAATCCAAAAGTATTGATTGCTGATGAACCGACGACGGCTCTGGATGTAACGGTTCAAGCGCAAATCTTTGATCTGATTAAAGAGCTGCAGCAGGAAACCGGAACGGCCATCATTATGATAACCCATGATATGGGAGCAATTGCGGAACTTGCAGATCGTGTTGCGGTTATGTATGCAGGACATGTGATCGAAACCGGCAATACCGAAGATATTCTGACCAATCCGTATCACCCATATACGCGCGGTTTGATAGCTTGTGTTCCACATCTTGAGGAAAACCCGAGTGACGAACGGCCATATCTCGCTGAGATTCCGGGCGTTGTTCCATCTCTCACTGAGCTTGGTAAGGGATGCACATTCGCCCCCAGATGCTCGTATCAAAGTGAAAATTGTGTGACTAACCGCCCGGATCTTTCTCAAATTACGGACCGGCATTCTGTCTCTTGCTTCAATATGAAAATGGTAACGGCCTCATGAGTGATAGTGTTTTATTGGACGTAAAAGACCTGAAAGTCCATTTCAGTAAGAAGAAAATGTTTAAAGATCCCGTGACCGTTCATGCTGTGGATGGTGTCAGCTTTTCAATTCCAAAAGGGAAGACGTTTGGAATTGTGGGCGAAAGTGGTTCAGGAAAAACGACAACGGCTCTGGCAGTTTTACGTCTTGTTGATATTACATCTGGAACGGTGGAGCTTGAAGGCCAAAAAATTTCTGAATTGCAAGGCGATGATCTGAGAAAAGCCCGAAGCCGGTTTCAGATGGTGTTTCAAGATCCGTACTCGTCACTGGATCCACGCAGACGCGTTGGAGATATCGTCCGCGAGCCGATGGATTTGATGGAAATCGGTGATCCTGGTGAAAGAGACGAGAAAGTTAGAGAGCTTTTTGTCAAAGTAGGGTTGAGGCCAGAACTCACTAATTTGTTCCCGCATCAATTTTCTGGAGGGCAACGGCAGCGTGTTGGTCTCGCGAGGGCATTGGCAAGTGAACCAGACCTAATCGTTTGTGATGAGCCGGTTTCAGCCCTTGATGTGGCAGTGCAGGCACAAATTCTTAATCTGATGCGAAAGTTGCAAGAAGATACAGGTGTTACATATCTTTTCATCAGTCACGACTTAGGAGTTGTGCAACATGTATGCGACCATGTCGCCGTGATGTATTTAGGGCAAATTGTTGAACAGGCCGATCGTATTTCCCTGTTTAAGAATCCCAAGCATCCCTACACTAAGGCACTGCTTTCTGCTGTTCCTCGCGTTGATAATCACAATAAAGAGACAAAACGTCAGCATCTACAAGGCGATCCACCAAGCCCTATTAATCTTCCAAAAGGATGCCGTTTTGCGGGCAGATGCCCAGAAGCGACAGATGTATGTCATACAACACCGACAAACTTGCAAGAAGTGACGAAGGGCCATTTCGCATCCTGTCATTTATTGTAATTTACTAGGTTTAGTCTGGATCATATTGAAACACTGAGTGTTTGACTCAATCATGTGTATGAACGTTATTTGGTGCGACTCCTAAGTTTGGGTTAAGAGGTAGGTCTTGTTCTTTCTGAGGTATCGGTTCAAATGCGATAGGGCGTACTGTTGAAGTGGCCTCTGATCCACCTCCCCAACGGCTGAGAACATTCGTTAATTTATTGCGGTTGAGAGGTTTTGAGATATAATCGTCCATGCCGGCGTCAACAAATTTTTGTCTATCGTTTTCCATGGCATGCGCTGTTGCAGCAATTATTGGTATAAATTTGCAATCACCATTCATCAATCGAATTTGTTGAGTAGCTTTAATTCCATCCATTATCGGCATCTGAATATCCATTAGTACGATATCATATTTGTTACGGCGGATTGCGTAGACGGCTTCCAATCCGTTCACGGCAACATCTACCTGATGGCCCATACTTTCTAGATATGCAGTCGCGACTGTCTGATTGACGATATTATCTTCGGCAAGAAGGATATGGAGCGATTTCGCCTGTTTGTTTTTGACATCTTCTTGTGTTTTTTGTTCTGGATAGTTTGCAAGAGGCATTTCAATAATGCATGCTATACAAGTGAACAAATCAGCGCGATTAAATGGCCGAACCAAATTACTGCTGAACCCATTTTGAAGCGCATATTTTTCATCTTCGGAATTTTTGGAGGGTGAGGTCAAAATGAACTTCGGTTTGGTAATCTCAACCCTATTGCTAGTTAGTGTTTTGATATAATTTCCAATTTCTGCATTCAAGTGTTTACAAACGATAACCACATCGAAGTCAATATTTTGGCCATCGTGAGAGCTCATCAAATCTATACCCTCGGCTTCACTAGAGACAGTCTGTACGTTGCAATTGATGGAACTCAGATAAGAATTATACGTCTGTTGATGACTTTCATTATCATCGATGATCAACACTGTAAGCCCTGAAGGTATTGGATATTCAGCCGTTAAAGATGCATATTTGTCGGGGCATTTGGGAAATGTGATTTCAAACCAGAAGGTGCTCCCTTTATCAAGGATACTAGAGACACCTAATTCTCCTCCCATTAACTTCACTAGTTTTCTAGTTATTGATAAGCCAAGACCAATGCCTTCATAACGTCTGGTTAGGGACGAATCCGCTTGGGTGAAATCATCAAACATAATAGGAATAAAGTCTTTAGAAATACCAATGCCAGTATCATGTATAGCAACACGGATTTTGATTTCATTAATTGTTTCAACCAAGGCACATATATTAATATTTATCGCCCCATGATCCGTAAATTTTATGGCATTTTCGACTAGATTATTTAGTATCTGGCCCATCCGAATTGGATCCCCCACTATAGCGGTAGTACAGTTGGGTTCGATGAAAGTAGCTAGTTCTACTCCTTTTTTTAGCGCCTGATTGTTAAGAATTTCTACGGTCTGATCGAGCAGTTCATCAAGATAGAAGTCCTCGTACTTAAGCTTTAGTTTGTCGTCATCAATTTTGGAAAAATCTAGAATATCGTTCAATAGAACGAGAAGTGAATTGGCTGAATTTAGAACTATAACTGCCCAGCTTTGCTGGACTGTTGTTAAATCATCATCCAATAAAAGCTCTGTCATGCCAATTATGCCGTTCATCGGCGTTCTGAGTTCGTGGCTGATTGTGGCAACAAAATCGGCTCTTGCGCGCTCAGATGTGGTTGCTTTTGACAGCATAGTATTAAATTCACGGCCAAGAAGTCCAATTTCGTCATTTCCAGAAATGACCAGTCGTTGCGACAGGTCGCCATGCCTACCAATTTCTTTTATCTCATCAGTAAATTTACGGATTGGCTGTACGACTGATTTTCGTAAAAGCTGTATGGACAGCAAAAGAACCCCTACACCCAATATGGTAGTAGAAAGGAGCAGCGAGAATGCTAGAATTTTCAGTTGTTTGGTTTCTTCAATTAAGCTGCTGAGGGCAAATTTGCGACGTTCATTCGCTCGATCAATAAAGCCTAGCAAGAAGCTATACGCAGGTTGCAGCTTTGTTTTGATGACGAATTCTGCTGTTATTAAATCTCCATTAATCATAGCTGAAACAACTGTGAAAAAGTCATCTCGATATTGAAGCGCTATGGATTCGTGTTTTCTTATTAATTGTAGTTCTTCGTTAAAATTCCAATTCACCGAGCGAGCTGTGAATTGGGAAAAACTTGATAGCATGTTTTCATTAAGTGCCAGTAGTTCGCTTGGATTGAGAGTTTTGTGTCCCTCGCTATTTTCCATATGTATGCCGGTATGGGTTTCAAGTAACGCAGACCGAAAATTTGCAAACTCAATTGATTGAGATTGCATCGCTTCTTGCAATACATGTTTTTGTTCAATCCGCAAGAAAAAGGCTACCGATAATGCAAGCAAAAGCATAAGAGTCGTCGCTATAATTGCAAAGATCCTGTAGATCCGTGATGTTATGGTTTGATTGGTTGTTTTGAACAAAAGAGTGCTCCTCGTGAAAGGAAATGGTCTGGGGAAGGGCTAATTTCCATAATTCATAATGCGGAATTTTTGGATCCGATTGTTACCTGTATCAGCAACATAAATATAACCATCATCATCAATGATTAGGCCATGAAGATTGGCAAATTGGCCTTCCCCTATTCCGTGTTCACCCCACACATATTTTAGCTTATGATTTTTGTCGAACACCTGAATACGATTATTTCCTAGGTCACTGATATAGATGTCACCAAATTTATCTATTGTGATTCCAGTTGGATTACGAAATTCACCAGGACCTGTGCCTTCACGTCCAAAGACACTGATCAGTTTCCCATATTTGGAGAATTTCTGGATTCGGTTATTGCCGTAGTCCGTGACATAAATGGTTCCGTCAGGTGCATACTTGGCTGCCTCAGGACGCTTTAAAATTTCAGTGGAGGGACCACTATCACCAAACAAGAACTGAAAGGAGCCTTCTCGATCAAAAACACTAATTCGATGATTTCCAGCTTCCGCGAGATAAATTAGTCCCTCTGGGGAAATACTCATGAATTCGGCCTCAATGAGTTGTCCGTCACCTTTTCCGGGGCCCGCAAAGGTTTTTCTGTATTTGAAATTTCGATCAAATTTATAGATATGTCCTGTAAGATAATCCCCGATATATATGTTTCCATCGCGGTCGACTACAACACCCTCAGGTTTCTGGAACTTCCTAAGTCCATTATCAAATTGATTAACTTTAGACAGGAACGTTCCGTCACTTGAGAAAATTTGGACATCTGATCGTACGGCATCGGTCGCCAATAGATTGCCAGACGCATCAAGAGCAAAATCTTCGAGATAAAGAAACTGGCCATCCTTATTGCCCTTACCACCCCACGAAGAAACGAATTCAACATGTGCCCCAAGACCAAACAATGATGCATTTGCAGAAAAAAATACGCCAACGACCACAAAAATTGCGACGATGGAAATCAACAGAAAGCGTCTTTTGGCATGTAACATTTGAAATGTCCTCCAAAACCAATCTGCGAGATATAATTCTCTTATGTACCAGTAAATTTAGTATTAATTTATTTCGAATAATACATATACGATTATAATATTTGATGTAGATTTCAATTTATTACTATAGTGAATTTGTTGTTTATGGACTTGCAAGCCCTGCAATTCAGTAGAGAACCAAAATTGCATTTACTCTGAGTAGGGTGCCCGCTAAGCTAAATAAAAAAAGGAAAAATGATGCGGGCATTAGAAGGTACTCGTGTGTTGGATCTGTCTAGAGTGTTTGCAGGCCCGGTTTGTGCCCAGGCACTTGGCGATCTTGGTGCAGAAGTTATTAAAATCGAAAATATTAAAATTGGTGACGATACTCGTGGCATGGGTGTTCCTGTACACGGGAACGACACCAGCTTCTTTCTGTCGGTTAATCGCAACAAAGAAAGTATTGCGCTTGATCTCAATAGTGAAGAGGGCCGAAAAATTGCATTAGAAATAGCGGCAACTTGCGATGTGGTAATCGAAAATTTTAAACAGGGCGGTGTAGAGAAGTTCGGCCTGGATTATAAGTCCTTATCTAAAGAAAATCCAGGTTTGGTATATTGCTCTATCTCCGGGTACGGACGGGAAAGCGATTTCAGTCATCGGCTCGGTTATGATCTCGTCATTCAAGCTGAAGCTGGCTTGATGTCTCTGAACGGCGAGGAAGGGCAAGACCCTTTACGTAATAGTATCGCTATCGTTGATCTGACAACCGGCAATCATGCGGCGCAAGCTGTTCTAGCCGCTTTATTCGCACGCGAGCGGACAGGCAAGGGTCAGTATATCGATATGTGTTTGTTTGACTGCGGCCTGTCGCTTTTGTCTTATTATGGCAACAACACCATGTGGCAAGGCGAAAACCCGAAGCGTTTGGGGAACAGCAACCCTTTTGTTGCACCCTATGGATTGTTCGAGGTGAAGGACGGTGCTATTATTTTGGCCTGTGCCAATGATGGTCAGTTCAAACGACTTTGCGAAAAAGTCTTGGATTGTTCGGAACTTGTAACTGATCCACGCTTTGCCAAAAACTCTGATCGGGCAGCAAACCGCGACGCAATGATGGAATTTCTGCAGCCGCGCATGAACAAATTCACCAGAAAAGAATTCTGTGATGCGATGATGGCGAATAATATACCGGGTGGTGAAGTTCGCACTTTACTCGAAGCTCTCCATTCCGATGAAGCGAAATCCCGCGGTATGATCCAAAAAGTCATGCACCCAGAAGCTGGAGAGGTCAATCTTATCTCAAGCCCATTGCGGTTGTCGGATTCCGGCATTGAACCCATTAACCGTCCCCCTTCACTAGGGGAAAATTCCAGAGACATTCTGAAACGGATCCTTGAAAAATCTGAGGCGGAAATTCAGAGTTTGATAGATCAAGGTATTGTGGAGGAGTAGGACTCGTTTCACAAATATATGAACCTGCCTTTTAAGCTTGTTTGTTACATATATGTAGTAAAGGGATGGCTTGTTCTCGATTTTTCCGCGTATAACGCGATTTCTATCCTTCGCTAATTGCAGTATCTGCATCGATTTTCATTGCGAAGTATTAATTTTTGTTAAGCATAAGTTGTGAATAGTTAAGTAACGATTATTTCAGTAGCAATATAGATGGAATTTTAACTATAAATGCTCATGTATTAGCAAGTAGTTATTTTAATAAAATATGAAAATTTCGTTAATTTTTGGAAGAAATACTGAATTTTTTTGCAATAAAAATCAATAAAAATTGCGAAATATTTAAAATAAACTGAAATTATAAGTAAAATTTCATTCTTTTGAATTACGACTATTTCTCTAAAAGAAACTCAAATTGCAAATTTAGAACATTTGCGACTTTTTCAATTCGTTAATTGAAAAAGGGTTTTTGTCGGATTTTTTTCGAAAATAGGCGTCCTAGATATGGCTAAAACTGAAAACGGAATTGTAACAGGTACAAGTGCAGGAACGGTATTGGCGATTGAAGAAGACCAAAATATCCTGCTTGATGTCTCAAGCCCTGATCTGGTCGTTTTCTCTCAGGATGGCAGCGACCTCATTATTACCACCATTGAAGATGGCAGCAAGATCGTCCTGGAAGGGTTCTTCTCTCAGGCTGCAACGGAACTGCCTCCGCAATTAACCCTGTCCGATGGATCCGTCATTTCAGCGAGTGATGTTAGTGGTTTAGTCGAAGCATTCGATCCTAGTCAAGTTGCACCAGCTGCGGGTGGAGCGGGTGGCGCCGATGGTGGTGGCGCCGAATTCAGTAGATATACTGATGACGGTATCGGTAATGGTATCTCTATTGAAGATTTACTGCTTCCTACTGAGCTGGCTTTTGACACACAGGAAGAAGAAGAATTTCTAGCAGGGCAAGATGACACGGGTGGTTCCCTCAAAATCGAATTTGTCACTAGAGAGCCAAAAGGCAATACAGATGCAGATTTTGTTTCCGGCGGTTTCGAAGATTGGAACCCCAACATCCATCCATCGGACCCACAAAACGACTTGGGATCTTTTCCTGTTGAAGTATTAATTACATTCACCGCAGAAGACAATGAAGAGATTACTAGTTTCACGCTGAATGATATTCCCGATGATGTGGAAATTTTTCTGGACGATCCCTTTGGTAGCCCAGCCATAGTTGTCGGAGGCGAGCTTGAATTAACAGTTGTTGATGGGGTCATTCAGGAACAGATTTATATTCGACTGCCGGAAGATAACGATGCTGATATAGAAATTGGTTATAGCGCGACCATTGTTGATCCTGATAGCAGTCTTACAAACACTCTGACAGGTAATGCTACTTTGGTTGTGGATGCGGTTGCAGATGAAGCCGTTATTGATTTTGCTGACGGTTCGAGTAGAGAAGGCGATTATGCGTTATGGAATTATAACGAAGATAACGCAGAAAGTTCAGAAGAGCTGCAGGGAGTGGCCTGTTATGTTGATGGTCAGCCAGTATATAATGTTGGTTTCAATACCTCGGTTGATGATCGGGATGGATCCGAAAGTATCACAAAAGTCACTCTCACGCCTGGTGTAAATACAAGTGTTAGTGAAGGATCTGGGTTTGATGGGGTTGCTGCCGATGGTACCGGCACTGCTTTGATGACTTGGGTTATGGAAGCTGGCGGAACCGCGACTGAAATCACAACGGGGACACTTTTTACAGCAAATGTCGAAGGTGTTGGCAGTACGACTGTGGCGGCCACAAGTGTTTCTGTTTCAGCCGATGGCGCGTTGGTTCTTACGTTTGATGCGTCTTTGAATATTCTTGATCTGGATTTGAACGCTCTTTCAATACAACTCCCGCAACACACTGACGATGATGTTACGCTGAATTTAGCTGTTGAAGTGACAGAAACCCCCACAGACTTGGAAGCTTCCTATGATGCACCGGGTGGGAGTTTCGGTGGACAAACTGATACTAATAATGACGGTATTTTTGATGAAAATAATGTGTCGATCAAAACGGCTACTTTGCAGCTAAATGTGGGTGCTGTTGCTGATAAACCGATATTGAGTGTCTCCGCCGGAGAGACGAACGAAGATCAGCCGATCGTGCTTAATGTTGAGGCAACTTTCCCTGATATCGACGGCTCCGAAACTCACATGATTACAATTGATCTTCCAGACGGCTGGGCGTTCATTAGCGGTGAAGGTTGGAGCGATAATGATGGCACGCTCACTTACACTGTATCAGGTGACTCCTACATCGGCGGCCCGACTGTGCAGCCACCCGACGTATATTTTGGTTCTGCGTCGATTTCAGTGACGGCAACAGCAACTGAAACCGATGAAGAGGGTATTATTGTACATGAAGAATGTTCAACAGTCGGATCTTTAGTGATTACTGATAGTGCAATTGTCACTGTCATACCAACGACGTCGGGTTCTGACTTTGCGGTTGAGGCTCCCGGTGACGGCTCGCATGAGCTTTCCTTTGATCTTGCGCTTGGGGAGGAGAATGACAGCGGATCAACGATCCGAGTTTATTTTGAACTTACGGGTGAAG
>MAAC01011203.1_pt1 | contig 196868 bp, 166 predicted proteins | sample 1115981 | NCBI WGS metagenome assembly MAAC01 (sample SAMN04961126, study PRJNA320927) | seawater metagenome | isolation source: sample BD02T64 sea water enriched with oil for 64 days | place: USA:Gulf of Mexico | collected 2013-07-27 | reverse complement strand
GGTAAACATGTAGGAGGTGTAATAAAGTTTCCAGCAAAAGACCAGTCACTCAAAGGTGTTGTATTGAAAGGCCCACAATCAGACTGAACATAAATAGCATATTCAGTTTCTGGAGACAAACCACTCAAACTATAAGGGTTTACTGTAACCCCAGAATAAGTAGCAACACCAGTTGCAGTATCACCAGCAGTTAAATTAACTACTTCAATGTTCCAAAGTGTTTCAGAACCATTTGAAGACCATGTAATATCTGCAGTGGTTGGGTTAATATTTGAAGCTTCAATTCCAGAAGGAGGAGGACAAGTGGTAACGATATATGTCAGATCTAATTCTGCATTAATCGTATTGTTATCATTGAATCCATCGTTATCGAAAGAAACAATTTTTACACTTGTTAAATTGTTAATGTCTACTCCATAAGTAGAAAGATCTACTGAAGAAACACTACAAAGGTCTTCTGCTACTGTATTCCCATTTACTTGCAGATCGACATAATACCAACTAGGACACCATGTAGATGAAGTAACTGATAATGTAAGTTCGGCTTGTGTAATGAAAGAATTGGTAACAGTATCTACGCAATCGAAACTGTTAAATTCCACAAAATTGGAATTATCAGAACCTGAGGACACATCTGAGTAATTACAAGTCCCCTGCGCAGAAAGTAGAGAATATGCAAACACAGAAAGAACGGCGGTCAACCGTCGTAAATTTCTAATCATAGTTTAAAGTTTTAGAGTTTAGGTAACTCCAAATATATAAATCTTTTTTGGATATGCATATACCCTACCTATCAAATTCTTGAAAACAATTGGCATTTTTAATTAAAAACCAAGCTCTTTTTATTTAATTTTGAAAAAAAAATCAAATGCAACAATCAAAGCTTGCTTTACTCATTTTAGACGGCTGGGGCATAGGAAATAAAGACCTTACAGACGCAACTCATTTAGCGAATACCCCCTTTATTGATGGGCTATACAACGATTCTACACAATCCCAGTTACGGACGGATGGTTTACACGTTGGCCTACCTGAAGGACAAATGGGAAATTCTGAAGTTGGTCATTTAAATATTGGTGCTGGAAGGGTCATCTATCAAGATTTAGTGAAAATCAATAAATCCATAGAAACTAAGGAGTTTTTCAACAATTCAACCCTTCTGCAATCAGTAGAAATGGCCAAAAACAGCAACAATGTTGTACACCTTATAGGCTTAGTTTCTGACGGAGGTATTCACTCTCACATCAACCATCTATACGCTTTGATTGACTTCTATGAGAACAACTCAGATGCAGAAGTTTATATTCACGCTTTCACAGATGGTAGAGACACCGACCCAAAAAGTGGACTACGATACTTAGCTGAACTAGAGAGCTATATCGCTGATAAAAAAGCCAAGGTAGCTAGTGTTATTGGCCGCTATTACGCCATGGATAGAGACAACCGATGGGAACGTATCCAAAGAGCCTACGATCTTCTAAGCCAAGGCAAAGGAATAAGCTTTAACTCTTCGAAAGAAGCCATCGCAAGCTCATACAAACAAGCTATTACAGATGAATTCATAGAGCCTGCAATCATTTGCGATGAAAATCAAAAGGCAATCGCCACAATCAAGGAGAATGACTTAGTATTATGCTTCAATTACAGAACCGATAGATGTAGAGAAATAAGCGTTGCGCTAACTCAAAAAGCTTTTCACGAGTACAATATGCATCCACTGAAAGTGGACTATTTCACAATGACTAAGTACGATGAGAAATTTCAAAACGTACATATTGTTTTCGAAAAGGACAACCTTGTAAATACATTAGGGGAAGTAATATCAAAAAATGGACTGCGACAATTAAGAATAGCAGAAACGGAAAAGTATCCTCATGTAACTTTCTTTTTTAGTGGCGGACGCGAAGATAACTTCAACCATGAAAACAGAATATTAATACAATCTCCAAAGGTTGCCACTTATGACCTCCAGCCCGAAATGAGTGCCAATGAAATAAAAGAAGCCGTTATTGGGGAAATGAAATCCCCAAATTCGCCACATTTCATTTGTCTAAACTTTGCAAACCCAGACATGGTAGGACACACCGGTGACATCAATGCCGTTAAAAAGGCCGTTGAAACTGTTGACAAATGCACAAAAGAAGTTGTAAAAACAGCTATTGAAGAGGACTATCAGTTAATTATTATTGCTGATCATGGGAATTCTGAATTCATGATTAATCCAGATGGAAGCCCTCATACAGCGCACACAACAAATCCAGTTCCTTGCTTTTTACTAAATAGTGAGCATTCAAAAATTAAAAATGGAAAATTAGCCGATTTGGCTCCAACGATCTTAACTTTATTAAACCTTCAAGTTCCAGACGAAATGGATGGTACTATTTTAATCTAAAAAAAAGCCCAGTTAAACTGGGCTTTTTTTTTTATAATATCATCTGAATAAATTGATGGTTCCTGTGAATTTTCTACCATCTAAGAATTGTAGTTCATAAAAGTAGATTCCTGGTATACAAAGCCTTCCAGTATTCATATTTTCTCCATTCCAACAATTGCGCTCAGGATCTTCACTACAACGCTCATACTCCTTGGATCGAAAGACATATTGCCCCCATCTATTAAAAATATCCATTTGAACACCTATATTGTAGTTCCCCAAATTCAATTCAAAAACATCATTTAATCCATCCCCATTTGGGCTAAATGTATTCGGTAAAAAGCAATCTACACCTTTTAACCTGTAATCATGCCACACCTCGTTTCCACACCTATCGACAATCTGAATAGCAAGCGAATGAGTCCTTCCAATATCTAAATTTTTACCTGGGAAAGAGAAATTTAAAGCATTAGAAACCATAATACCATCAAAATACCAATAATAGGTTTTATAACCCGCACCACCAGACACTTGCAAATCGGGATAAAAAACATCTGTTGCGCAAAGTTCTAGATAATCATGTTCAAATAACAGCTCCAAATCTTCATACTCACCAGGAGTTTCAACATTTACACTTCCACTAAAAGTCTGATTACATTCATCCACTACATAGAATGTGGCCATCCCAGGATTTTCATAATAAATCGTTAAATTCAATCCTTCGAATTGCTCACCCTGAAACTCCCAGTAATAGGTTAAAGCTCCATAACCACCAGAAATCTGAGCTTCTAGCACTATAAATTCTTCACACAAATAAGTGTAGTTTGGAATTTCGACAATTAACAAATCAGCACTTTCAATTTCAACAGTAGCTGAATATACTTGATCACAGCCATCTGTCACATGGAATGTATACATTCCACTCTCCCCAAAATCCACATGCAGCGCCAATCCTTCCGATACGATATTTCCATTGAGAGACCAAAAAGTAATATATTCTGGAGATCCACCAGTAAAATCTCCCAATAAGACAGAGTCCCTACACAACAATATATAGGATGGCAATTCAATTTCAACTGGGGTATAATCTACCACTTCAACAGATCGTATTATAGTACTACATTCGTCTGAGGCATAAAAAGTATAAATCCCGGGCTCAGCAATCGTTATTTCTAATTCTTGTATCAATTCACCATTATGCATCCAATAGTGATTAATAGGGCCAAACCCTCCTGTTACATCAGGGATTATAGATACGCTATCCACACAAATTACAAAAACTTGATTATCCTCTAAAGCAACTTCTAATGGAGCACCAGCAATAAAGCTTCCTTTTTTAAGAAAAACTGCTGAATTCAAAACCCCATCTGAGACATCTGCAATGGCTAACTTAATATGATATGTTTCACTACAAATAAGATCAGCTTGAGCTTTTAAAACTTTGGTAAACCCAGGAAAACCAACAGTCATTTCCATTTGGTTAGGAACAAAGAAAACAGAATAAGATTCCCAATCAGGATCAATATTCCCACATCCTTCTTCATCATATCCACCGGTGGCAAATCCAGAATTTATAGTATTAATTGTAACTGGAGTAGCAGTGAATTCACCTGGTGTGTTTGGGTCAGGGACTAAGGCAATATTTATCCCATTGTTTGAAAAAGGGCCATTAATCCCAGGCCCACTCAAGAAGAAACCAAAAATATCATTAAACTCAGAGCAAGTGTAGGCGGGGTACTCTTTGGAAGCAAAAACGTATTCGAACATTACATAATCGTTACCAGCAACAAAATCAAACTCAAGGATTATGGTATTATTTAAATCCAATGAGCCCATACCGATCTCACTCATTGCTGTTACCAAATCTGGATCCTGTAGACTAATGCCATTCTGTATAGGATCACCACCGGGGCTAGCAAGCTGAATCCCACCAGTGCTCAGAACAACCCCTTCTTCCATTCCTATATTGCTGTTTCCGCCATAGAAATACCCAATTTGATGAGGAAGTCCATTCGTCAAAACAACATTACTAGCTATAGTACCTACATCAGTATTTAATAGGACATCTGACACAAGATATCCAGGACTATTATATGGATTTGAGTTTGATACGCTTATTTGGGCCAACAAACCAATAGAAACAAAGACAAATCCCATGAACAGAAATCTTTTCATAGGGAGAAATATAACAAATTGACTACTAAGGTACTGAAAAAAAAAGAGTATATCTTATCGATATACTCTTTTACTTTATTCTTCTATTTGAACAGACTGAATGTTCCTTTGAACTCCCTACCATCGGGAAACTCTAACATGTAAAAGTATACACCTTCTTTACAATCTTTACCGGTATTTTGATTTCTACCATCCCAACAAAATTCAGATTCGGATAAACTACACAATTCATAATTATTGGATTGGTATATCAGTTTACCCCATCTATCATATATATGCATATGAACGTTGGAAACGGCTTCTCTAAAGTCTATAGTAAAGTAATCATTAATTCCATCACCATTTGGAGTCATAACGTTAGGGAATTCACAATGCTCCACTAATACATTAAAACTACGTGTACTGCTATTTCCACAATGATCTGTAACAACAACATCATAGCTACTAATACTTAATTCCGGATCTGAAACAGTATATTCCGACTTATACGAAACAGGAATACCGTCTTTCGACCACTTATACTTATAATCACCTGAACCTCCGATTACATCGATCTCTAATGGAAGTGCATCATCTTTACAAATTGTAAGGTCAATTTCCAGATCAGACTCAACGCGCAAAGGAGCATATTCTGGAACAGAAATAAATACACTGTCAAAACTTTCATAGCCACATGCATCACGTAGAGTTAAGTAATAAACAGCCGTATCTTCCGCAATAAGTGTCACATCATTTCCAGACCAAACTGCTTGATCTTTCGACCATGTATAAGTATATGGTTCAATTCCACCAATAGCTTCAGTCGTTAAAGTGAATTCATCCCCTTTACATACCTCAAGCAATTCGTCTATCTCAGAATTCAATAATGGGTTACTCACAATAGTGATTATCTCCGGATTTGGACCTTCAGAACACTCATCATAAAACTCATAGAAAATCTCAATCGTTTCATCATCTTCAGATTCACCGTCAACTAAAGCCTCTATAGTTATGGAAGCTGTCAATTGTCCCGGTGCAAAATAAATAGCACGGTCGATTGGATAAAAATCCTCACCCTCAATAGCATCTCCACTACTTAGTATGTCAATATACAAAGTAGTATCGCTTTCATTTATCTCTGGTAAGGTAATATTCAATGTTAAATACTCACAACCTTCAATAATTTGATTTGTTTCCAAATTAAATACCGAAGTATATTCCACTTCTGCCGTATGTGGAAAATGAATAATTTCAAAGGTATCCGTATACGAATAACCACAATCACCTGTTACTTCTACGATATGGTATCCTTGCAAGTCTGAAGGAATTGATACAGATGGTGTATTGAATTCTAATGCCCCTTCATAATACCAGGCATACGTATATGGAACATAACCACCACTAGCGTAGACATCAACTGCAATTGGTTCAGGATGATTTTGACAGATCGTAGTGTCTTGACCAGACAATTCAAGAATTATAGGTTCTGGATCCTGAATAGCAAACGTAATTGCAGAAACAGTATCATTACAAGCAAAAGTATATATGATAACGGATTCGTCACCTTCTGGAAGGTTATCAACGATAGGCGTAATCAATAATTGGAAAGTAGAATCTCCAGCAGGTACAATTACTGAATCTGGTAAATCAACGAAATCAAACCCTTCTGTTGCAGTCCCTCCTACTCCGAAATGGAATACAGCTTCACTAACATCAGAATAAGAGTCCAATTGAAACTCCACTACTCCACTATAACATCCTTCAATTATGATAGAATCACTGAACTGAAAATCTGAAGATTGTTCTGTATTCGCTGATACGACATTAAAACTTCCTTCTTCTATAAATACCGCGGAGTTTAAAGCACCATCATAAGCTTCAGCAATAGCCATCTTAAAATGATAGGTTTCACCACAAACAACATCAGCCTTTGCAGTTAAAGGGACGGTAAACCCATCATAAACAACACCAACCTGGGCTGCGTTATCTACATAAAAAACAGAATAATCAGCCCAATCTGCATCAATATCATCACAGATATCAGCATTTGGGGCATTATTACCAAAAACTCCAGGATTAATAGATCCTATCAATACAGGAGTTGTAGTATACTCACCAATATTATCTGGATCAGGGACTAAAGCAATATTTACACCATTGTTTGAAAACGGACCTGTGATACCTGGTCCGCTAATAAAGAAACCAAAAATATCATTAAACTGAGAACAAACATATTCAGGATATTCTTCTGAGGCAAATACATAATCAAATTCAATTGAGTTACCCACTGCTACAAAATCAAACTCCAGAACAATAACATTATTTATACTAAAGCCTGCTGCTGCAGTATCCACCCCTGATAAAAACAATTGAAGTGTCAAATCTGATTCGACAGATGATCCTCCTGCATAATTAGGGATTCCATCAACAGGATAACTTGATCCCGAAGTGGACATTACAATTCCAGAATTCATTCCCAAAACGGCATTGGCATTATCGAAATAAGCCAATTGATTCGTATCACCTATTGTTAGCGAGACATTGGATACATCTAAACCAATAGCGTTTGCATTGATCAATATATTTTCAACAAGATGATCTGCTTGATTTAACGGATTCGTCGCATCCACGGTGACCTGAGAAAAAGCGGAAAGGGTGCTCAAAAAAGAAACTAGAAATAAAGAATACTTTTTCATCATAGTGATTTGTGTTACAAACTAAATTACTCGCGTAATTAAATTTGTTTCATTTTTATAAAGTTCGACTAAGATAAGCTATTTTATTATAAATTTTAACACATAGTCTTCAATTTGTGAAATTCAAAATTGATCCTTATGGTCATTATACTAAAAAGCTTTTATACTTAAAAAGTCACCTATTTCGAAACCTATATACTCAAAGGAAGCCGGAAGAGTACTCTTTCCTTCCAAACTTTGAAATCGGTACTTTTATAGCACAAACGTCCAAACCATGTACAAAACCATGGCTGGACGTTTTTATTTATTAATTGCCTCGTTTCAAAAACAAAGCTGAATTTTTATTGAATTGAATGAAAAAGTAGTTTAAAAACTGAATCTTATTCAAAAAACAAAATCTACTTTTTCATCGTATTGATTGATAATTCAATTACCTCATCAATGTAAAGACACCATTGTGCTCTACCACGTCCTCAAAGTTAAGGTATTTAATTTCCACCTTAAATACATACGCTCCACCTTGAGCTTCTGAACCATCTTTGTAGAAACCAAACCAAGGATCATTAATATCCTCTGTATGGAACACCTCTTGTCCCCAACGATCGTAAATACGCATAGTAAACTCTTCATGCTTACGTGTTGTTGAAACCTTAAAGCCTTCATTTAATCCATCTCCATTTGGTGAGAAGATTGTTGGAGCGAAATAAGTAGGGCGTAATTTCAATACTTTATCAAAGGTTTTAACACAACCTTTTTCATTTTCCATGGTAAGACGAACATCGAAGTCACCATAATACGGATAATCATGTACTGCCGTTTTCCCATAGAATAATGGAGAACCATCACCAAAGTCCCAGATATACTTCATATTCATATATGGTACATTGTGGTTATTAGGTTCCTCAAATCCTTTGAATTTATGTCTTAATTCAACAGGCATTTCAGTAATTATAATATCCGTTTCAGGAATTTCATAATGGAATACTTCAAACTCAGCGAAGGCATGGTTATCACATCCATCAATTACCTCCAATTGGTAAATACCTGCATCTAAAGAAAGGTGTAAACCTGTATCTGTCCAAGCCTCAGTAAGATCCTGCCAAACGAAAGTATAATTACCGTCTCCACCTGAAATAGAATCAATTGGGAAAATAGTATCAAAAGGTACATTTTCACAGATATAAATATCTTGCAATGGATTTGCAAGTAACTCATCGTATTGCATTACTTCTACCCATATACTATCTACTGCAGTATAATGAGGACATTGATCCTTTACATATACATAATACCATTGAGAAGAATCAGGGTAAACCGTTTGCTCCTCATTGAATCCAATATGACTCCAGTGAAGATCATAATATGGTTCACCATCCGCATCTATTTCAGGAATACCTCCCGTAATACCTACTTCAAAATCCACTTGATCACCAGGACAATGTGAAATGATCTGATCATCTAGGTCCAATTCTACAAACTCATAATCTGATATAGTAAATGTAAAGTCATAAAAGCCATCATCATGACAAGATCCACCGGCAAGGTGCCAAACACGAATTGTAATTTCTTCCGTATTTTCGACCAAGAAATCTTGGTTGATTTGCATTTCTAAGGTAAATGTAGAATCCCAGTTTGGAATAATAAAATGATCCTCCCAAGGATTATTGATAAATACATAGTCATCTAAATAATCAGCAGTCCCTATTAACTCAAAGAAAATTGGAAGATCTCCAGTACCTGGTGCGAAATCCCAATCTGGCGGTCTTTTAAATGTAAGACTTGCTGTACCACAACCTTCATAGAAAAATCCAGTAGAATCTTGGCTAGAAACGTTTGTTGTATCCTCAACTGTTACGTTTACAGGACTTCTGAAACTACTCTCTTGTAAGAATACTGCAGAATTCAATGCACCATCTGAAAGGTCACAAATAGCCAATTTCATATGATACGTAGAATCACAAATTACAGGCAAGTAGGCTCTCAATGGCTTAGTCATCCCCGTAAAGTTTGGTAATTCAGTTCCGTTAACATTATCGGCCCAGAAAATATAGTTATCCTCCCAGTCTGGCATAATATTATCACAAGGAGCAGAATTTGTCCCCGAAGGCGAACCACTGTTAATCGTGTTAATCATTACCGGAAAGTTAGTAAATGAAGTTTGATTAGGATCCGCGGGAACCCTTGCAATATTAAAACCTGAATAGGGTGTTAATGGATTATTTGGATTTGGTCCAGAAACGAAGAATCCAAACATATCATTAAAATTGGAACAAGTAAAACCTTGAAACTCACGCGAAGCAAAGACATACCAGAACTCAATCCATTCTGAAGGTGATACAAAATCAAATTCAACTATAACCGTATTATTTTGTGAAAAACCCTGCATAAATACAGGCAAGGCAGCTGTAATATCAGGATCTGTATAACTAGTACCACCACCAGCACCTGGCGCTCCAATGGCATAATTGATACCTCCTGTAGATAAAACGATCCCTGAAGGAATCCCCATATATCCCGGAGTAGGCGTCACGTCAGAAAAATATCCGACTTGTTCAGGTCCTCCCCAAGTATAGGTAATATTGGTAACATTAATGGTAGACCCAGAAACCAGTACATTTTGAATCAGGGTGGCCACATTATTAAAAGGTGGTGTTACATTATCTACTGTAAAACTACCGTTAGTGGTCTGAGCCTGAGAAAATTGCAAACATGCAATAAAAAGCGAAAAGATAAAAACCGAAAATTTCCTCATTACTTAATTGTTTTTGGTTAACATACAAATTTATCAAAATTAATTAAATAATCAATGCGTTATACATATATTATAATTTTGAACAAATTTAGGTATATCACGTTAAATTTTTATTATCAATCCTATTAAACGGATTGAATATGATATAATTAAGTTAAATGTAATGAAAATTTGACACTTATTTAAATAGATTACTGAATCAAAATAGATCTACCGACTCTAACCCTAGATCCAACGCAACAATATTGCCTATAACTTCTATTTTTTGGAACGTTCAAAATTGGAGTATATATAAATAATTTGAATCCTTTTACGACATTTGAAAAACAATAGATTCACACCTATTCAAATATTTTGCACTACTTTTATAAAAAATACAATAACATGCCTATTAAAAGTCTTAAAAAATTTAGAACCTTTAGTTGGTTAATTGCAGCAAGTTTCTCCTTATTTGCTTGCGGTTCCAGTCAAAATACCACCACTATGGATCACCACTCCGACAAAAAGGCAAATGCCTTAATCAACGAAACTAGCCCCTACCTACTTCAACACGCCTACAATCCAGTAAACTGGATGCCTTGGGGTGACGAAGCTCTCGAGAAGGCCAAAAAGGAAAACAAGCTCCTTATCATTAGTGTGGGCTATGCAGCTTGTCACTGGTGCCATGTCATGGAACATGAGTCTTTTGAAGACAGCACTGTTGCAGCCATAATGAATGAATATTTTGTCCCAATTAAAGTTGACAGAGAAGAAAGGCCAGATATTGACCAAGTCTATATGGATGCTGTTCAATTAATGACACAGCGAGGTGGTTGGCCATTAAATTGCATTGCCTTACCAGATGGTAGACCTATATTTGGAGGGACTTACTTCCCAAAGGATGAATGGATAAAAGCCCTAACCAAGGTAAGAGAGCTCTATGCTAAAAGTCCAGAAGAGGCTGAAGAATATGCTTCAAGATTACAACAAGGAATCAGCCAATACGAATTGGTAGAAACTGCTTCAACAGATAAAACTTTCAGTGCTGAAACTCTGGAAGGAACATTAATGCATTGGGAAAAAGATTTCGATCACCAATATGGTGGAACAAACAGAGCTCCAAAATTCCCTATGCCTACTAACTATAGCTTCCTACTAAACTATGCACAAAATACAGACAACGCAGAACTAAAAGACTTCGTCCGTACAACTTTGGACAGAATGTCAAGAGGTGGTCTTTATGATCATGTAGGAGGTGGTTTCGCAAGATACTCCACAGACAAAGTTTGGAAAGTTCCGCATTTTGAGAAAATGCTTTACGATAATGCACAACTTATAAGCCTTTATAGCAACGCCTACAAAGTATATAAGAATGAAGAATACAAAAGCTTAGTAGATCAAACTATACACTTCGTTCAGCGTGAATTGATGTCTGAGGACTACGGGTTTTATTCCTCCCTTGATGCAGATAGCGAAGGAGAAGAAGGTAAATTCTATGTATGGAAAAAAGAGGAATTACAGCAAATTCTTGGATCTGACTACAATTGGTTCAGTAAGCTATATCATGTAGATCGACTTGGACTTTGGGAACATGGAAACTATATTTTATTCAAAGACCAAGACTTAGCAAGCTTCGCAAAGAAGGAAGGAATGCCTTTAGAAACTTTACTTTCTAAAAACGAAGAAGTCATCGAAAGACTACTTAAAGAAAGATCAATCCGAGAAAGGCCACCTTTAGATTATAAGTGTCTTACCTCATGGAATGCACTCATGATAAAAGGACTATGTGATGCCTATGGCGCTTTTGGAGACGAAGAATATTTGACCCTTGCGCTTAATAATGCCAATTTCCTTAAAAATAAATTATACACTCCAGAAGGTGGACTTTATAGAACCCATTCAAAAGGACTCAGTAAAATCAGCGCTTATTTAGATGACTACGCTTTAGTAGCTGAAGCATATACATCACTATACAGTAGCACCTTTGATGAAAAATGGATAAATGAAGCAAAAAGATTGGTAGACTACAGCAAGGAACATTTTCTAAATGCTGAGACCCAAATGTTTTATTACACTGCAGACTATGACGCAGCATTGATACATCGAAAAACAGAACTTAACGACAATGTTATTCCCGCATCAAACAGTATAATGGCCCATAATTTATTTAAATTAGGACATCTTTTTGATGATGCTAGCTACCTTGATCAAGCCAAAACGATGCTTGCTAATATGAAAGAATATGTTGGAAAACATGGTTCTGCATATTCCAATTGGGCTCAATTATACTTGCAGCAAACATCGCCATATTATGAGGTTGTAATTGCTGGAGATGATGCTAAAGAAAAAGCCATAAGCTTTAGGCAGAAAGCAACAGGCAATTACCTTTTGATGGGAACTACCACCGAGAGTCAAATACCTTTGGTCACTAATAAATATGTTGAAGGAAGTGCTCTAATATATGTTTGCATCGATAAAGCCTGCAAACTCCCAGTCAATGAAATTCCGGATGCAATTAAGCAGATGAAATAATAATTAAAAGAGCGTTTATAACGCTCTTTTTTTTTTGTCCAATCCATTCGACAAATAAATTATGTAATTTTATATACACTCATAAAATGATTTAACTGAATGATTTTGATAATAAAAGTATCTCTATATGCAACCAAATCCTACTTACGCCATCTATAGGGTATACTTGAACAAAAACGAACACCTTTATTATGCGACATTCCATCCTATTTATACTCTTAATGAGCCTTGGTCTATTCGCTTGCAAAAAAAATGACACGAATAACACCACTCCAGTTAATCCCATATTGTTTCAAAAGGATTATATAAATTACGCTTGGGGATTTATTCATTCTGGTTGGTTTATAGATAGTGAAGGGAAATATTACCAATACTATCTTCAAGAAGAAGATGATTGGGCCCAAATTCAAAATGGTCAAATAATGGCTGATAGCTTGCATATGAACTTCGGGAATGCCACTGAAATGCTTCAATTAGACCTATCTGAAGTCAGCTATTTCCATGATCTCTCTATGCAAATAATGAATGATACGCTAAGCCTACCAGAAACCATAATGGCTGATGCAGGAATAGAAACCCATTACGCCTTTAAGTATCAATCCGCCTGTGATTGCTATAAAAGTGTTATCATTAAAAAATACGGAGACATTACACAAACAAATACAGGTGAATACGCAGACACAATATATAACTGGATGAAAAACTTACTAATTACCCTTTAAGAAATAGATGGGGATATTTAAATCACTGGATCAGGAAACCAAAATCATAAAGGGCTGCCAAAAGCACAAAATCGCAGCACAAAAAGCACTTTATGATCAATATGCTAGCAAAATGCTAGCTATATGTCGGAGATATGCCGGAAATTTACCCGATTCAGAGGATTTACTTCAAGAAGGATTCATGCTTGTTTTTGAGAAGATAGACCAATACAGGTTTCAGGGAAGTTTTGAGGGTTGGTTACGAAGGTTATTTGTAAATCATTCCCTACAGTTTTTAAGGAAAAAAGTCCATATGTACTCGCTTTCTGACCTACATACGGTCAGCTACGACGACTTTCAGGAAAAATACGAAACCGAAGACAGCCTTAGCCTACAAGAGATTTTAAACTATATAGATCAATTACCTGAAGGATACAAAGTAGTATTCAACCTATATGTCTTGGACGGCTATACTCATCAAGAAATTGCAGAATCACTTTCCATAAGTGTTGGGACTTCAAAATCCCAATTAGCGAGAGCTAAAATGAAATTAAGATTACTACTACAACAGGAAGTACAAAAAAGTATACTATGAAGCAGATGGAAAACAAAAGTTGGAAAGATATGCTTTCAAACCATGAAGTCGAACCCAATCCCGACTTATGGAACAATATAGAAGGGAAATTAAACCGCAAGAATACACTTTTCTTCAGGAAAAGGTATTTCTCAGTAGCTGCTATGCTTATTGCCTTTTTAGGAAGTGGCTACCTCATAAATTTACAATTATCTGAAGGGGATCAACCAAAAGTAATTAGCCAAATCAATACACCATCCAGTACAACGGAAATCCCAAGAATACAAAGCTCTTTGCTACCTTCTTTTAAGGAACAAATCCTGCATTCAAAACAAAAATTGGCTAAAATTAAAAACGGCCATGGAATCCAATTTGCCTATGCTCAAAGTACATCAACACCTAACGCTGCAAACATAGTTGAACAAAGCAAAAATGCTGAATCAAACCCAATAAACGAAGAGACGGTACATCAACAGCCTGCGACTATCGCTAATGAATCTACAGGCACCCCTCATCAAGAAAAGACTTTAAAAGGTTTTCTTAAAGACAAAGAATCAGAGGAGCCTTCTCAATTAGCGGAAAACCCAGAAAGTTCAGAAATTGAAAATTATTGGGAACCTCAAGTAACGGAAAAAACCACCAACTCCAACTGGATAATAGCAAGTAACCTCAGCTTACCGAATAATGGAAACAGCTCCAATTCCAACTCTGTAAAAACCTCTCTATTCGATTGGGAAAATACAGATGTCCCTACATTTTTACCTGAACAGAACTTAAGAAGATATACTTATAGCTCTCGAATTGAAACAGAAATTGTAGCAGTAAAACAAATTCAAGGAGCTCTGAGTATTGTTACAGGACTACACTATTTCGTAGAAAATGGAAACTATCAACAAGAAAATAGAACCGGCACCTTAAACATCAATGAACTGCCTGGGAATTACAAGTACGAACAAATTAGTATCCCCTTAGGACTTCGCTATCAATTGTTCCGAAAAACTAAATTTAACAGCTATATCCAAAGCACCTACAACCTTTCTGTATCACAAGAATACAGCAATTCGATTACAAGAACGGATCTTTCCGATCTATACTCAAAAGATCATATCAGCCTAGGAGTTGGACTTGAATACCGATTCCTAAATTGGATAGGAATCTTTGCTGAACCCTCTTTTATACAAGGTATAGGGAAATCTAATGACCACAGAACGAGTATTAAAACAGGATTAAATATTCATTTTTAATCGGTTTAGTGCAACCATTTAGAAAATAATAATCTTATAGGTATACCCTTAAAAAATTTATCCTATGAAGCTTTTTACTTTTTTTTTCAGCCTTACAATTTCCCTCTTGTTTATTTCATGTGATAAAGAGGACACAACCTGTATAGACCCAGATCAAATAAATTTGGATGCTCCTATCACACTTGACTACAATCCCGTTTGTGGATGTAATGGTATCACTTATTCTAACATACCTTCCGCTAAATATTATGGTGGAGTAACTAGTTGGACACAGGGGCCTTGTGCAGAAGAAGCCCTTCCTTGTGATAGCGCTACCATATTCACGACCCATATCAGTAGCGATTGCGGATTGATACTAGAAAATGAAAGTGGTCAATTTTTCGAAGTTATACTATCAGACCCTGAGATTGAATTTTGGGGCGGAGAGGAAATAGCAATTTTCTACGAATCTTTACCAATCTTAGGATCGTGCTCTGGCTACCCATCTATCAATATTACGGGATTTTGTGACTACAACGAATGTATCCCTATTTTACATGAAGCATCTTACCTTTCTCCATATTGGGCAGACCCTGTACAAATCAATTCTGTAGAATTGATTGGGACCTGTTTAAATATTAACCTTACCTATTCGGGAGGATGTAGCGCTCATCTATTTCGTCTAAGCAGATTTTGGACTTGGTGTGGCACGCCTCCTACACCTTCTGATCTCACCTTAGATCATGCTGATTTTGACGACGCATGTGATGCTTTAATAACTAGAACCATAAGCTTTGATCTTAGTGTTCATTTTTCTGAGCCTAATGGCACTATTTCAATCCCCATTAAGAATTCAAGCGACCCTAATAATAACTTCACTATTATCTATTAAAAATAAAAGGAGCCCAATATATTGGGCTCCTTTTATTTTGCATGGTAAATCGTTTTAGGATTTGTAAACGTTAGCAAGGCATCAGTATGCAATTCCCTACCATACCCACTTCGTTTAGTACCTCCAAAAGGTAAGCTAACATCTGATTTCACAAAATCATTCACTGCAACACACCCAACCTCTAATTTATTTGCCAATTCGGTAGCCTCCATATTATCTTCACTCCAAACTGAAGCACCTAATCCAAATGGACTTGCATTAATTTCTTCCACAGCCAGATCTATTTCGGTAAAAGGGTACATCAAGACTATAGGACCAAACAACTCCTCATCAATCATAAATCGATCACCTTCTTTCATTACTAATAAGGCAGGTGACAGAAAATTACCTTCACGCTCTAATGGCTTTACTACGACCGCACCATGCGCTACCAGTTTCGCATATTGTTTTTCCAATTGGTCGGCTAAATCTTCTCGAGCCATATAGCCTATTTTAGTATCCAGATCGGTCAATACACCTTTTGTATAACCAGATAGTATACTTTCTGCTATTTCCAGATATTCTGATAATCGCTCCTTAGGAACAAAAATTCGTTTTGTAGAAATACAGGTTTGACCAGAGTTAATCATCCGGGATAGAATTGCTGCCTCAATAGCCTTCTCAGTTTCCGCGTTCCTTGTAATCAAACAAGCGTCGTTTCCACCTAGCTCCAAAACACTTGTCTTTATGTACTTCCCTGCCATAGAGGCGACAGCAGAGCCTGCTCTTTCTGATCCTGTAAGACTAACCCCTCCAATTAAGGGATGAGCAATTATTTTCTCTACCTGATCTACAGCTACAACTATGGCTTGATATACGCCTTTCGGAAATCCTGCCATTTCGAACATACGCTCAATGACCAAATTACACTCCGTGGTATTTGGGGCATGTTTCAACCAAGTAATATTCCCTGCAATTATAGCTGGAACGGCGAAACGAAAAGCTTGCCAAAATGGAAAATTCCAAGGCATAATTCCTAAAATTATTCCTTTAGGCATATACGCTATATAACTACTGGCAAAAGAACTTTCTAAGGGTTTATTCTTCAATGCGTCTTCCGCGTTCTCGACATAATAATCACATAATACTGCACATTTATCAACCTCTACAAGAGCATCTCTCAAAGGCTTCCCCATTTCTAACACTATAAGATTAGCCAAGGATTTTCTTTTGACTCTTAACTGATTAGCTAATTTTTTTAATAACGCTAATCTATCCTTCAAAGGAGTCTTTTTCCACTTCCCATATACCACATTAGAAAGTACAAATCGCTCTTCAATCTCTGAATTTGTCCAGTAGGAATATTCTTTTATCAACTCCCCATTCGCGGGGTGATAGGTGCTAATAGTATCTGACATATCGCAAAATTATATTCAAATTTAATCTTTCTTATACGGTCTATTTCAATGCAGATCAAAAAAAAAAGCCGTTCCGAGAAAATCGGAACGGCTTTAAATTGTATTCAAATATTGACTAGTTTGTCAATAGCCTTTTTACGGTATCAGCAATGGCTCTTCCTTCAGCTTTTCCTGCTAAGTTTTTATTAGCCATTCCCATCACTTTCCCCATATCTTTAGGTCCAGCAGCTCCTACTTGAGCTATTATTTCTTTAAGGCTTGCTTCCAACTCCTCAGAAGACATTTGTTTCGGTAAAAACTGAGCAATTACATCCGCTTGGTCTTCTTCATCTTTCAACAAATCACCTCTATCTTGTTCTCTATAGATAGCCGCTGCATCTCTACGTTGTTTTACCAATCGTTGGAGCAACTTAATCTCCTCATCTTCTGTCAATTCTTCGGTAGCACCTGCAGCTGTTTTAGCCTTTAATACTTCCGATTTAATTGCTCTCAATCCAGCTAAAGCCATTTGGTCTTTTGCCTTCATTGCCTCTTTTATTAAAGGCATCAAGTCTTTTAAAATACTCATCTTAGTCTACGTTATTATGTAAATAACTATTATTTGATCTTAGTTGATTTTGATTCCCAGTACTATCATTGTCCAAGGAATATTTTGACACCTGTTTTTGATTAGACTGTTGTGCATCATCCAGTTGCACGCCTTGTCGCTTATAAGCAGGTTCATTTTCCACCTTTTCGATATCTGAGACACTATTCAATTGGAAATTATATGCCTGTAAACGCATCTTTCTTTCCTTTACTCTATGAATCATTTCTTCTGGGCTAACACTCTCCACCGGAGAGGAAATAATAGGTGCCTCTTCCCTATTTATAGCCATTTCAGGATTAATTTCCTTTGGTTCTTGCTTCACTGCAGCTCTAACTTCAGGCTCATCATCCGTTAAAGAATGAACGGTAACTTGCTTTGATCTTGCTTGAAAACCATCCGTCTCATTTGAGTTCGCTTCCAATTTCGACTCTACACCTGATGGGTATCCATTCGTGAAATGGGGTGTTGAATCAGGTGCTGGGGAATCCCCAACTGTTTTCACATCAAATTGCAACAATTCGTCCTCCTTCGGCGTCTCCTGTACTAAAGGCATATCCATATCTAGCTCGAAGGTCATTTCTTCACTATCATCTGAGCTGCTGATCTCATAAACTGGAGTCACGAATTCCTCCGTTACAGCAGGAGCACTCTTTACTACTGGCTCTTCCCTTATATGTTCAATCTTGCTTTCAGAAATTCCTTTAGCCCCAAAACTAAGAGTAGTCTGAGACTTAGGAGTACTAGGCGTTTCTTCCACTTCTGAAGCCAACCTTCTTCCAGTAGATATATCAATTTGATTCTTTTGAATTTCACTGATAACATTTTGAATAGGCTGTTCTGTTTCGTTTAAAACATGCACCACTTTTTTGGGTTCCATTGTAACAGGATTATAGCCATTGCTAGCTTCAAAACCTGTAGCAATAACAGTAACACTAATTCCATTTCCAAGAGATTCATCTTCACCAACCCCCATAATGATATCAGCCGTATTATTTTCGCTAGCCTCATCTTGGATAGCATCATTAATTTGGGCGATTTCATCAAAAGTGATTTCATCAGAACCAGAAATAATCAGTAGTAATACCTTCTGTGCACCTTGGATACTATTATCATTCAGTAATGGAGAATTTAAGGCTTGATTAACAGCCTCCATAGCCCTACCTTCCCCTGTAGCAATACCCGTACCCATAATGGCCGTACCACTATCTTTCAATACGGTTCTAGCATCATTAAGGTCAATATTGATAAAACAGGGCTGCGTAATAACCTCTGAAATTCCTTTGGATGCAGTAGCTAATATTTCATCTGCTTTTGCAAAAGCAGTTTTGAAACCTACATTTCCATATATCTCACGGATCTTATTGTTATTTACAACAATTAAGGTATCTACGTATTCACGCATTTGCTCAACACCCAGATCTGCTTGTTTTAACCTAGTTCTTCCTTCAAAAACAAATGGAATTGTAACTATACCAACTGTCAAGACGCCCATCTCTCTGGCTGTTCTTGCAATAATGGGTGCCGCTCCAGTACCTGTACCACCACCCATTCCGGCAGTAATAAAGACCATTTCTGTCCCTGTTTCAAGGAAGCTTCTTATTTCTTCCAAATTCTCCTGAGCGGCTTTCTCTCCAATTTCTGGATCAGCACCTGCACCAAGACCCTTTGTTAAAGAAATACCTAATTGTATTTTATTAGGAACCGGACTAGCATCTAATGCCTGAGAATCTGTATTACAGACCACAAAATCCACTCCCTTTATACCTAATCGGTACATGTGGTTTACAGCATTGCTTCCACCCCCACCAACACCTATTACCTTGATAACAGATGATTTTTCTTTCGGTAGGTCAAACATTAGCTCATTGTTCATCTCTTCCATGTCGTATTGCTTTAATCAAAAAATCTTACTCCTCATCGTTTGCCAAAAACTTCAAAAACTTTGCAGCCCATTTATCAAAAAATGGTCTATCGTCCTCTGAAGTTTCACTTATCTCAGACTGAGTTTCGTCTTCCATATTTTTCTTTGGTGGAACATCACTAATTGGCGTATCTATAGGGGAAGCTTCAACCACTTTCTCTACTTCTACTACTGCTGCAACAGGATTCCTTTCCTGAACTTCCAATGCTTTCATAACTAGACCTACAGATGTAGCATACATAGGACTAATTAATACTCCATTAGATTCATGGGTTAAATGCTCGTTTGGCAAGCCAATTCTTGCATCCATTCCTGTTTCATATTCCACCAACTGACGCAGATGTTTCAATTGCGCTCCCCCTCCAGTTAGCACTATACCTGCAATCAATCGTTTTTTCTCATCCTCATAACCATAGCTTTTAATTTCCATAAAAACTTGGTCTATAATCTCAACCACACGAGCGTGAATAATACGCGATAGGTTTTTTAAACTCACTTCTTTCGGTTCTCTACCTCTGAGCCCTGGAATAGAAACAATTTCATTGTCGCTATTTTCTCCTGGCCATGCTGAACCAAATTTCACCTTTAATAATTCCGCTTGCTTTTCAATAATATTGCAACCTTCCTTAATATCTTCAGTGATTATATTTCCTCCAAATGGAATCACGGCAGTGTGTCGAATAATTCCATCCTTAAAAATGGCAACATCTGTCGTTCCACCTCCTATATCAACCAAGACTACTCCAGCCTCCTTCTCTTCTTCACTAAGACAAGCATCAGCAGAAGCTAAAGGCTCTAATGTTATTCCATCAACCGTAAGATCAGACTTAGTCACACAACGACCAATATTCCCAATCGCTGTTATTTGTCCAACAACAATATGGAAATTTGCCTCTAATCGTGCTCCAAACATTCCTTTAGGCTCCATTATTCCAGCTTCACCATCTACTTTAAATTCTTGAGGTAAAACGTGAATAATTTCTTCACCTGGTAACATTACCAACTTATGAACATTGTCTATAAGTTCGTGAATATCTTTATTTTCAATAACTTCTTCCGGCTCCCTTCTTGTAATATAGTCTGAATGTTGCAAGCTTCTGATGTGCTGACCTGCAATTCCAACTACTACTTTTTTTATGGTTACCTCCGAAGCTATCTCAGCATCTTGAACTGCTTTTTGAATAGCCTCAATAGTTTGAGAAATATTAGAGACAACCCCTCGCTGTACCCCTTTCGATTTCGCTTGGCCCATGCCAAGAATTTCAAGAGTACCATCCGGCTTTTTGCGCCCAACCATGGCCACAATCTTCGTTGTTCCAATATCTAATCCAACCGCTATTTCAGATGGCTCCATAATTTTATCTTTTCGTACAAACAACCTGATCTTTAAACTTTAAATTGATCAGTGAATAACTTTCCCAACCAGCAGTATTTAAGATTTCCCTAAATGTATGCTCCAATTTGAATAGCTTATCATCCAATTGATCAATTCCTCCCAATATTACCTTAAAATCTCCAAATTGGACATTCAAGGTATATTCTCCTTCCGAATCCACAAAAATACCTACAATTTGCGCTTTCAAAAGCTTATTTCGCTGAATTTTTGACCATAATAAAAGTAATTCATCATGTTTCTTTTTCAGCTCTATGCCTTGAACGGTCAATACCTTTGAGCTAAACTTACTGGAAATAGGCATCTTACACCCGAATTCATCCAAATAATAGCTATAATCACCTCCAATTAATCGCATAACTGGAATCTTTTGAACGAGGTCTATATAGACCTTTCCATTCAAATCATGATAGGCTTTAACCGATCTCACAAAAGGATTTTTAGATATATCCTCTTCTACACGAGTTAAATTTATAGAATCAATCTTTAAATTCATAAAAGTCAGGCCATTTCTATTGAAAATAGTTGAAATATCCGACTTATCTATGAATCCAACTTCAGATTCATCCAAGAATTGTATCTCTTCACCCGTAGCCATAATGTTTCTACGCTGAATTTCTGTTCGAAACATCAAGCCTAGAAATGCCATAAGACAAAGTGACCAAAAACAGGCCTTTAATATTTGTTTTACCCTTGGATTCATTAATTATCTTTCAATATGTTTTTTATTGGTTCTACCAATTTATCTATATCTCCAGCTCCCATAGTTATTAGAAGCTCAAAACTTTTTCCCTTTATAATCTCTAGCATTTCTTCCGGCTTACAAAGTGTAACTTCAATGCCCTTGATCTTACTAGCCAACACCTCTGAATTAATTCCTTCAATAGCTTGTTCTCTTGCTGGATAAATATCCAATAAAAAGACTTTGTCCGCTAAGCCTAAACTTTCTGCAAAATCATCCATAAAATCTCTCGTCCTAGTGAACAAATGAGGCTGAAATATTACCTGAACCTCTTGCAAAGGATAATATTCCCTTACAGACTGAATCAATGCTTTAATTTCAGCTGGATGATGTGCATAATCATCAATATAAACCTTACCGTCAATTTCCCAACGATCAAATCTCCTTTTAACACCGGTAAATGTTGCCAAACCTTTGGCAATATCAACTGGTGTTACACCATATAAATAAGCCAAAGAAGCTGCCGCTATGGCATTTTCAATATTATGCAATCCAGGATATATATAATTCACATCAACAACCTCCCCTTCTGGGAAATTTAATTGGAATGAACTCTCCCCGTTTTGAATAGCCAAATTCGATACATAAAAATCGGTTTTTTCCCTTAAAGAAAAACGGTAATCAGCAGCTATAGGCAAACCTAACTTAGCCACCATTTTCCCTTTGACCAATTTAGAGAAAGCCTTAAAGCCATCCGTTAATTGATCTGCTGACCCATAAATATCCAAATGATCAGCATCCATTGAGTTAATCACCGCATGTAAGGGGTCCAATTGCAAAAACGAACGATCAAATTCATCTGCTTCTACCACCATCAAATCCTGTTTTCCAATTACATAATTTGATTGAAAATTATTTGCAATTCCCCCAATAAAAGAAGTACAATCTTGTCCTGAGTTATGCATCAGATGACTAAGAATTGCTGTAGTGGTAGTTTTCCCATGCGTTCCTGCAACAGCAAGCGTATCATTCTGACGACTAATTTGACCTAAAATCTCAGCACGCTTTTTAGGAACAAAACCTTGCTCTACAAACATCCTCAATAAGGCCAAATCTTTTGGCATAGCAGGTGTAAAAACCAATTCACATCTTCGATGATCCAAAAAATCAGAAGCTACTAAATCAATAGTATCATCATAAAAAACATCCACACCTTCCTCCACCAATGTATTGGTAAGCGGGGTACGTGTTTTATCGTAACCAGCAACACGGAATCCTTTAGCATTGAAATATCTTGCCAAAGCACTCATTCCTATTCCTCCGATCCCCAGAAAAAAATAGGCTTTAATTTCTGTATTTTCAGCGTTACTGATTGTCATTCACTATAATTTTCGCAATGGCATCCGCAGCGTGCGCTTTTGCCATAATTGCATTATTTTTCGCCAAATTTTCCATTGCCTCATCATCTTCTAACAAAGACAAACAACGCGCATACAAATTAGCTATATCAGATTCTTCTAATAGAATTGCCGCATCAGCTTCTGCCAATACTTGGGCATTTTTAAACTGGTGATTCTCCGCAACATTTGGAGAGGGTATAAATATAGCTGGTTTTCCCGCAGCGCTTAATTCAGAGATACTCAATGCACCAGCCCTACTAATTACCACATCTGCCATAGAATAAGCTGCTGGCATATCGTAAATAAACTCTTGAAGACTCACATTATCTGGAGACCCCATCCCTTCAACAACAGCCAAGCATTCTTCATAATAGAATCTACCACATTGCCATATAATTTGATAATCCAGCTTTACAAATTCCTCAATATTATCTTTCCAAAAATTATTGATAGCTCTAGCCCCAAGACTTCCTCCTAAAACTAAGAGGGTCTTTTTTTCTCCTGAAGCCAAACCAAAAAATCCGGCAAGCTCCGTTTTAGATCTATTATCCGATTTTAAATCTTCACGAATTGGATTCCCTAATAATTCAACTTTTTCTTTTGGGAAAAATCGATCCATTTTCGGATACGCCACAAAAACCTTTTTAGCAAAACGAGCCAATTGCCTATTGGTTATCCCAGGAAAGGAATTTTGTTCCTGAATATAGACTGGTACACCCATCCAAGAAGCCATTAATGCCATTGGTCCACTCGCGAAACCTCCTGTACCTACCACCGCAGTTGGTCGTTCAGCCAGTATGATACGGAAGGCCTCGAGCAGACTAATTATCATTTTTAATGGAAAAAGTAAATTCACCAAGATTTTACCCCGTTGTAAACCACTAATCCATAATCCTTTTATTGGAAATCCAGCTTTAGGAACTTTTTCCATTTCCATCTTCCCTTTGGCTCCTACAAACAAAATATCCGCATCCTCTAGCTTTTTTATAGCATTTGCTATTGCTAAGGCAGGATATATATGTCCTCCAGTTCCACCACCACTCACGATATAGCTTTTCCTTTTTTCCACTATACGATTTCCTTTATATCACCGTCCTCAAAAGAGGAGGTATCCATTTCATTTATCTCAATATCCTCCAAGGCATCATCATACCCTCCATCGGCTTGGCTCATTTTAGCCAATTCTTCTTCCTTCCTTTTAATTTCCTTTGACCTATAACTTACGCTCAACACCATCCCCAAGGCTAAGCAGGTCATCCATACAGAAGACCCTCCAGAACTAATTAAGGGTAAATTTTGCCCAGTAACTGGTAATAAATTAACCGAAACCCCCATATTCAACATAGCTTGGAAAAATATAGAAATCCCAATTGAGGCAGCCACCAACGCTCCAAAGGAATCCGCAGCCTTAAAAGCCACCAATAAAATCCTCAACAATAACAAAAAGTAAAGCGTAATTATCGATAACGCACCAAAAAATCCATATTCCTCCACAATAATTGCGAAAATAAAATCTGAACTAGATTGAGGGAGGAAATACTTTTCTTTACTTTTTCCAGGACCTACCCCTCTCCACCCACCTAAGGCAATGGCCGTTTTGGCATGTTTGACTTGGTATTGCTCTTCAGTATCTCCATCTATATGTCTCTCAATACGACCTTTCCAAGTATCCACACGGTTACTAATGTTTGGAAAAGTCATCACTAAACCTATGAATAGCCCCAATCCTACAATCCCAACACCTATAATACTCAACAAATATTTTATGGGGTACTTACCTAAAAACAATAGGATAAGACTGATCACAAATATATAGGCTGAAGATGAAAAATTGGAAGGTAATATGAGCGCACAAATAGCTCCAATTGGCAACAGTATAGGAATTATCGATTTTTTAAACGTATCGAATTTCCCTTTGTATTTTACCAAATTTCTCGCCAGTAACATTATCAGCACAACCTTCGCCAATTCTGAGGGCTGGAAGGTAAATCCAAATACCCGAACCCAACGCCTGGCATTGGCATTGGCAATTTCATTCCCTGTAAACAAAGCAATTAGCAATAATCCCAATGCCAAGAAAAAGAGAATGATAGATGAATTGTAGAAATACTTATAGGGAATATTTGACACTACCACCATCAAGCAAAGCCCAATACTGAGGTGCAAGAAATGCTTGATCAAAATTGTTGTCACACTTCCACCATATTGAGTATAAGCCAAGTTACTACTTGAACTAAAAACCATCAACAGGGATGCTATGGCAAACAATATGCACAAGATCCAAATACTTTTATCTCCTTTTAGGTATTTAAGCATTTTACAACTGTCTTACTTTATTTTTAAAATCGTCACCCCTTTCTTCATAATTCCCATATAAGTCAAAGCTAGCACAGGCTGGAGAAAGCAATACAACCTCTCCATGTTCTGCATTATCATAGGCCATATTTAAAGCTTGCTCCATGTTCTTTGCAATTTCAATTTTCGGAACCATACCAGTAAAGGCTTTTACTAAACTTTCATAATGCTCTCCAAGACATATCAATGACTTTACCTTCCCTTCTACAACGGCATTCAACTCAGAATAGTCATTCCCTTTATCTATTCCTCCTGCGATCCAAACAATAGGCTCGACTATACTATCCAAGGCATACCAAACGGCATTTACATTGGTAGCTTTTGAATCGTTAATATAACGTACTCCACGAATAGATAACACCTCTTCAAGTCTATGTGCTACATTGCTAAATTGCGCAAAGCTCTCTCGAATAGACTCTTTTCGAATATTAAGTAATTTACCTACTATTCCAGCGGCCATCCCATTATGGAGGTTATGCTTCCCTTTTAAATTTACATCGTCTATATTCATACTGTAACTATTGTCTTCAAAATGAAAGTTCATTTTATCATCCGTGAGAAAAGCACCTTGCCCTGTATGAGGCTCATTTGAGAATACTAAACACTGGACTTTTAAATTGGCTAACATATCAGAAATCCACTGGTCTTCTCCCCAATATATTAGATAATCCCCTTCATTCTGGTTCTTGGTAATGTTTAATTTAGAACTTGCATATTGCTCCAAACTATTATTATACCGGTCCAGATGATCAGGCGTAATATTTAATATGACAGAAACATAAGGCTTGAAATCAACGATACCGTCTAATTGAAAACTACTTAATTCTAACACATAATAATCCACTGGATTCTCCAATAACTCTCTAGCAAAGCTATTCCCAACATTCCCAGCTAGACAAACTGACAAACCAGCGTCCTTTATCATTTTATACACTAAATTACTGGTGGTTGTTTTTCCATTTGATCCAGTAATTGCAATAATTTTAGCATCTTGAACATAGCGGAAACCCCACTCTATCTCAGATATGATTTCAATATTTTTTTCCTTTGCCTTTTGAATTATCGACGCTGTCTCAGGAATCCCTGGGCTCTTAATGATGCAATCAGCTGCTAGAATTTTAGCTTCTGTATGCTTCCCTTCTTCCCATGAAATATCAGCTTGGTCCAATTCCTCTTTATAATTAGATTTTATAGTTCCAAAATCACTTACAAAAATTGCATGACCATGCTTTTGCGCCAACAATGCCGCACCGATACCACTTTCTCCTGCTCCTAATACAATTATATTCATTAACGTAGTTTTAACGTTATAAAAGTTGCCACAGCTAACAATACGCCAATCAAGAAAAATCGCATTACGATCTTACTCTCATGGTATCCTTTCTTTTGGTAGTGATGATGTAAAGGGGACATTAGAAATACCCTTTTCCCTTTACCAAATCTCTTTCTGGTATATTTAAAATAGGATACCTGAATAATTACAGATAAATTTTCCGCTACAAAAATCCCACACAAAATAGGAATCAACAATTCTTTTCTAATTGCAATGGCAAAGACCGCAATGATCCCACCTAAAGCTAAACTCCCTGTATCCCCCATAAAAACTTGGGCTGGATAGGAATTATACCATAAAAAACCAACGGTACCACCAACAAAGGATGCCATGTACACAACCATCTCTCCAACATCTGGTATGTACAGAATATTTAAAAAATCGGAAAAAATAACATTCCCAGACAGGTATGCAAAGACACCTAATGTAACCCCGATGATGGCTGAAGTCCCCGTAGCAAGTCCGTCAATTCCATCTGTTAGGTTTGCGGCATTAGACACAGCTGTAATAATGAAGATAACCACCGGAATAAAAATTAACCAGCCATAATCCTTCGCTTTATCTCCCATAAAGGATAAAAATGAACTGTAGTCTAATTCATTATTTTTCACAAATGGAATGGTTGTTTTCAGCGCCTTTGATGTAACCATTTCAGTATGCTCTACCATCTCACCTGTCTCAACGACCTCCACTAATACAGTATGCTTTTCTTTGATAGTTACATCTTCATGAAAATACATAGTAGCACCCACAATTATTCCCAGCACTACTTGACCAATAATTTTATATTTCCCTTTTAGACCTTCCTTATTTTTGTATTTCAACTTTTTATAATCATCCAGGAAGCCTATAAAACCAAGCCATACCGTGGAGATTAATAAAAGAATGATGTAGATATTTGACAGATCAGCAAAGAGCAAACTAGGAATCAAAATTGCCCCCAGAATAATAAGTCCTCCCATTGTGGGGGTTCCTGCTTTTTGCTCTTGTCCTTGTAAACCCAATTCACGGATTGTCTCACCTACCTGAATATTTTGAAGGTGATTGATAATTTTCTTTCCAAAAATGACCGAGATCAATAGAGAGAAAATAAAAGCCATAGAAGCCCTGAAGCTAATGTATTGAAATACGCCTGCTCCAGGAATATCAAAATGGCTGTTTAAATAATCAAATAATTGGTACAGCATATCTTAGTTTTCTAACGCTTTAAAACAACTAATAACCTCTTCCATATCATCAAAATGATGTTTCACACCTTGGATTTCTTGGTAATCTTCATGTCCTTTTCCGGCCACTAAAATTATATCATTTGGCGCAGCCATTCGGATGCTTGTTTTTATAGCAGTCCTTCTATCAACAATAGAAAGTGCTTTAAACTTTTCTTTTTCTGTCAATCCATTTTCCATATCACCAAGGATCGTCATTGGATCCTCCGTTCTTGGATTATCTGATGTAAGTATTACCTGATCTGATAAGTTCATTGCAATTTTGGCCATTTGTGGACGTTTTCCAGTATCTCTGTCTCCACCACAACCTACAATACAAAATATCTTCTGCTCAGTTTTTTTGATAAACTGAATGGTTTCCAAAACATTCTTTAAAGCATCGGGGGTATGTGCATAATCTACTATAGCTACAATTCCATTTTCTGATCTAACTTGCTGAAATCTCCCTTTTACAGACTGAAGACAACTCAGAATAGTCAATACTTGTAACTGATCAACTTCAAATTGTTCCGCCACAGCAAATACTGCTAGGACATTATACACATTGAATTTCCCAATTAGTCGTGTATATATATCAAGGCCATTTATCTGTATTAAAGTTCCGTCAAAATGACTTTCTAAAATTCTAGCCCTATAATCACTTACTGCATTTAAAGAATATGATTTTTGCCTCGCTTTGGAATCCAATAACATACTTGGTGCATGTTTATCATCTGAATTCACAAGCGCAAAGGCTGAACTATCTAGTTGATCAAAGAATTTTTTCTTGACTTTAATATAGGTATTCAGATCTCCATGATAGTCTAAATGATCTCTACTGATATTCGTGAAAATGGCACCATCAAATTGAAGACCATAGGTTCTATTTTGATCTAAGGCATGCGAACTGACTTCCATAAAACAGAATTTACATCCTGCACTTACCATTTCCCTTAGCAATTCATTTATCCTAAGAACATCTGGCGTTGTGTGTGTAGAAGGATAATTTGTCTTACCAATTTTATAGGTCACTGTTGAAATCAAACCAACCTTAAAATTCAAACCCGAAAAAACATCGTATAAAAGGGATGCCACCGTTGTTTTCCCATTGGTTCCCGTCACTCCAACCAATTTTATTTCCTCGGAGGGGTTTTCATAATAATTGGCTGCAACCAGACCTAAAGCCAATGAGGAATTCTTTACACGTATATAGGTAATATCATCTATAGTTTCTTCTGGGAAGGTTTCACAAATAATCACTCTTGCCCCACCAGAAATAGCTTTTAGTATATAATCATGACCATCAACACCTACTCCTCTAACCGCAACAAAAAGGCAATCAGGTTCACAGTTTCGAGAATCGAAACAGACCTTTGTAAGCGCCAAATTGCTCATCCCTTTACGCTCAAGGATTGGTAAACCGTACAATAAATCTTTTAATAACCTCACGTTAACCCAATTCTAATGTTATTTCTTGCCCCTTACTTATTTTAGCACCCATCTTTACAGATTGCTTCTTGACTTTTCCAAAGCCATTTACTTTTACATTCATTCCTTTATTTTCAAGAATAAATAAAGCATCCTTAAAGCTAAGGCCAACTAAATTCGGAACGACTCCGTCCAAATTACTCATCTTCTTAACTTTCAAAACCTTACCATCATTCTTTATACTCAGTAATTCTGAAGAATTTTGATCCATATTACTTGCCCATTGCAACTCTTGAGCAATATCAGAAAGCTCATCCCCAAAACCCTTTGTCATAGGCAGCTGAGAATAATTTACGGTATCTATCGTATTCATCTCTGCTACTTGTTCTGAATATAAGAGATTCCTTAATTCTTCAAAAACTGGTGCGGCAACAATATTTCCGTAAAAACCTTTTTTAGTATTCGGCTTATACACCACCGATATACAGGAATATTTAGGATTTTCAACCGGGAAATAACCTACAAAAGAGGATTGATATTGTTTGGCTCCTTCTTTCCAATATTCCAATTGGCACGTTCCCGTTTTTCCTGCACTACTAAATCTCTCTGAATAAATATTTTTCGCAGTTCCTCTAGAAACTACCCCTTCCATCATTTCTCTTAATTTCCCTAAGGTCTCCTTTGAACATATAGCATTATTCAATTGCTCTGGTTCAAATTCATAAATCGGGCGCCCCGCACGTCTTATCTCCTTCACGAAAAATGGCTTCACTACCTCTCCGTCATTTGCTATGGCATTATAGTACGTCAGAATTTGTAAAGGTGTCATTTGCAATTCATAACCAAAAGCCATCCATGGCAAACTAACTAAAGACCATTTAGGATCATCCGTATCTTTAATATCTGGCGTTCTTTCTCCAGGAATTTCCAATCCAAGCTTTTCTTTAATTCCTAGACTTGCTAATCTATCAATAAACTCTTGTGGATTCTCTCCGTAATGCTCCTCTATCAATTTTGCAATAGCAATATTAGAAGATTTCTCAAAAGCCTCTTTTACCGTGATCTTTCCAAAACCACCCCTGTGAGAATCTTCTATCTTTTGATTATGGAATTTATAAATTCCGTTCCCGGCATCAATGATTTCGGCTGTATCAATCAAGCCATCATCTAAAGCCAACATATAGGAGAATAACTTAAACGTAGAACCGGGTTCTGTTCTTTCACCTACAGCATAATTATAGACCTCGGCATATTCATTCTCCCTGGTCCTTTTCAGGTTAACAATCGCCTTTATAGCTCCTGTTTCCACCTCCATCAATACAACACATCCAGCCTCTGCTTCAAATTTTTGAAGCTGTTTTTTCAATACATTGTGCGCCATATCCTGAATACGAATATCCATATGCATTACTATATCCGCACCATCTACAGGGACAACGTCTTCACTACTTGGAATTGGCTTCCATTCTCCGCCAGAAATTTTCTGCATCAGACGATAGCCATTCTCCCCCTTCAAATAACTAGAATAGGCTCCCTCAAGTCCCACCAAAAGAGAATCTTTGACATAGCCAAGGGTTCGAGACGCTATACTCTTAAATGGTTTTGTTCGTTTTGTATCATTCTCCTTAATCAAACCTCCTTTGAAACGTCCTTTCTTAAGAATTGGAAAAGTCTCAAACTTTGCAACTTCATGAAAAGGAACATTTCTCTTTAAAGGAATATAGCGTCTTCCTGCCGCACGGTACCTCTTAATCTTTTTTGAAATTTCTTTAGCCGACTTGCTTGGCAACTGAATCGACAAACTATCCCCCAAACCTTTTATACCACTATTGAATAATTCATCTGAGGACACAGTAGGGTCCATGGCAATTGTATACAATGGCAAAGTGGTTACCAATAGATTTCCATTTGCATCGTATATATTTCCCCTATCTGGCTTTACCTCTCTAAATGTAACGGTAGTTTGCGAAGCTTGCTTGACCAAAAACCCACCTTCTTTTTGCTGAATATGAACTATTTTATAAAGGACAGCAGCTGCGAAAACAACTAGCATTAAAGCCAGGATAATCATTCTTTTTGATATGAATCCTACTTGTTCCTTCATTCTTTTACTTCAACAATTAAGGGGGTTTCAAAGGAATAATCTAAACCGATTTCCTTCACTTTCTCAACCACCCTGGATGGCTTTGTATACTCCATTAAACGTGTTCTGTACGATATATGCTGAGACCGTACTTTTTTTAATTCCGTTTGTAACTTTTTAATCTTATATACTTTTTGATCCGCTAAATGAGAACACTGAATCATCAACATCATACAACCAAAAATATACAGTAAAAAAGGACCATTCTTGATGGTATTATCCGCCCCAAACAAATTATTCCGCAGGAAGGATACTATTTTCTTACCTTTATTTCCTTTTCCTTTCTCCATCTAAATCAGCTAATCCAATTTCTCAGCTATTCTCAACTTAGCACTCCTTGATCTTGTATTTCTTTGTAACTCTTCTTCCGTTGGAAGGATAGGCTTTCTATTTACCTTTTTAAAGCTTACAAGTTTATTTCCAAAATCGTCCTTCAGTGGCTCTTTTATAAAATCACCATTATTGATAAACTGCTTCACTAATCTATCTTCCAAGGAATGGTAGGTAATCACTACTAGACGACCTCCAGGCTTCAACAATTTCTCTGTTTGTTGTAAGAACTCTCTCAAGGAAGCCATTTCATCATTCACCTCTATCCTTAACGCCTGAAATACCTGCGCAAAATATTTATTTGACTGTTTACCCTTCACCATGGTCTTTAGCAAATCAACCAAGCCCTCTGTTGTTTTGAAAGGATTCTCACCCCTCATAGCAACTACTTTCTTTGCTAATGTCTTGGAATTATGCACTTCGCCATACGAAGAGAACACATTTACCAAATCAACCTCACTATACGTATTCAGCACATCCGCAGCACTTAGAGGCGCAGATTGATTCATCCGCATATCTAAGGGGCCTTCATATCTAATTGAAAACCCACGTTCTGCTGTATCAAACTGATGTGATGAAACTCCCAAATCAGCTAAGATTCCATCTACTTGCCGCTGACCATACATGACCAAGCTATTCCTTAAGTATCTAAAATTTTGAAAAATCAATTTAAATCCAGGATGATCGATGGCATTTTTCAAAGCATCCTCATCTTGATCAAAAGCAAACAATTTCCCTGCATCCAAACGCCCAACTATTCCGCGTGAATGACCACCACCTCCAAAGGTAACATCAACATATACCCCATTTGGATCAATTTGCAAACCGTCCAAACATTCTTCTAGCAATACTGGTATATGATACTCTTTAGACTCCATCTTCTTCTTCTTTTTTCCCCATTACTTGCTCTGCTAAAGCACTAAAAGCTTCCGCAGATATATCTATTGCCTTTTCGTAGGACTTTTTATCCCAAATCTCAATCATATTACCGCAAGACACCAACACCAATTCTTTTTTCAAACCGGCATATCCTTTCAAATCTTTAGAAACAAGTAGCCTTCCTGACTCCTCGATTTCAATAATTTTCACACCTGCAGTAAAGGATCGAATAAATTGCGCATTTTCTCTTACAAACCGATTTAACTTGTTGACTTCAGAAAAAACACCTTGCCATTCACTTTCTGGATATAATTCCAGCGCATTTTCAAACACACTTCGCTTCAATATAAAATTTCCACCACCATAACTAAGCAACTGCTTACGTAATGCTTGCGGAAGAATAAGACGCCCTTTTGCGTCCATTTTACATTCATATGTCCCGATTAATGCCAAAAAGTGTAATTTTTAAGGGTAAATATACATTTTTATCCCCACCTTTTACCACTAAAAACCACATTGTTGATAACTTTTTCTCGTTAGAAACCAAAAAGTTAGGTCATACATAACAACATTCTTGAGGTCTCTGAATCAGGCAATTTCAGACTGTCATTAAATTTCAAAATCGGCAAAAATAAGGTAAACAAGTTAGAATGAAATTGAATTTCAGAATTATTTAATATCTTACAAAGGCATTGCTCAACATGCAAAATATTACTACTTTTGAATTTAAATTACTCACATCGTATGATGACAGAAATCCAAACAGAGGGAGAATTTGAATATATCGAATCCGGAGAAGGGGAATTAGTTATTTTACTTCACGGGTTAATGGGTGCTTTAAGCAACTTCAAAGAGACCATTCAATCTTTAAACGAAAACGGATACAAGGTTGTAATTCCATTACTTCCAGTATATACGCTACCTCTATTAAGAACTAGTGCAAAAGGAATTGCTCGATTTTTCGAGAAATTTGTTGAACACAAAGGATACAGCGATATGACCTTACTTGGGAATTCTCTAGGTGGTCATGTTGGTTTAATTTACACCAGAGAAAATCCCGACAAAGTTAAGAGACTGGTTTTGACAGGCAGCTCAGGTCTTTACGAAAACTCGATGGGAGACACTTTCCCTAGGAGAGAAGATTACGACTTTATCAAAAGAAAAACGGAGGAGGTCTTTTACGACCCCTCAATCGCCACAAAAGAATTGGTTGACGAAATATTTGAGACCGTAAACAGCAGAGATCGCGTACTAAGAGTTATTGCTCTTGCGAAATCAGCTATACGTCACAACATGAGTAAAGACCTTCCAAAATTCACTTTACCAACCTGCTTGATCTGGGGAAAACAAGATGTTGTTACACCTCCAGAGGTAGCAGAGGAATTCCACTCACTCATTCCTAACTCAGAATTATTCTGGATAGACAAATGTGGGCATGCAGCAATGATGGAAAGACCTACAGATTTCAATAAAACCCTTATAACCTGGCTTAAGAAAACACCTATTTCATGAGTGAAATAAAACAAGCTGAATTCGTGAAAAGCAGCCAGAGCATTAAAGAATGTCCTGACGCTTCTAAACCGGAATTCGCTTTTATCGGAAGATCCAATGTTGGAAAGTCTTCCCTTATCAATATGCTATGCAATAGAAATAAGCTAGCAAAAATATCTTCCACACCTGGAAAGACTCAACTTATCAATCATTTCTTAATTGATGAATCTTGGTATTTGGTCGATCTTCCTGGATATGGATATGCTAAGGTCTCTAAATCCTTAAGAAGTACTTTTGGAAAAATGATTAAGGAGTATATTGTTGAGCGTAAAAACTTAATAAACCTATACGTACTAATCGACTCTAGACATAGCATTCAGAAACTTGATCTTGAATTTATGCTTTGGCTTGGAGAAAAAGGCATCCCCTTTAGTATCGTTTTCACGAAAGCAGATAAATCATCTAGCGGTACCGTAAACAAAAACCTTAAACAGTATAAGAAAAAATTACTTGAGCACTGGGAAACATTACCTCCTTGCTATTTAAGCTCATCGGTTTCAAAACTTAGTAAAGCTGAAATCATAAACGACATTCAACATCTGAATGAAGAGCTTGGCGATCAAGTAAAGGAACAGTTTCTAAGTAAAAAGAACTAATAAAAAAAGCTACCCAAGGGTAGCTTTTTTTATTAGTATTAATCTAATCCTCTGCAGGAATTATTTGACTTTCAATCTGATTCGTCAATTTAACAAAATCATCCACTGATAACCGTTCAGCTCTCAATCTCATAATATCCATCGCCTTCAATGTCGGATCCTTAACCAATGGCTTCAGTGCATTCGACAGTGTTTTTCTCCTTTGACTAAAAGCCATTTTAACGACCGTCCTAAACAATTTTTCGTTACAGGCTAGTTGATAATTTTCTTTCCTTCGCAAACGTATAACACCACTATCTACTTTGGGCGGTGGGTTAAACACCTCTGGTGGGACTGTAAAACAGTATTCCACATCATAATAAGCCTGAATCAACACACTTATTACACCATACACCTTAGAACCAGGACCAGAAGCAACACGCTTAGCTACCTCCTTCTGAAACATTCCCCCACCTTCAGGAATAAGGTGGCGATTCTCAACCATCTTAAACAAGATTTGAGAAGATATATTATACGGGTAATTCCCAATAATAGCAAACTGATCCTTGAAGTGATCCTCTAAGTCTAATTTAAGAAAATCTCCTTCAATTAACCTAGGCGCCAATTCTGGATAATGAACTTTCAAATAAGCCACCGAATCACGATCAAGCTCTACTAGATGAAGTTCCTTCCCAGCCTTAACTAGGTGTTTTGTTAAAACTCCCATCCCTGGCCCAACTTCAAGAATTTTATCGTACCCCTCACCTGTAAGGACACCTGCAATTCTAGCACAAACATCTTCATCTTTCAGAAAATGCTGACCTAGGGACTTCTTAGCTCTTACCTTTTTATGCCTCATAGGACTGTTATCGTCTAGTTAAACTTACTCTATCACCTTTTCGAAGCACATATACTCCAAATCTTTATCGGGATGCAAATGTACCATTCCCATCTCCTTATACCCAAGTTTTGTATATAAATTTCTTGCACCTATATTTTCCCCAAAGGCATCTAATCGAATATGACTATAACCAACCTTTTTAGCCCAAGACACTACTTCAATCATCGCCCTAAGCGCTAAGCCTTGTTTTTGGAAACTAGGACTTATAGCCAACCTATGTACGCAAATATAATTATCCGCCAATTCCCAATCCTTTCCCTCGTATACAGCCGGCTGATTCTCATCTAAACAAACTACACCTTTAATCACATCCTCTTTCAATAAGAACAGACTACCGCTGGCTATATTACTTAAAATAGTTTTTCTATCTGGGTAATTCTCATCCCAATTGAAAAGCCCATTTTCATTCATCTTCTTGGTACATTCGGCATATAAAGACATTACCTCTTCCAAGTCCCCTCTTTTGGCTACTTCCATCATATATTATCGACAATTCTTTTATGAACTATAATTTTCTTCCTAGAATACTCTATACAACCTTCCTTCTCCAATTCCTTTAAAAGACTTGTAGTTGTTTGCCTTGTAGAACAAACCAATTTGGCAATATCTTCCTGCTTAAGGTAATTCTCTATCTCCCAATTATCTCCTTTCTCCTCACCTTCTGCTCTCCCCCATTCTTCAAGAAATATCCTTATCCGATCTTTCACACTTTTAAAAATCAGGTCTGAATATCTGCGTTTCAATTTCTTAAATTTCCACCCAATAATCTTATGAAACGACAAGCCCACATCTGGATATTGCTTCAATAAGAGTTGAAAATCCTCTAGGGTAAAACTACAAATCTCCACCTTATTGGATATGGCTATAGCCACCTCATTTCGACCTTCTGTATCTTCATTTTCAAAGAATAACTCCCCAAAAATATCTCCTTTCCTAATCACATCAGTAATGTTCTCATTACCGTCATCATCAATTTCAGCAATTTTAATAAAGCCTTTTTTCAGAATATAAATTCGATTATTCGCACCTTCCGAAAAATAAATCATATCTCCCTTTTCAGCAGTTTTATACCGCATCACCACGCAAAGCTCTTTCACTTGACGATTGGTTAAAACCCAAAATAATTTATGATTTCTAAGGTGCCAATATTTTTGCGACTCTGTTTCCATTAGATGAAATTGTTTGGAATAAAATTAATGAAATATCTCTTAATCTATTTCAAAACTGACCCCGTATTGCATTATGGAAAAGAAAAAAGGCAAGAATATGCCAATTTGTAGATTAATTCATGCCTTAAGCCTCAATATTACGTTCTCTATTAAGCTTAGCAATTAGATAAGCATAATTAAAATGATCGGCTATAGTTTTATAATTATCAAGGATACTATTACGTGAGTCATAAATATGTGTAGGCTCACTCCATATTCCGTTTAACTCAATAATTTTTATTCCAACGCCCTCTTTAAACGAATCTAAGGATTCAATTTTCAAATCAAATCGACCGTAATAAAATCCTTTGATATCATCCGAAATACTACCAATTACCTCTTCCATTTCTGGATGAAGGTACTCATAACAATCAACAAATCGGGTTCCCCGAGCATGGTTGGCTATAGGGTCTAATACTACTCGCTTCCCTTTTGGTAATACCATATCCAAGGCTAATTCCCTATCCTTATTTTCGGCCAATAATTGTATCAAATATCTAAAGTTATTTTCCATCAATACACGCAGTGTACTAATACCATCACCTATCACCTCCATAGGCTCCTTTCTAACTATAGAACTAATAAATCCTTTTTTTTCACCGGGTATACGGATATAAAAGATCCCCAATTCAATTGGATAATGAATATACTCCTGGACAATTAGATTCCCCTCAAACTTGGATAGATAGGCATCCAAAGCAATCTCATCCCTCAATAGACTAACTCCTCTACCTCGCTCTCCAGTCTCAGGTTTACAGATAATTGGGAAATTTTGAAATTCAAGGATTTGACCCTTCCATTCTGCTCGATCAGCTTGATTCAGAAAGAGTGTTTTCGGCAACCATTTGGCCGGTATACTGTTTAAAATATCAATTTTAGATTCTCGAATTATTGACTTAAACCTAAAACCGGGATTGGTATCGCGAAATGCATACAAAGATCCTGACCGAACAAATAAGGAAACTAATTTAGGAACTAAAGGAATATAGATTAGTAGGGTTGGCCAGTATTCAAAATGAGCCAACTTTTTAAACTTAACACCAAGTCTAACTATATAATCGTATGTTTTGTTTCGTATCAATTTTTAAATCGTGAAATAATATACGGGTAATATCTTTATCTATTTTACTATGACTAATGGACAGCGTTGCTACCTGTGGAATATCCTCATTTTGATAGGTGTTCTGTGCATGAAAATCATATAATTCTTGATCGCACCCTGTTTCATTAGCTACAAATTGATTGAAAGAACCTTGTAAGCGTTCTATTGCCTCAGGACTATACAGGGTATATGAACACCATAAATGTGCCCCATCATTGGAATGTCTCCGTACAACAACCTCTAGACCATCCCAAATTACTTCAACAATATCCTCTTCTTTTCCATTGTCAAACAATACTATTCTGAATGGCTCCAAGTCACTAAAATCATAAGAAGCTACAAAATCTTCCCACCTTTCATACTTAAAGAAATTCAGCACAACCAAACCTCTACTATGCCTATAACTAGCATTTCTTTCATGCCGTTCTAAAGCACCATTTAGCAAGACTACGGTGTACCGTTTTGTCCAAGCCATCCAAGTTCCACCTCCGCGAGTATCCTTGGGAAACAATACAATCTTTCCATGAATACGCTTCTCTCTTGGTAGGATAGCCTTCTCTCTACTTTCATCTTCATCTCTTGATGAAGCTAGACAGAATCCACCTTCCGCATTTGGGACATAACTTAGTAGACACATGCTTAACGGATATTAGTTCAATTATTATTCCTAATAGTAGAAAAAGCCAAGCCAAAATCTTGCTCCATATCAAATGAAGGATCTAGCTGATTAAGGTATATTTTAATAATTGCCAAATGATGGGTCACATGCCCCAAATTATAATGCACCTCTCTAATAAAAGTAGTCTTTACCATAGTATCTTCGTCTGAAGCACCTTTGTAGAACATATTCAATTCCCTATCCGACATGGAAGACAAAAGGTCTATAATTTCTCTTAAGCGTCTTGCTGCAACTTTTGGGAATTCTTCATATACCACTTCCCTTTTCCTATTATCGTAACATAATTCACCCGAATGGTAGGCAGAAATCAATTCATCATAAAAATTTATGATATGCCTAAAATGCTTTCCAATGGAACCATTTTCAAAATGAACCGATTCTTCTCGGTATAGGCTATCATCTATTTTATTTAGAATACGGATCATTTGATCAAATAATTGTTCTGTATGTCCTATCATTCTTAGATCACATTTACACTACAAAGTTACGCTTGATTTACTAGTATTTAGTAAGCTGGATGACACTAAAGGTACAAAATTGAAAAAAAATAAAAAAAAAGAGAGTTGCCTCACCACAAAGCAACTCTCTACAACCACCAAAATAATGGTATTGCGACCTTGAGAAGGCCGCAACATTTAGCTAAAACAACGTTTCAATGACAAATTAACGACCAGTTGAGAAAATAAACTATGATTAAAATCAGATAGCCTGTAATTTTTATCACAAAAGCTTATTTTTGCAACTCCTAAATTTGCTCAACCAATCACCAAACTATGGAAATATTCGGATACATTTCTGCCCTATTTATTGGATTATCACTTGGACTTATAGGTGGAGGAGGTTCCATTCTTACTGTTCCAGTTTTAACCTATCTAATGGGGGTAAATGCGAAATTAGCAACCGCCTACTCTCTTTTTGTAGTAGGTTCATCTGCACTTGTTGGCGCCTACAAAAAAAGCAAGCAAGGTCTTGTAGACTACAAAACTGGGATTATTTTTGCTATTCCTGCACTATCGAGTGTCTATTTCACCAGGGCATACGTGGTTCCTAGAATTCCTGAAGTCATAGCGACTTTCGGTGACTTTGTACTAACAGACAATATCGCCATCATGACCTTTTTCGCACTAGTCATGTTACTAGCTGCATATAGCATGATTAAAGGTAGAAAGGACGACGATGCACAAGATAAAGACATTGTATACAATTACCCGATGATAATTATTGAGGGAATTATTGTTGGATTGGTTACAGGTGTAATTGGTGCTGGCGGAGGATTCTTAATCATCCCTGCTTTGGTTGTACTAGCTAAGTTGCCTGTAAAAAAAGCCATTGGAACTTCCTTAATGATTATTAGTTTTAAGTCTTTGATCGGATTCCTTGGCGATGTTCAGAATCCAAATCTAGTTATCGATTGGGAATTATTATCCATTTTCACATCAATTGCAGTAGCAGGTATATTTATTGGAACATATTTAACTAAATTTGTATCTGCAAGCGGATTAAAAAAGGGATTCGGCTATTTCATCATTATCATGGCCTTATTCATACTATATAAAGAACTAGCTTAAGCACCACAATTATGAAATATACAGATATCAACGTCAGTCAATTTTCCGAAAAACTAAACAACGCAGACAACTACGTACTATTGGACGTAAGAACCGCTGATGAAGTTGCTGAGGCACATATTGGAGATCCGATGAATATAGATATTTTCGAACACGATTTTGCTGAAAGGATTGGACAATTGGACAAATCCAAAAATTACCTAGTATACTGCAGAAGTGGTAAAAGAAGTGCTTCAGCATGTATTTTCATGGCAGAAAATGGATTTGAAGGGGAATTATACAACCTTGAAGGTGGAATTTTAGCCTGGTTAAGCCAACAATCAAACTAAGAGAAAATGCGCTATTTACTTTTACTTTCTAGCTTTCTATGCATTCTTAGCTGTTCCTCTGGGAATGGCACACCACTTACCGGTGCAGAGGTGTATGCAAAAAATTGTAGTGCCTGTCATCAAATGGATGGGAAAGGAGTAGGAACCGTCTTTCCTCCTCTGGTGGATTCTGACTACCTAATGGAAGACCCAAACAGGGCAATACATAATATCCTATTTGGACTTTCGGGGGAAATCACTGTAAACAATCAAAAGTATAATGGCCTAATGACTCCTATTCGCATGAGTGATGATGAGATTATTGCTGTTGTGAACTATGTATTGACAGATTTCAACCAATCAAAGCACAGAATTACTAAGGAAGACATCCTGAAAGTTAGAAATAAAATCCAAAAATAAGATTGATATGCGCTACTTTATCCAGCTACTTACTATTCTTAGCCTATTTCTTTTACAAGCATGTTCTGAAGCACCTATAGGCGTTCAAAACTTGAATCCAAGTGAGTTTCAAGCCCTACTTACGCAAGAAAAGGGACTACTTATTGATGTAAGAACACCAGAAGAATATATTGAGGGACATATAAAAGGAAGCGCTACTATAGACTTTTATGCAGCAGATTTCAAAATGAAACTAAGCAGTCTAGACCGAGAAAAAGTAGTCTTTATATATTGTGCTTCGGGTGGGCGTAGTAAAAAGGCATCAAAAATGGCGCACGAATTAGGCTTCAATGAAATCTACAACCTAGTAGGTGGATTCAATGCTTGGGATGAAGCGGGCTTAGCCGTTCAAAAATAAAATTCTTAATCCAGAAATAGATCGTTTGACTTTTGAATCATTGAAGCAAGGAATCCAAAAGCTCCAATTACTCCAACAAGGAATACTACCAATTCTGCGTTTCTAGTAAGAATGCCAAAACGATAGGAAACAAGTCCTATGATGGCTGCCACTAAGGCAATGATTATCCAATATGTTGCTTTCATTATTTTCATCGTTATTTATTCTATTTTTCATATAATTCAATTCCATTAATCTCTAAACATTAGCCCTTAAGCGTCGTTAAGACATCTTAGAATTGGAATAAATATAGCCTGAAAACCAATGATTTAGGTTTATTTTCGTTGAACGGACACCCCCCATTCAACCTGCAAAAAGCACCACCTACCGAAGTGTATAATTGGATAAAATCAAAAACAATATTAAAACAGTAATACCTAGTTGGATATAATCCAAACTAATAGCTACAACTATTTCCAAATTGACGCTTGATATTTTTGCTTTTTAATAAATTCTAGTAAAATACACTTACTGGATTGTAATAATTTCCACCTATTTTGTTGACTTGAAAGAACTTTAAACCAATGACTTAAAAAAGGGTAAATATTTGGGTTTAAAATTGACTTTAGCGAGGTGTTTTTTAATTGGATTTAACCTTTGTTTTAACCGTAGTTACCTGTCTGAAATCAGCTAATAGTTTTTCATTTTATTACAAAGCCTAGAACCGACCTAGTATTCAAAATAAAATGCTATTTTCTTTCGTTAAGTGGTATTTCTAAAAAGTTAAATGGATTTCGACGGTAAAAGAAGTGTTATAAAATCCCTAAGCGACAACCTAATCTCTTAAGCTATAAGACATTTGCATCATCTTACGCATTAGGATAAATAGAAAATTTAATGCAGACAGAAAGACCAATAACTCCACTTGTAGAAGCTCCCAATCTAAACAGAATACTGTAATAGCACAGGCCATCAACCCTATACCTACAATTAAAAAATATCTATTTATGTTCATGTTGTTCATCTAAATAATCTAGTCATAAGAGGCTTTAGGCTCAATAGGAACCTCCCCTTAACGATGCTAAACTACTATGAACTAGGTGGCTATTTGAAGACTATCGACAAACAAAAGATTTCCCTTGTTGAACCCATGGGATTCTATCGACAAATGGTAAAATCACTTTTTAAATTTCAAATCACTCACAAAAAGCTGAATACTCTTTTTGTCTTTCCAAACATTTTCTTTTAAGGAATAACAAATGGCAAAAGATTGCTTCATTTGAATCTGGCCAAAACACTCCTTCATTCTAAAGGCTATGCCTTTATAGAAATCTCTGGGGTAATTGGGATTGAATAAACTCAGTGACAAATGATCTTTATTCTCCCCTACCAGCCTTGACCATCCAGAATCTACAACCTCTTTAGCACAAAAGATTGGACTTAAGTTTTCCGGACCATGCGGTTCAAACTGCTGAAGGATATTGAAGAAGCCTTCATCAATTTGATTTAACTCTAATACGGATTCCACTTCAACCCGCTCTACAAGGTCTTCTTCCGTTAAACGCTCATCCACATAGTGTGCAAAAGCTTTTTTAAAGACGTCAAACTTACTTTCATCTACAGTAAGCCCTGCTGCATACATATGTCCACCGAAAGCTTCTATATGCTCACTACACGCATCTAAAGCATTGTAAATATCAAAACCCAAAATAGACCTTGCTGATCCTGTATACTTCCCATCCTTAATAGTGAACACAATAGTGGGCCTGTAATAGGTTTCTATCAACCTGGAGGCAACGATTCCCACAACTCCTTTGTGCCAATCTTCATTGGCTACCACTGTAGACTTTGCTTTTTCTAAGCCTCCATCTTTTATTTGACCAATAGCTTCTTCCGTAATACGCTCATCCAGATCTCTACGCCGTGTATTGAACTCATCAATAGTACTCGCATACGTCTCCGCCTCTTCCAAGCTAGATGCTACTAACAATTCCACTGCTTTTGTAGCGTGAGAAATCCTTCCAGCCGCATTAATTCTAGGAGCAATCTTAAAGACCACATCCCCAATATCCATATTATGATCTGGCTTTAGATGATTGATAAAGGCCTTGAAGCCATGTCTTGGCTTATCATTCAATACTTTTAATCCAAAATAAGCTAAAACTCTATTCTCACCCGTAATATGGACAATATCTGCACCAATACTGACAGCTACTAAATCTAGCAAGGGCAATAGGCTCGCCTGATCCATCCCTTTTCGCTGAGCAATAGCCTGAGCCAACTTGAATCCCACGCCACATCCTGATAATTCCTTATACGGATAGTTACAGTCCGACCGTTTGGGATCTAAAACCGCGACCGCTGCGGGTAATTCACTTCCTGGCCTATGGTGGTCACAGATGATAAAATCGATTCCTTTATCCTTTGCATAGGCAACTTTCTTAATGGCCTTGATACCACAATCCAAGCAAATAATTAAGGTGCAGGCTTCTTCCTCCGCTTTATCAATACCCTGAAAGGAAACGCCATAACCTTCGCCATAGCGATCTGGAATATAATAGATCAATTGATCTGTAAATTGCTTTAGAAAAGAATACATCAGCGATACAGAGGTAGTTCCATCTACATCGTAATCCCCATAGACCATTATCTTATGTCCTTGCGCTATCTTTTCCAATACGGTGCTAACTGCTATCTCCATATCTTGCATCAGAAAGGGATCATGCAGATCTGTAATAGATGGTCGGAAGAACTTTTTAGCCTCATCGAAGCTTTCAATTCCCCGGTTCAATAACAATTGACATAGAATAGGATGTATACCCAATCCTTCTTGCAAAGAAACTAGTGCAGCACTATTATCAGCCTGCTTGATAACCCATTTTTTTTGTCGCATGTCTATTGCTTAATATTTTATTTTAGTCTGAACCATTACCGAGTACTTGTGGATTAACTCGAATAACTCTTGTATCATTTTTTTATTCAGCCCCATCTCTTCTCCAACATCTACTCTTCCCTCTAAGAGGTCGTAATAGCGCTTTAGTTGAAAAATACTCACTTTATTATCACGCTTATAATTCCCGATTTCCTTGATCAAATCAAAGCGCTGATTTAATATTTTCAACAACTCTTGATCTACATCATCTATCCTATTTCTTAGGTCACCCAATTTATTTTGAAAAGAGCTATCTGCACAATCCGAAGCATGTACAACCAAATTAGACAGCAATTCATCCAACTCTGATGGCTTCAATTGCTGCTTCGCATCACTCAGTGCATTGTCTGGATCAACATGCGCTTCTACCATTAGACCATCAAGGTCTAAATCCATGGCTACACCACAGACTTCAGGGATTAATGCTCTATTTCCTGCAATATGGCTTGGATCACATATAATTGGAATATCTGGGAAGGATCTTTTTAACTCTATAGCCATCTCCCATCTTGGTTGATTTCTATAGGGTGCCGACTCAAAACTATGGCAACCTCTGATGATGGCTCCTATTTGTGTGATTCCTACTGACTGGAAGCGTTCTATAGCTCCTATCCATAATCCCATCTCAGCATGTATCGGATTTTTAATCAATACGGGGATATCCACTCCTTTTAAAGCATTGGCTATTTCCTGTACGAAAAATGGGTTTACGGTAGTTCTAGCGCCTACCCACAATACATCTACACCAGCTTTCAAACAAGCCTCAACGTGTTGGGCATTGGCAACCTCTGTACAAACAGGCAAGTTGTATTTCTCTTTTACCTCAATCAACCAATCTAAAGCCGGTATTCCTATCCCTTCAAAATTCCCTGGACGGGTTCTTGGTTTCCAAACACCTGCACGGAACATATCTACTTTCCCCAGTTGGAAAAGTTGATCCGCTGTTTCCAATACTTGCTTTCTATTTTCAGCACTACAAGGCCCTGCAATTAGAAAGGGTTTTTCCGCATTATTGATCTGGTCGATTAGGCTCAAACTAGCTGTTTTTAGGCTATTCATATTTTTCTAAATCCATAGCAACACAAGTTGTCTACTGGACATGAAATGGGAAAATCAATTTACAATTTTAACTAGAAAACACCAGCCAAAAGGGTACAAAAAAAGACCGCTATGCGATCTTCAGTATGCTTTTACAACAAGGCTTCGTTAGGATTTTAACACCTTAGGAACCTTGAAATAATCTGTATCTTTCCGAGGTGCATTTTTCAATGCTTCCTGTTTTGAGTACGTTTGTTCATGAATATCCTCACGCATCTTATTGTACTCCTCATTCATATAGACCATCGGCTCTATACCTTCCGTGTCTAAACCATTTAGTTGTTCAATAAAACTTAATATCTTCTGTAGATCTCCAACCATTTCAGTCTTATCCTCCGCACTGAATTCCAATTTCGATAAATGCGCTAGGTGATCTATTGTTTTTTCTGTGATTTCCATATTCTAAATCTTAGTGGTGCAAAGATACATTAATTTTCCTTTTTCGACGCTATCTTATTTCCCATTGAATTGGGTCATAGCCTGACCTATTCCAGAAAAAACAAACATCTCTATGGCTTTGACACTGGTATCAATTCGCTCAGTTAGATCATCCAATTCCGTACGAGACCACTTCCCCAATACATAGTTAACCTGTTTACCTGTGCTAAATTCATCACCTATACCAAAACGTAAACGTGGATATTGGGAAGAGCCTATCATTTGAATGATGTGCTTATGCCCATTGTGGCCACCGTCTGATCCTTTTCCTTTTATACGTATCTGACCAAAAGGTAATGCCAAATCATCGGCAAGTACCAGGAGATTACTATTCTCCAATTTTTCAGTCTGCATATAGTTACGGACAGGCTTTCCACTAAGGTTCATATACGTAGAAGGCTTTATCAATATCACCTTTCTACCTCGGATTCCTATCTTACAAACAAGAGCACTCTTTCCTTGCTCCCATTTACCACCATGCTTTTCCGCTAAGGCTTCAATGATCTTAAATCCAATATTGTGCCTCGTCTCCTCGTATTCCGCACCTATATTCCCAAGTCCTGCAATGATGAATTTCTTCATAAAAAAATTTATTCAGCCAAATATATAGCCCTTCTATGAAATAAAAAAACCACTGCTAAGAACAGTGGTTTTTTTATTAGTGTTAGAATGCAAAAAAAGACTATGCTTCAGTAGCAGCCGCTTCTTCTTCTTCCTCTTCTTCAGATTTAACTGCACCACGTGCCATCTTAACTGATGCGATTACAGCATTACCTGCGTTCATAATATCGAATCCTTCAGAAACTACGTCAGAAACACGTATTTTGTCTCCGATATTCAATTCTGTTACATCAATATTGATTGCAGAAGGTAAGTTTTCAGGAGTAGAACGAACATTTAGCTTACGCATGTTCTTGCTCAATTTACCACCTGTAACAACCCCTTTAGGGTTACCTGTAATGTTCAAAGGAATAATAGTAGTAACTACAACACCATCTACCAACTGAACGAAGTCAGCGTGAATGATTTTATCAGTTACTGGGTGAAACTGCACATCTTTCAATAATGCACTGTAAACTGTTCCGTCTACATTCAATTCTACTCGGTACACGTTTGGAGTGTAAACCAGGTTACGGAATGAAAGAGCCGGCATTGCGAAATGTACTACTGTTTCTCCTCCGTAAAGGACACATGGTACTTTTTCCTCGCGACGAAGAGCTTTCGATCCCTTTTTCCCTAAATCTACACGCGCCTCAGCGCTCATCTGTAATGTTTCCATCGTTTGTTTATGTATGGTTAATTAATAAAATGCTTACTAATACTGTCGTTGTTCACAACACTTTTGATAACATCAGAAAATAACGGTGCAATGGATAATTGCTTGATTTTTTCCTGACCTTCTTTGATTGGCAATGAATCTGTAACAATCAACTCTTCTAAAACAGAATCTTGTATACGATCATAAGCTGATCCAGACAATACAGGATGCGTACAAATTGCTCTTACACTTTTTGCACCTTTCTCCATCATCATCCTAGCAGCTGTAGTCAATGTTCCAGCAGTATCTACCATATCGTCTACCAATATAATATCTCTACCTTCTACATCTCCAATCACTGTCATCTTTCCAATAACGTTTGCTTTCTCACGTTGCTTGTAACAGATTACCATCTCACAAGCTAGGTGCTTAGCATAACTATTGGCTCTTTTTGATCCACCCATATCCGGTGATGCGATTACCAAATTGTCTAGATTTAGACCCTTGATATAATCGATGAATATAGCTGAAGCATATAAATGATCTACTGGCTCTTCAAAGAATCCTTGAATTTGATCTGCATGCAGATCCATCGTCATAATTCTTGTTGCTCCAGCAGCATGTAACATACTTGCTACCAATTTCGCCCCTATTGGAACTCTTGGCTTATCTTTTCTATCCTGACGTGCAAGACCGAAATAAGGCATTACTGCAACAATATCCTTTGCAGATGCTCTTTTCGCTGCATCAATCATCAACAACAATTCCATCAAATTATCTGACGGTGGTGGTGTTGACTGTACAATAAAAACAGAATCCCCTCTTACTGGCTCTTCAAATGAAGGTTGGAATTCTCCATCACTGAAACTAGAAATAATTACATTTCCTAACTCAGTACCATAGCTCTCGGCAATCTTCTCAGCTAGAACACGCGTAGATCTACCTGCAAATATTTGAACTTTTGACTTCATGGGGCCTATTATATTATCGTCTGAAAATGAAACCATTCTCAGTTTTACAACTCGTTGAGCCGGCAAAGTTATGAATATATGACGTATCTATCAATTTAATATTCCAATTTTTTATTGGTGCACCAATAAATTCTTTATCTAAAAGATTGATAATCCAAAACTTGAATGAAAAGCACCGAATTTATTTTAAAAATTTATATGAAATATAGAATACTTTTGCCTCACATTTCCAAACAGAAATGCCCAGGTGGCGGAACTGGTAGACGCGCTGGATTCAAAATCCAGTTCTTTCGGGAGTGCGGGTTCGATTCCCGCCCTGGGTACTGCAAAAAGACCTTCTCATATTGAGAAGGTCTTTTTTTGTGGATTAGTTTTTTTTGGCTGAGTTTTAATTTTAGTACTTCAACTTCAATTACTCAGCATCCACTCCAGGTGACACTGATGAGTGGTAAAAACTATTCTAGATAGAATAATTAAAATTGAAAAAACTTTTGCAAATGAAAGGTTCATTTTTGCAATTGAATTAACTTTAAGCACTACTTAAATTATATTTTCACAAGAATTGGAACAGTTAAAAGACAACTATATAAGGAACATTAATCCAAAAAATGTGGAGCATGAGAGTTAAAGAACAAGGGCTGAATATAGATAAAATACATGCTGTACCAACCTAAACCTTGAAGGACATTTTAACTGAAAAATTGGCAAATAATTAAAAATACAATATGAAAACATTTACTCTCCTTACCTTATTCTTTTTTTATTCATTCTGTACTCAAGCTCAGACTCAAACAGTGACTCTTAATCACTGGGAACCAGACGGGAATGGGTTTATCTACGATAATTTAGTAATTGATTTTACTTTTTCACTCGGGGAATATAAAGAGTATTATAGAGTAAATTCGACTCTTAAGTATACACTCTCATATAAATATAATGGTAAAATATATGAATCGAGTGATGTGCATTTACCGAATAACTCAAAAGAAAATCAAAAAAGGGATGAATATTTTCAAAATCATCTGATATTTTATAAGATCATTTTTTCTAATGGATATATCGCAACTCAAGACGGGGACAAATTTAACGGAGGTGGACAATGTGGGACAAAAGCCGTGGATAATTTAAAAGTAATTAGAATTGAAGGAGATAATTCAAAGCAAAATACAAATGCACATATTGAAAGTTGGATAAAAGAAAGCTTAAACCCGAAAAGCTCTGCTACAAATAATACACAAACAGAAGGCAATGCAAATTCTTATAATAGCAACAATTCATCTTCTGGCTCTGCCTTAAATACAGAAGAGAATTCCAACTCTTATAATAGCGAAAATTCAAAAATTGATGAAGCAAACCAAGCCCTTATTACAAAAGAAGAGCAAAAAAGAAGGGAAATGGTAGCTGAACAACAATCGAGTATTGAAAAAGAGCAGAAAAGAATTTTAGAAGTAGAAAAATACACACTTGAAGCTGGGGCACAATTAGCTAATTCAAATTATTTTGGTGCTGCAAACAGTTATGCTATGGCAAGTAATGAGTCTGGGTTTTGGACCAGTTATAGTTTAGGAGTCGGACAAAAAGTTATTGGTGTAATTTCAGATATAAAGAAACAAAATATTGCTAAGCATAGAAAATCGCTTCAGAAATATTCGGGCTATGTTAGTTCAAATTATAAGGCTTTTAAGAAAAACCTAAAGGAAGGAAACTGGGAAGAGTTTTTCAAGAAAGTAGAAACTTTACATTATCAGGAAGAACAAGTTCTATCTGAAGTGGAATGGTTAAGTAAAAAAGACAACTCAAATTGGGGTACTATAGCAAATGAAATTTATACAAATAGATCACAGAGAAAAGAAAGTACGTGGGAAGTATTAAACAACAATGAGTTTACGCCTGAGATGGTTAAATATCGGTATTTTTTACATGCTGGTTTAATTAATTTTAAAATAGCTGAGGATATTTTTTCCAACTTTTATTCATTTAGTAGAACAGACCAAAAAAAATTATATAACTGTATTTATAATGGAAGTAGCAGTATCTCACTTAAAGATGACCGGTTATCCAAAATTATACTTGGTGGATTTGAATTGGCTACCTACCGGAGAACAGATTTTACATCATACCCAAACACAGAAATTATTGTTGACGACCTAAATATATTGGATAATTTTTTCTCTAAACATTACAGATGGCTTTCAAGTTATGGAGGTTCCAACAGACCTTATCTTTGGATTGTTAAAAAATCTCAAATACTTTACGAATTTTCAAAAGCAGATGTTAATTGGAGAAAGTACCTTTCTATTAACGAAAATTACATCAAATTAAGTATTAAATCAGATTATAATAAAACGAATTCCAAAGAGCAGAATGACATTCTTTATTATCATTTAAAAGGTCTCGAAGCAAACTACAAAAAGAACTACAGCCTTGCCAATGATTACTATATGAAATTATTGGGGGAAATGGAGAATTTCGATTTAAAAAATTCCAACATGTTTATGTTTTACGGTTTTGAAAAATTGAAAGGCCAACTTGCTTATGATATTGGGACGAATTTTAAAGAGGCTAATAACGTTTCAATGGCGGATAAATACATGACCTTAGGATTGGATAAATATCCAAATTATAAAGGATTTTACGATTTTGGATTGTTTCTGTTGGATCGTAATGAAGTTGATGCTGCACTACCACAATTTTTAACAGCCATTAAATACAAGCGAAAAGAACCTCAAACTTATATGATTGTATCTAAAATTTACTTGAGTAAAATGGATTATGTACAAGCCTATAATTATACAATTAAAGCAAAAGAAAAAGGTTTCGATAAATCTGAAATAAAGCGCCAATTGGAAAAAATTGAATTGAAATCAGGAAAGTATATTTCTGAACTCAATAAATTATCAGAGGCTATCCCAAAAGAACCTACTCAAGGAATAGTAATCAGAAACAGAACGATTCAACTATATAAAAATCAAATTGAAGGTGAAGGTAATGAAGAAGGTATCGTATCATATAAAAAAATGAATAAAGCAACCCTTATTAAATCTCTAGGCACTGATGGACAAAATTATACTCACGCCTTATATATGCAAAGCCCAGGCGTTGATTTATCAAAGCCATGGCCAGAGATGAATCCACAACTTCTTACCGATATTCACATAGGAGGAAATAGGTCAGAAACTGTGTATTATGTCCCATACAATGAGAAGGGTGAAATTCATGGCTTTTGCTATGGCATTAGCAAAAAGAAGCTTACTGTAATAATCCATTTTAAAAACAACATGTATCTATCAGTCATTTCTCATCCTCATAAAAAAAATCCAATAGAAGTGTATCATTTTGATGAATTAAGCGGATTTTTCAAATATAGGGAAACTTATAATACCCATACAATCATACCTGAAACATGTTTTTTTGAAATAAATAACCTAGATTACATTAATAAAATTTTGTCTTCCTTCGGCTCTAAAAAAGTAAAATTACATAATAGTAAAAAAGTTTGCTTAGGTATACTTGTTAATATATGGGAATATCATGGAAAACTTAAATCCAGCAATACATTTTATAATATTAAGGGAGAAGCTCATAAAGATATTTAGAGAATAAGGTGCTAGAGACTAGTCCTTACTAATAATATTTACTAATACGGTGTATATTCGTTTTTGGATAACATTGAACTTTAAGGCATTAATACTAGATTTTTTTCGAATTACAACATAAAGTAAATTCAATCTTAAATCAATCCCTGAATTCAGTGATTTTTATACTTAAATTTCAAAAGTAATATTTTGCCTTTCTCCCTCGATAATCTATATTTATCCAGATCAAATGAATACGAAAGCGAATACGGTTTTACTGTTTCTGGGGAGAAATACAAAACATAAAGCACTAATAATCAACACCACTCAAAGACCTTTATGGATTCAAAATCCAGTTCTTTCGGGAGTGCGGGTTCGATTCCCGCCCTGGGTACTGCAAAAAGACCTTCTCAATATGAGAAGGTCTTTTTATTGTTTGTTTGTTTTTTATTGAGGCTGAGCTATACTTGTTTCGCTACACCTCCTTTCACCACCAATTGCAAACTGGCTTTAGTTGAGCCTGCTAGTTAATTTAAACGCTTCCCTAATAGAAGAACTTTCCTTAACCATTTTTCTCTAAAATCAGAAGTCGAATCTTTGATGGGAGCTATATAAGTAACCTTAATCCCCTTGATTCCGCAATACTCCAATGTTCCTTTTTTAAACTGATTGATAACAGGGCTTTTCATAAATAGATAATCATACCATCTTGGTGTGTCTGATGTTACAATAATCCTTGCAGTCTTATTCATCAATAACGGCTTTGGTAATGCCTTTCCTTTTATTGAGTCAAAGGCTATTCCTGGTAGAAAAGTCCGATCTATAAAACCTTTCATGATTGCCGGATATCCATACCACCATACTGGAAAAACCCAGACTATATGGTCCGCATTTTTTATTTTCGCTATAGCACCCCTTAAATCGGGCTCCAATTCTGTTCTTTTACGATAACCAAATTCCAGATTAATATTGAATTTTAAATCTGATATATCGATTTGTTCAATATTTGCTTCTGTACTGGCAACTCCATTCTTGTACGCTTCCGATAAGGCATAATTGTAGCTTTTCTTATCGGGATGTCCATTTATAATTACGATCTGTTTCATCCTTTACTTTTTATCCAAAAATAAAGCTATATGACATTTACAGAAAGGACATTTGTCTACTTCGAAAGGGACCTTCTTATCCGGCTCAAATGTCTTTGTGTAATCCCCAAATAGGAAGAAATGTAAATAAGCGGAACATTTTGTAAAAGTTCAGGTTGATTATTAAGCAAATCTGCATACCGTTTCTCAGCAGATTCTTTTTGAAGTATAAAAATTCTTTTTTCCATTTTAATATACTCCTGCTCGGCAATGAACTTAAATAATTTCAACCAATTGGTACTAGACTCTTCCAGTTTCAAAATTTCATCTCTCGAAATAGTCCATAATTCAACATCAGTCAAGGCTTGAATATTCTCCACTGTCTTGGACTGAGAAAGAAAGGAAGAATAAGCAGAAAGAAACGAACCGGAAAAAGTAAAACAATAGGTCACCTCCTCACTAGAAGAAGAATAATAAAACGACCTTAGTAATCCAGAGATTACAAAAGCTACGTGTTTGCAGGTTTTACCCTCCTCAATAAAAAAATCACCTTTCTTTATTCTTTTGGACTTTACATTGTTTTGAAATGACTTGATTTCCTCTTCAGAAAGGATATTAAATGACCTTAGGTAATGTTCCATTTTTCCGAATTACTGCTTAATTTACCCTCACAAATTACTCAAATCTTCTATTCAACCAAACAAAATCTATTGATTAAGATATCTATAGATTCTTTAAATAATTAAAAGGCCAGACATACTTCAGCGGATTGCAAATCCTGGAAGATATTGAGGTGTAGTTACAAACGACACCTAGTGGGGATGCTATATATGTTTAGAAAATATAGCCACTGAACAAAAAGAATTAATTGACAATAGAGCAAAAGATCCAAATTGGTATGACAACCTCTACAGAAAGAACATATTTGTTCCTATCGAACAATTTATAGAAGAAGATTTTGATTTAATTTTCAACCCAGAATTTGTATCAATTCTTAAAGAAAAAGAAACACTCTTTCATAAAAGGATTATTGATGATGTATTGTATCTAGAAGTATTGGTAACTACAACCGAACCTTCTTTATTTTCAGAAGGCGGGCAACACCATTTCCGATTCATAAAGCCTAATGGAAAATGGGTATTAAATGAAATTGGGACTATTCCTTAAAAATAATCATCTAGATACTACTACAAACCACCAGTTGGAAACTGGCGGTAGCGAGGGAGCGGAGACACACCTTATCACCCTACATTTTCCGTTCCTTTAATTGTCTTTTTACTTTTTGCCGCCACCAAAACATATTCCAAGCGTGCCTTAATCCACCTAACTCCCAGTTCACGTCATATTTTTCCGATTCATTTTTCCGATATGACGGAATCCCAACTTTACAATGAAGCATTGGTTCATTATTCTTGACTTTTTCAAAGAATTCCTCGTTCAATGATGATTTAGGAAAATATTGAATTTCAATAATTACTGTCTTCGCCTTAGCTTGGTATACATAAAGATTGACATCGTAAAGATTCTCGTACATGTTTCCCAACTTTGTCACGATTTCATCAAGAGAAACAGGTAGCTTACTTTTGTTTAGCCTTTTTCTTTCAATTCTGAGTTCGGAAAAATTTTTATCTATATGACTTTTTATCTCAGATAGGATGAAAAGACGATCCTTAGAAATCGTATTCCAACAAGAAACCTCAACCATTTCCATCAGTTTAGACGTGGCATCATTTATTTCCTGCTTAAGAGTTTCTTTAATCATTTTTCTAATTTAGATTAAGTTATAGATATATTCAAAATACACATATCCCATAACCATAATGAATTCGAATTCATTAAACCAGTTGCAAACTGGCGGTAGCGGAGGGCTTACACTAAGGGACAGTAATAGAAATACCTACATGTTTTCACCCCTCTTAAATTCACACCCACAAGATTTACACCTATAAACCACTTTGTGGTAAATTGGGTAAACCACTAAGATTAAAGAAACTATCAAAGACAGAACACCTCTAATTCCTTTCATTGATTTAAATCCATTGTAGAGATCGGTAGAATCACAGTCTGGACATCTAATTAATTCGTCCTTTTCATCTGTAAATTTGTAATTATCAAGCTCTTCAACAATTTCCATTGCTTTATTAAAATCAGCTTGAGCAATCTTAAGTTTTATGCCTCCTAATAACATATTATTTAAGGGATTGAGAGACACCATATGTTCATCAAAAATGAAACTAATTATACCCTCACTTTCAAGTTTCACTTTTAACATATGAGCATCAATAGAACTATCGAAGGTTCTTAAAGTAATTAATTCCACATTGTAATTTTTAAATGTATTGCAACCCTACAAATGAAGAGGGAAAGACCTCTTATATTTTCAATTCAACCGTTCTATAGGACGCGTTAAATATAAACCTATCCTACATTTAACATATTCACACCTAGCTACAATCAATTGTAAAGTAATGGTAGCAGGGTGAGACTACTATTCCACAACAACCCCACTACCATTCCACTTTAACTCTCTGAGAACAGCCACTGAATCCACAAGATACGCTGAGTCTGGAAATGATAGTGTTTCAATAATTTGGTCTTGGATTCCGAATTCCTGGGAAGGGAATCTGTATTCTTTGAAAGCTTCTGGGCCATCGCATGCGATATAGTCTAGTATAGGTAATTTGACCCATTCATCCTTATCCGTAACAAGATAATAATGATTCTCAATACTTGAACAACATGCGAAATACTCTAATTGTACATGAACTATTTCCTTTACATTTTTAAGTTGAGTATTCTTGAGACTGTAAATCTTATACCCTTCGTAGGTCTCAGCTTCAATCAATGTAAGTTCTTGAAAATAGTTTAGCGAATCACCACTTAATGTCAAGAAAATACTGATGGGTTCTCTATCGCCTGGTGGAGTTAGCCAATAAAGTGAATCCATTCTATAGTCTGGTTCAATAATGCTGTATCCAGTATCTAATTGAAATTCCTGACCGAATACACTTATGAATGGGATAAGAAAGAAAACTTTCAACAGCGATAAAATAAAATTCAACGTCTTCATTTTTTCAATTTTTTCAATCTACATACCCTTGGTAAACTATCGAATCAAGCCGTGACTTACTGAAGTAAAAAATCCAATTCTTCGTTTGTTCAATATCACACACCTTAATTATATCGGATTGAGTTTCTACCTTCAACTGCTCAGTAAAATCCTTCTTAGACATGCCTACTTTTATGGTATTCTTTAGCAATAAACTATTGGTTCTTATGGTTGCTTTCATGAAAATTTCTTTGCCTAGTGTTTTATACATCAAGAAATAATCTTTGACACTTCCTATAGATTCAAATTCAATAAGTGTATCCATTAAGTCAGTAGTATGCCTATTCTGGATGAGTGATTTAGTCGCCTTAAATTCTTTCGGAAAGTTTGCTAATAGATTAAATTCCGAAACTTCAAATCCTAAAGGCTGATCAACAAAAGAATCATTGGCTTCCAAAAATGGCTCGTGGCCTGTTTCCAAATTTGAATTACACGAAACCAACAACACCATTAAACATATATAAAGATTGATTTTCATACCAATTTATTTTCAAGCATATCCGTAAAGTAATCTAAGGACATATAGCTTTTACAATTCATGATTTGTCCTAGTCCCATTTTGAAAGGATCTCCATAGGATTGATAAGACTATCATTAATAGTCAGGCGTATTCCTAACCCATTTTCAACAATAAGCCCAGATTTACCTGAGGTTCCAATTATACCTCCTTTTTTCACAGCACTTCCTACGGCTGTTTTCACTTCGCTTAGGTGACAATAAGAAATGTTAATTCCATCTTTATGTCTTATAGCAACCACATTCCCTAGACCTCTATAACAAGTATCACATGTGGAAGTAATCACCCCATCTTCCATTGCATAAATTTTGGCATCATTTGTCAACTGAAACACCATTCTTTTATAGGATATTTGACTGCAAAATCCATATATATTTTCGTCTCTGATCATAAGTCTTTTCAACCCCTATAAAGTCATCTGCACTATAAGGCAAACTGAAATCTGGCTTATCCTCACAACTCAAAAGAACATTACTTAAGAACAGTAGAGCTATCTGCATGGTTTTTATTTTCACCAAATACCTAGACATATAACGCGAAATTTGAAAAGACCTCCTCATTTGAGAAGGTCTTTTTGTATTAAGGACTTATTACTATTTCAGGATACTTCTGACAATCTATTTATTCTCTACCCAATTTTCAAAGTCAGTTACTTTATCTTCATTCTCAACCAACCATTTTGATGAATTCTCATTTTCAGATTGCGTTATTTTCTTACAGTATGCTTCAAGGTGGTCACTCTTTGCCAAGTCGTAAAAGAATGGTGTATAAAAAGTCCACCATATCTCCTTATTTTTATCTTCTTTTAACTCTCCTAGAGTTTCGAAAAATAACTCGGTATGCTCCACAAAAATCTCATCATCTGTTTTCCCGTCATTTTCATCTAAAAACCTAGTAGCCGCATACATTGAAACCATCATTTCTACCGCTCCAAATTGAGTATCATCGCTAGGGGACAGCGTAATATTAATTGTGTTTGGTTTGTTGACATCTGTAGTAACATTTCCACCAAAATTATCTTGAAGCATTTGATAGCCAATTTTTGATCTTGAAGAATTAGGCTCTAAAAAGAGAAAATAGTGAGTTGCCAGTAGTGATTGAATAGAGTTCCCCATCTGCTCATGGAGCATTGCCAACATAAAATGACTGCTTGCATGGCGTTCATTATCCTCAATCGCTTTGATTAGGTTTTCTTCCACCTTTTCTAATTCACCTAATTTATAGTAGGTTAAACCCAAATTATAATAAAGCAAATAATGTCCTCCCGTTTTTCTAATAGCTTTCTTAAAAACCTTTATAGACGCCTTGGTTTCGCCCAAAACATCTAAAGCGGAACCTTTCGAAATGTATGCTTCTAACAAATACTTATCTTTTTGCTTCAAAACAATATCGGAGTGTTCAATTGCTTTTTTATAATCTCCTTTTGAAAAATAACTTAAAGAAATTTCATAATTCACTAGTTGGGATTTTGGACTTAAAACGAGCGCCTTTTTATAGGACTCAATTGCCTTTTTATAATTTCCATTATCATGATATTGAATTCCTTCTACAACGTATTCCTCGATATCATTTTGTGCGAAAATTTGTACCGTACAAAAAAGGAATAACAGGGTAATAATTGATTTTCTCATATTAATTTTTTTAGGGCATCTTAAATAACATCTGTACAAATTACAATTATCTTTTAATATGAGAAGACTTTTTTTCCCTGTTGATTTTTTGGTCAAAATATCTTCTTTTCTAAATACGATTGATCACCAACTTCAACCTAACAGGAGCCAAGGAATTCTTTTTCTAACTCAGTAAATCCCTTACCTCCATCAGTGCATAACCCAAAAGATTCAATCCATTCCATTTAAGTGGGCATTCAGCATCCCTATTATCCTGTGCCATTCCAATTCCCCAGATAAAATCTACAGGGCTTGCCTCTACCAATATACGGTCGTTCGTGTTTTTCAAAAATGCTAGTAAGTCCGGGTTTTGACTAAACTTATGGACATTTCCTCTCACCACAATATCGAACCTATTTTCCAACCAACGTTCCTGGTTGAAATTTTGTATTCTTCTACCGAGGTCTTTGACCTTTCCTGGTTTGGTACTCTTTATAATTTCTTGATAGATTTCCTGATCATCAAATAAAAGCGCCTTCTCTGCCATCATCCAATGCTCGGCAGTAGAAAATACAATTCCATCTACTTCAAATTTTGATTCATACCATTGACTGAAGCACGATTTTGATACGATTTCTGATTTTGTATGCCCCCAAAACAGTAGAAATTTCAGCTTCTCTCCTAATTCAAATCGCTCTGCTATTTTTTCGTTCGTGTATTTCATTTGAACTCTTATTAATTTATTTGCGTTCAAAGTACGCAATTAAATTTGAATTAGAAGATATCGACCTAAATAAAATTCCATTTACAACTTTCTAACAAACCTAAACCCTAAGCCATTTATAATATCCTGAACCTCATTTTCAGCAACACCACCTAAGACATTAACCGTTTGTTGCCCCAAATCCACATGTAACTTGTCGACCGATTCCAATTTTGATAAATTGGTTTCAACAGATTTTTTACAGTGACTACAGGTCATTCCTTCTATTTGATAAGTTGTACTCTTTTCCATAATAATTGTTTTTTTAGGTATTATTTTTTTTATTTCTACGATGATAATTAAAGCAATTAAGACCACAGCACTTACTATAGCCAACCAAGAAGTATGAGCGTCATGTACATGAGCTAGGGAGGAACTACCCATTGTAAACCATTCTGAAGGCAAAGCATAATCCATTATCAACCCGAAGAACAATGCTCCTCCAACAATAGAGATTAAATATGCAAAAGTCGCCCTCTGACCAATAGACTTCCAGAGTACCGAAATTGTTGCTGCATTGGTTGCTGGTCCTGCCATCAAAAACACTAAAACCGCCCCTGGAGAAACGCCTAATACTATCAGAGAAGTGGCAATCGGCACTGACCCAGTCGCACATACGTACAAGGGTATTGAGGCTATCAATACCACTAACATATTCAAAAATGGATTGGTCAGATGATCGGAAAAAACCGTAGGTGGAACGAATACAGATATGGCTACCGCTATCACTATTCCAACTACCAATTGACGTGAAATATCAGGTAAAAACTCAAAAAAAGCATACTTTATAATCGCCAAAAACCAATATTCCTTCTTACCAATCTCAGTGCTAGGATACGCTTCTATAACTGGCATTTCATCTGAATCAGAAGCCATTTTATCTGTAAGTATTCCTCCAAATATTCCTGTAATCAATGCAATGATTGGACGTGCAATTGCCCAGGGCCAATTCATTAAGGAGGATGTTATTAGAACAGAGTCCACACCTGTCTGTGGTGTAGAAATTAAAAAACCATTTGTAGCCCCTTTGCTTGCTCCATTTTTATAAAATGAAACTCCCGTAGGAATAACTCCACAAGAGCAAAGTGGTATTGGCACTCCTAATAAGGTTGCTTTTATGGTTGACCAAACACTTTTTTCTCCAATCTGTTTGGCGATCATACTTTTTGGCATCAACACATGGAGGATTCCTGCAATGAAGAAACCCAATAATAAAAAGGGCGACATTTCAAGAAACATCTGCCAGATGGCTTGTAATATTTCGTTTATTAATTCCATTTTTTTTTTATGCTTTAGTTGCACAAAATTGGACTTAAACGAATAATAAGTTGTTATATAATTTTGGGAATCTTTTATATCGAATCTAAAGGTTTTCGAATATTTGTTTTCATTTTTTTGAATTCAGTCGGGTTCATTCCAGTAACTTTTTTGAACTGAGCCGAAAGGTGGGCCGTACTACTGTAATTTAACTGATGTGCAATTTGAGACAAAGTGAATTCATTATAGAACAGTAACTCTTTTACCTTTTCTATTTTTTGACTAACCATAAATTGCTCTATGGTCTGACCTTCCACAGAAGAAAACAACTTAGTTAGGGAGCTGTATTCCCTTTTAAGCTTCTCAGTCAATATATTAGATAGGTTCACTTTAACTTTCCCTTCTGAATGGTGAACTTCATTTATGATGGTTGATTTTATTTGTTCTATTATTTTGACACTATTACCTGTAAGCAACTCAAAACCATAGCTTAAAAGCATCTCTCCCAGTTCATCTTTTTGAGATTTATTTAAATCTTCAACTAGAACGACCTCCCCTAATTCAATTGATAAAACTTGAATTTCTAGCTTTTTTAAAATGGAATCTACGGCTGAAATACAGCGTGGGCAGACCATATTTTTTATGCGAACCATATTCTTCATATTGGATAGAGTACAATCTCAATTGATTGAATTATATGCTAAATCTAAACGTTAATTGAAAAGCGGTAAAAGTCAATTTATATTGTATTCACCTTTAAACATTTTAAAATTCAGATAACAAAAACCTATAGAGAGGTCTAGTTTCACTTATACTTTATTCGCAGTAAAGATTTCAAAGAGCACAAAAGGGAAAATCAATTTCTTTTCTGTTTTCACTAGCAGGCGATCACTAAATTCTTGTTTTATATGTGCGATATTTGTCACATGATAGTCTCCTGAAAATCGCTCACCGGCAAACTGTCTTCCCAATTTATAAAGGAAATTTTCCGTAGGCCCAGACACAACTATTACCCCATTGGGTTTTAATAATTTCTTGAACAATTCTATATAATCGGTAAGGTTCTCTATATGCTCCAATACATCCAAAGCAAAAATGATATCAAAGGAATTCTCAGGTAAATCTTTCTCGAAAATATCCCCTTCCAGAAAAGAAATATTGGGAGGAAATGCTATTTTTTTCTGCACCAACCTGAAGGGACTTAACTCAATATCGCAACTAGTAACATCGTATCCGTTTTTGGCTAATAGATAGCTCAAAACCCCAGAACCAAAACCAAAATCCAATACCTTCTTTTTCGATTCATTTTTTTCAGCCAGATCGAAGGCTACCTCTACCCTTTTCCAAAACAAATAATCTATAAAGAAATTTTTGTGCGCATAAGCTGGCAATGCAGCCTCATCTATGGCATAGTTGTTTTGCTCATTAAGAATTTCATTGAAAGCCTTCTTGAACACCTTCTTGGTTGTTTGAAATGTCTCCATTCTTAATTTAATTGTAGTTGACTTATTGATAGTACCGAAACCATAGTATCAAATTTCATTCGGATGAACCCAATCCTAATGGTCACCCTTAAATATACTTAATTTTTATAAGAACTAAAGCGCATAAAAAAAACTCCACCTTTTTAAAGATGGAGTTGAATAAATAGTAAATTATTATTGCTTCTTAAAAGTAAACCTTCCAAACAGCACCATACTAATGGAGGCCTTGTCTGAAGTATCAAATTCCAAGATAGCTCCATCATCTGGATTAACAAATTTCCCTTCTCCTACAGGAACTATAGTATACCGATAGCCTGCATCGTCACCATACAATACTCCGTTCTCTTCTGTGAACACAATTTTCCATTCATCATTTGTACCTTGTCGATTAGCAGCTGTTATATATTCCCCTACCAACAGTTTCAAATAAGAAAGGGGTTCCTTAATTAGCATATCTTCAGGATCCACTCCTAAACCTTTCAAAACCCTTCTCGCATTGTTATTTTTCGGATTTAACTGAATGGATCTTATATAATTCTCAATACCCTTACTCTCCTCACCGCTTGATAACAAGGCTTCTCCATAACTATCATAAACATTAAAAGCATTGGGGAATGCATCAACATTGAGTTTAAAAATTACAAGTGCATCTTCCATCTTATCCGCATTCATTAATTCATAGCCAAGCATATTCATTTCGCTTTCATCTAGAGAATAATTAGTAGAATCTTTTAACAACTCATACCTCGCTAAGGCCTCAGACATACCCTCTTTATGTATCATAGCCAACACCAAATGAGCTATAGATTGCTTAGGAGAGTCATAGGCTTTATCATTTAGAATTCCATTGATAGCAATGGTCATCTCCTTTAGCGGGGCTCCACCAGTATTATTCAATAACACGACCATAGAGCTATCCGCAGGAAATCTAGTGATCAAGGTATTAAAGCCATTTATTCCTCCACTATGTCCTATAGTAGCTGATTCTTCTGGACTATTCCCTATAGGCATTTCTCCAATAACCCAACCATAACCATAATGGGACCCCCCATCTGGAATATGTGTTTCAAATAATAAATCCCTATACTCTTTTGGAAGTAATTTCTCTGAATATAAAGCCTGGTCCCAACGGTGCAAATCTTCAACCGTTGAATAAATAGCTCCCGCAGCAAAGGGCAAGGACATATCTAGATATCTTGCATGCTGAAAAGACCCCAAGCCTTTACTATACCCTGTAGCTCTATTTTTCAATACAGTGGTATTGTGATCATAACCAGAGTTATTCATTTTCAATGGAATAAATATCTTGTCTTTCAATACCTGTTCATAGGGTTTACCGCTTACCTTTTCGATTATAGCACCTAGTAAAACATAACCTGAATTGCTATAATTAAACCTTTCTCCTGGTGTGAATTCAAGTGGCAAATCGGCAAACAAAGCGACAATATCTTCTTGCATAAAAAACTTGGACATTTGCTCCCTATAACCTGGAAAGGAAGTGAAATTTGGTGTTCCAGAACTGTGCGTAAGCAAATGGTGAATGGTAATTTGATCTCCATTTTTCGATGGATAATTTGGTAAATACCTAGAGATAGGCTTGTCTAAATCCAACTTATTTTCTGCAGCCAATTGAACAATTAGCATGGCTGTAAATTGCTTGGTGATGGAGGCCAATCTGTGTTTAGTATCCGACGCATTGGGTATTTCCCATTCCATATTTGCCAATCCAAAGCCTTGTTTATAGATCACCTCGCCTCTACTTGACACAAGAATGGATCCATTGAATTTTCCATATTCAGCATATTTACTAATGAGCTTATCTATTTCTTCAACCTTTTGCGGGTCAATTTGAGAAGATGCGACAGCTATATTTTGTTTGTTTCCTGCCACTGCAGAATCGGTAGAATTGTTACAAGCAGTGATACAAATCAAAATGAATAGAAGTGGTGTAAAAGTTAAATAGTTGCGTTTCATATAGTATCTTATTTTGATTCTAAAATAGTATGAAACACTAATTTAAGCTTTTTTTAAATGTGAAATATTACCAAAAAAATGTAAATCTTCTGTGAAAAGGTCTTTATACGTTTCAATTACAGATAAATAGAATAAATCTATTTTATTACCCTGCCCAAACCCCTGATTGGAAGTTCCTATATTTCATTTCTTCGAATCGAATTTTTCATTGCATGCTAAAATATTTTATTTAGAACTATTCACCCTGCCTCCAATTTGCATAACTCATCTTTATATTACAAATAGAAAAACTACCTAAACCACTTTTCTAGCCTTTCTAATTGCTTGCCCGTTTCTCATAGAATTCCTAATTTGCGGAAGGAATAAAATTTCAATTTACACCTATGCAAAGACAATTACCGCTTCTTCAAAAAGCATCAATTTACCTCAAAGGTATATGGGGAGTATTCGCAATTGGACTATTTATTAGTGGGGGATTCTCACTTACAGAACAACTCCAAGATTATGACTTTGATGAAGATCGCTATCTAACTGAAACGACTGCTGTAGGTACCGGTGAAATTACGGCCGTTTTTGAAACAGAAGAGTATGTAGATCTGATATCCATTTATGGATACGAATACGTTTTTCATTCATCTATAGGAGATTTAGACCGTATTTCTTATGCTTTAGGAATTCGCCATAAAGTTGGAGATGAAGTCGAAATAGAATTCAGTAAGGAGAGACCAGCTGTCAATAGAATAATGGGGATGTCTAACAATCTAACTAACCTATCCGCTATTCTGGGCATCGCCATCGGTGCAATTGGCATTATTATACTTTTCATCCTAGGAAGGAGGAAAATTGGATTAATTGAAAGTGGGGAAATTACTATGGCAACTTTAACCAAAAAGAAGAAAACACTCTTTGATTTAAATGACGAGCCCCTATATAAGATGACCTTCAAATACAAAGCTAAAGATGGGATAACATATACTTTAACCACTAAAACCATCACACCTAAAAGATTGGAAGATGAAAAAAGGGAATTTCTTTTTTACCATCCTGAAAACCCAAAAAAGGCACTAATGCTAGACAAATTACCAAACTACGTTACAAAATATATTCGAAAAAATTGGTCTGAAACATTGAAGAAGGTGAAACCTTGAATCCAAACTTGAATCGTACTTTTTAATGAGTACTACTATTTTTAACACGCCACATCAAACCCAAACTGATCGTTGGAACCCATTCATCAGAAAATTCACCCCTATTTGATGGCAGTGATTCAAGTGCCTCTTGCAACCTTAACCTTCCAGAAAAAGAATTATTCAGCGCTATATTCAACCCTGCTTGCAGCAAGACTCCCCAAGCCTCTTCGTCCCTTTCTCCCCAGACATCGAATGCAACATTTTCAATTGTTGCATGGGTTGTTTCCATACTTCGTTTTGACCATTGAATCCCCATACCAACAAATGGACTCAGACGATTGCTATTTATTGTATAATCCAATACAAAGCTGGAACGTGTAGCGCTAATATCCGTTGCTAACTTTCCATTTAATTGAAACGTTTCATCTGTTAGACCAATCACAGTAACCGGAAAATAGGACGTCCATTCTGTAGTATACCTACTATAATTGGCTGCTATCGTCCATTTACTATTTACCTGATAATGCGCGGCCAAATACCAGCCATTTTCTTGACTTAATTCTCCTGGGTCAATAAATGTTTCTCCTGACAAAGTGCCTATAAAAAAATCACCTAGCAATTCTTCAGACAATGCCTCAAAGACAACAGGATCCGCGAAGATGGCTCCATTCAATATATTTATGGCATCCAATGGACTATGATCCCCTTCTTTAGGAAATGCAAGTGCAAAACCTACCCCGATGGAAAGTTGATGATTGGTTGGCGCGTATTGATTATTTCCACCCACACCTACTCCGTCATCAGCTGGTAAACTTTGTTCCTGCTTTGATTTACTAGCATCTTTTTTGGCCCATTCCTTTTTCGACTTCTTTTTATACGGTACAGCTTCTGTTGTTCTATCCTCTTTTTCATTCGTGGATTTCATAGGGGGTTCTTCTACACAAGGTCTTTCTTCTATTCTAATAAGTTGATGACCGGCATCCCTCAACACAATTTTTGGAGGCCGCGAGATATACCAATATTCCTTTCCGTTATCATCCACCAATAATACTAGTCCTCCATCTGCGGACCGACCTTGGACCTTGCCAGAACCAGCTCCTTTTACCTCTCTCATCTTCTTTTTCAACCCTGGACTTATCTTATCGGAATTAGGAAATTCATACAACCAATCTCTAATTTCGTACACATGATATAGTGGATATAAATCATGGTCACTTTCATGCACTTCGTGTTCATCATAAATGGTTAAGGCAAAGGTGGTTTTATCCGACTCTGAGCCAGCCACTCTTTGGTGAAAATAGGCTCCAATTTGTTTCGACTTTTCTGTTTTATGGGAGGCCTGTCCACTCAAATTGACAATACCTGCAATCTCTAGATCCACACCAGCTTTCACCTCTTTAGTACTTGTATTTTCATTTGAGGTACTTTCTTCTGCCTCTTTAAATTCCATCTTTACCCGAGACTCACTCCATTCATCCTTCAGCTCTACACCACATTCAATTCCTCGGTAGGTTTTAAAGGGCTCATCTCCCCTTTTCAATCCCAAATATCGTATTGAATACAAAACGGCTCCTCTTCCTTCTCCTGTAGTATATTCTCTATATCGAATACTTTGTGGCTTTGTTCTTTTTACAGCCTTACAATTTGCTGCTTCCAATCCTTTTAGCCTGCGAACCGTAATGTCGGATACCAGGACAAAAACTTCCAATGATCCATCTTTCCCTACCTTCACTGCCAGTCGCATTCCGTCATGGATGGTTCTATTGAGCGCTACACTAGACCCACCAATTGTTTTCCTATAATGCCAACCATCATCATCTGGACTATCAGCTCCTATATTTTTTTTCAGATTGGCCAATTCTGAAGCTGTTGGTGACATACGGATATACTTCATCACCTGCTCGAAATCATAGAGTCCAAATAGCATTTTACAGCGTTCATTGTACTCCCCAACCTTTACATTTATCGTACGCGAAAAGGAGCGTTCTTCTACCAGCTCTATTCCATAACTTTCTGCTTGCTCTTTTGTAAGTGTTGTAGAATTCTCCTCTTCAACGGAGGCTCCAACTCCCTTAACGGATACTCCTCCTCCTTGGGTATGTGTATCTGAAGAACTTGTACCAGAGCTAACCCCCTGGCTTTCCTCAACGGATTGGACAGCGGTAATAGTGGTTGTGAATTCCATGTTTTGAGGTCCCCCTATCAGGTATACTATTCGCTCTGCATCCTGATCATCCATAGATCCATCCATATTGACATCAGATGGATCACGATTGGAAGGAATTTTCCGAATTACGGTATTCTTATCCACCAACTGGCAATCACTAAAATGACTGATGGAGAAGGTCCATGTATTTGTTGCCCTGTCTACAATTGACTTCGTAATTTCCTCGACCCTCCTTTCACCGTTAACCCTATAGGAATGCACTACTGCAGGTTGAGCATCTTGTTTCAAAGCGATTGGCGCATTAACTTCTATGTTAATAGGTTTCTGAAAAGTAAACCCTGAGGGTTCAAAATGTATGACTCCAAGACTTGAAGCTTGAGGGATTTCATTAGCAGACTCTAAATATCCAGTTGGTAAAAAACAAGCTTTTATTTCTATTTCGGTGCTAACAGCACCGGGAGGAACCGTTATTTGAATGGGACCATCATGGACAACTCCTTCTGGACCTACTACAAATTTCGTATCTAAAACAGGTAGTTGAATTTGAACAAAAACTTCAGTTGAATCCACTAAGAAATAACTGAAATCTTGAATCTTTCGACTCGTAGATACATAGCCACTCTTCTCAATTTTCATCCTTGAATTTCTGTCAATTTTATCGATACTGAAGGCTCCATGTTCATCTGTAGTAAATACCCTTCTTAGTCTATAAGATGTACCGATGATAGCACCAGACACAGGATTTCCATATTGATCTATGACAATCCCTTTTAGCTGTATATCCTTTTTAGTTTCCAAGGATTCTACAACATGTTCTAAAGGAGATTCTTGCTTGAAAGTGATTCCTTTTTCTTGCGCTACGCTATTTGCAACAATCAAAAAGGCAATTGCAACAAGGCAAATCACTTTATTTAAATGTATCATAACTTTATAAATTGAATTAGAAATAGGATCTAGCAATAGCTGAATTGCTAAAAACGAAGCTTAGTAAATTTAAGCTATTTCTGACAAAATATAAATTAAAAGCACCTATACCTTAACTAGTTAACATGTCAAAGATCTAAAACGCAATAAAACTAATATTCAAGCATTAAAAAAGCCCAATCAGTTTGATTGGGCTTTTCATAAAAATAATACTGTATTTAAATGAGGTCGAATTAGGCCATCATTTCTAAAGCTTCATTTTTATTCACGCTTTCAGCAATAGCTTCCAATGCCCAATCTGATGAATTGATAGCACCTTCAATAAAGCCAGTATAATCTGAATAAGCTTCTCCAACAATATGCACATTTTTCAGTCCATCATTCAATGAGAAAGCTTTAAAATTCTCTTGTACTTCCCAAGATTTGATACCAGGTCTCCAACAATGATTTCCAGCGCCGTATGGTGTACATGACCAATCTCTAATCCCATAGGAAATTACTGCTGCAAAAATATCTTCTTTTATCTCTTCCAAAGACATATCATGGTATAGAGCTATTGCCTCCTGAGTAAGGCTTAAACCCTCTTTCGAACTGAAGTCATTTCCTTGAATTGAGCGATAGATTTCTTTTGAAAAAAAGTTAGCAAACTGAACTTTTATTTCATCATTGTTGTCTACCTCTGCTCTGTCGTGTGTCTTTTTGTTCTCGATATAATAGTTCCAAAATTCCGTAGCGGGCTTGTCTGTATACAGCAATACCATTCCATGTCCATCCTCATCCTGACCTTCTGCTCTTCTGAAATAATGAACTTCTCTTGTAGGCATGCGATTCGCACGAGATTGTGGCGCTTGATTGTGCCCCCACCATGGCTTATCCAATACAAAGAATACTTTAGTCATGGAGAATCCATTGACCGCATCCAAATCCTCTTGAATCGCACCTGGTAAAGAATTTTCTAATTTCTTCAATGGATGTTGAGGCATTGCCAATACTAGATGATCTACAATAGCCTTGTTATTTTTATTGCCAATAGTATAGTTGACCGAAATCTTTTCTCCCTCAGCTATGAATGATTGAATTTTTGCATCGTTCACTAAAGTAACATTTGAACGAGATTTTAACACATTTAACATCTGAATAGTAATCTCTTCTGTTCCTTTTTTGATAGTAGCCAAAATTTGCCCATCTGTTCTGAAAGCTCTCAACCACCAGATTGTCCATTCAATCGCATTTAGATTATCGGGGATCATATGATAAAAAGTCCCGGTATCCCTGATTTTCATAAGGGCTTGATGACTCAATACGTTCCCCTCTACAAGCGCATTCCAGAAACCGATTTTCCAAAGTGGCTTACCATTCAAAGTAGCCTCCTTTCGTATGGCGCGGTAATCATCTTCTGTAAGGCTATCAATCCATTTCTGGCAACCAAAATCAAGTGGATCGTTGATCTTTTTACCCATAATAAGTAAAACACCACGTCTCAAAAGCTCCAAGGAATCTAAATTTTGCTCTTGTAAAGGCAAATCATATTGTGGATATCGAGAAGGATAGGCTTTTGGACCAGTAAAAGGTAGTAATTCTATACCAAGGTCTTTTATTAATTGACCGAATTTTGGTTGTAACTGTGTTTCAAAACGCATGGGACCCCACTCCAGGATAAAGCCATCCATTACAGAAGTTTCCATACGTCCACCCCAACGATCAGGGGAAGCTTCAATCAAAGTAACTTCATGACCTTCTTCACTCAGTTTTATAGCGCTGTACAAACCTGAAAAACCTCCACCTGCAATTAAAATATTCTTCATCATATCTAAACCTATATATAACACGGGCAAATGTACATATAGTAACAATAACAACATTATATGAATAAATTATTAGATAATATTCCTGTTTAAGTATATTTATACCGTAATAACAACCAAAACTTATAAAAGTTTATACTAAAAAAAGAAAGGGAAACGGATGGAAAAGTTAGACAAGGCCGATAAAAAGATAATTGCCATACTTCAACAGGACTGTAGTCTTCACAAAAAGGAGATTGCAGACAAAATTGGATTATCACTTACAGCTACCTATGAGCGAATAAAAAGACTAGAGAAAGTTGGGGTAATAGAGGGGTATACAGCCAAAATAAATAAAGAGAAAATTGGCAAATCTTTGGTTGCTTACTGTACCGTCTCATTGCAATTGCATTCCAAACCTTTATTGGTGAATTTCGAATCGAAAATTGCTCAATTGGATGAAGTTATGGAATGTGCTCACACCACAGGGACCTTTGATTACCTATTGAAAGTTGTTGTTAAGGATATGAAAGAATACCAAGACTTCTTAACCAACAAACTTGCAGATATAGAGAATATTTCTCTAGTACAAAGCTCTTTTGTCATGAAGGAAGTGATTGATCAGTCGGTATTTGTGTTGTAGGTCAATAAAGTAAATTCAAAATATCAGGAATTAACTGGACAAATAGTTAAAGATAGTATGGTACAATTATTTGAGGCAATAGCCGAAGAAGAAAAGGCAGAATTTATTTTCAATAATGAACTTTACTCCCTGGGAGATGACGCAACGACTCCGGAAAAGATCTTCAAACTTGCTGCTGAGCACAAAGGCGCTGATTTTTGGATCAGAAATATTCTGGGGACCCAAGCAGTGGGAGAAGCTGAACTCTTAATCAAAAGCCCAATCCTGCTACCGGAATTTGAAATTAAATCGAAGAGTCACTTTGCTAGTATTTTCTCCCGTAAAAAGAGTAGGCTAAAAATCCATTGTGAAAACCCCACACTGGATCTATTTCTTCATAAAAGCCCTGAATTATCGCTATTACACGACTTGATTAAAGAGACTCAATTTGAACCATATATTACAGGGGAAAATAAATTGGATGGTTTTCTCATTAGAACAGAGTATCATCTCCAATTCGTAGAGAGGACTGAAGTAATTCGCCCCCTATTTCATTTTTATAAAAAACTAATTGATCAATTATCGAATTAATTAGAAAAAATGAAACTCTGACAAGCCTTATTCAATCTTCACAAATTTCTTAGCTCCATACAACTCACCATTCATCCTGAATCCACTAATCAAATAAAAGCCAGGAGGCAGCTCATGAAGCGAAATATAAATATCATTTATATTGACGTTTCCAATATTGAGCGCTATGAATTGTTGTCCCAGTAAATTTGAAACCTTTATAGTACTGAGTTCACAATCTATGCATCGGACAACTATATAATCATTTGCTGGATTTGGAAAGACATTTAACTCAAGACGTGTATCACCATCTCCCGAAGGATCTTCTAAGATATACGAAACCCAAGGACGCGCTTGTTTTATCACTAGCTGGTCATCACTAGTAATCTTGTATTCAATATCCATTGCGAAATTGTTATTATAGGCCGCATTGTATAATTGTCCAAACTCATTGTGAATAATGGTGAGATAGGCTCTCATCTGGCTTAGATATTGTTCATCCAAAATAGCAGAATCTTCTGGGATAAGATTCGATCGCTGGATCACTGTAAAATCCAATCCATTACTCTCATTTCGGTTCAATAAAATTTCCTCAGGTATAGAATTCCCCTCTGGATTTGTAATCAATTCCTCCCCTATTTGAGAATTCAGATAAAAGGTATTTTGAGTATTATAAAGCGGATCTGTACTGATCCCAACGCCATTTGCTTTTTCTTCTGAAAAATTGGGATGACATAATACCCCCATAGATGAAATATAATGATTGATTCTATAAAAATCACGCTCCTCAAAAGCCCGAAGATTCCACAGACTTGCATAGACTTGCTTGATGGACTTAGAGATATGACCTTCATCTGGATGCTGTGTTTTGGAGTCATATAATCCAGCTCCATTAAATCCTGGCAAATCTTCATTATTAGAACTAGACCGACACCTAACAGAGGTTCCCAAAGGGAATTCCGAATGAAGTGCAGCCAACTCATCCAACATCCAGTCTGGCATTTCCGCAGCTCTTATTTTTTTTCTAAATTCATCTAGACGCTCATTTCTAACTAATCTATCTGCCTGAAATGCTGCATCTCCAATCATAGCATCTACCTCGTCAAAGAAGTTATTGTAATTCATAAACTCTTGATAGAAATAGAATGGAATACCAAAACCATCTGGAACAGTCCCTTCAGGGAAATCAAAAGTTCTTAAGGTGGCTATATTTGCACATTTTGCACCATAGCCATCATACATGGTAAATTCAATATCATCTAATGGCAAAATACTCGTATAGCTCAAATTTAAAGGCGGTATTTGCTCATTTTGCGGTCTTATATCCTCAAACCATTGATTGACCTCTTCCAGACTTGCTTCACGAATAAAATAGTTGTCTTGCTCTACCTTATAATAGATATAATGATCCAATAAATTGACTACAGAATCCACAGATAAGGGATCTCTTATAAAGGCATTAGGAAGGTTATTTTGAATAGCCCTAAGGTTGACATGAGACAAAGGTGTCTGAATAACGGAAGTCATGATACCCCCCACTCGAGGTAATGAATTCGGCAAAGACTCATAAAGAACAATATCCTTTGGGCCGGGGATTTCTTCCAGTGCCATCTGACGAAAGAAGCCAAATCCTTCTGCCATATTCAATGCTAAATAATCAATTCCCGCATAGATATCTGATTCTAGAAGAACAGGAACTCTAGAATTTTGAAAGAGAATAGAATCTTCACTGTATTGCTCCTCACTTTTATCTGTTACATAGTAAGACAAATTATTTTTCAAAAAAAGCATATTGGCTGCTAGCAGTTCATGGGTTTTTTGAACAATTTCAAACTCCTGTGGATTACCATTGCTATAATTGAAAGCATACGTCCCTAAAGTTCCATTTTTGGATATACTTGTAGGGTGAAACATGATTTGTCCTTTTTTTACATTATCCCCTAAAAATTCGACATTTGCCACACTGGCAAAATCGCCATGAAGGTCATGGGTATTTGTATTTATAAAATAGATTTTCGGAGCAGTATAAAAGTCGGCTATAAGGTATTTCACATATTCCATTCCATTTAAAAATTCAGACCACTGAACTTCATCCTTTTTGACAGAAAGTGTATTAAAAGTGGATAGACTATCTATCATGACCGAGCCATCCTCTATTACTACGGGTAAAGCTGCGTTTAAAGGACTTAAATTTGGCCGGCTATAGTATTCTGTAATATCATCTACTCCATCGCCATCAACATCTTCTGGTGTAGCAATCTCGTATTGTACAATCTGATAATGTGCTAAAGGATAACTCGCCAATGGCTCAGTTAGAATGGTAGTACCTTCCCCTCCAATAGTCATGGAATTTGTTAATTCAAAATCACCGACAGTATCATGTCTTACTTTTAAAGTATAATAATGCTGGTTGGTGGAGTTCACCTCCAGCAATACCTGACCATTGGCATCTGTGGAATAGTTTAAAACAGGGACTACTTGACCAAACACCAAGTTTGAATTGGAAGCCAGAATAAGCAATGAAAAATAAAAATATCGTAAAAATGTGATAGACATAAAGATGCATTATAAGAATCAAATTTAGACATAGATAAGGAAATTCAATCATGAATTAGCCCTAGATTTCAGTCCAATCAACTTTCAACGTTAAATCACTCACTTATTGTTTTGGGAATCTATTTGGATAATAAGAACTTGCTATGGCTATTTCTGTTTGCTTAATACTCAACTTACCCTGGCTTTGTTTTAAGCTAAATACCACATCATAAGGTACACACCTTGGTTCGATCATAAAGGTAATTCTTCCTTCAATTTCAAAGTCGGAGGTAGTCAGCACCGTTAGCTTCTTTTGAAAAGTAGTCTTTTCTCTTATAAATCTAACTTTCCGCGCTAGGATTGGGTCAAATTCTTCTACGGACCTTGGTTCTTCCAACAAGTCTGAATTTGCCTTTAGCATATTCGTTTCTGGGAAAAACATATTAAAGTGCATATAAGTGGTATCTTCAGAATAGGGTGAAACCACATAGGCCCCTGGTTCCAAATCCAGATTGACTGACATATTATAGCTATTATCAACCAAGTTGGTTATACCCAAAGATAAATCAAAATCAATCGCTACTTTTTCTGAAGGTTCTTTTTTAACAATTTCACTTTCATGAATAGGCTTGTCCTGTGAGGAACAAGCAAATCCTAGAAGGACCAATAAAAATGCTATCGCTCTTTTCATTACTAGATTATTTAAAGGCTTCAAACGTAAAATCTAGGAATAAATTACACCTTTCCAACATACATAACAAGCGCTACCTATTTGAAACGTATAATTAGAGACTAAAGAAAATCAAATTTTCATTCATCTATCCGCTTACAAATTCTAATTCCCGTACCGATAATGCCCAATTATTCTATAATTGAAAAGGCAATCTTCCACAACTTGGCCATTACCGATATTATGAACTATTAGATTTCGCTGACCATCCTGAGATTTCTGATTGACTACAATTCCAATATGCGTAATAGCCCCTCCTAAATTCCAGCATACTATATCACCAGGCTTATAATCTTCCGCATTATTTGTCATTGGGATTTCAGCATCTTTTCGACTGAAAAAGACCATTAAATTGGGTACCCTACGATGATCAATATTTGCATCTGTCTTCTTGAGCCCCCAAATTTTCGGGTATCGATTGAAATTGGATTTCATGTCTTCATGCACCTCTTTTTGAAGGTCAATTCCTATTTTTCGATAGGCTCTGATCACTACATCTGTACAGACTCCTCTATCGGCTGGGACATCGCCATTTGGATAGGTAATTGAAAAATAGCTTGGATCATAGTGAACATCTTGCTCTGTTAATTCCAAAGCACAGGTTGACAAAGTCTTTTTTCCAGGTCCATTTTGAGCAAAACAAACTTGGGATAAAATTATAAGAACTGCTAATACTAAATTTTTCATCTCTTGTAAAATAAGATTAAGGGGTCAGAAACAATGAATCATAATCCTCTTTTAAAATCTCCAATAGGCCCTACTGTAAAATTCATTCAGGATAGTTAAAATACCCTTTTTACAGTCAATTGCTTACCGTTCTTCCTGGCATTTTTATCTTTTACTGCGCCAATAAAAAATCCAACAGTTAAACAGGCTGGAAAAACCAGCATTCCTAATGGGTTACCTGGAAAGACATCCCAGACCAAAAACCCAATCAATCCACAGATTGACATCCATACTTTTCGATAGTGGTTTATCACAACCAATTGAAGTTCCTTCCTAATAAGTTTCAACACCTTTGATTGCGCCTTTGCTAGTGGTTTTTTCAGACTCTTTATAGAATCTCCAAGTTCATTCAAAGATTCAACCTCATCATTAATCCTCCAGACAATTTCACCAGGAATATCACGAGCCTCCAATTCAAGTAATATTTTCTCAAATTGAAGATACCGTCCACTCATTTTTGGTCCTGGATCAATATCTAGCCTTTTTTTTAATTCAACAATCTTCATACTTAAGCTTTATTAAAATAATTCTATCCCCAACTGCCTTCCACTTTCCTTAACTTCTTTATCTTTCTTTGTTCCAAGTGCTATCCCTATAGCCATTCCTATTGGCATTCCAACCCCAATAAAAGCATAATTCTGTATGCTCGTAGCAAAAACAGTCCCAAAGGAAAGTCCTAGGGACATCCCAAGAGCTAGCCACATATTTCTATAATGGTTGATAGGTACTAGTTTTAACTCCTTTTCTAAGGATTTCAACAGTTTATATTGGACTCTTTTTACATCTTTGCTTATAGCCTTATCTGTATCCTTCAGACTATTTAAGTGTGTAATCTCCGAATTTAATGTAGTTATGATTTCAATAGGCAACTCATGTTGCTCCAATTCTATAATTAACTTTTCAAATAGACCGTATCGTTTAGCACATCTCTTACCTTGAACTAAATTGGGTCTACTTTTTAATGCTGTTATTTTCATTTTACTTCTTTGTGCAATTCTTAGCTATAGCTCACTAAGCGTTTTCATTCTTATACCAGCTAAAGATACTCGTTTATACCTCAACTATCAATGGTGATTAAACCGTTGGGAAGTTAATTTCTGATATAAAGCAGATTAATCCCCTTGTAATTTCTACTAGGAAATGCTATTTTGGAGGAAGAAATAACGACAATTTTAATTCAATCAAATCAATGAAAATCTGGATTATTTGTATAATGGGTATTATCTCCCTTTCCTTGCAAGGGCAGGTAAATCAAACTACAGGACTGGGAATTGGATTTTTAATTCCTGAAAATCCATATAAGTTTGATGACAATAATCCTCCCCAAAACATATTTTCAGACAAAGCATGTAGCATTAAAAGTGATTCAAAGAATATTTTTCCATTTTTTCGAAAACCCGATTATGGATTGTACCATTTTATTTGTCTTGAAAAAACAGAGCGCTATTATAAGGTATTGATTAATGACTCTGAAATAGGCTTTATCCCAAACAATACAGATTTTTATTTTAAAACCTGGTCCACACTTCTGATGAAATCTTCTGTACAGCGCATTTCAAAAGAAATCCCAATCAGGAGTAATTATACCGCTCAAGGCAAAACATTTGACTATCCTTGTCAACGTGATCTATTTACCGTTGAAGATATAATTGAAGTTAATGGGGAATATTGGATGTATGTATCTTATGCCGAAAATTGTGTAGCCTATCCAGACCAAGTCACTAAATTAAACTATGGCTGGCTTAAATGGAGAGATCAAAAAAAGCTATTTGTTACCATTCTACTCTTGTGCTAATTAGCTATTTTAAAAAAATAGAATTGAAAAAAATACTCACTTTCTCATATCACGTCTTCATATTCATACTACTGACCATACTCACCCAAGTAGGTGGATTAATATACCTTTTAAGTAAAGCCTTAAATAAAAGGATAAGCTGGCCGAGTAAATTAAAACCGGTTATTAGTTTCTCAGTACTCTATTTACTAGCCACCTTTCTCATCCTGCCAAACCTAGCACCATTCTTCGGAAGAGAAAGAATTCAACAAACCGTCACTATTCACCCTAGTAGTTATATGACTGTTCTACTGAATAGAAATTATGTCCGACCAATCTTAAACAAAGTACTTTCTAGGGTTGAAGCCCATTTACAAGGAAGTGGAATTCAAATTAATTATTTGGATGCGAATTTCCCTTTCATAGATAAGTTCCCCTTACTACCTCATCTAAGTCATAATGACGGTAAAAAACTAGACATCAGCTTAGTCTACGAAACCAAAGAAGGACATATTAGTAGTGAAGTAAAATCTAACAGTGGATATGGTACATTTGAAGCACCAAAAGTTACAGAACATAACCAGATAAGACAATGTTTGGAATTGGGCTATTTCCAATATGACTACCCAAAATATCTAAGGTTTGGAACCAAAAATGGAGATTTGAAATTTTCCGAAAAAGGCACCAAGAAACTTGTTGAAACTCTTCTAAAAGAGAATGATTTGGGTCAATTATTTATTGAACCTCATTTAAAAACCAGATTGGGCTTAAACCACTCAAAAATTCGTTTTCATGGCTGTAGAGCAGTAAGACATGACGACCATATTCACATCCAGGTAAAGTAATTATATAATCCCTATATTGAATCCTCTATTATTAACTTAGTTAAACCAAACAATGAACCTAGCCCAAAATAAATATTTCTTATCTCTACTAGTACTATTAAATGCAATGGTATTACTAGGTCAAATATGGCCCGAAGGTGTTCCTCCATTTGCTAAAACGGTGAATCTATTATTCTTAACGCTTAGTTTTCTATTCTTTATTTATCTACTCATAAAGCATAAAAAATAGCCAGAATAAATTAGAGCTAATTAAAGTATTTCTTTATTGTTCATAATCTTAACATCAATCCTTCGATCCTCCTGGAATAAATGCGGCACTGGGCTTCACTTTATTGTTGAGAATATCCAAAACTGCACTTCTCATTTCCGGATATTTAAAGTCATCGTTGAAGGAATACTGCCAGTAAGTAAAATGAGCGCTATCCTTCACTAGGCATAACACATATTTCGTTTCAGAGCCTTGCATTCTAATAGCCAAACTAGACTCTGAATCTATTTTGTAATCTATCTCACCATCCTCATCCATAATATAAAAATGGTGCTTTTCATACATGAAATCATCCGGTTCATCAAAACTCTCAAATACCATCACATTCCTTCCATTCCAATCAAATTGATCGAAACAGAACATAGTATTCATTTCATTAGGTAAGGTTCCAGTTTCAAAAGCCTTATATAATTTTGTTTTATAAGGAAGCGCCTCTTCAAACTCCGAGTTCGCATAATAGGCCTGAATTAGTTTAGCCATTGCATGAAAGTCATTAGGGAAGTTTTTTAAATGATTTTCAAACGTTTGTTTTGCTTCGTTATCTCTTCCGGTCAATTGTTGAATCAAGCCAAGATTAAAAGAACAATCTTGATACCTTTCATCGGAAAGTTCCAATTTCACAAAAACAGTTGAATAAGCTACATAGGCACCTTCCAGGTCATTTTGCTCTTGACAAACAGCCCCCATTAAGATAAAAGAACGATTATTGGCTCGTGGATGCTCTACCGCATTTTGGAGGTGAACCTTTGCTGAATCCAATTTATTTAGTTTGTACAATGCCTCTCCTAGACTCTGATGAAAATCAGGCTCATTGGGTAGCAATTCAATAGCTTTTCTAAAATTAGGCAAGGACTCATCAAGCTTACCAGCATAATATAAAAGCATGCCTTTATAATAAAACATATCATGATCTACCGGACCTTTCTCAATAGCTCTATCTAGGTATTTCATGGCCTTATCATCCTTCATCTTCATATAATAGGACATCCCCTTATAATACAAAGCCTTCGAACTTAAGACCGCCTTTCTTTTGGGCTTATGCTTTATAATTTTATCGTAAGCCTTCTCCTTGTATAGTTTCTTATAATCATCAGCAAGATCATCTTGCCCATACGAATAGGCTGTGAGCAGAATGGATAAACCAAAAAGTATTTTTTTAATCATAATTTTATATCTGAATCCTTATTAATATTTTAATACAATACCACTTTAATACTCTTGAAGAGGCACATGTTTAGCGACCTTAAATAGACGCCCCCCATTAACCTCTTTTTCTCCCTCTCGCAAAAAGGTATACGTCAAATTATAATCTGGCATTTTTATTACTTTTTTAAAATACATACAATTAGTAATTTTCAAGTAATCGTAAAAGAAATACTCTTTCAGCATTTCATATTGTTCTATATCTACTTTTAAACTATCTGGATTATAATAAAAAACTTGGTTCACATAAAACCTTGGAAAAGTTTTATCATGTGCCTGAAACTCTACCACTTCACATTTAACACCATTAACTTTCTTTTTTTTCAGATGTTTGACCTCATCCAACTGTAAAGTATTCATACCAACATTATAATGATAGGCAGTATCTAGACTCTTCCATTTTGTATAATAATGATTGGATTCCACATTATAAATGGAATAATCATAACCACTCCCTCCACTACCATAATAATCGAATCGAATATTTCCAAGATCATCCAATGACATTACTAAGCTATCTCCAAATTTTTGCAATAAATATTCCTTCACCCTTGGATTTAGAGTATCCGATACTATCTCTACACCCATTTCGTAGGTTAAAGTTCTCACTTTAGATTTTCCAAAACCTTGAGTTTTCCCAATGAAAGGGGCCAAAAAGGCCAACATAAAAATTAATAAATAATACCTTTTCATAAATACGATGTATAAGTATACTTTCATTTTAATTCACAGAAAACACGATCTACCATTCCCTAGTTGCAATAAGATCTTCTACATCTGCATCAAAACCATAGGCTTTCGCGATGAATTCAAAATCCAATCCGAAACATTCCCTTGCCCCAGTTTCAATTTCACTATCATTTTCAAAAAACTCATTTTGAAGATCGTTTAGTTCATTTGTGGATGCATGAGTCAAAACATATAACGCCTCTAGAGAACTTGGCTTTTCATCCTCTATTCTTACACAAAGACTTAGTAAAATATCCTTGCATTTATCCACTAAAAATGTCGGGAAATAGGAATCAGAATACATACAGTCTAAAAACAAATATTCCTGGGCCTTTTTATTCACCAAGTTTTTTTGTTCAATCTTTATAACTTCTACTTTCGATTTTATAGTATTCCCTCTAAGCCAGAATACCAAACCGAAAAAAAACACTAGATATATTAATTTATTCATTTTTCGTTTTTCGTTTTTAAATTAAGGTACATCCCAATAATTTTTCAATACTGAGGGACTCCTTAGTCCAATTGATACAACTGGATATAATTCCCATTGTTATCATCAAATACAGCCTCAATGCCATAATCTGTTTTTACTGGATCTTTTGTAAACTTAACTCCTTTTGTTTTTAACTCCTTTACCGTTGCATAAATATCGTCTGCACTAAAGGAAATCACTGGAATCCCTAAAGTATACAGTTCACTTTTATACTTCTTGGCGATCTCCAAACATCCAGGTTCTGTTGGCTCCAAAAGTATGGTGACACCATTTCCCTCTAGACTAGATTTCACAATAGCGATATAACTTTCTGGAGCATACATCACTTCTTCAAAGCCCAATATCTCTGTATAATATTTAAATGCTTTTACAGGGTCTTCCACTAAGATGCTCACCATAGCAATCTTCATAGGATGTTTATTCTGTGCCATACCATTGAATGTTAATAGAATTGTGGTTAGAAGAATTGTATAAATACCCTTCATATTTTCATTTTTGGATTCTAAAGATAAAGCAATCTATAAAAGCAATCAATCACTTATAGGCTTAATATGGAATCTTACCTTCAAAACTAAACCACTGACGGATTATTCATTTGAATAACTGCTATTTTAATGTACCTTTAGAACGCTTGTCTTAAATTGTCAAGGGCGATAATTAGTCTAATTATAATCAATAATGAACCGAAATTTTAAGGACATACTTGGGCACCCATTGGTGAAGAATTTTTCCTCGTTGGTGCTCATCCAAGGTATGAACTATGTCTTTCCATGGATTACATTCGCCTATCTTACGTATGCTTTGGGAGTAGAATTGATTGGACATTTAAGCTATGCCTTTGCAATTGCTAATATTCTATTGGTCTTTAGTGATTTTGGCTTTAACCTTACCAGTCCAAAAAATATTTCCATTTATCGGAATAATAAAGAACGTAGAGATGAAATATTCAATGGTGTACTCTTATTGAAAGGAGTCTTGAGCCTGCTGATATTCCTAATCTTTATCCCCATGGTTCTTTATATAGACAAGCTAAGGGAAGACTATATTCTTTACCTCTACTTCTCCGGTTATGTATTAGGAAATGCCTTTATTCCGAGATGGTTTTTTCAAGGGGTTGAAAAAATGCAATTCCTTACTCTTTTTGTATTTATTTCCAAACTAATATTCACTGCTGGAGTATTTATTCTTATCAGAGAAAAGGCCGATTATTACTTTTATCCGCTTATACTTTCTATTGCTGAACTATCTGTTGCCGTCATATCTATTCGTTTGGCCATCAAAAAGTTTTCCATACGCCTATTCATTCCAAAACGGATTAAATTAATCTACCTTCTGAAGGAAAGTAGAACCTTCTTCTATGCCTCTCTATCACATTCAATATTTACGCAATTGAATACCTTGGTAATTGGAAATGTTTTAGGAGATTACACCCTTGGACTGTATGCTACAGCCGAAAAATTTTACAATGCTGCGCTAACGGTTGTTGCCCCTATAAAGGATGTCTTATATCCTTATATGGCAAGACAGCAAAACCTTGTATTGTACAAAAAGATATTTGGAGTGGTTATGCTGGGGACATTTCTAGGAACCTTTATCCTCTACCAATATTCGGCAGAAATTATTGGATTAATAGCGGAAGATGAATTTATAGGTGCTGCAGGATATCTTTCCTTTTTTGGTTTCATACTACTGATTCAAGTACCTTCTATGATGATAGGCTACCCACTATTAGCAGCTGTAGGAAAGGCTAAAGAAGCCAATAGATCGGTGATTTTTGCAACGGCAATTTATCTAATAGCGCTAGCATTCTTCTACAATAGAATACAGATAGAAACCATATTAGCTATGCTATTTGTATTCCATGGATTCATTTTAATTTATCAATCTGTATCTGCTTATAAATATTTCAAGGAGAAAAAGCTTAGCCTTACTAAGGCTGAATTTTAAAACAAACCTGCCTCAAGCTCACATTAAGTTTAATTATTTTTATGCTTTTGAAGTAAGTGCACTAAAGTAGAATTTGTCATATCTATTTTTCTAGCAAAGAGACTATCGCTTTCAACGATAGCGTTAAAGTCTTGCTCATCCAAAAAAGCGGGATATCCACCTTTACCGCTTTCCCAATCAATAAATCTTTTATTATTATTAATCACATTTTCAGCATAAGGTGAATTCATAATAATGGTCTGAAAATAAATTTCTTCTGCACAAAATGTGTGTTTAAAACGCTTCAAAAAATTTGGATTCTGAGCTGTATAGCTAAGGACATAGTCCAATGTATTTCTAGATAATGACCAATAGGTAGACCCACCAAATAGCTCTCCCATATTCGCTTTTATTTTTCGCTTAATTTTTAAAATTTCTTGCAATCGGATAAATCGCCAGATCCATTTATCCGATTTTTTCGCATTAAAAAGATCATAAAAATTATAATATTCCAAGCGCTTCATCCCTCCATCTTTCCAACAATCTGCTGGCATCCTAAAATGGTCCATATAATCCTTTCCTAAAGCAGACTTTCCATCCACTAAGTTTCGGAAATATTTATTGCCTTTTATTGGGAAGTCCTTTCCAGTAATCAAATGAAAATATACATTCTCCGTATCCTTCATCGCAATCTCTGCCAATTTCAGATAAGACTTGAGGTGGTTTACGCCTCCCCAATTAACCGTATAATCTCTACCAGCATACTTTACATTCTTTTTCTTTAGTAATTCCATAAGCCTAAGCTCCTCCAAATCACTTTTCTTATCTATATGAATATATATATTGAAGTAATCATCAAACTGATCCAAAAGTAGATTCAGTTGATCAAAACTATCATAAGCCGTAATTAATATTGCCTGTTTCATCAAATTTTTCTTCAATTGGTCAAAGTACTTAAGCTAGCTCAATGCCGTTGTATTTTTAGTTAGACGGCCTTTTATTATCGATAACCATATTCGATTTTTCATCGTTGTTTCCTTTATATATAAATATTAGATTATGGTAAAAATGTAAAGAGATAATCTTCCTATCAAAATAACTCTGTTGGTAATCTTCAATTAGAAATTCTTGATTATTCAAGGAATCCGTTAAAGCCTTAAAATAATTGGTCATCGTAGAAGGATTATTGAGGTCTTTACTATCCCCTCCAAAATCTTCCCAATAGGACGTTTGAGTGTCCTCAACTATATAGACTCCACCCTCTTTCAATTTTGGAAAAAGCACATTAAACGTTTTTATGACATGCTCATTAATATGACTCCCATCATCAATAATAACATCCAATCCCCCAATTTCCGTATCTACCTCATTCAACAATTCCTCATCCACTTGACTACCTTGAAATATCTTAATCCTTTTTTCCTGTAAAGCCGACTTATCATAAAGATCTAAACCATAAATGCGTCCAAAGGGAAAATACCGTTTCCACATTCTAAGGGAATTACCTCCTGCATTAGGATCTGCATACCCCCCCACTCCAATCTCAAGAAGCCTAAGCCTTTTATATTTGAATTTTTTCAGGTGAAGCATATAATGGGTTGTATAAAAATGCTCCCCAATTTTATCCGTTCCATATATACGACCTAACTTACTTAGGTTATGCCTATAAGGTATAGAAAGAAGATCTTGCCATAGATTTTTCAACTTCCTACTATTAGAAATGGATAATTTTTCTTTTAAAAAATTTCTCATCAATTATAATATTATCCACAAGCATCTGGCTCATGTATTTCTGATCTTAAGTTAGTAAAAATGAGCCTAGAAACAGAAAATAATTCAATCATATTTTGCAACAACTATCCAAAGTCCAACAAAAATATATAATTTCAATTTTAGCAAATTTCACCAAAACCCAATGAACGCATTAAACCTACTTCTTAGATTTCTACTTGAAATATTAGCCCTTACCGCTGTAGGTATTTGGGGATGGGAACAAGGGACCCAATGGACTCAATGGCTATTTGCAATTATCCTACCTATTGTATTTGCCATGATATGGGGACTGTTTAATGTTCCTGATGATCCGAGTCGATCGGGGAAAGCACCTATCCAAATCTCTGGATTATTACGATTAATCTTGGAATTGGCACTTTTCAGCTTTGCCATAATGGCACTATTCCACCTAGAGTACCAAGCTCTAAGCCTTGGCTATGCCGCTATCATTTCCTTCCATTACGTAGCATCTTATAAACGAATCAAATGGTTATTGAAACGCTAAAAAAAAGGGAAGGACAATCCTCCAATTTTAAATTTTAGTACCTTTCGTTTTTAATAGCTATCATTTGAATACAGCCCTTTCAAATAAAACAATTGCCGTCCTTCCATTCATGAATATGAGTGCAAATCAGGATGCTGAATTTTTCAGTGATGGAATCACAGAAGAAATCATCAATGCATTGGCTCAATTGAACCATTTGAAAGTGACATCTAGAACTTCCTCATTTCATTTCAAGGGTAAAAACTTACCTATCTCCGAAATCGGAAAATCACTAAACGTTGGAACTATTTTAGAGGGAAGCGTACGTCTTTCAGGTAATGAGATTAGAATTACGGCTCAACTTATTCAAGTGGAAGACGACTTTCATTTTTGGTCAGAAACTTGGGATCGGAAGTTGGATCATATTTTTCAAGTCCAAGATGAAATTAGCCTACTAATAGCAGAGAAACTACGAGAACACTTTGGCCATTTTGAAATTAAGGAACATTTAATCACGCATCAAACAAACAATGTAAGTGCCTACGAATACTCTCTAAAAGCAAAATACTTAAGGAATAAATGGAATCCAAAAGATGCTAGAGAAGCTATTTCATTATATGAAAAAGCCCTTGAATTGGATTCGAAACATACAGAGTCCTATGTCGGCTTAGCTGATTGCTATAGTTTTCTTGGAACAACAGGCTTCTTACCATTTGAGGAAGCCTGGACCAAAACTATCCAATTTACCCAGCAAGCGCTCAAATTGAACGATAGCCATTCGGGAGTACATTATATGCTTGCAAATCAAGCTTTCTTTGTTGAATGTAACTTTAACAGATCCCTACAAGAGATTCATAAGGCGATCCAACTAAATCCGAACAATGCAGAAGCACAACAATTTGCATCTTTCCTGTATATACTAGCTGGGAAAAGAGATCTATCCAGACAACATTTAGAAATAGCCCTAAGCCTGAACCCCCTATCTGAAGAAACTCGGTTTTTTTATGCCTATTTCCACTATATGATTCAAGAATACCATACGGCTAAAAGCCTTCTGGATAAAAGCCTTTTGGTAAACCCCAAAAATATTCCAGCACATGCAGTAAGGTATATCTGTTTATTGATGCTAGGGAAATATGATGAAGTCCTTCACTATTTTGACAAAATGCCTTCTGATGTAATTGTGGAGGGTGAAAAAACAGGTGCTTTAGCATTAGCTTATGCGTATAAAAAGGATACTACACAGACTTCTAAATACCTCGAGAAATTAAAAGAAAAAGCAGGCAACCCTGAAGGCTTTACAGAAGATTCCTACCTCTTCCTACTTTATTGTACTTTAAATGAACGTGAAAAAGCCTTTGAATGGATTTCAAATGCTTGGAAGAATAAATCCACCTTATTATTACTGCGATATGCTGATCCTTTAACGAAGAATATCCAATCCGATCCTCGATATTCAGAATTTCACGAGCTTATTTTCCATACGGACACCCTTAAGAGTAAGGATGTTAAAAAGAAGTCCTTACTAGATGAAGCTACAACAAGAAACTATACAGCAGCCTTACTAGATTTCATATCCCAAGAACAATCCTTTCTAGATCCAACCCTTTCGTTAAGGGCCCTAGCTGAGTTAATTGACATTCACCCTAATCAACTTTCTTGGTTGCTTAATGAAAGTATCGGGAAAAACTTCAATGAATTCATCAATAATTACCGAATAGCACATTTCAAATCACTGGCGAAGGACCCTATGAATGCCAATATTACCATTATGGGCTTAGCCTATGATAGTGGCTTCAACTCCAAAACATCCTTCAACACCTATTTCAAAAAAGAAATGGACATGACGCCTAAACAATACCTTAAGCTATACACAGGTAAATAAGTTCAATTCTCTTCTATACATTTTTCACCAATTCGTTCGGAATTATAATTTCGAACTTTCACTCGCTTTCTTCTATCTACTTTTGTCCTATCAATAATCAATCGACTAGATTATTATGAAACTAAAGACACCCAATAGAAGAGAACATTCCGGACAAAATCACAGACTTACAAAAGCCTATGATAAACTGGACGTTTTACTTAAAAGCATTAACGAAAGAGGCATTCCAATGGAAAATAGTCATGTGATTCATGCTAAATTAATGTCCATTTATTCCTTTTATGGAAGCGACAAACAGCTGACTGTAACCATCTGTAAAACCTATGGAAAGATTCTAAGCCATTTAGCTGATGATCTGAATCTAGTTCAAAAATTCCACTATCAAAATAGGTGGATGGCATTTGGTATAGTGACTGGGGTATTATTTTCATACTTCTCTAATATTCTTGGTGAAGCTGCCACTTGGAACTCGATGGGCATGGGAATTTCTATGGGCTTACTTTTTGGAATGGTAGCCGGGAAAAACAGAGATGAAAAGGCGTTTAAAAAAGGCTTACAACTTGACCTAAAAAAAATAGATATAGTATGAAAGCTATCATAGCTACAGGATATGGAGGACCAGAGGTTCTGCAACTAAGGGAAGTTGAAAAACCTAGCCCAAAAGAGAATGAGGTTCTAATTCAGATAAAAGCAGCCAGCATATCTAGAGCCGATTGTATGATGCGAACCGGAAAACCCTATATAGGTCGTTTATTTTTAGGAATTTCGAAACCTAAACATCCTATCCCAGGAACAGGTTTTGCAGGGATCATTGAAGCTGTTGGAGCATCCGTTCAAAATTTCAAAAAAGGAGATAGCGTATTTGGAGAAAGCATCCATTCCTTTGGAACAAATGCCGAATATGTCTGCTTAGATGAGTCAGGGCTTATCTATACCTTACCGGAAAACGTATCCTTTGAAGAAGCCGCTTCCCTGTGCGACGGGGCACTTACCTCCATGAATTTCCTGAAAAATGTAGGTGAAATTTCGCCTGGACAAAAAATATTGATCAACGGTGCAGCTGGAGGATTAGGATCCGCTGCCGTTCAGCTAGCAAAACACTTTGGAGCAGAGGTAACTGCAGTTTGCGGCCCAAACAATCTCCAATTGGCAAAGGATTTAGGAGCCGATAAGGTCATCGATTATACAAAAAATAATTTCACAACTAACTACCAAAACTATGATGTTATATATGATACTGTTGGAAAGTCGAGCTTTTCAAAAGGTAAAAAAGCCCTAAAGGAAAAAGGCAAATTTATTTCACCCGTACTTCATTTCCCTTTCCTTGGAGCAGTGCTATGGTCAAGTCTATTTGGTAAAAAGAAGGCGAAATTTTCAGCCACTGGCGCCCTCCCCATCAAAGAATTGAAACCACTTCTTGAGGAGCTGATTACCATCATAAAGGAAGGGAAAATAAAGACCGTACTTGATAGGACTTATACCTTGGCAGAAATTAAGGAAGCACACATTTATGTCGATAAGGGACATAAAAAAGGAAATATTGTATTGGTAAATTAATCCCCACTTACAAGTATTAAAAGGCAGCTCATAGAGCTGCCTTTTTTCATTTTCATAACAAGCCATTTGCTGCTTATGTGAATTTTTTTAGTACTTTCAATCTGTATACAACAATTCTAAAATTTAGATCCATGAAAAAGATGACCTGTAATCAATTGGGCGGAGCCTGTAAAATGGAATTTGAAGCCAACACGTTTGAAGAAATAGCCGAATTGAGCAAGCAACACGGGATGGAGATGTTCCAACAAAAAGATGCCCCACATCTTAAGGCAATGAATGAAATGCAGGCCCTAATGCAATCTCCTGAAGCTATGACCAATTGGTTCAATGATAAGCGAAAGGAATTTGATGCCTTGCCAAATAGTTAAAAATGATTTGAAGAAAATTAATAGGACAATATTTAAATATTTCATGAATAAAAAACTAATTGGTATAGCTATACTTTTAAGCTCCCTATCCTTCTTGTCTTGTCAAAATGAAATTGTAGACAGCACTGTTTACTTTGATATGGATGGAATTCAAGTAGAAAAACTTAATGACTCTATCAGTGATCCTGAAAAATACAATAGAGATAATACCATCTATAGGCCAGACAAGAAATTCACCTTTGGATTTACCTTCCACAGAGACGGTCAGCAGCTTTACGCCAATTCTTATAGAAAAGGTTGGCAATTGGTCCCTGAATCAGACACCCTCGACATAGCGCAATCCTATGAGATGACAATTCTAAAGGGGAATCCCATGGCTAAATATGTTCCGAATTATAGCCAGACAGCAATTCTATTTAATTTCCCTGACAAAGAAGGAGGAAATATGACCGGGCTGGTAGAAAACAAACGTAACCTATGGATGCACCCTACTAGGGAGGGTGTATTTAAAATATTACAATTGGCACCTTTTCCATTCATTGAGTTTCCTATAGAAAAAGGAAAAAGCTGGTCATGGCAATTGGACATTGGTGATGGCTGGTCCGACGAAAGGTTGGTCAGTTGGGAAGGACCAATAGACAACAAAATAACCTATACCATTAGTGATTTCACTACCTTGGAAACCAGCCTAGGAAAACTTGAATGCACATTAATAAATGCCATATCATCGAATAAACTAGGGACTACAAACGCAACTTTTTACTTCAATGAAAAGTATGGGTTTGTTCAAATGAACTATCAGAATTTAGATGGTTCTACAATGCAAATTTCCTTAGATAAAATAGAAGAAATCACACTTAATTGACACGCATCATTAAGCGTTGTATATTTGTATAAAGCGCACAGAATTATGCCCAAAGAAAAATGCTGCGACATCAATGATACCGTTCAAGAATTTTACAATTTCTTGAAGGCATTCATTACAGGAAAAGTAAGCGACAAGGAAACTGCTGAAGATCTAGTACAAGAGGTCATGATGCGCCTTGTGGAAGCCCACAATAAATCCACAAAAATTGGAAATATGAAGGCTTGGTTATTTCAAGTAACTAGGAATACGCTCTATGACTATTATAAAAAAAACAAAAAAGAAGAGACGGCTCTCATAGAATTCGTAGAAAATGAGCAGTTTGAACTTCAACTCTCACAGACCATCTCGAAGGATGTCATTTGTCCAATGATTACCATTCTTCCAGAAAAATATGCCACTGCACTTGAATTAAGTGATCTAGAGAAAATCCCACAAAAGGAAATAGCAAAACAATTGAATTTAAGCTTATCCGCAACCAAAATGAGAATTCAAAGAGGTAGAGCCAAGCTTCGGGAACTTTTTATTGAATGTTGTGAAATCGACTATGATAGAAATGGAAATTTCATTGGATGCACTGTAAAACCTAGTTGCAAATCACTACAGTACTTAAGAGAACATTAAACCATTTTTCATTTATTTCATTTTATTTCTGTAAAATGTGTCTTTTCTAGAACTAGTTGATACTACATAATAAAGGTTTAACTACAAACTATTTATTATGCCTACAGAAATCAAAATTCTTCATGCCTCTTGCTGCGCAAAAGGCTCTCCAATCAAAGCGTTTATTGAACAAATTGCCAACGAAAACAACTTAGAAATTCAAATAGAGGAATTTTCTGAGATGAGTGACACCATGATGTATGGGACCATGGTATTTCCTTCCCTTGTTGTCAATAATAAAGTCTATGACTTTAAGCAATATCAAACGACCGAAAAATTACTTTCCATCCTTTAGTCCTCAGCATTATGAAACACTTATCCAATCTACTAACATGGTTAGCAGACTTACTAGTCTATGACCTATTAGGATTCACAAAAGGTGATCAAATAACCGAAGTTCTTCATTATTTCATTATTGGATTTTCTGAAATATTGATACTTATCGTATTGATTACCTATCTCATGGGAATTGTCACCAATTACCTCAACATGAATAAGATTAGGCATTTTCTTAATCGAAACAAAAAGTCAGGGTTTGGAAATTTTCTTGCTGCAACTTTAGGAGCCATCACACCTTTTTGTTCCTGTTCATCCATTCCTCTTTTTGTTGGAATGATCCAATCAAGAATACCGCTTGGTATTGCCCTTTCCTTTCTCATAAGCTCTCCGCTCATAAACGAGATTGCAATCGCCATATTTATAGTGAGTTTTGGTTGGAAGATAACCCTCATATATATCGCATCAGGCGTTTTGTTAGGTGTTTTGGGCGGTCTACTTCTTGACAAGATGAACATGTCGAAATACCTTGCTGACTGGGTGCTAAACTTGGAAGAACAGCACGTGAACGCTCCTAATGATTCTAGGAAATTGACTGATAGACTTCCTGAAATTCATAAAAATGCACTTCAAACATTGTTCAAATTGATTCCCTATGTATTTATTGGACTGGGTATCGGTTCTTTTATTCATGGATATGTTCCACAATCATTTTTCGAAACCTATATTTCGAGTTCAAATCCCTTTGCTGTACCCATTGCGGTAATTGTATCTATTCCACTCTATATAGATGCTGTAAGTATTCTTCCCATCCTAGACTCATTGGTAGACAAAGGTGTTCCTCTTGGTACAGCTATCGCTTTTATGATGGGATCCATAGGTCTTTCCTTTCCAGAAGCCATGTTACTTAAAAAGGTCATGAAGAAGCAACTTATTATCGCTTTCTTTTCAACCATTGCCACTGGAATGATTCTCTCTGGGTTTTTATTTAACCTTTTATTTTAACCAACCCATGAAATCAATCTTAACATCTTTCAGCGCACTGTTTGTAGCACTTTCCGCTAGTACCTGTTGCCTAGGCCCCTTGCTTTCATTAGCGGGATTACTTGGCTTAAGTGCATCCTATTTGAATTGGCTTTCTAGTGTAAAAAACTACTTGATAATTACCAGCCTTATCTTGGTTGGATTTAGTCTATACAGAGCATATTTCCCTAAAAAGTCAACAAAAAATTGCTGCGATATCACAGTCGATAAAAAACAAACAAAAATGGACGCTATTTTCAAGTCGAAAAAATTCCTTTGGAGTGTTGTGGTATTGACCCTTACCACCCTCTTACTACCGTATCTAACACGTTAAACCATTTTATTATGCGAATTTCAAAACTCTTATTTACCTGCCTAACTTTTATCACAATCCTATCTTGTACAGATAACAGCAATGCGGCAAATAATTATATAACTACAAATATTCAAAAGGAGGTTCATAAAGTGAGCTATACCTTAAAAAAATACACCCAGAATTGCTGCACCAAAATGGTAGAGTACAATTTAAAGGAAGTTGAAGGTTATATAAAGTCAGAATCAAACATTGAAAAACAGGCTATCACAGTATGGTTCGATACAGATAAATGTACTGAAGCGGATATCAAATTTGCTATCAACAGATCTGGATATAGCATTATTGAGACTGAAAAATAATAAAAGAGACCTATCTAAAAACAGTGGTAGGTCTCTTCATTTTGATTTTTTTTATTAATTTAGGCTACTTAATTTATTTAAATAATAAGACGATTTGAAATTAAAAGCCTGCCTGTTAAATTTAGTACTTTCAATCGGATTGCTTTCTTGCAATTCTGCCATTGACGCACCCGATGAATATATCCTAACTAGTTCCGAATTAAAAAACCTTTATAAGCAGAAAGATCACACCTATCTTCTTTTTTGGACGGATTGGTGTGGTGGTTCTAAACTAACCATAGAAAATTACTATACAGCCATCAAAGATAGTATCCAAAGCAGAAACCTCAACAGCCAAATAGTACTGATTGCTGCAGATGAAACTATTTCATTAGATGCTGTAAAGAGTAAAAGAGAAGAAGGCTTCCTTTCCTATTATATGGATAGCCCTGGGGGAAATGCCCTAAGTAATAGAATAGCAGTCTGTAATTATATTGATGAAGTCTTTCCAAACCAGGAGGTCTCCTACTTGGATTGGGTTGCAGAAAGTATGCCTACTAGAATACTTATAAACAAACATGGTGAAATTCTTAACCCTACCTTACAAAAAGACATTGACACCTTTATAGAAGCAGAGATATACAACTAATCTCCATTTGTTTTACATACAGCTTCGGCTTCGGCTAAGATTTTCGCATGCCGACTTTCTTTAGCACCAATTTCAAACAACAATTGAGGATTGGCACAGAGGTCCTTACAGAGTACTTTTTTTCGTTTCAAAAGAGTACTTTTTTCTTTATTGGTTATACTGGTCAAGCAAGTGATGGGGTGCAATCCTGCTATGTCTATCCTATCCTTTAGACTGCCATGTTTGGGATAATCCCAACCTACCAATTGAAGTCCTGCACATAGCCCATATTCTAAAGCTACAGTGGTAAATCTCGTATTGGTGACTATCCATCCTTGGTGAAAGGTATCCTCATGCCCTGGCAATTTGGCCCATACCTTTTCTATATCCTTAAACCTAGATTGAATATAAAGTGGGATTTTCACATCGCTATGCCTAGTTTGCTTAGTATGGAATTTACACTCTACCATCAACTGGGTATTGTTTTTTTTGGCAATCACATCCACTTCATGTGGTATACAATGGCCTTGAACTATTGTTCCAACAATAACGTCATAACCTTGGTATTTGAGTAATTCGCCTACATATTGTTCGAAGGGATATCCTGTAGGCCCCAATTCCAATAGCGCTCTTTTTAGTTTATACCTTGCGGCATTGGCCCGTGATTTTTTCCGCAATAGGGAAAAGGCTTTGGCATAAATTTCTTTAGTAGAAATCCCTTCATAAAGCATAGCCTTTATTGTAGTCAAGATATCCTCCACATCCTTGGCCCCTGCCCCCGATTTCTCCAGGGAATAGCGCAACTTCATGGAGGAAAAGGAAACTTTCTCTCCAGACATTTTGGTGACTACTATATGGTTATCCTCCTCCAAGTTTTGCTTAATTTCTTATTAAGATAAGCTTTTTAGCGGATAACCATAGGGTCCCGATTTACGAATTGATTTTGAATGGGGTCTTGCATTCTTTTTAAGGTATTATCTTTCTTGGAAGCTCTAATAAAAGTGTATCTATATTCTTTCTTTTCAAATCATCTTTTATAATTTCCCCTGCTTCATCGTCAAATCCAATAGAGCCAACAATTGTTTTATAATCTATCTTCTGAAAAGGTAATTCAGGGGTCACCACAACAATTTGATCAATAGATGCATCATAAAAATCAAATCCTAAGGCTGCCAAAAGACTGTCTTTTTTATTATTTTCAAGATGAAATGTACCTGTTGGATACTTTTGTGAAAATAACTGGCAAGGAGACAATATCCGAATAGTATCTTCGGTTCCAATTACGATTGCAATCACAGAATAATAATACGTTTCCGTTGTAGTACATTTCTTTCCTCCCGAAAAAGAGAGTATACGAACTTCAGCCTGATCGGCAATACGCGCCTCCTCAAATTGAAATTCTTCAAATGGGATATAGTCATGGTCCGAACAACTTGCAATAAGTAGGAATAGTATTAGAAATTTAAGACTCCTCATCAATTTTATCCTTTAATTCATTACAATCGATTGAACCTCATCCTTACCACTAAGGATTGGCATTTTCTATGAAAAATTAAATTTCTTTTTCCTTTTACTTAAATACTCAAAATCCGGATTTCCTTCTCGTAAGGCTGTTCTTCCACAATTATATATTTGAATCTCCTCTTCATTCATGCGGCCATAAACTAAATATTCACTCCCCTTCTGAAGGCGAAACTCACAATTAGTTTCTTCCCCTTGAATGATCATTATTTTTTTAATATTTTTCCCTTTATAAACTTCTAATATTTCAACCTTTTTAGCATAACCAAAGACTGCAGATCTAATTATTCGTCTCCCATCCTCAGCATAAGTCGTATCGTTTGGAGTGATTGGATTCAATATTTCAAGAACCCGTACGGAAACAATAACCTCTGAGTGTTTAAAGCTCTTTTTTACAGACCATTTAGGGGTACAAGTACAACAGAAAGCATTCAGTGAAAATAAAAATACCAGGATATAAAAAAGTGTTTTCATATTTGATTTATTAAATCTAAAGGTTAAAATTCTAATACAAGCCTTTCAACTCTTTCAATAGCACCTCCAACATATCATCCGTAAAATCCAAATGAGTTACAATCCTCAATTTACCTTGTCCCATACCGATGATTCGGATTCCTTTAGCAGCCAATTTAGCCACAAAATCGGTCACCTCAATATTGTCTTGAACTTCAAAAATGAGAATATTAGTTTCTACAGGCTCTACCTTTTTTATAAAGGGTAATTCAGACAATACACTAGCGATTATTTGTGCTTTTGAATGATCCTCAGCTAACCTATCCACATTATTATCCAATGCATAAATTCCAGCCGCCGCCAAGAATCCTGACTGGCGCATACCACCACCAAATATCTTTCTAATTCTAAGGGCCTTGTTCATCATTTCCTTCGAGCCCAACAATAAGGATCCTACTGGAGCCCCCAACCCTTTGGAAAGACAAATAGATATGGTATCAAACATTTCTCCATAGGCTTTGGCACTTTCCCTCTTTGCCACTAGTGCATTGAAAATACGAGCACCATCCACGTGAAAGGGTAAACCATGTTGATCACATGCCACTTTTATCGCTTTCATTTCATTCATATCCCAGCAAGCACCACCACCTTTATTAGTCGTATTTTCTACTGCCACTAATGCGGTTAAAGGAGAATGGTAAAAATCAGGAGGGTTAATGGCTTCTACCATTTGAGCAGCCGTAAACATTCCTCTGTCTCCATCCAATAATCTACAAGACAATCCAGAATTGAAAGAGGCTCCTCCCCCTTCAAAATTATAAATATGCGCCCACTTATCACAGATAACCTGAGCCCCAGGCTGTGTATGTAAATTCAAGGCAATTTGATTGGTCATAGTTCCTGAAGGGCAATATAAAGCCGCCTCCATACCAAATAAATCTGCCGCTTTCTTTTCAAGCGCATTTACTGTTGGGTCCTCCTTAAAAACATCGTCTCCTACCTTTGCTGATAGCATAGCATCCAACATTCCTTGGCTAGGTCTTGTAACTGTATCACTTATCAAATTGATCTCCATAATTTCTACTATTGTCTCTGCAAGATAACAAGGCTTTACCTCAATAAAAAATGCCATTGAATACAAATGTATCCAGCGGCATTATATAAACAAGAATTGTAAATATTAAAAGGTAAAATTGACCCCCACATTTACATTCTGTAAATCCAAATCAAATAAATAAGTACTTACCTCAGTATCTGAATTATTTTGATAAACCAAGCCACCAAAATTGACATCAATTCCTAAAGTGTTCGTTACTTGATAATTTAGTACTGGTAATATATTTATGTTTAGACCGGAGTCTCCACCTTCCTGAATTTTCCGAACACTTACCTGGCTAACAAAATCCAACTTATCTGTTATTGTAAATTTCTGTCGGGCGAAAATCCCAAAACCAAACTGTTCAATTTTATTTGGGGTAGGATCAATTTGATCACCAAATATGATACTAACTTCATAGTACTCGACATAAGTAACTAGTAATCCAACAACCAATTCATCCGAGACTTCACGTCCAAGAGCTAAGTTCATACCAAAGGTATTATCAATATTGTTGTTATTATTTACACTTGTGACATTTAAGCCCCCGGCAATAAAAATTCTTCCAAATTCCCTCTGTGAAGATTCTTGACCTAAACCATTTGTCAACATAGCTATAAAAGCCAGTAATAGCATGCTTTTTTTAATCATTGTAATCCTTAAATTAAGCTTATTATTCATACTACCTGAAGAAGGTTATACGCTTGAATTCCTTCCAAATACCAAAAGATCAATTTGCCTATAATTTAAAAACCCCATTAAATACAAATGCAATCGATGGCGTTTTACAAGCTGATCTTTCTCTTTTTATAGATTCAAATTGACACCTACATTTATATTCTGGAGGTTCAAATCCAATGAATACAGGGAAAAATCAGCATCGGAGATCTTTTGATAATTGAATCCACCAAAATTTAAATCAACCCCCAAGGTATTGGTGATTTGATAATTGATCATAGGTATAAGATTTATGGCAAAACTCGATTGACTATCATCATCATCCTCAACATTAATTATCATAAAACCTTCTCTGGCAACAAAGCTCAATCTATCCGTTATCTCAATATTTTGTCTGGAAAATAAACCGATAGCAAATTGCTCAACATCACCATTATCTAAAACGAATTCGTCACCATATACCATGATAGTCTGGTAGTCTGCATACGACACCTGTACCCCGACTATAACATCATCATCAACTCTATAACCAATTCCAAGGTTTATCCCGAATATACTTTCAGTATTGTTTTCAGTACTCATGCCTGCCAATTTCATAGACCCTGTTAAAAATACCTCCCCTGGTTCTACACTATCCTTTTCTTGTGCAATTCCTTGCTCTACTAGGCCCATAAAGGCCATTATCAACATACATTTTTTAATCATTTCAATTCCCTTTTTAAAATTTATTTTTCTAATATAATCTTTTGTTGCGTAAGACTCCTTCATCTCTAACAGAAATTGACATCAAATAAGGCAATGATTTTATTCCTATATTGTACCGAATAAAAAAATAAACAAAATCATGGCATTTAGCTTGGCAATTTCAACCTATCGAACACCTCTAAAAAAGAACCTATGGCTAATGAGTTTCCTACTTGTTTTCCTTGGGATGTGGACCAGTAGTCTTTTGGGGACAACGGACATGGCCAATTGGATATTGGAAAATTTACTGGTCTTTATTTTTATAGGCTTTCTAACCTTTACGTATAAACGATTTGCTTTTAGCGACCTCAGTTATTTACTCATTTGCATTTATTTATGCCTGCATGTTTATGGTTCTCAACACACCTATGCTGAAAACCCATTAGGCTATTATCTACAAGATGTTTTCGATACTAGTAGGAATCATTATGACCGTATCGTTCATTTTAGCTTTGGCTTTCTTTTGGCCTACCCTATGCGTGAATTATTCCTTAAATGGTTGAATTTCAAAAAATGGGTGGCTTGGTTTCTTCCTATCGAGGTTACCTTATCTATCAGTGGATTTTACGAATTGATAGAATGGGCCGTAGCTGATCTATTTTTTAAAGCACAAGGAGATGCCTATCTAGGAACACAAGGAGATATTTGGGATGCACAAAAGGACATTTTTCTTGCTTTTATAGGCGCAATTTTGGCTACAAGTATAGTCTCCATCCTGAAAAGGGTTTTTAAAATTTACTAAAACTTGAATAGGGTCAGTAGGGCTGCAAGACTATTTTTTTTTGAATTGCATTCCCAATCCCAAATTCTCTGATCCATATTTTCTATATTTGTTATTGAATCTCTACGAATAGCCCATGAAGTTTGAATTAAACAAGGACTTAATTGCTCAGATCCAAGATTGGGTCGAGACTGAAAATCGAGAGGCACTGATAACTTTTAGTACTCAAGTGCACTGGGCTGATATTGCTGAAATTCTAGATGAACTTCACTATGATGATGCGAAATTCTTTTTCGAACTATTGGAAGAGGATATTGCTGCAGACATTCTTAAGGAATTAGAAGAAGACGTACGAGAGAGGTTATTAAGTGAGCTTTCCTCGAAAGAGATTGCCGAGCATCTTGACAATCTAGATTCCGATGATGCTGCCGATGTCATTGCCCATTTGTCCGAAGAACAAAAGGAAGAAGTACTTTCCCAAGTTGAAGACATTGACCAGGCAAGTGATATTGTAGATCTACTTTCATATGGAGAAGATACTGCCGGTGGTCTTATGGCCAAGGAGTTGATCCATGTTTATAAAAGCTGGTCCTTATTGCGTTGTGTTAGAGAGATGCGTAAGCAAGCCGAGGAAGTAGAACATGTCTATACCATTTATGTAGTAGATGAGAATGAAGTACTTTGTGGTACGATGTCCCTAAAGCGGTTATTATTGAGTTCTGAAAGGACCCTTGTATCTGAGATCTTTAATGAAAAGGTCATTTCAGTAAAAGCATCCACCTCAAAGGAAGACGTGGCCATTACCATGCAGAAATACGATCTGGTAGCTTTACCTGTTGTCGATGAACTAAATCGCCTTATTGGTAGAGTCACCATTGATGATGCGGTAGATGTCTTGACGGAAGAAGCAGAAAAGGATTACCAAATGGCCTCTGGGATTTCTGAAAATATTGAATCTTCAGATAATGTTGGCGTTTTAACCAGGGCAAGATTACCCTGGCTATTAATAGGGCTATTAGGAGGAATCTTAGGCGCACAAATAATGGGGTATTTTGACATTGAAAAAAATGCTCAATTGGCATTGTTCGCTCCCCTTATTGCTGCCATGGGTGGAAATGTTGGGGTACAATCCTCAGCCATTATTGTACAAGGCTTAGCTGGAAACACGCTTGGTCATATTACACTATCCAAAAGACTTACCAAAGAATTATTTGTAGCACTGATAAATGGAGGTGTTTGTTCTGCCATTATTTTTGCCGTTTCCTTTTTTATGAAGGATAATTTGGCCTTTGCACAAACCATAAGTATTGCCCTTTTATGTGTGATTGTATTTGCCGCATTATTTGGCACATTGATCCCATTGAGCTTAAACAAATACAAAATTGACCCGGCCCTTGCTACTGGCCCTTTCATCACTACTGCCAATGATGTTTTTGGCCTATGTATCTATTTTTACATAGCCCAATGGCTATTATTAACTTGATTTTTTAGCGCATGAAAATTATTTTTATTGATTCGGTTCATTCTATTCTTCAAGAAAGGCTTGAGAAATTAGGCTTTCAATGTGATATAAAAACACAGCTTACCAAAGAAGAAATTCATGCTTGCATAGCAGAATATGATGGTCTTGTAATTAGAAGCAAGATACCTGTTGATAAAGAATTTTTAGATAAAGCCACTTCATTGAAATTTATTGCCAGATCTGGTGCTGGGCTTGAAAACATAGACCTAGACTATGCGGCTGTTAAAAACATTGAATGTTTTAGTGCTCCAGAAGGTAATAGGGATGCTGTAGGTGAGCATGCATTAGCCATGATACTATCTTTATTCAATAAACTAACTTGGGCAGACCTTGAAATCCGTAAAGGGATTTGGAACAGAGAGGCCAATAGAGGTCGAGAATTAAAGGGGAAGACAGTTGGAATAATTGGTTATGGACATATGGGCCAGGCATTCGCAAAAAGACTTCAAGGCTTTGAATGCGAAGTAATAACCTACGATAAATACAAGAAAAGCTATTCTGATAAATTTGCTAGGGAGGTCAGTCTAGAGGAAATTCAATCCAGGGCCGATATCATTAGTTTTCATGTCCCACAAGAGGAGGACACCATTCACTATGTGGACGAGGATTTCATCAATTCTCTAGGGAAACCTGCCTATATCATCAATACCGCAAGAGGGAAAGTGATAAAAACCAATGCGCTTATTCAAGCCCTAAAGAATGGGAAAATTTTAGGTGCATGTTTGGATGTTTTAGAATATGAAAAGAGCTCTTTTGAAAAGGTTTTTCAACAGGAATTAAATGAAGATTTTGAATTCCTTATAGGTTCACCCAAAGTAATTTTGAGTCCACATGTTGCAGGTTGGTCGGAGGAATCCTATTTCAAATTATCCAATGTACTAGCCAATAAAATATTGGATCACTACCAAGCATAACGCTACTATGAAAACAATTTTCTATTCCCTAACGCTTGTCTTTTTTTGCCTTTCAAGCATCGCCTATAGCCAAAATAGACAGCTAAAAGCGTTTAAAATTTATAATCAAAAAGGGAAAGAAGTACATTGGAAAAAAGTCATTAAGAAAAGTCAAGATCAGGATATTATCCTGATGGGAGAATTGCATAATAATGCCCTATCTCATTGGATCCAATTTGAACTAATTAGTGCACTGGATGACAGTAACCAAAATCTAAAAATTGGTGCTGAAATGTTTGAAGCAGACAATCAAATCTTGATTGATGAATATTTCCAAGGACTGATAAATACCAAAAGTTTTGAAGGCGAAGTGCGCTTATGGAACAACTACAATACAGACTATAAGCCCATTCTTGAGTATGCCAAAAGTAATGACATACCATTTATAGGAACTAATATTCCAAGGCGATATGCTTCGGCACTTTACTACAAGGGAGATAGTCTATTTGATGAATTAAGTCCATCTGCAAAGGAATGGATCTGCCCATTGCCATTTGAATTCCCTAGAGAATTGGAATGCTACCAAGGGCTACTGGCTATGACTGGCCATGGAGGAGAAAACCTAGCGAAATCTCAGGCTATCAAAGACGCTACGATGGCACATTTCATTCTAAAAAACTATACTCAGGGAGATTTGTTTATTCACCTGAACGGGAACCAACACAGCATTTATAAAGAAGCTATTATTTGGTATCTACTAAAGGCGAATCCAAATTTGAAAACACTAAGCTTCCATACAGAAGAAAGTGAAGATCTTACATGGAAAGAAGAATATGAAGGTCTGGCTGACTTTATCTTGGTGATAGATCAAGATATACCAGATAGCTACTAAAAAACTGAGGGAAAATTAAAATCACTTTAGCAGTAGCTGAACGGTTCTTTGGTTACGCTCCTCTATCACCATCCTGTGATTCCCTTTTATCTCTTGAATAATCTCTTCTGTATAATGCCGTACAGTATACAAATCTAGGCCTTCGTTATATTTGACATCATAATCTTGCCGTAGTACTTCCATCAGCTGTGGAATCTTTACAGTATCGTGGGATAAAACCAAAGAACAAGATACTGCGGTATTCTGCATTAAATTTACTTTCACTCCAATTTCAGCACAGATATTGAATATTTTACTCAAGTTTTTCTCTACAATAAATGAAAAGTCGCGTGTAGAGATGGAAATAAGAAATTGGTTTTTCTTGACTATGAAAGCAGGTACTTCGGGTACAATGTCCTCATCAGATGAAATAATAGTTCCCATTTTTTCAGGCTCAACAAATGACTTCACCCAAAGCGGGATTCCCTTTTGCCTCAAAGGCTGAATTGTTTTAGGATGTACAACTGTAGCACCGTAATAAGCCAGTTCAATTGCCTCATGAAATGACAATTTTTCAAACTTGCTGACCTGGTCAAATTGGTTAGGGTCTGCACTATAAAACCCATCCACATCCTTCCAAATGGTCATTCTTTTTGCATCACAAACATAGGCTAAAATAGCTGCAGAATAATCAGAGCCTTCTCTCCCTAAAGTAGTTGTATTTCCTAGCACATCACCTGCTACAAAACCTTGGGTAAGATATATTCCGTGTTCCCCAACGAATTCATGAACCCTTTCAGTTGTTTTGTCCCAATCCACGTCTGCATTTTGGAAATTGGAATTGGTAATAATTAATTTCCTTGCGTCCAACCAAGTATTAAACAAGCCATCCTCTTCCAAATAATAATGTATCAATCTTGTTGAAAATAACTCTCCAAAGGATACAATTTGGTCATAATACGCAGGATAGGAGTCACCCTTCCCCTTGAATACAGCAGAGCGTAAAAGCTCAAAGTTCTTCTCAAAATCGGTAAAAGCAATGTGATTTAAGGGGAATAGCTCCGTTAGGATCTTGTGATGGAAGGAATAAATGACAGTCAATTTTTTCTCTTCCAATATATCTGTCAACCAGTAAGACTCGATAAGGTTTTCGAAGGCATTGGTCATCTTTCCCATCGCAGAAACTACAATCAACATTTTGTCTTCCTTGTAGCTGCGGATGATTTGTGACACATTTTTTACCGAAGCTCCATCTTTTACGGAAGCCCCACCAAATTTAAAAATTCTCATAATTTGATTTTCTAAAGCAGGAAAAGGAATAATTGCTACTTTACTAGAACATCAAGCCTTTTAAATTATAATTTTAAGGGAATTAAGATAAAAAAGGTTTAAATAGTCCATCAAAGCTAAGAATCTTTTTTGCTTAATTTCGTTACTTTGCAAAATAATGACGGCAGGAATAATTCCTTTTAAATTTACAAACGCCTTTTAGGCATTTATATTTAAGGAAATTGCTCATTCATAAACGATAAATTGTACTCCATGAACGTTTTGCTTATAGGATCGGGAGGTCGCGAACACGCACTATCTTGGAAAATGGCTCAAAGCCCAAAGTTGGATAAATTATTCATTGCTCCAGGAAATGCTGGAACAGCCCTTTTAGGGGAGAATGTCCCAATTAAAGAAACTGACTTTGATGCTATCAAGGCTTTTGTTTTAGACAACAATGTACAGCTAGTAGTTGTAGGACCAGAAGCACCGTTGGTGGCAGGTATCCACGATTTCTTTTTGGCAGATGCTGACCTGAAAAACATTCCAGTTATAGGCCCTCAGAAAGCAGGAGCTGAACTAGAAGGGAGTAAAGAATTTGCAAAGGAGTTTATGATGCGTCATAATATTCCAACGGCAGCTTACCAAAGCTTCCATGCAGGTAATCTGGATGAAGGATATACTTTCCTTGAAAGCCTAAAAGCTCCGTATGTACTTAAGGCAGATGGATTAGCAGCAGGTAAAGGTGTTCTTATCATTGAGGACCTTGAAGAAGCCAAAAGAGAACTGAGATCCATGATTATGGATAACAAATTTGGTTCTGCTGGAGCAAAGGTAGTTATAGAAGAATTCCTTTCTGGAATTGAGATGTCATGTTTTGTATTGACAGATGGAAAGAGCTATAAGATCCTTCCAAATGCAAAGGACTATAAACGTATCGGAGAAGGAGATACAGGACTGAATACAGGTGGAATGGGAGCTATTTCTCCAGTACCATTTGCAGATGCTGAATTCCTTCAAAAGGTAGAAGATAGAATTGTACGTCCTACCGTAGAAGGTATTCAAAAAGATGAATTACCTTATAAAGGTTTTGTATTTATTGGATTGATCCGTGTTGGAAATGATCCTTTTGTAATTGAATACAATGTTCGTCTAGGTGACCCAGAAACGGAAGTCGTTATGCCACGTATCAAAAGTGACATGGTAGAAATGTTCCAAATGGTTGGAGAAGGTAGATTGGATGAAGTTGAACTGGAGCTTGACCCAAGAACGGTATGTACCGTTATGATGGTTTCCGGTGGATATCCAGAAGCATACGAAAAAGGCAAAGAGATTACGGGGCTTAAAGACATCAGAAATAGTATCGCTTTCCATGCTGGAACGACAACTGATGGAGATAAGGTACTTACAAATGGTGGTCGTGTGATAGCAATGACTTCTTATGGGAACAATCCAGAAGAGGCCTTAGCAAAATCATATACCAATTTGGAAAAAGTAAACTTCGATAAGAAATATTACAGAGGAGATATCGGATTCGACCTTTAGTAAAAAAAATAAGGGAGCATTATGCTCCCTTATAGTCTTCTGCGATAACTACCGTAAAGGCTTTTGCTAAGCAAACAGCCAAAACTAGAGCTACACCTACATTGGCGAAACCACCAATTACTGGTAGTATAGAAAATCATTCATTGTATAAAGTGTTTGGATCCGGGACAAAAATAGAAAAAAAATTATGCTCCTGAAATTATTTAAACAATCAAAACCTATCATTCTTATTTTTGTTCTGATTCTGGCAATCATTTCAAGGGGTTTTCTATTTATACAATTACCTGAATCACCTAATTATGCTGGGGAATACCCCCTTTTTAGTGGTTTTTGGAATTTCTTTTCAACCCATACAATTTTTTCTATTCTCCTATCCTTTATCTTACTCTTCGTACAGGCTTCGTGGATGAATAGAATTGCCGTAAACAATGGATTGGTAAAACAAAACTCCGTACTCCCTGTACTTTTGTACATCTTATTTTCAAGTTCGTTCCATACGCTATACCTATCACCAATAGTTCTAGGTCAACTATTTATACTCCTAGCTTTTGATAAACTCCTAAGAGTTTATCCAGCTAAAAATGTACAGACCAACCTATTCAATGCAGCAATATTGCTTTCCGTATCGAGTATTATCTGCCCAGAACTAAGCGTAATTTCACTCAGTTTAATTCTTTTCATCTTGATTTATGGATTATCAGAATTGAGAAATTGGATGGTAACTTTACTTGGACTAGCCTTGCCTTTTAGTTTTTTCATTAGCTATGAGCTAACCATTCTAGAAACTCCATTTGCCACTATTTCAAACTATTTCACTCTAGAGTTTCAACTTAGCCAGTTGATGAGCCAGCTAGATTTGGGTGACTACCTCTCTGCTCTCATTGTAAGTATGTATTTTATTGCTGCATTTTCAGATTTGAACAAAGCATTTTCACAGAAAAATATCCAAAAACGCTTTTCGTTATCTTTTATTTTATGGACCAGCCCTTTGATTGTGGTGTTTTTTATGCTGAATTTAAATCCAGAAGCTTATCTCTTGACTTGTATTCCAATTACCTTACTACTGAGTAATTACTTCATGCATAAAAGGGAAAACATTAAAATACATTTAGCCTTCAACCTATTAATCCTTCTATTAATTTTTGGACCTCCGTTTTGGACCCTTTTTAAATAATCTCCAAATCAATACACTGCCAATAATTAAAAGGCAATAGATCCAAATTTCAAAATCACCATCAGCCTTTATTGGCACAGGTCGACCTAACAATACAGGTGCTGCCCAAAATAAAGGAGCTGCATTTATAGCATCAGCATTTTCCAAATAATTGATCTTCTCATTTCTAAGCGCTACTGCAGCAGACTCATGGTTTTTAAATGACTTAAAAAATCCACCTAAAAGGGTTGAAGAATGCTTATCGGATACATCCCAAAGATTCATAATTACACTATTTGCACCTGCATACTTCAAACTACGTCCCAAACTCATCACCCCTTCAGAACGCACCAATTCACCTGCTCCAGAACTACAGGCATTTAAAACGACTAAATTAGCCGATACAGGAAGATTCAAGAGTTCATGGGCAAATAGCTGATCATCATATAGACTATCTCCAGTAGCACTCAAGATAATTTTGGAATTATAAACATGCTTACTATCCACATGTGCATGCGCAGCAATATGAACCAAATTTGCTTGTTTTAAACTAGACCGAAGCCCTCGCTCTGATGCTTTTTCTTTACTTAAAACCACCCCATTAAATAGCTCAGAAACTTTTATGATTTCCTCCTCTGCCATAGGTATTGCCTTTAAATCTTCATAACCACTATAATCTGGAGCTATACCTAAATATTTATTTTGGTCAATAGGATAGGCATCCTCTGAACAAAACATTCTGATTCCATAGGCATATTCAATGCTATTTTCTTTTATTAAATAATCCAATTTATTGAAACCAACCATCGCTCCGATAGGTTCAGTAATAAGACAGTCAAAGGCGATTGTACTCAATAAACCATGTGGAATAATCACCAATTTCCTCCCCTCTATTCTATCTGATATTGGAGCGATAAGAAGTTGATATATCGCATAAGAATGTTTCCCAAATTGTTCGAAATCACTATCCTTAACAGCTTCTCTATACCCTTTCACTTCTTTCGCAAATTCGGCGGCCTGAAAAGGGATCCTTTCCCATCCATGATCCGAATGTGAATTGTAGAAAATATACAGGTGATTTTCCGACATATAATAAGAAACCAAGAGTTCATCCTCCCCAATGGAATTAACTATATCCTTCTTAGAAAGCACCTTCAAATCCCTTGAGCTTGACAATTTGGGATAAACACTAAAAAGACCTTGTTTAAACTCCACCAAACTCATTAACTTTCCAGTCAATATATCGTAAATAGAATCGGATGGATTTTCCAATAGTAAAGCCCTATACCCTTCTATTTCCCCTTTTCTACTCTTTATTTCAGCAATCAAATCTTCCGAAACATCTGACCTTTTATAGGTGCTATACATCGTTAAATTTTCTTGTAGTAATATCCCATGTGCATCTTCAGCAGTGGATAATGCCTTAAAAAAATAATCAGGTGAATCCGCTTTATCTAAAGTAAAACAGAGCCCTACAATTTTAGAGGACAACGAATCCATTACCGAAAACTGAGCCATCTTTTGATCCATATGCGCTAGGCTGCGGATATACATCCTTAAGTCTGCCAATGCTCCTTCGAGGCTAAGTAAATGCTCTTTTTTAGAATATCCCTCCCTGTTTAACTCTCCCGTATATTTGGATCTCTCCAATGCAATTTTATAATTTAATTTTGGGCTCCAAACATGCTTTCCTATAACACTTTCCTCTTGACTATCTTGTACAATTAAATTGGCATTTTTCGCCAAATCCAATTGAGTTAAGGCCATTTTATTTTCACCTTGTTCCTTCAAAAAACCAGCATATTCCAAATAAATCTCAGCCAGTTTTGAATGTGAAGATGAATATTGCATCTTAAAATATTTTATAGAAATTCGGAATTCCTTTTCTATATCCTCCCTATTTGCCCCCAAATCTTGCAATATACTGGCCTTCAACAAGAATAACTCTGGATATCCAAAAGTTGCTACCAAGTCATTCTCTTGGGCAAATTGAATTGCAAAATCACATAGTTCCAAAGCCTCTCTATATCTCTGCATGGCTTCTAAAACAGACACTTGACTTAAATATGTAAGAAGGTCATAATACGCAAACCCTCCTATTTCTTTCTGAAGTGCTAAAGTTCTTTTATGAATAGACATCGCTTTTTCATTCTGCTCTAAAAATTCATAAGCCATAGCCATATTATGAAGGTTAGCCAACCTACCCACATTAATTATTTCAACGGTGTACAGCTCCTCCAATTTTTGGCGATGTACTAGCTCATCTTCTCGCTTTCCAATTCTATAATAATAGAAAGCCAATAAGTCGTGCTTTAATTTTAAGTTCTTAAAATCACTAATATCATGCTCATCCATTAAAGAGATAGCTTTCTGTAATAGCCGTCCACCTTCAATCTCCCGCCCAATCCCTAGATAAAATTTCGCTTTTTTAGTGTAGTATTTTATCCGGATTGTGATTTGTTTGGGCTTCAAGTAAGGCAAATATTCCTCCACCTCATCAAACAGACTTAACACGGTTTTAAAATCATTTTTATTTTGAGCTTTTGAAGCTAAATTGAAGGTATTCTCAATCAGAACAATAGGATTCTCCTCCTTATTTACGCGTAAGATAACCTGCGCCCGATTCATGTATTCCAAGGCCCGATCTTCAAGACCTAATGCATTAAAATAATAGGCAAAATTCCCATAGACTACCCCCCATTCATCATGTAGGCTATCTAGCTCCAGATGTCCCATCTCTTCGGCTTCAATGGATTTCTTTAAGCTTTGTTTAAAGAAACCAAACTTGGCAGAAATAGCAGAACCCAAAGACCTATAATGAATCGCTAAAACCGGGTAGTCACCTTGAGAAAGGTAATCATCCAACTCTTCCATTTTTAAAAAAGCAGAGTCCGATTTATTTTGAGTAAAATACCTATAACTTTGAACAAACAAATCATAGGATTTCTCATTGACTAGGGAGTCTGACACTAGTCCAATTTCTGCATCATTGGCAAAAATCCTACAGGATAAAAAAACAAATAAAACAAGAAAACGACACATAGTTGGGGAATAATGAGTCGATAAATATACAAAAAAAAAGCCCCTTTATCAGTTGACAAAGGGGCTTTGAATAGTTTCAATTAGCTTAGAGCTTTTTAAACATCTTTAAAATTTTATACGTAACCTTATCAGAAAGGTAATACATAACAGGTACTACAACCAAGGTTAAGAAGGTTGCAAATGTCAAACCGAATATAATCGCCCATGACATAGGCCCCCAGAATATTACGTTATCTCCACCGATAAAGATATTTGGATCCATATCTGTCATCAAAGTAAAGAAATCAATATTGATCCCTAAAGCCAATGGCAACAATCCTAAGACTGTTGTAATAGCTGTTAGTAATACTGGACGAAGACGTGTTTTCCCAGCATGAACAATACTATCCATCAATTCATTCAATGGTAAACGTTTATTTTCCTTTATTCCCAGTTCTTCCTTCTTTCTTTCACGTACCAGATCTGTATAATCCATCAATACAATGGCATTATTTACTACAATACCTGCCAGTGAGATAATACCAATCATGTGCATGATAACTACGAAATCCATTTCGAAGATAACCAAGCCCATTAGAACCCCAATTAAACTAAAGATTACAGAGAACATAATGATAAATGGAGAAATAACCGAATTAAACTGCGTTACCATAATTAAGAAAATCAAGAAAACTGCTATCATCAATGCACCAGTCAAAAAGGACATTTCCTCCGCTTGCTTCTCTTGCTGTCCTGAGAATGAATATGAAACATTATCAGGCATTTCATAATCAAGCAAAATCTCTTTTAGTTCATCATTTATTTCAGTAGCATTGAATCCTTCCAATACATTTGAGGTAATGGTAATTACTCTTGTTAAATCTTTACGTTTAACAGCAGAGAAAGTTGAAGTACGCTTAGCAGTTGCCACAGCAGAAATAGGAACTTGATGGATATTACCTGTCATATTATTTCTGAAGGTAATTTTCTGATTCATCAAATTATCCACATTATAACGGTACTGATCCTTTAAACGAACCATAATTGGATAATCATCCTCTCCTTCTTTATACGTAGAAACTTCCTTTCCAAATAAGGATGTTCTTAATACATCCCCAATTTGAGCTGTCGAAAGATCAAATCTTCTTGCTTTATCTCTATCAATTATTATCGGAAGCTCTGGTTTTCCACGTTTAACATCCAACTTCAATTGTTCAATTCCAGCAAGATTGAAATTATCTAAATAATTTCGCACATTATCTGCTTCAATGATCAATTCTTCATAATCATCACCTGCTATCTCAATGCTAATAGGCGCTCCTTGTGGTGGCCCTGCTGGATCTTTGGATACCGTAACTTGAACACCAGGGTAAGAACCTACAGCCTCACGGATTTCCTCCATTACTTCCATAGTACTCTTCCCGCGACGTAATTTCGATTCTATAAAGGAAACTGAAATACGCGCTTTATTTGGCGTGGTACTCATTGAAGGACCTTCATTAGGATCTGAAGTACCATTCCCAACCTGCCCTAAGATTGAAGTAACTAAATAGTTTACATTTTCACCATTTACATCTTCTTCATAGACAGCCATTGCCTTGGCTACTTTCCCTTCCACCTCTTTTGCAAGTGAATTTGAAGCCTCAATATCACTTCCAACAGGGAGCTCTAAGAAAACATTCACATAGCGTGGCTCATTGTCTGGGAAGAATAAAATCTTTGGCGAATTCATCATAAATATCATGATCGAACCAATCAACATGGCAAACATCCCAAAGAATAAAAATACTGGACGCCATCCTTTTAGCCAATAACTTAAAAAGGACTCATAGGCATTTTCAAGTTTTGGCAAGAACTGCTCTTGGAACCAAAAAGATGCGGGCTCCAAAGCAAAAGTATTGACCAACCAAATAATACCTGAGAACAATAATAAACTAGTAAACCATCCAATTCCTGAAAGCACCATAAATAGTACAGAAAGGGCAATTAGTATCAATGAACCTTTCAGAGCTCTCTTTTTATGGGATTTATTAGCCTCCACCTTCATCAATACTGAAGTAAGTACAGGATTTATTACCAGTGCAACAAAAAGGGATGAACTCAATACAATCATTAAGGTAATAGGCAAATACTTCATAAATTCACCCATCTGCCCTGGCCACATAGCCAACGGAAGGAATACCGCTAAAGTAGTAGCTGTAGATGCAATAATAGGAAGCGCAACCTCTCCTACTCCATACTTCGCAGCTTTAATCGGCCCATAACCTTCCTGCATCAAACGGTAGACATTCTCAACAACAACAATCCCATTATCAACCAACATCCCCAGCGCTAATACAAGAGAGAATAAAACCATTACATTCATCGTCACACCCATGGCAGACAATATGGCAAATGACAACAGCATCGAAAGTGGAATCGCAATACCAACAAATAAGGCATTTCTTAATCCTAAAAAGAATAGCAATACAAAGACTACTAGAATAACCCCAAAGATGATACTATTCAAAAGCTCATCAACCTGGTTTCGGGTCATATCAGACTGATCACTTGTAATAGTAACACTTAAATTATCTGGAAAATCTACCCCTCTAGATTCTTCTAATATCTTATTAATTTCATCAGAAGCTGAAAGTAAGTTTTCACCTGCACGTTTGATAATATCCAAAGAAACAACTGGAGCACTGAATTCCCTAGCATAGGATTCCTTCTCTTCTTCTTCAAATTTGACATCTGCAATATCACGTAGATAAACAATATTCTGTTTTTCACGTTTAACAATGATGTCACCTATTTCATCTATTGAACTGAATTCTCCAACTATTCGAACATTTCTTCTATAGTCATCCAACAATAAATCACCCCCTGAGATGGATACATTCTCCATTTGAATAGCTTGCGCTATATCATCGAAGTTCAACTCCATGGATTCCAATTTATGAAGATCCAATTCGATCTTCACCTCTTTATCCATTACCCCACGGACATCTACTTTTGAGATTTCCTGAATGTCTTCAATCTTATCCTCCAAAACCTCTCCATACTCTTTTAATTGAGCCAATGAAAAATTCCCTGAAAGATTGATGTTCATAATAGGAATTAACTCCGAGAAATTCATCTCAAAAGCATTCGGGTCTGCAGGAAGATCCTTAGGGAAATCTGCATCCGACATAGCAATATCAATCTTATCTTTTACCTTTTGTAGTGCCTCAGAAGGCTCTATTCCAAAATCAAAAGCCACCTTGATTGTTGAATAACCCTGTACTGATGTAGAAGTTATTTCATCAATCCCTGTAATGGAATTTATCTCTTTCTCTAAAGGTCGAGTAATCAGTTTTTCAATATCCAATGGAGAATTTCCTGGATATGGAGTCCCTATGTATATTTCCGGCATGACAACTTCTGGGAAATTTTCCTTCGGCATTGTATTAAATGCCGTATACCCCATCAATAATATAATTACCGTAAGTACATAAACCGAGACCTTATTGTTTATCGACAACGTCGATAAACCAAACTCTTTGTGTTTTTCTTTCTTATTTACGCTCATCGCTTAAGCTTTTTTAGATCTCACTGAAATTTCCTGTCCATCCTTGATATTTCTAGCACCTTTCATAATCAATCGATCACCAGTTTTCAATCCAGACTTCACATAAATGGAATTATTATAACTCAATCCTGTCTCGATAGTACGTTTTTCTGCAAATAGCATAGCTCCTTTCTTTACAGCTATAAAAACATATTCATTACCATTGTGATCTTGCTGAATACTATTTGCCGGAATCGAAATTGCATTTTCTTGTTCGAAATCTTTAATTTGCAAGGTTGCAATCATATTAGGTTTCAAATCATGGTCAGCATTTTCCATAGCAATTTGAATCTTATAAGATCTATTTGCAGGGTTGATAAATTCTCCAGTACGGCTAATTTCACTCTCCATTTGCTTATCTAGCGAAGAAAAATTCAATGCTACCACTGTTCCTTTCTTTATAATAGGAATGTATTTTTCAGAGATCTCAGACTCTACTTTTACTTTATCCAAGTTCACCAATCTTAAAATAGTTCCTTGAGGCATTGCCAATTCACCAACCTTAGGGAAAATTTCATCTACAATTCCTGAAAAGGGAGCTTTCACTATATAAAGATCCTCCTGAGATTTCATGGTCTCCAGCTTAGAAAGCAATCCTTCATAGTTAGATTTTGCTTGTAAATATTGAATCTCTGAACCAATATTTTGTTTGTACAAACGATCTTGTTTTTCAAACAGTATTTTAGCTAATTTAAGCGACACTTCCAGCTCCTTGATTCCATTTGTAAGAATCTCAGAATCCAACGTTGCTAAAACCTGTCCTGTTTGAACACGTTGTCCTTCTTCTACCTGAATGGTGCGGATACTTCCAGTAGCTTCTGGGTTTACATTTATTACTTTATCTGCTTCAACAGAACCTTGTACTTCAAAGAAATGTTGGAAAGTTGAACTAGCTAATGAAAGTGTAGTAACCTCATAAACCTTTTTCTCCTCTCCTTCAATAGCCTTAATCTTCCCTTCAACCTCCAACAAGGAAGCTTTATGAAGAGAAATAGCTTCTTTCAAGTCATTTCTTTCTGTTTTCAAAATTGCTAAATCATCCTCTGAACAAGAGAATAAAAGAGCTATGGCGAATAAACTGATATATTTTTTCATCGTTCTAACGATTTAGTAGTTGTTTAATGCTTGATCTAATTTCGATTTGGCATCGAATAATTGAAAGAGACTCTGGATATATTGCCCCTGTGTCTGTAGGTATTGGTTTTCAACTTGAGAAAGTTCCAAACTGGTAGAGATCCCTTCGTTAAATTTCACCTGCGTTTTATTTCTAATTCGCTTAGCGATTTCTAGATTTTTCTTATCATTCTTAAGTTTAGTTTGATAAAAAGCGAAATCTGATTTTGCCGACTTAGCATTCAATTTTAAACTTTCAGAAATTTGGTCTTTAGCAACCTGCATTTTATCAAAATCTAACTGAGCTTGTTGAACTACACGAACCTTTTTGAAACTATTGAATATTGGAATATTCAAAGACAAACCTAAGATTTGAGAACGTGTCCAATCAAAACTGTTACTTAAACTTATAACATTTTCATCTGATGAATACACCTTCTGAAGTGTGTAAAACGCACTTATTGTTGGCAGGAATTTTGCCTTGGCATTTTTTAAGGTTAGCATAGAAGCACTCTCCTGTGTTTCTATCATTTTATAATCAATATGCAAAGTCAAGTCGAATGGATTATCCAATTTCACATGACCATTGACACTGTTCATAAAATCATCTAGACTTTCTGTAAGCTCCAAGCTTTCCTCGATAGATATACCCATATTGAATTTCAACATATCTATACTCAATTCCTCCTGACGCTTCGCTTGTTCAAATGAATTGATATTATTCAAAAGCAATAGCTCAATTTGATCGACATCCGATTCTTCAACAAATCCTTCCTTATACAAGGCTTTTGTATCCTTCAATGTCTTTTGTAATTCTAAGATAGATTCTTGTAGAATTTCTTTGTTCCTACCTGCAATCAATACACCAGAATAAGACTGATAAATAGTGGCTGCAACATCTATTTCTTTCTTCAACTTCTGATCTTCTGACAATTGCAAGAACACTTTTGTAGCTTGCAATCCAACAATATAAGATCCATCAAAGATCAACTGATTCACTCTCATTGCAGCGGTAGCCGTATATTGCTGACCAAACGCCACCTTGATTGGGCCTTCATCCTCTGAATTTGAATCAGGGTCCGATCCAAAAGCGGAAGGGTCAATAATACTCTTAGGCAATTCAGGGAAATGCTGATAATCTAGAGAACCACTAATCTGTGGCAAACCGATGGCAATAGTTTCCTGAATTTTTCTTTTCGCCTTTTCAATGTCCAAATTGGCATCTTGAATCAGGTAACTATGCAATTTTGCATATGCCTGAGCCTCCTTGAGGCTAAATGCTTGCTGTGCGAATGCCATGTTCAATGGCAATACAAACACAAAAATCAAGCGATAGATTCCTTTCATAGTGTGATGGTTATTTTGAGCTGATGTTTAGTTTCTGTTCTAGGTACTCTCTTCCTTTTTTAGAAACGATTCCATATAAATGAAATTGGATACTTTCTTGTACCAACTCGTTGAATGAATAATCGTTTCCAGGGAATATCTCTTCATTTACAATAGTTTGCATTCTCCCTACATACAAACGAGCGATGATCTCTATATCAAAATTATTTCGATACCAACCTTCGTCAACCCCATTTTTAAGGTTTACCAAAATACAGGATTTTACAAATTCAATTTTCGAAGAGAATATTTGATCATATAATGCTGGATAATATCTCTTTAATTCAAATACTGCTACTGGGTTTAAATCCTTATTTTCTTTGCAAATGCTTTCATTTACAGCTAACATTTCATCTATAGGGTTATCACATTCATCAAAAATGTGACATTGACCTTCCTTTTCGTTTTCGAAATGATGGAAAAACGATTTCTTCAATAAATCCTCCTTGTTCTTCACATACCGATACAAGGTCTTCTTTGAAATACCTAACTGCCTCGCTATCTCATCCATATTTAGATTGCGAATTCCGAACTTCTTAAAAAGTCCCCAAGCAATTGTTAATATTTGTTTCTCTTTCTCATCCATGGCGCAAATATATAACAATTCTCACAACGGAAACGTTTTTTATTACTTTTCGTTTCCTTTGTTAACCAAAATTTAACACGAACCTTGCATTATTGTTAAAAAAAAGCTGGCTACTAATCGGAAATTTTAAAAAATGAAAATGTATTTTTGTGACTATTAATAAGAAAATACAAAATGGCAAGAGTATTAACAGGTGTACAAAGTAGTGGGATTCCTCATCTAGGAAATATACTAGGCGCAATTGTTCCAGCAATAGGACTTTCAAACGATCCAAAAAATGAAAGTTTGTTTTTTATAGCAAACATGCATGCTATAACGACTACAAAAGATGCGGGGAAAATAATTGAAAACACTTACGCTACTGCAGCTGCCTGGCTTGCCTTCGGATTTGATACGGATAAAAATACCTTATTCAGACAGTCTGATATTCCACAGGTAACAGAGCTAACTTGGTATTTAAACTGTGTTACTCCTTATCCTATGCTGGCCAATGCACATTCTTTTAAAGATAAAGCCAGCAACCTATCGGATGTAAATGCCGGACTTTTTGATTATCCAGTACTAATGGCGGCAGACATTCTTATGTATGATGTGAACATTGTACCTGTTGGAAAAGATCAAAAGCAACATTTAGAAATGGCCAGAGATATGGCCGGTGCTTTCAATAGAATCTATGGGGAGACTTTCGTGTTACCTGAATCTAAAATAGATGAACAGGTGATGACTGTTCCTGGAATAGATGGTAGAAAGATGAGTAAGTCCTATGGGAATTTCATCAATATATTCCTTCCCGATAAAAAGCTTAGAAAGGTATTGATGAAAATCGTTACAGATACAAAAGGACTTGAAGAACCAAAAGATCCTGATACCTGTAATGTATTCAAGCTATATGAACTTATGGCTAGTCCTGAAGAAATTGCAACAATGAGAGGAAATTATACAGGAGGAAATTACGGATACGGTCATGCTAAACAAGCTTTATTTGAATTGATCATCACCAAATTCGAAACAGAAAGAAACCGCTACTGGGAATTGATAGAAGATCATGATAAGATTGATGCAGAACTCAGTAAAGGAGCAGAAAAAGCAAAAATAATAGGGCTGGAAGTCCTTAATAGGGTTCGACAAAAAGTTGGGTTTGGAAAATAATAAAATAGGGTTACGTTATCGTAGCCCTATTTTTTTTATCCTTAAAGTTCTTTAACTAAAGAACTTTAATAAGCCTATACGATGCCCAAAGAAAAAGCTTATTTTTGAAAGGCATTTAGCAATTCTATGATTGCCTCAATCAACTTAATTTTTCAATTAACAATACCTACATGAAGATAGCAGTAATCTTAGCAGGATCGGGAGTCTACGATGGATCAGAAATTCATGAGTCCGTATTGAGTCTTTTAGCCATAGCCGAATTAGGCCATGAAGCTAATTGCTTTGCTCCAAACAAGAACCAGCTACATGTTATCAATCATTTAGATGGCTCTGTAATGGACGAAAATAGAAATGTACTGATTGAATCTGCAAGAATTGCTAGAGGAGACATCTCAGATCTTAAAGATTTGGACAGCTCTAATTTTGATGCACTACTAATTCCTGGTGGATTTGGCGCTGCAAAAAACCTGAATCAGTGGGCCGTGAATGGTCCTGATTGCACTATTGATACTGCTGTAAAGAATACTATCTTACAATTTATAGCCGAAAAAAAACCGATTGCAGCACTTTGTATGGGACCTACCGTCATTGCTAAAGCACTTGAAGGGAGTCCTTATTCCGCCAACTTAACTGTTGGATCAAGTAAAGCAAGCTCCCCCTATGATATTCAAGGGATAGCTGCAGGAATGGAACAAATTGGAGCCGTACATCTTGAAAAGACCATACAAGAGGTGGCTATTGACGTCGAACTAAAAATAGTTTCTGCACCTTGTTATATGATGGATGCTTCTATAGTAGAGCTTCATGAAAATATCAAAATGGCTGTAGAAGAATTAACAAAACTAAATAAATGAGTCCAGCAAAACAATACAGTTATGATGTAGCCTATCTAAAAATGGCTACTGAATGGGCTAAATTATCCTATTGCAAAAGACGGCAAGTTGGCGCACTTATTGTTAAAGATAAGATGATTATTTCAGATGGCTACAATGGCACACCTTCCGGATTTGAAAACATTTGTGAAGACGATGAAGGATTGACAAAATGGTATGTGTTACACGCAGAAGCCAATGCCATTACAAAAGTTGCACACTCTACGCAAAGCGCAGAAGGAGCTTCGTTATATGTTACCTTATCTCCCTGCAAAGAATGTAGTAAATTAATTTTACAGACAGGAATTAAGAGAGTGGTATACTCTCGAAAATATAGAGATTCATCAGGTGTAGACTTTTTAAAAGAAACGGGTGTTGAAGTAGTGTATATTGATCAAGAAAGTTTCTAATATGACTAAATCTAAAAATACATTTAATCCTATCTATATTGCACTCATCCTTGTTGCAGGAATGTGGATAGGAAGGCAATTCCAATTTACAGAGAGACAAGAAACTCCACTCTTTGGGGCTAATTATGGGAAAATTGAACAACTGATTTTTCAATTGGAAAATAATTATGTAGATAATATAAATGTGGATAGCATTGTTGAAGGGAGTATTCAACACATCTTGGATCAACTAGATCCACACTCTACTTATATTTCTTCAAAAGACATGCTCCAAGTAACGGAAAGTATGCAAGGCAACTTTGATGGGATAGGTATTGAGTACCAAATTCAAAATGACACTATCCGAGTGGTTACTCCAATTTCAGGAGGTCCTTCAGAAAAATTGGGAATTAAGAGTGGAGATTGTATCCTAAAAGTAGATACCATTCAAGTTGCTGGTATTGGTATAACCAATAAAGATGTTGTTGAGAACTTAAGAGGAGAAAGAGGATCAATGGTTAAGGTACTTATTAAAAGACCTGGTATAACCGATCCAATTGCCTTCGATATTATCAGAGATAAGATCCCTATCCACAGTGTGGATGTATCCATGATGCTAGACGACCAAATTGGCTATATTAAAATCAACAGATTTGCAGCAACCACCTACGACGAATACCTTCTAGCCTTCAAAAAATTGAAGGACCAAGGCATGCAAAAAATGGTACTCGACTTAAGAAACAATCCCGGAGGTTACCTACATACAGCCATAGACCTTATTGATGAATTCCTAGGTGCTAAAGAACTAATTGTATACACAGAGGGAGCCAAAAGAGGTAGAGAATATCACTACGCAACAAAAAAAGGAGATTTTGAAAAATCAGAAATTGTAGTCCTTATTAATGAAGGCTCCGCTTCTGCAAGTGAAATTGTGGCTGGAGCCATACAAGACAATGATAGAGGTATTATAATAGGTAGAAGGTCCTTTGGTAAAGGGTTGGTTCAAGAACAATCTCAACTAGGTGATGGTTCTGCGCTTAGAATAACTACTTCCAGATATTATACGCCATCAGGTAGATGCATTCAAAAATCGTATGAAGACGGTTTAGACAATTACCATGTTGAATCACTGAACAGATTTGCCTCTGGAGAATTGTTTAATGCTGACAGCGTAGTATTTGCTGATAGCCTTATATTCAAAACTACGAATGGTAGAAGTGTATATGGAGGAGGAGGAATTTATCCAGACCATTTTATCCCATTGGATACAACTTTTACTTCGCGTTGGTTGAATCAAATATTATCTTCTTCGATCTTAAATGATATGGCCTATGAATACTCAAATAGTCATAGAGACTATTGGATGAATGAAGGAAATTTAGAAGAATTCGCTGGAACCTTTGATGTCAGCTCTGAACTTTTTGATGAGATCATTCAAAGAGCAGAAAAGGAAACTATCAATAGCTCATCAGAGAATATCCAAAAGTCTAATCCCTACCTTAAATATCGTCTAAAATCCCTTATCGCAAGAAAAATATGGGGGAATGAAGGTCTCTATAAGATTTGGAATACCAGGGATAATGAAGTTCAAAAGGCTATTGAAATATTACATAACACCAAATAAATATTTAACATGATCCAAACATCCATTGAAGAGCTCCTTTTCATAGATATTGAAACGGTATCCTCTCATCATAAATTCACCGAACTCAATGAAGAATTACAAGGCCTTTTTGCGAAAAAAACCGCCTATCAACGTAAAGAGGAATTTACTGCCGAGGAGTTTTACAATGAAAAGGCTGGGATTTGGGCTGAATTTGGAAAGGTTGTTTGTATCAGTATTGGCTATATAAAAGAGGATGGAGACCACAGAGATATGCGCTTCAAATCTTATTATGGTGAAGATGAAAAATTACTTTTGGCCGAATTTGGCCAGGCTCTAAAGAAATTTAAGACTTTCAAACTTATTGGACATAACGTCAAAGAATTTGACATCCCATTTCTTTGTAGAAGAATGTTGATTCATGGAATCCCCTTACCATACACCCTAAATGTTGCGGGTAAAAAACCGTGGGAAGTACCTCATTTAGATACTATGGAACTTTGGAAGTTTGGGGATTGGAAACATTTTACTTCATTAAAATTACTCACCAATCTTTTTGATATACCGAGTCCTAAAGATGACATCGATGGTTCTGAAGTTGGACGTGTATTCTGGGAGGAAAATGACTGTGAACGAATAGCCATTTATTGTGAAAAAGATATTTTAGCCGTTGCCCAATTAATCCTTAGATGGACCGGAAAGCCACTTCTTGAAAAGGACAATATCCACTTTAGTATTCTTAACTAGCTCGCCCATTTATCTTTTAGATAATTCCCCAACAGCATAAATGCCATTACCAAAGCCATAATTCCTAGGCCTGGATAAATAGCCAAATAGGCCTTATCTAATACGATATAGGCATAATGATCCCGGATCATATTCCCCCAAGTGGGCATAGGAGCAGTTGCGCCAATCCCAAGAAAACTTAAACCAGATTCTAGTAAAATAGCTGTTGCAAAATTAGCTGCACAAAGGACGATCACCGGTTGGAATATATTCGGAAGAACATGTTTAAACAGAATTCTGAAATCTGAAAAACCCAATGATTTTAGCGCTCTAACATACTCTTGTTCCCGCTCTTGTAGGACCCTACCTCTAACTAACCTGGCAATTTCAACCCACATAGATAATCCAATTGCCAAGAAAACTTGCCATAAGCCCTTACCCAAGGATAGTGTAATGGCTATTGCCAATAGTAAAGTCGGGACTGACCAAAGCACATTGATAAACCACATTATAGAACGATCTATCCAGCCACCAAAAAATCCAGCAATCAATCCAAGAACTAAACCAACCACTAAGGATATTGTTACGGCAAAAAATCCCGCGAGTAATGAAACACGTGCCCCCAATACCAATCGACTTAGAAAATCACGGCCATATTTATCAGAACCTAAACGGTAGGTTTTAAATTCCATACTTTTATCCAGATCATTTGGATAAAATAATTTGGCAGCCTCAATTTCTTGTCTTTTCGGTATACCAACTTCCCAATAAAAAACTTGCGAGTCCTGTGTTATCGCTGAGTCTATAGCAATATGTTTTGATGAACTGCTTTTTCCCATCCAGAAAGAGCCTTCTTCCTGAGCTTTAACCTTATTATCTAAAAGGAGGAAAAGTTGGTCTGAATTCGGGTTAAGGTTTGAGAGTGATAATTGCATTTCATTGGCATGGGGACTGGAATCTGGAATCCATTGATAGGCAAAAACAGCACCGATACACAAAGGTACGATGATAAATAAAGCCAATATTAAACGAATGTGGTCCCGAAATTTCTTCATGCTTGGTAGCTACGATCTTTCCATTGAAATTTTGCAAATATAGAACTCCCTACAATTAGGATAATATAAAACGGATAGCATAAAGCTAATAATGGAAATTCTTTCAAAAGCAATTTCTCCCCACTGAATTTAGCATACCGCTGTAAAACGAGATATTCCGACGCTAACTTAGCTAAAATAAACCATAACAAGCCTATTTCATTTGATACATACCAGAAGGAAAGTACGAAAGCAATATTCGCAAACACGACAAGTAAACTAATGGCGATAGTTGTGGGATCCGTATAATACTTTGATTTTGTTGTCCATCTATTTCGTTGAGCCCAAAAGACACCAAAGCTATTCACAACTTTTGTTTCCACTAGGCTAGACAATCCAATATTATAACGTATTTGTCTTGCATTTTGTCTTTTTAGTGCTTGAAGAATAAACATATCATCCCCACTGGCAATTTCTTTCTTTATGTTTTCCCGAAGCGCCAAATAGCTACTCCGTCTAACCATCCAATTTGCACCATTACACATAATAGGGTTCTGAGCTAAGCAACTTGCTGCTGTCGCTGCTTGTAGACTCATAAATTCAAGTTGCTGAAATCTCCCGAATAAGGAATTACCGTCCGTCAACCGAACGGCTCCAAGAATACATTGAACTTCATTATCAATTTGTGCACGATAACTCTGCAACCAACCCTTATCCAGTCTACAATCGGCATCTGTAAACAATATCCATTCAGAAGACAATTCATCTAGCACTGCCGAAATAGCAGCTTTTTTACCAATTTCATTATGAAGATGAAAGGGATGGATATCAATATTTCCCTGTGCTCTAAATTCTTCAACAATGGCTGCCCCAGTATCCGTGGAGTGGTCATTAACTAAATATACCTTCAGAACTATCCCAGCTGTATTCAAATTACCCAAGTCCGTCAGCAGATGTGGTAAATTTGCCGACTCATTCCTATAAGCTACAACAACATCAATGGTAACATCCCCAAAGAGCTCATTTTTATGGGATTTAAAGAGCTTTCGTAAAGATCTATGATAATAGGTCAATAAAAGACTATAGATTATAAGTACAATGCTAATTACCCCTTCCATATTTAGTCTTTTTTTAATCCCGCTTTTTTCTGAACAAATAAACCAATAACGGCAGGCAGCATAATATTCATAGTCCACAATACTAACACAGAACTTGCCAGCACCAACTCATGGCCAGAATCCAACTCTAAAAAATAAAAACAAAGATAACTCCTGACGAAAATTTCAGTTCCAGCGACCTGGGGTAAAAAAGTAACCACTGTATGTATGATTAGCAGATACATTAACAAGCTTTCTACTGGAAATTGAAAACCTAGCAGAAATAAAATTCCAGCATGCTGTAAAGCCAAACTAACTATTCGTATTAAATTCAATCCCAAAAGTTCCAGAAATAAAGAATCTCCTACTCTTTCTTCCAATGAAATTCTATCCCTCAGAAATTCACTTTTTTCAAGTTTATCTTTAATCCAAAGTAACACGAACGGCCCAACAATTACAAGTCCAAGAGTTAACCACCAATAACCAAGCAATAAACTTAGTGCAGCCAATCCAATATAAAAAGTAGCAGATGGCTTTAAAACATTATATAATCCAGCTGCGTACCATTTAAAAGCACGATCCATATCCTCCAACAGTAGAACCTTCGAAGGAATATCTAGAAGCCTATTAGGACTATAAAAAGAATACGCTAGACTCGTCCAATTCATTCTTAGGGCAAGGAGTAAAGGGAATTTTCTTTTCGTTGCAATTATTGACTGCCAGACCTTGGCATCAGACCAATGGTGAATAAAAGCGAAAACAAACGTCCCAAATAGCCAAACCAATTCAAAATGGACGGTTAGTTGAGTCTTTAAAGTCTCAATATGACCTAAACCTATTGCTTGCTTCAATTCAATGATTACAAAGGTAAGTGCTAAAAAACTAAAAATATATCTTAATAGATCTAGGCTCTTAGAACCAAAATCTTCATATATTTTTAGATATTTGTAGATATTCTTTACCATTGAAAAAAGACAAAATCATATTAGGTGTAGATCCAGGTACCAGCGTCATGGGATTTGGGATCATCCATATTCAGGGGAAAAAAGTTCAATTACTAGAATTGGACGTTTTACTTTTGCACAAACTAAACGGGCATAACCTAAAATTAAAAAGAATTTTCGAGAAAACCCTTAGCCTGATCGATCAATATCATCCAGATGAAATTGCTGTAGAAGCACCTTTCTTTGGAAAAAACGTTCAATCCATGCTGAAATTGGGTAGGGCTCAAGGTGTAGTAATGGCTGCTGGCCTTTATAGAAATATCCCAATTACCGAATACGCTCCTAAAAAAGTGAAATTAGCCGTTACAGGAAGTGGGAATGCCTCAAAAGAGCAAGTAAGCTATATGTTACAAAAACTACTAAACATAAAGGAGGCACCAAAGTATTTTGATGCAACCGATGGTTTAGCCGTTGCCCTATGCCATCACCTACAAACAAAAAACCCGCACATGGCGGGTTCTTCTTCTGGTTCATGGGCTAGTTTTATGAAAAACAACCCTGATAGAATTGGTTAGATATATTGACGGATGCTATCCGCAATTTGTTTCATCTCCTCTTCTTCTATTTTCATTTTTGCTCTGGTGAAGTTCATATCATTCATTTCGTTCATTGGAACAAGATGAATATGTGTATGCGGAACCTCTAGTCCAATTACTGATACACCAATCCTTGTACACGGAATTGCTTGTTTAACAGCTTTAGCAACCTTTTTAGCAAAGATATTTAAGCCAGCTAACTGCGCATCCTCCATATCGAAGATATAATCTATCTCCTTTTTAGGTATCACAAGTGTGTGTCCTTTAACCAATGGAAATACATCTAAAAATGCTAAGTAATCATCAGTCTCAGCTATTTTATGACAAGGTATTTCACCAGCAACTATTTTAGAAAATATTGAAGCCATTATCTAGATATTTCAAGGATTTCCATTTCCATTATTCCCGAAGGAACTTCAATTTGTGCAATATCACCAACCTTAAGACCAAGTAATCCTTTTCCGATTGGAGAATTTACAGAGATTTTACCTGTTTTTACATTGGCCTCATTTTCTGCTACCAACGTAAAGGTAAATTCCTTTTTCAACTTAAGGTTCATCAAGCGCACTATAGATAGCACCAATACCTTCGAGTTGTCAATTAAAGATTCATCAATAAGACGAGCATTCCTCATCTTAGATTCCAAACCAGAAATTCTCATCTCTAGCATTCCTTGTGCCTCTTTGGCAGCATCGTATTCAGCATTCTCAGATAAATCTCCTTTATCCCTTGCCTCAGCAATTTCCCTAGTTACTTTAGGTCTTTCTGTAAACTTTAGGCGCTCCAATTCTTCTTTAAGGTTTTTGAAGCCTTCTTCTGAATAGTATGATATTTCTGACATATTCAATCTCTTTATGCGCTATACATTATTCCATCCTCACTTTTTCAAGTAATATCCTCACTAAATGTATAGTTATTAAACAACAAAAAGAAGACCGTAAACGATCTTCTTTTGCAAATATACAAAATATGTATATGAATTCTATAGTTCTAACCTCAGACCTAGATTATGAACTGATGCCAAAGGATCAGCTCCACGGTATGAATAATCGATAGCGATTGCTTTACCAGAATCAGAACTGAAGATGTAAGATGCCCCAGCAGTCATTCCTGTTAATGCATTTGTTCTTCCATCATCATAATCTGCAGTAATGTCACTTTCTAAACGGTAACCAGCTCTTAGCATAAGGCTAGATTTGAAACTCCATTCAGCAGCTAGGTTGACATTATCCTTTGTAAATGAGTTCGATGTAAAAGTAGCCATTGAAGTTACTACATTATCCTCATCTAAGATAAAGTCATATGACCCACCAATACTTAGTAAAGAAGGAACCTCGAAAGGATCCATTCTATGCTCGTATGCCTGTTGGAAAGGTACTCCTTGAACGGTTTGATTCGTTAAACGAATATCATCACCATCACCAGAGAATACCAATTTAGGTCCAATATTCTTCAAAGTAATCCCGAACTTCAGTTCGTTATTCTCTCCAGAAACATACTGAACACCGATATCTAAAGTAATACCAGAAGCATCCAAATTTGGTGTAGACTCACTCAATACTCTCATAGTAACCCCACCACTAATAGTTGGTGTAAAGTTCTTAGCATAAGAAAGTGAGATAATAGAATAAGTAGGACTAAAAGTACCTAAATCACCACCAGGATTATCTTCTGTAGTTCTTAGGATATCACCAAAGCCCCAGCTAGATATAGTAGCAGCAATTACACCGTCTTCACTTATTCTACGTGCAAACCCACCAGTATTGATGTCAATATCACCTATCCACTGAACGGTAGAAAAACCAATTTCCATATCAGTACCTAGACGAGCAAGACCCGCAACGTTAAGGAAGGTTGCCTCTAATCCGGAAACCCCACCAACATTTGCATCGGCAGAACCTGAAGTTCTAGCCCATGGGTTAATTAATAATTCAGATGCACCCGCTTGCCCAGAACGTTCTTCGTTCCCTGCAATAGCGTCCTGATTTGAGGCATAGACCAAACCAGCAACCAAAAGCATCTTAGCTGTATATTTTGAAAAAATTCTCTTCATTATCTTTCTCTTTTATGGGTCTATTAAAATGAATCAAGGTCAAGAGGTCTCAAAGCACCAAACCACTTAATAGTTTTCTCTCCAGTTCTAGATTTCACATGTATAATGTAAGCACCAGAAGCAATAGAAATTCCATTACCGTTTTTCAAGTCCCAAATTACATCATCAGTAACATCTGGACTTCTTAGTTGTCTGATCAAAGTACCACCAACATTGTAAATTGTTACAACAGATTGCGGAGGTACATTTGTAACCTTTATTCTATGATCAAGCTGCCCATCTTCATAGAAAGAAGATCCATAATAAGGATTAGGAACAACTCCTACTAGGTTGATTGGATCATTTGTATCATATCTATCAACAATACCAGTTCCAGTAATACTATTCGTATTGAAGGTATATTTAGGGAAACCATTGTATGTAATGTTTTCAGCACATTCACCGTTTCCAGCTCCCCATTCTCTCAATGGTTGAGCAACGTTAAGATCAATACTAACATCATTAGATAACAAAGTAGCATTTTCTGCCAACATTGGGATACCTACCCAGTTTGTTTGAGCGAATACATTTTTCTTTTCCTTAACCTCTCCAATACCAGTTCCACCAGTAATTTCCGTTAGGTCGTCGTATTGAGGATTCAAACTTTCATTTCTACCTTGATACACTGTATTCATAATATACACATAATGCATACCACCGAACACTTGCCCACTAGGGACCATCACTCCATTGTTAAAGGTATAATTGTATTCTCCCAAATTAGAAGTAGGATTCCACAACATGTCATCTCCATTATCATCTACTAAAGTAGAGTTCTCCGCAAACATCATGTTTAGACGAACACCAGCATCTTTATTTACAGCATATCCAGGGAACCAAGACCAACCGAATCCAGACTCTTCATTACCATTGATATCTTTTGAAGGGCTATTTTTAACCATTTTCAATTTTCTATCATCAATGTCATAATCATCTGCTTCAATTACTGGAACTCTTGTCCAAAGAGAAGTATCTGCTGTAAATACGATATGTACACTTGGTGTATTTCTAAAGTCACTTACCAAGTCATACTTTGTACCTGCAGTATCTACCTCATCATCGATATATTTAGGGTAAATAGATTTACCACTTAATACAGCAAAAGGAGCCCATGTACCACCTAGTACACCTTCGTATACCTCATTTGGATCTAGCCATTCAGCATCGATACCAGGAACACCCGGAGATCCTTCAATTCCAATTGTTCTAGCATCATGTACTCCATACTCATCCCAAGATGGTTGAGTTGAGATATCTGCTAAACCAACTTGTGTTTGACCAGCAGAAATCCAATCTTGTGCAGATACACCAAAGTCTTCGTAATCTCTATCTTCTACAAATGTCAACCATTCGTTTGATTCATCTTCGAAGTTAATTTCGGCGCTAATAAATCCATTCGAACTTTCCTTTGAATTATATGGGCGTTCCCCGAAGATATTTACATCAACAGCTATTCCCCATTCTGGAATGATTTGTTCGTTAATGATACTTACTACTTCATTAGAATAAACAGTATCGCTAATATCACCGATTGTTCTTATCAATCTCCAAGTTGTTTCATTATCAACGATTGTATCAAATTCACTATTAGGAATAAATTCGAAAACGAAATCTGCATCAGAAACATTTTGTGGATTTACCACGTAAATATTAACCGGTGACTGATCTTCTAAATAGTCTACAGAAGGTTCACAAAAAGAATTAACGATAGTATCAAAAGATTCTTCAGACATTTGAATTTCAAATCCTGAGTTTCCTTGACCTTGCAATCTTGTCATAGCAGGTCTAGAACCATACTCACCAACAAAATCAGAAGAATTCTTATATGGGAATGCTTTGTAAACTTTAATATTTCTACGTCCAGCTTTAAATGGAAGCTTTTGACCTAGCATATTAGGAACTAATGTATTTCCATCAAATCCAATGTCCTTCTTATAAACCATATATTCATTATAACCATACGCAATTGCCATATAGTAATATTCCTTATGATTTACCAATTTCTTATCACCCAAAGCGAATAAATCTTCAGTAATTCTGAATGAATGCTTGATACCGTTATTGGCAGCATTAATAGTTTTATTCGTAGGAACATCCTCTCCAAGATCTAAATCGTACTCGTGATTTTTCAAAGTAGCGATCGGATCTTCAAGGTTAGGCAATGTATCAGAACCTAATCTATAATTCTCAACATCCACGTTGAATAATAGCTTAGCTCTATCTGAATCATATAAATCTGATGGAGAAACTGTCTCATCTGCCAATTGGAAGATTTGATACCCTTCAAATTTGTACGTATTATCAGTAATTTCCAAATCATCCGTACTAATTAAAGTAGGATCAACTTCTTCATATGATTCGTTGAGGTTGTTAGAGCTTGGAGAATTAGTAATCGTCAGGATCAATTCCTTGTCATACTTCTGAATAGCAACATCTGGAGCATCAGGTCCATTCAATACTGCAAAACAGTTATTGAAAAGCGCTTGTGCCTTATCATCTGCTACACGCATCTTTTGAACCGATGCAAAAGCACCACCTTCTGTAGCTTTCGCCCAAACAAGACCTGTAGTTACCAAGTTTACAGCACCTGGTTCCAATGTAAATGGTCCAGCTGAGATCAAGAAACGTCTATCCGCAGGAATATTGTTGACACTTTCTTCCGTCCAGTTTTCACCTGGATGGTTAGGATCAGTATCACCAGGAAACATCCAGTCTGTAGGATCACTAGTTGGATCTGTTGCATTTCCACCCCATGTCATTGAAGTATTATCTCTCCATTTACCAATTAGGTAGTTATAGTAATCTTGAGCCCCATTAGGGTTCCCCGTTTTAGGGTTATTGTCATTATTATAGTATACGAATTTTGCCATTGAGATTAACTCTGGCAAATCTGCATCAGCAATTGGATTCCCTTCTTCATCGAAAGTACAGTCAATACAACCATCACGGTCATTGTCAATTCCATCACCATTATCAGCTTTTGGTCCTCTAAAGAAGTCCATTCCGATTGCAGGAGGATTCACACCATAACCAAGAGCACCTTCATCAAATTCATCACCATTGTATGAATATCCTAAACCTCTTCCTACATCACAACCAACATAATCATCATTATAGGTTCCGATATCCGAATCAACAAAGTGTCCAATATAAGTTTGGTTCAATGTTTCAATAGAACGGTTGATAATTTTAAAGTTATAGAAGGTCATATCATTGATCTCATCATTGGTAGTAAAACCAAATGCTTGAGCTCTAATTTCAAGACCGATTGTTTCAGATGAATTAGTTTCAGAGTGAACATTCCCTCTATCGTTGAATACGAAGAAGATTGTTTCATCACCATATAATAAATCGTCTGTTTTACAATCTCTATTTTCTAAGATATCATAAGCAGGAAAATCCTTATTCTCTGGATCATATATCCCATCGCCGTCAAAATCATAGAAAGGAGCCAACATCTCATCCAACTCACCATCTACACCATTACCTGGCCAGCTGTTGATAATAGATGGACGTGTATAGTCAGGATCTACATCTCCTTCCAAAACTTCATTTTGGTAGAAAGAAAGTACATCACTTAATTTAATTTTCCAGTGTTCATTATACACACCACAAACATCTTGATCTGTTTGACCATAGTTTGCATTTGGAACCTCATCACCTGTGGTAGGATCTGTAATCGTTTCTCTACTATCTAGTGGTCCAGGCCAAAAGTCATTCCCAGTTTGACGGTACGTCATAGCTGCAACCTTTAGGGTATTGTCATCTGACAAACCACCAATCCAAAGTGATCCAGCAAATAGTGAATGTTTTCCACTATTTTGAGGCACTTCATACTTAGCATTTGTACCATTCCACCAGAAGTCACCACCACCACGCATGATAGTACGGACATTATTTACGCTTAATTCCGCTTCCGAACTTGCCGGAATACAGTTATTCGCAAGGACCGTCTCCGGACCTGCAGTTTTAACAATCACTCCCACATTCTCTCGTGCGTTTCCAAGAAACAGCCCCAAAGACATGAAAAGAGCAAGGGTTTTATTTTGTAAGGTCAATTTCATCTTTAAGATATTTTCGGATTATTGGAAGTTCATGGTTAAACCTAAACGAATTGTCCTTGGTCTTAGGTAATTCGAAGGGTTATTTATGATATTCAATGCGTACAATGATCTATAAGCTTCTTCGTTTTCTTGTTCTGAAGCAGCTTGCTGACCAGCAGCCGAATCTAAGTAACCATCATCTTCTGCATTACCCGTAAATGCGTATACACTACTGATATTTCTTGTATCCAAAAGGTTATTTACTTGTAAGTAAACACTTGCAGGATATGCTTTTCTGTTACCGTTTGAATCCTTCTTACCCAATTTCAAATCGAAATTCTTTTGTAATTTCAGATCAATACGAGAAGTCCATGGCAATCTTGCTCCATTTGGAGTACCAGCCAATGTAGTTCTAGACTCAGTAATTGAAGTTGCATCAGAAATTCTAGAATAAGGATTCCCAGACTGAGCAGAGAAAGTTACTACTGCTGATGTATTTTCCAGAATAGATCTTAATTTCTCCGGTCCATTGTATTGTTTACCTTCAAACATTCTAAAGTCAACAGTAGACTGAATTTGGTGACGGCTATCAAAACTCAACGGAAGTGTAGTTCTCAAGTTTGGCTGACCAGAGTTAGCTAAGCTAAGTCCCGATGTAGCACTTGAACCTGAACCTTCAGCAAACTGAAGTGTATAGTTAGCAGAGAAACGAATATTTCCAACTCTTCTCATATCAAAAGCAATAGACGCTCCCTTTATAGTACCGAAATCAACATTCCCGAAAGTCAAATAAGTAGCTGGATATGCATCATTAACATTCAATTGCTGAACCATATCTCTTTGCTCTCTATAAAACGCAGAAATATCAATTGTTGCCTTTTCACCTAATGCTTGCTTGAATCCCATTTCGTAATCAGTTACTTTCTCTGGTTTCAAGTTTGCATTTGTTGCATTAATACCTTGCTCTCCAAGTGCAATATCCAAGAAGTTAAGTGGATCAAATCTACTTGCAAAGGCTGCTGGTCTGATTGTTTTAATATCATAGAATGCGTAGAACATGGCAACATCCGAAATTGGGAAGTTGAAAGATACACGAGGCATGATTGTAATCTCTGGATCATAATCTCCAAAAGCATCATCTGTCAACCCATTATTTTTAGACAACCCTTCTTTTGCATCAGGTTTCAAATATGGTTGAGCTCTACCGTCTCCATAAATTTGAGACACATCGTTTGTAACTTGTCCATCTGCAGTATACCAAACGTTTCCATTTCTAAATCCGTTGATTTTATTTGGATCCTCCGCGTTGTCAACATAAACAACGTAGTTATCACCTACATTTGAAGGTATATTAAATTGACCTTGTGAAGCAATCTCTCCAGCTGTAAAGGCATCATAGATTGTATATTCATCGTTCAATATTTGCTGATTCGCATCATATCTATCTACACGAACCCCAACATTAAATACTAGGTCACGCACATAGAATTTATCTTGGATATATCCAGCCATATAAATTGGCTCAAATGCACCTACTTCTCTTTTTAATGAACCATCTAATAATGAATCATTCAAGAAATCATCCATGGTAACTTTGTCTGTTACTTTATTACCATACGCATCGTAACCATAGTATGCACCAACAATGTCTTGATCTAACAACTCCTCAGCAGAGAATAAGTTGATATCCAAGTCAGCTGGATTCATACCATCTACATTCAAGTATTCTTCGTAACCTAAACCTAGTAAATCTCTTGCATTCTTAGCAAAACCAACTACATTGGTTCCAGATAGATCTGTAAATTCATCCAAGATCAAACGACCTTGATCATTTACATTTCCATTAAACTCATAACGCTTGATAGATCCATCATTGATATAACTATTTGCCAAAAGACGACCAATACCCCAAAGTCTACTTGGAGTAACAGACCATTGTCTTCTTGATCTTCGTTCAAATTCAAAACCAATTTTCACTTGGTGATCCTTGATCATAGCTGAAGCCGAACCAGAAAGTCTGAACTGCTCTTGATCAAATTTTTGGCTAAAGTCATAATTAAACCCTTGAGGTAACCAAAGACCATAAACATTTGTTGGTTGACCACCATTCAAAATACCACCACCTGCAGTAATTTGTCCTAAGGCTTGTTGACCTAAGTCATCTGCAAAGTCAAAATATTGATTCGTGTAAGCTGCTTTCTCAGCATTCAAATCTGCCCCATCAAACTCCCAGTGATCAATACTAAAAGCATCTCTCCAAACTGCAGGTTGATCGAATGCAGTAACAGTTACTGTTTCCTCTTCACCTGTAATATTGTTCATGAAGGTAACATTTCTGATATCTCCTAGACTGGTAATGAAAGATACGCCCTCTTCAGAGAATACTGGATTGAACTTACCAACATAACCATACTTAGCATAGTCTTCTCCAAATTTTGAATCTTCCCATGTAGAGTTACGCCCTTGATAGTCCGCTCGGATATTATAATTGGCATTTGTAATAGCAGATGCCGAACCTTCTCCTTTAGCTTCATCCTTGAAATACTGAACAAAGTTAGCATACATGGTATAACGGTTAGTCTTGTTCTCTCCTCTTTGATTAGGATTGAAGACACTGTTTGCATAGCTAGTTTGTCCTGCAGAAGTATTCTGAAAGGTACCCCCTATTTTCAAACTAGAATTTTCCCCAGTTTTAATGTTTAATTTTGTTTGTAGGTTAAAGAAATCATTTTCTTTATTTTTCCTATAATCCAACTTTGTCAAGTCGTTCTCAGAGGTTACGTGATGCAGTGCATCAACTCCAAATGGTGATTCAGGACTTCCACCCATCACTAATGGGTTTGCATCGATAGCAGCCTGTACATCTCCATTCAACTCATAAGAGCTAATTGAATAAGAGTCATCTTTCAAATGACGGTAGTTACCAGATAATACCAATCCAGCCAATACTGTAGTATCTTTTTCCGTTTTCTTCCAAGCAAGTGGCCCAGTATAGAAAAACTCTCCCAATGTATAACCGTAGTCATCCAACAATTCTGAAGTCTGAATATCAAAACTTGCAGCTTGTCTTGGTGAAGGAGCACGTGTTGTAATAGAGATAATACCTGAAGTTGCATCCCCATATTCTGCAGGAAGACCACCAGTAATTACCTGAATCTGTCCCATAGCAACATTTGGCAGCGACGGAGAACCAACCATTTTCACACCATCTACATAGTAAACAGTTTGAGAAGACCTACCCCCACGAACGCTTAAGTCAGTTCCAGGACCTTTTTGAGCGACCCCTGCAGTATTTGCAGCAATTGCTTGCACGTCTCTTACAGGAAGTACAGCAAACTCATCTCGAGTTACTGTTGACCCAGCAATGTTATCCTTCTCAATCAAAGGTTTTTCATCAACAAGGACAATAGTCCCCATAGTAGTTGACGATTCACTCATCGTTGCATTCTTCTCTGTCATTACTCCATTGGAGATAACAACTTTTTGAATCGTAATTGTGGCTAAACCAATATAGCTAAATTCCACATCATAGGTGCTAGCGTCCAATGGTGTAATAATATATTCACCATCTAAATCCGTAGCAGTACCCCTAACAGTAATCCCAGCCTGTTTCACAACGACATTAACAAATGGAAGTGGTTCTCCCAAATCATCCGTTACAGTCCCCCGAAGAGTCTGCGCCATCATGCTGGTAGTCAAGCCTATGAAGGCCATCAGCAAGAGTAATTTCTTAAACATACACGAGTTTTTTGATCTATTTTCTACATTTCAATCGGGTAAATTTACACAATGGAAGGCGACTAGCAAAGCCTTTTTTAACAAAATTTTAACCTTTTTTTACATATATTTGGCAATAATCCAGTGTTTTATACTGTTAAACTATCACAATATCAAAGCCTTATGAAAAGAGTGCTTTTAAAGCTCAACCTACTGCTAACTATATTAATAATAAGTAGTTGCTCTAAAGACGAATCAGATAAATTTCCTAACGTCTCTATAAACTTAACAATCTATCCAGGCACTGGATCGTACTATGCTTTGGGAGCTGTTGGTGGGAGCATGACGCTCAATGGTGGCGTAAATGGATTAATTATCTATAGGAGGTCTACCAATGAATTCATGGTATACGATAGAGCCTGCACATACGACCCCACCAACCCATGTGAGCAAATTGAGATAGAAAATGAAGGAGGATTCACTGCCAAAGATGAGTGCTGCGGATCTATCTTCCTACTTAGTACTGGCGAAAACTGGGATGGCCCTGCCCCTTATGGATTAAAAAGATACCCCAGTTATTATGACGGCACAAGCCTAACTATATGGAACTAAAAAAAGCCCTTCGAAGTTCGAAGGGCTTTTTTTAATATATAAAAGAAATTGTATTTCTTAGTATCTGTAGTGCTCAGGCTTATATGGGCCTTCAACTTCTACACCAATATAACTTGCTTGATCTTCGGATAATGTTTCCAACTCAGCACCTACCTTAGCAAGGTGAAGTTTTGCAACTTTCTCATCCAAGTACTTAGGCAAAGTATATACTTCATTCTTGTAATTTCCAGAATTTTTCCACAATTCAATTTGCGCCAAGGTCTGGTTAGAAAATGAATTTGACATAACAAATGATGGGTGACCAGTTGCACAACCAAGGTTTACCAATCTACCTTCAGCCAATACAATAATGTCTTTACCATTAATCACGTATTTATCTACTTGAGGCTTAACCTCACGTTTTGAATCTCCGTAATTATCATTCAACCATCCCATTTGGATTTCATTGTCGAAGTGACCGATATTACAAACCACACACTTATCTTTCATTGCCAAAAAGTGCCTAGAAGCAACGATATCTTTATTCCCTGTAGTTGTGATTACTATATCTGCACGTCCGATAACGTTATCCATCTTACGAACTTCAAAACCATCCATTGCAGCTTGCAAAGCACAAATTGGATCAATTTCAGTAACAATTACTCTAGCTCCAGCACCACTAAAAGAAGCAGCAGTTCCTTTACCTACATCTCCGTATCCAGCTACTACTACAACCTTACCAGCCAACATTAAATCAGTTGCTCTACGTACTGCATCTACCGCAGACTCTCTACAACCGTATTTATTATCAAACTTAGACTTAGTCACTGAATCGTTTACATTGATAGCAGGCATAACCAATGTCCCGTTCTTTTGACGCTCCACCAATCTATGAACACCTGTAGTCGTTTCTTCAGACAGTCCTTTAATACCTTCTGTTAACTCAGGGAATCTATCAAATACCATATTGGTTAGATCACCACCATCATCCAAAATTAGATTCAACGGTTTCTTATCCTCACCAAAGAATAATGTTTGCTCAATACACCAATCAAATTCCTCTTCATTCATACCTTTCCAGGCAAAAACAGGAACTCCTGTAGCAGCAATTGCAGCAGCAGCATGATCTTGTGTTGAAAATATATTACAAGAAGACCACTGAACATCCGCTCCTAGATCTACCAAAGTTTCAATAAGAACAGCAGTTTGAATAGTCATGTGAAGACATCCGGCGATTCTAGAACCTGCTAAAGGTTTCTCCCCTCTATACTCCTCTCTAATAGCCATCAAACCTGGCATCTCTGCCTCTGCCAACTCTATTTCCATTCTTCCCCATTCTGCTAAAGAAATATCTCTAACTTTATAACGAAGACCTTTTTCTGTTGCTGTATCCATAAAAAAGCATTTATTTTTGTGCAAAATTACATAATTAAAGGTAGAAATAAGTACATTTTAACCCCTAAATTGTAGCACCCACCATTTCCCTTTAGGCATAAATGATTATGAACGAATATTTTATATCAATTAGCTAAGCTCAAAGATGCAAGAACTGCTCAACTACAAGAATGACAATGGTTCATTCCATCTATATCAGTACGAAAAAAACTCGGACGAACTTTTGAGTCAAGTCAAGTTGAATAGCCAAGAGCTCAACAAACTCAACAGCTTTACTTCAAAAAAGCGAAAAAAAGAATGGTTAGCTGTTCGGTATCTTTTAAAAGTCCTACATCCGAAGGAGAACATTTCCCTGGTATACAACGAACATGGTAAGCCTTCTTTAAGCAACCAATCAAAGATCAGCATTAGCCATTCGGACAACTATGTAGCGATTGCACTATCCGCCTCTACAGAAATAGGGATAGACATCCAATACCATAAAGACAAAATCAAAAATATTCAAAGCAAATTCACGCATCCTCTAGAAATTGAGAAATTGAACCCTAAACCAGAGGCGCTAAAAATGGAATTCCTACACTACCTATGGACAGCCAAAGAGGCCATTTATAAAACAATTGCCGTTCCTGGAACGATATTCACAGAAATAGACGGCTCTCAATTTGAAATTGAAAAAAACAAAAACTGGATAGCCACATATCGGTCAGAAATCTTTACATTGTATTCTATAAGAATTGATCAGCTTTACCTATCGTTTTGCCATAATATCCAATAGCTCATAACAAGAAAATGCAGGCTTTAAATGAATATAACGTTTAACAGAAATAATAAAGAATTTGCCGTTTTAATAGACCCGGGGAAAACGGATCTCGATAAACTTAGGAGAACTATCCTAAACGCTCATAATGCTAAGGCGGATTATATTTTCATCGGTGGAAGCATTCATACGAATGATAAACTAGACGAAACCATATCCTTCATAAGAGATCTCACAAACACTCCAGTAGTACTCTTCCCTGGAAGCGCTTTACAAATTAGCAAGCAAGCTGACGCCATGCTGTTCATGAGCCTTATCTCGGGCAGAAACCCTGAACTATTAATCGGTCATCAAGTTCTATCTGCACCACTTATCAAAGAAAAAGGGCTCAAAACGATCTCAACTGGATATATGCTTATAGAAAATGGACATACTTCATCCGTTGGTTATATGAGTAATACAATGCCAATTCCAAGAGAGAAAAACGCTATAGCAGTAGCTACAGCAATGGCAGGAGAAATGCTAGGTTTATCCTGTATTTTTATGGATGCAGGAAGTGGCGCATCTCAACCTATAAAGCCAGAAATGATTCGTGCAGTTCACCAAAATACTAGCATTCCATTAATCATCGGTGGCGGAATCAATACCCCGGAACAATTAAGACAAGCCTATGAGAATGGAGCAAATATTGTTGTAATTGGAAATGCGCTGGAAACCAACCCCGACCTGGTAGGAGAATTACTCGCTATCAGAGATCAATTTACTGAAAAAGGTCTTTAACCAAAATGCACACATCCCACCAAAAATAGGAGCTATAACATATACCGTTACAGCCATATATTTTGCAGGTGGAAAAGCAGCATCTCCCCAGCCCACGAAATAAGCAACTAGCCTAGGCATCAAATCTCTCGCTGGATTCAATCCTGCTTGACTTATTGGTGCAATGATACAAATAATCAGTGTTACCAACGAACCAATAAACATAGGCGCTAACAGATTATCGCTAGGGAACTTTTCTACAATCCCAAATATCCCAAGCACCAGCAAAAAGGTACCCAAAAATTCAGCTGCAAATGCCGTTCCATGTCCTGCAACAATCTTCCCTTCAAATCCAGGATTTGGAAAAAACTCTCCAAAAGCTGCCGCAGTATAATGAGAACCTTCCGCTCCACGAAGTATTCCTTTCTTCAATTCAACCAAAGCCAAACTATCTCCAAAGAAAAAGTACACGCCCAATCCAGCAATCAAGGCGCCCACCAATTGACCTGAAATATATTTACCAAAAGCATTTTTTGAAATATTCTTAGCCATCAACATCGCTACAGATACAGCAGGATTTAGGTGGCTATCTGACAATTTTGCAGAAGCTACAATACCCAAAAAAACTGCCAAGCCCCAAACGCATGCAATTTGAAACAAACCAGAAAAAGCTTCTCCGCTAATAGCCAACGCTACAGAAGCTGTCCCCATAAATACCAATATAAATGTCCCTATCAGCTCTCCAAAAAATGCTTTCATAATACCGAGTTAAACTATTTAGGCAATGCCCAAAAATGAGTAAAGTATTTCCCGACAAAAATAGCCGAAAAATACTTTACCATACTTAGTTGCAAATATCTTTTTGGTAAAAAAAAAATTAAAGTGACACTTCTAATTGAAGTCTAAAAATAAATGCATCATCTTTACCTTCTTCCTCTTTCAATGTGAAGTCAGACTGCACCTTCAAACTGTGACCAACGACATACTTTGATACACCCAATGTATACTCTGTAAGTTCATTATTCCCAGTAGCACTTTCAGGAGTAACCCCCGTATACCTAGCAGCAAGCTCCCAATTATCATCACAAAGATAACCAAGACTTGCGTTTATTGATTCTCCTGTGTAATACGAAGCCTCATCCGCAGCAATATATACAGAACCTTCATTCACCTTTCTATTCGCATATTCAGCCATGAATGAAAAACCTTGATACTTAAACATCATATCAGCAAAAATCGTTTCCAAATCTCTCGACTCAGACATGAAGTCACCTTTCTGCCCTCTTGCTCTTACAGCATTATCATTATAATCATACGTAAGGCCAAACGCTAACTTTGGGTCCTCTTCTCTTTTCAAATCTGCTCCGAAATAATCCCCTTTACTCGTAAATTTCCCAAAAGGCAATAATTCTAATCTATAGGTATAATCTCTTCCTTCACTTTTCCCTGTATAATTCTTCCCTTCACCCAAAGAAATAGATCCAATATGTCTAACCAACATGTTCCCCATATTGTAATGCGTCCTTAGTTGAATTCCTTTATCACGATCTATGGTAAATTTGGAATTCAAAAGTGAACGATCTACAAATTGTAATTTCTGAGACGAAATAACACGTTCTCTATTTCCAGGAAGCTTTGTCTGCCCCATCCACAATGTCCAATCTCCAGTAAAGTTCCATTTCACTACAGCATCAAGAATCTCTGCATTTACGGCATCGTATTCAATTTTATACACCAATTTTGGTGTCAATGCATACCCATCAAATTTAAAACGAGCTCTTCTCAAAAACATCTCCTCTACATAAGAAGGATCTGTTTCACCTACATAGGTCCCTACATATCTATTTTGCATTCTTGCACTAAACTTCACAGCAAATGAACTGTCTGCAGCCATCATACGAAGCCCCTTTCCAAATTTATCACTTGTTAAACTCTGTGCCTTTGCAGTCACAACAGATGCACAAATAAATACTAAAGTGAACAATACTTTAGGGATACTATGTTTCAAATTTTGATACATTTTTTTTCGAATTCTGAATTTTGATACTTTCTTCTTCTTTTTAAATTAAAAAACGAATAGGGGTTTTTCACATTCCCTTTACGATCTTTTAACTTTCGCTGTGCAAATATGAAAAGTCTTAACATTCAGTCAAAGCACATTACCCTTTCTTAACCTTTTCTTAAAGCATAGTATATTTTCATTTTCAAGGCGAAAACTTCATAAACACCTAATTTCATTGACAATACACTAGTATTGAATTTAATTTCACATCTCCTAAAAAACCTTAAGAGCACACCGAGTTAACATTAAGTTAACATAGACATAATAACCCCTTAACCAGAACCGAAAAATCCTGAATTACTTTTGCCTCAGAAAATCAATAAAACGAAAATCATGGAATTTGGATTCTGGGATCTCCTTACGGTAATTGGAGCATTAGGATTTTTCATCTACGGGATGAAGATAATGAGTGACGCACTACAGCAAGTAGCTGGTTCGAAAATGCGTCAGGTTTTGAGAAAAATGACCTCCAACAGATTTACAGGTGTAGGTACAGGATTCTTAATTACAGCCATCTTACAATCGTCATCTGCAACTACGGTTATGACCGTTAGTTTTGTAAATGCCGGATTAATTTCACTAGTAGAATCAGCAGGTGTAATGATGGGAGCCAATATTGGTACCACAATTACAGGTTGGTTAGTTTCACTTATCGGATTTAAAGTAAAAGTTGCTCACTACGCACTTCCAATTATTGGTATCGCATTTCCTTTCATGTTTGCTAACAAGCAGAGCAGAAGAAAATGGGCTGAAGTTGCCATTGGTTTTGCCATTTTATTCTTAGGACTTGGTGAATTAAAAAATGCCGTCCCAGATATCAAAAACAATCCAGAGGTGCTAGAATTCTTGCACCAATTTACGAATCCTGGATTCTTTACAAGGTTGTTATTTGTTGGGGTTGGTACATTACTAACGGTAATCGTTCAATCAAGTAGTGCAGCAATGGCCTTAACCATTACCTTAACTACACAGGGACTTCCACTAGACATTGCAGCTGCAATGGTTCTTGGTGAGAATATCGGAACAACCATCACAGCCGAATTAGCTTCCATGGTAGCAAATGTCCATGCAAAACGATCTGCAAGAATCCACTCAATGTTTAATATCATAGGGGTTCTCTGGATGGTTCTTATTATGCCATGGTTCTTGGATGTTCTAGAAATGTTCCTACCCGACACCACAGGTGGAGATACGAATAAATTCGCCCTTGCAATGTTCCATACTGCATTTAACCTTATCAATGTTTTACTTTGCGTTGGCTTTGTTAAGCAGTTGGTAAATATGGCTATCAAATCAGTTAAATCAAAAGGTGATGATGATGAAATATTTACCTTGAGACATATCGGTACTGGCGTATTCACTTCTCCCGAACTTTCAATAGAAGAAGCAACAAAAGAAGTTTCTCACTTTGGTGAAATCACACAACGATTGTACGATATGCTTCCAGAATTATTAGTTGAAACAGAAGATAAAAAATTCAACAAAAAACTGAAGCGCATCCATAAGTATGAGGATATCACAGATAAAATGGAAATTGAGATTGCAAATTTCTTATCTGTAACTTCTGAAGAAGGATTGAGTGAAACCGCATCTTCTAGAACAAGGAGCCTACTGAGTATTGTTGGAGATCTTGAGAGAATTGGTGATATCGTTTACCAAATGTCAAAAAGTCTTGAAAGAAGAAGAGAGTCCAAAGCATATTTCACCCCAGAGAATAGAAAGAACATCGAATCTATGATCCAAAAGGTAAATGTCGCTATGAATATAATGACAAGCAACTTGAACTCACCATATGCGAATGTTAGTCTAAAACAAGCTAAAGAAGCGGAAGAAGAGATCAACGAGTTGAGAAATGAACTGAGATCAGCACACTTGAAAAATCTTCAAGCTGGAGATTATAAAATTGACACTGCACTTATCTATAATGATCTACTACATTCATTAGAAAAAGTAGGAGACCACATCATAAATGTAACTGAAGCAATTGTTGGTTTAAAATAAAGAAGGAATTCAAATTTAGAATTCTAAGTCAAAACAATTAAATTAGCAGCCTGAATAAGGCTGCTTTTTTTATGGAATCAACTCCCGTTTCTACCGACATACTATTTAATATTGAATCCGAAGAGGAATTCAACGCTTGTGCAATTGAGGTATTTCACTACCAAAAGAAGGCCAATGCGGTATATAAAGAATATTTAACGCATATAGGTAAAGAGAACCTAGTACCGAAACAGTATACTGAGATCCCATTCCTACCTATATCCTTTTTCAAAACACACCACGTAAGCTGTATAAAAGGAGAACCAGAAGTTGTTTTTAGTAGCAGTGGGACCACTGGATCAATTACTAGTAAGCATCCACTATACGATACCGATATTTACATTGAAAGCTTCCGGAAAGCATTCCAACTATTCTACCCAAATTCTACGGAATATTGCATTCTAGCATTACTTCCTTCTTACCTAGAAAGAACAGGCAGTTCATTAATATATATGGTTGAGGACTTAATCAAGACTTCTCAACATCCTGATAGTGGATTTTATCTGTACGAGCATAAAGCACTCAAGGAAAAACTTGACCAACTTGAAAAATCCGGAAAAAAGACCATCCTATTTGGCGTGAGCTTTGCCTTACTTGACTTTTTTGAGGCCTACCCTTCAGAATTAAAAAACACCACTATAATAGAAACTGGTGGAATGAAAGGACGTAGAAAAGAATTGATACGAGATGAACTTCACGGAATTCTTAAAAAACAGACTAAATTACCCTTAATAAATTCCGAATACGGAATGACCGAATTATTGTCTCAAGCCTACTCAATAGGTCATGGTATTTTCAATTGTCCTCCTTGGATGAAAGTACTAGCAAGGGACCCAGAAAACCCATTAGAGCTAACCGGCAAAAAGCACGGAGCCATCAATATTATTGATCTTGCCAACATCCAATCTTGTGCTTTTATTGCCACTCAAGACTTAGGAACGTTTTACCCAAATGGCTCTTTTGAAATCATGGGGCGCTTCGACCATTCCGATATTCGAGGTTGTAATTTGATGGTAATAAAATAATAGATGTCTTTTTTCTCAATAAAAAGCTGACATTTCTCATTCCATATCTAAATTAAAATTACTCTATCTTTGTAATCTTAAAATCAATCGGGTTCTATGAATTAGCCAAAAGATGTTTTCAGATATGATGAAGAAAGGAAAAAACAACAAGCGACTTTTTAACCAAAAAAGTAAAGAGGAACTTGAATTGGAATTGCAAAATGAGAAATTCCCACGTACAACTATATCATTCTACCGCTATGTGTATTTGAATGACCTAGAAACGCTAAGGGACGAGCTTTTCCTACAATGGAACGCACTTAAAATAAAAGGTAGAATTTACATTGCCGAGGAAGGAGTTAACGCTCAATTATCTTGTCCGGAACCTTTTGTAGAAGCTTTTAGAGACACCTTAAATCAATACAAAGAATTTAAAGATGTTCCCTTTAAAATTGCTGTTGAAGACCAAGCAATGTCTTTTCTGAAATTACAGATTAAAATTCGGAAAAAGATCCTAGCAGATGGTCAAGACGACAATAGTTATGACGTTACCAATGTAGGAAAACATCTAACCGCGAAAGAATGGAATCAGCACTTAGCTGAAGACAATAGTGTTTGCGTTGATATGCGAAACCATTACGAAAGTGAAATTGGACATTTCGAAGGTGCTATTTGCCCAGATGTGGATACTTTCAAAGAGGAACTTCCAGAGGTTTTAAACCTTTTAAAAGGCCAGGAAGACAAAAAAATACTCTTGTATTGCACAGGAGGTATTCGTTGTGAAAAAACCTCTGCCTTTCTTAAGCACCATGGATACGAAGATGTAAATCAGCTACATGGAGGTATCATCGATTACGCGAAACAAATAGAAGAGGAGCGCCTTGAAAACAGATACAAAGGTTCCAATTTCGTATTTGATGAGCGCCGAGGAGAAAAGATATCTGACGATATAATATCTTCTTGCCATCAGTGTGGAAAACCATGTGATACACATACTAATTGTAGTAATAAAAATTGTAACTTATTATTCCTACAATGTGAGGACTGTAAGCAAGAAAAACAGAATTGCTGTAGTCAAGAATGCGTAGACATAATCTCACTTTCAGCGGAAAAACAAGAACAACTTAGAAAAGATACCGGAGCAGATCCGAATAAAAAATATAGGTCGAGCCTAAGACCAAAGTTGAATGAAATTCAGCAACAAAAAGAGGCTAATGAGACAAATTAGACATGCATTGCATTCATAGAATGCATTTTAACCGTACCCTAAAAGGTACTTAACTTCAGCACAATGCCTATATATCATTCATTGGGGAATTTTCCTCAAAAACGACATGTCGTTTTTAAAAAAGAGAATGGCGAGCTACATTATGAGCAGCTATTTGGATGTGAAGGATTTGCAGGAATGTCATCCTTGATGTACCACCTGCACAGACCAACACAGGTAAAAGAAATTAAAGCTTCAAAGGACATAAGCCCAAAAGTTGCTGTTGAAAAAAACATCCAAAACCAACTATTCAGAGGTTTTGAAGCGAAGCCAACCGATGACTACCTAGAAAGTAGAACACCTGTTTTGGTTAACAGTGATTGCTATATTGAATTAGCAGCTCCAAAAAAGTCTATGACAGACTATTTCTACAAAAACGCCGATGCCGATGAGGTAATTTTCGTTCACCGTGGAACTGGAACACTTAAATCTATGATGGGTAATCTAACCTTCTCGTATGGAGATTATTTGGTAGTACCAAGAGGTATGATTTATCAAATGGAATTCGACACAGAGGACAATAGATTATTTATTGTACAATCTTTTAGCCCTGTATATACACCTAAGAGATATAGAAACCATTTCGGGCAACACCTTGAAGACTCTCCGTTCTGCGAACGTGACATCAGAAGACCTTCTGATCTAAAAACGCATGACGAAATTGGAGATTTCACCATTAAAATAAAAAAGGAAGATGTACTGCACGAATGGGTATATGCATCGCATCCATTTGACATTGTTGGATGGGATGGATACAACTATCCGTACGCTTTTTCTATCCACAATTTCGAACCGATCACTGGACGTGTTCATTTACCACCTCCTATTCATCAAACATTTGAAACAAATGCATTTGTAATTTGTTCTTTTGTTCCAAGACTATATGACTACCACCCGGATGCAATCCCAGCACCTTATCATCACAGTAACATTGATTCTGATGAGGTATTATATTATGTTGATGGAGACTTCATGAGCAGAAACAATATAGAAGTTGGACATATTACCTTACACCCTGCAGGCGTTGTTCATGGGCCACACCCAGGTGCCGCAGAAAGAAGTATTGGTAAAAAATCTACTGAAGAATTAGCCGTTATGGTTGACACCTTCAAGCCACTTAAACTGACTGAACAAGCTGTAGCTATGTCGGAACCAGATTATTTCAAATCTTGGTTAGACCATTAGAAAATATGAGACGAAAAGGATATTTAATGTTTTTACATTGGGCAATGTGCTGAAGGCCCAAAATAATCTCATTCATACCCAAAAGGTAGGGAGTTAATCTATTATATTTGTATATTTATAAGTTGACTTTCCCTACGTGTCATCATAACCAATTACTTGACTTTTTAAGCATACTATTATGTCAGATAAATTAAAAGATATAGACTACGGTCTAGAAAAGATATTCGACGAGGCGGAAGATTTCTTACCGCTTAAAGGAACAGATTACGTTGAAATTTACGTTAGCAACGCAAAACAAGCAGCTCATTTTTACAAGACTGCATTTGGTTTCCAATCATACGCCTATTCAGGTCTTGAAACAGGAAACAAAGAATTCACTTCATATGTAGTGAAGCAAGATAAAATCAAATTGGTTTTAACTTCACCACTTAAGAAAGGTACAGACATAGGACGACATATTGACGAGCATGGAGATGCCGTTAAAGTTATCGCTTTATGGGTTGATGATGCTACGAAATCATTTGAAGAAACAGTAAAACGTGGTGCTAAACCATTCATGGAGCCTACTAAAACTGAAGACGGAAATGGTTATGTAGTACGCTCTGGTATCCACACGTACGGAGAAACCATTCATATCTTTGTTGAGAGAGGAAACTATAACGGAACCTTCTTACCAGGCTATCAAAAATGGGAAAGCGATTTTAACCCTAAAGATGCAGGCTTGAAATTTATTGACCACATGGTTGGTAATGTAGGCTGGAATGAAATGAACACTTGGTGTGAATTTTATAAGAAGGTTATGGGGTTTGCTCAATTGGTTTCTTTCGACGACAAGGATATCTCTACAGAGTATACAGCCTTAATGTCGAAGGTAATGAGTAACGGGAACGGTAGAATCAAGTTTCCTATTAACGAACCAGCAGACGGGCTTAAAAAGTCTCAGATAGAAGAGTATATTGATTTCTATGGTGGAGCAGGATGCCAACACATCGCAGTTTCTACAAATAACATTATAGAAACGGTAACTCATATGAGGGATAACGGAGTTGAATTCCTTTATGTGCCAGACTCATACTATGAGACAGTATTAGATAGAGTTGGCGAGATAGATGAAGATCTAGCACCTCTGAAAGAACTAGGCATCTTAATTGACCGTGATGACGAAGGGTATCTATTACAGATATTTACAAGACCGGTTCAAGATAGACCGACTGTATTCTTCGAAATCATTCAAAGAAAAGGAGCTGTATCTTTTGGTAAAGGAAATTTCAAAGCGCTTTTCGAAGCCATTGAATTAGAACAAGAAAAAAGAGGAACTCTTTAGTCTTCCATAAGAATAAATTAAAAGCCGGCTTAAGCTGGCTTTTTTTATGTCCAATAATTTTATAACTTATGGGAAGTTACGCCTTCAACTTCTATGGATGAAGCGCAAAATAACTACCAATTCTAAATATACTGTTTAAAAGCTATTTGGGAATTGAGCAATATTTTGTACTTTTGCCAAAGAATTAAGATTTTGAATAAGGATGAGGGGACGGAAGTCCCCTCTTTTTGTACCATGATGGAGCTAAAACAAGAACTAAGCCAACAAGTTAACATCCTTTTAGAGGAGTTTGATTTATATCTAATAGATATTGAAATCAATGCTGGCAATGAAATAGAAATCCATGTTGATTCGGATACTGGAATCAAAATTTCTGAATGTAAAATGCTAAGTCGAAAGATAGAAAGCTGGATACATGAGGAAAAAGGAGAAGATGCTGAATTTTCTCTAACAGTTGGATCACCTGGACTTGAGGTTCCTTTGAAGTTACAAAGGCAATATCTTAAAAACAAAGGGCGTAAACTTTTAGTTATTGACCAATCAGGAACAAAAACTGAAGGAACAATGATTCATGTAGATGATGATAAAATCACATTGGAGTGGAAAGAGCGCATACCTAAAGAAATAGGTAAAGGAAAAAGGACAGTAACTATGACGAAAGACTTCGATTTTTCAGACATAGCAACTGCAAAAGTTTTAATATCTTTTTAACAATCTTCAGACATGGATAGTTTAGCATTAATAGAGTCTTTTTCGGAGTTTAAAGAGTTCAAAAATATTGACCGAGTTACTCTTATGAGTATTTTGGAAGAAGTTTTCCGTTCAATGCTTACCAAAAAATTTGGTACGGACGAAAACTTTGATATTATTGTAAACCCTCAGAAAGGAGATCTTGAGATCTGGCAAAACAGAATTGTAACAGCGGATGCAGAACTGGAAGACCCAGTTTCACAAATCGCTTTATCTGATGCTGTAAAGATTGAACCTGACTTTGAAATTGGAGAGGAAGTTTCTACAGAGGTTAAAATCCCAGACTTCGGTCGTAGAGCAATCATGGCAATGAGACAAAATCTTATTAGCCGTATCCATGAACACGACAGTAATAACTTATTTAAGCAATATAAAGAGCTTATTGGAGAGATTATCACTGGAGAGGTTCACCATGTCAGAAAAAATGAAGTTATCATCTACGATGATTCTATGAACGAACTAATTTTACCTAAAAAGGAACAAATTAGATCTGATTACTTTAGAAAAGGTGATAATGTAAGAGCAGTTGTAACAGATGTTCAACTGAAAGGAAATAAACCACGTATTATTTTATCTAGAACAGCGAATAGCTTCCTAGGTAGACTATTCGAACAAGAGATTCCTGAGATTGCAGATGGTTTAATTATCATCAAAGCTGTTCACAGAATCCCTGGTGAAAAAGCAAAAGTAGCTGTAGAATCTTACGATGATCGTATTGATCCTGTAGGTGCTTGTGTTGGTATGAAAGGTTCTAGAATTCACAGCATTGTACGTGAACTCGGAAATGAAAACATTGATGTAATTAACTATTCATCAAATATTCAATTATTCATCCAACGTTCATTAAGTCCTGCTAAAGTGACTTCAATGAAATTAGACGAGGATAACAAGAAAGTGGATGTTTACTTAAAACCAGATCAAGTATCACTTGCTATTGGTAAAGGTGGACATAATATAAGATTGGCTGGTATGCTTACCAACTACGAGATCGATGTATATAGAGATCTTGAAGATGAGGATGTATTGCTTAGCGAATTTACCGACGAAATCGAAGCTTGGATTATTGATCAACTTAAAGAAATTGGATGTGACACTGCCAAAAGTGTACTGGAATTACCAGTAGAATATTTGGTAAATCGAACAGATCTTGAGGAAGAAACAATAGTCGAGGTTAGAGGTATATTGAGTACTGAATTGTATGATTAGTTAATAATCTAGTCATTCAATAGGAGTACAAACGAAAATTAAAGAACGAAAGGCCGTATAAATTATGAGATTAAGTAAGGTTGCGAAAGAACTCAATGTAAGCATTGATCGCCTAGCTGAAAAGCTCTCATCCAAAGGATTTGAAGTAGATGCTCGTCCCAATACCAAATTGACGGAAGAGCAACATAACTTCTTGGTAGATGCTTTCCAAAAAGATCAAACGCAAAAATTGAGATCAAAAGAGGTTACCAAACGGAAACGTGAGGAAAAGGAAGCTCTTAAGCAAGCTCAAAAGCAGACTGATCCTGTATCGGATGAAGCCCCTGTTGCAACTGCAGCACCTGCCGCTCCAGCTAATGAATCAACAGAAGTTGTTTCAACAAAAGCTGATTTGGATAAGGAATTTAAAAAGCTTCAAAAGGAGATTCTTACTGAAAAGAAAGAAGAACCTGCTGCTACTGAGGAATCCAGTGATGTAATAAAAGCAAAGGCTAACTTATCAGGTATTAAGACTGTTGGAATAATCGATCTTGAAAATTCCAAAAAGGCTAAGCAAGCTGAAGCAGCATCTAAAGAGGAAACTCCAAAGAAAAAGGTTGAGAAACCAGCCGCAAAAGCTAAGCAACCTGAAGCAAAAGCTAAGCAACCTGAAGCAAAGGTTAAGCAACCTGAAGCAAAGGCTAAGCAACCTGAAGCAAAGGCAAAGCAACCTGAAGCAAAAGCCAAACAACCAGAAGTGAAAGCTGAAGAAAGCACCTCTAAATCGAATACGGCCAAAAAAGAGGTGATTAAGGCAAAAGCTCATGCGTTGAAAGGAGTTACTGCTTTAGGAAATATCAATGAACCTGGTGGTAAGCCCAAAGGAGGGAAGTACGCTAGTGGAACTGAAAAAGTGGAAGAAAACCTTAAAAAAGCGATTGCTCAAAAGCTAACAGCTAGGAAGGAAGAGCCAAAAAAACCTACTAAGGAAGAAAAAGCACCTGAAGCACCTGCTGCAGAAGTGAAAAAACCAGAAGAGGTAATTAAGGCTAAGGCAAAAACACTTTCTGGACCTACATTTACAGGACAGAAAATTGACTTGACTCAATTCCAAAAGCCAAAGAAGAAGAAAGAAAAAGTAGCTTCTTCTACCAATCCTAAGTCCAACGATCCTAAGGATAAAAATGCTGCTGCGAAGAAAAAGCGTAAGCGTATTGTAAAACCTGGTGAAGCTAACAAAGGACCAAGAAAACCATATGCTGGTGGACGTGGACCTGGTGGACCTGGAAGAGGACCTGGCGGACCTGGTGCTAGAAAAAAGAATTTCCGTAAAGGCGCGGCTAAACCTGCCGAGAAGAAGGAGGATCCAACCGATGCAGAAATCGCTAAACAAATCAGTGAAACATTAAGCCGTCTTACTGGTAAAGGAAAATCTAAATCTTCTAAATACAGAAGATCGAAAAGAGATGAACGTAAAGAGCAAAAGGCTATTGAAGCTGAATTGCAACATGCGGAAAAAGTAATAAAAGTAACTGAATTCGTAACAGCCAACGAATTAGCAACCATGATAAACGTAAGTATCACAGATGTAATTTCATCTTGTATGATGCTTGGTATGATGGTTACTATGAATCAACGATTGGATGCGGAAACACTACAGATTGTTTCTGAAGAATTCGGATATGAAGTAGAATTCGTAAGTGCTGATGTACAAGAAGCAATTGAAGAAGAAGTAGATCGAGAAGAAGACTTGATTACTAGACCTCCAATTGTAACCATTATGGGACATGTTGACCACGGTAAAACATCTCTTTTGGATTATATCAGACAAGCCAATGTAATTGCTGGTGAAGCCGGAGGTATTACTCAGCACATTGGTGCATACAATGTAGAGCTTGCTAGTGGAAAGAAAATATCATTTATTGATACTCCTGGTCACGAAGCCTTTACTGCAATGCGTGCTCGTGGTGCTCAGGTTACAGATATCGTAATTATTGTAATTGCGGCTGATGATGAGATCATGCCACAAACCAAAGAGGCGATAGCCCATGCTCAAGCAGCGGATGTACCAATTGTATTTGCTATCAATAAAGTAGATAGACAAACTGCAAACCCAGAAAAAATCAAGGAGCAATTAGCTGCTATGAATTTATTGGTTGAAGATTGGGGTGGAAAATTCCAATCGCATGATGTATCTGCAAAGACTGGACTTGGTGTTGATGAATTGATGGAAAAAGTAATGCTTGAAGCAGAACTTCTAGACCTTAAAGGTAATCCAGAAAGAAAAGCAACAGGAGCAGTAATTGAAGCATCTCTAGATAAAGGGAAAGGTTATATCACAAACATACTAGTACAAACAGGTACACTAAAAGTTGGAGACTTTATTCTTGCCGGACAATACTACGGTAAGGTAAAAGCTATGCACGATGAACGTGACAACTTAGTCCCTGCAGCAGGTCCTTCAATTCCATTAAGTATTCTTGGATTGAATGGAGCTCCACAGGCAGGTGATACCTTCCACGTAATGACAGACGAAAGAGAAGCAAAATCTATTGCCTCAAAACGTATGCAATTACAACGTGAACAATCAATCAGAACTCAACGTCAGTTGACACTTGAAGAGATTGGTAGACGTCTTGCACTTGGAGATTTCCAAGAATTAAACATCATCTTGAAAGGGGATGTGGATGGATCTATTGAAGCACTTTCTGATTCATTATTGAAACTGTCTACTGAACAAATTCAAGTAAACATTATCCATAAAGCAGTTGGTCAGATCTCTGATTCAGATGTTCTATTGGCATCTACGTCTCAGGCAATCATCATTGGATTCCAAGTAAGACCTTCGAATTCTGCAAGAAGATTAGCTGATGTAGAATCTGTAGATATCAGACTGTACTCTATCATCTACAACGCGATCAACGAGATCAAGGAAGCGATGGAAGGAATGTTGGCTCCGAAATTCAAAGAGGAAATCGTTGCAAACCTTGAAATCCGTGAAACTTTCACAATATCTAAAGTTGGTACAATCGCAGGTTGTATGGTACTGAATGGTAAAATCAATAGAAACAGTGAGATTAGAATTATCCGTGACGGTATTGTAGTTCACGAAGGTAAACTAGGATCATTGAAACGTTTCAAAGATGACGTTAAGGAAGTTGGTAAAGGTTACGAATGTGGTCTGAATATCGACAAATACAACGCTATCAAAGATGGTGACATCATTGAAGCTTATGAGCAAGTTGAGGTTCAACAAAAGCTATAAGTTATCAACCATATAAAATAAAAAAGGCTGTTGTGATTCATTCACAACAGCCTTTTTTTATGCCATAAATTTGGGGGAAGCCTAGCCTATTTTGTTTGTTTCTGGATGATCTTAGTATATACCGACTCTCCTACCTTTAAAGCTATGATATAATGTCCATCCTGTTGGTTCGATATATCCAAATCTATAGACGCTGATATGGAATGTTTTTCAACCAACACTTGTCTACCACTCGCATCAAAAATTCGAATTTCATCAATTACCAACGGGCTTTCATCAAGCATAATATGAATAATTCCTTCTGTAGGGTTTGGAAAGATATCCAACCAGTCCAGACCTTCTATTTCTTCGACTGAAATATTATTTAAAACCTCTATAAGCACGCTATCCATACTACTACAGTTATTGGAGTCCATTGCCTCTAAAACTACCGTATAAAGACCTTCTATATAATAAGCATGGCTTGGATTCATTACATCACTACTGTCACCATCTCCAAAAAACCATGAATTGAAAAGACTACCGTCTCCTGTAGATTCAAATTCTACTGTATTGTTATCACCTAAAAGGTAAATTACATTCACATCCGTGAGAATTTCAAACTCAGGAAGGGGAATTACCTCCAAAAGTACCGTATCAGCTACCTGACAATACTCTGAAGTTCCAATCACAATATATTCCGTTGAGATAGCAGGTGACAAATATATACTGTCTCCTGTTCCCACATTTGTTCCATCCAATAAAGTCCAGCTATAGCCATTAGCTCCCGAAACAGTAATTAAGCCCGTATCCCCAAGACAAATACTAGTATTATTTAACCCTACGGAAAGCGTAGGCATCACCTCAACAGAAACCAATAAACTATCTACAATTCTACAGCCATCCAAATAACCATGCACTTGAAATTCTGTAGTGATTTCCGGTGCCACATATACGGTATCGCCATATAAAGTGTCACTCTCAAAATACCAAGTGATATTATCTGCTCCTTGAGCATACAAGGAAACAGAATCTCCTGAACAAATTATACTATCACTCTGATCCAAAATAAGATTTGATACAGGATTTACTAAGATGCTAATACTGTCCAATACTTGACATCCATTCACTTCACCAGTGACATAATAAGTAGTAGAATTATTTGGACTTGCTTGAACAATCGCCCCTTGATCCACACTCAAACCAATTGCAGGCTCCCATTGGTATGAATCAGCACCATACACAGTAATAGAAGTGCTATCTCCAGGACAAAGTATTGAATTATCAACTAAAAATGAGAGGCTATCTAATAGTATCACTTCAACGAATACCGTATCATAACTTATACACCCATTTACAAGACCTTCAACAATATAATTAGTGCTCACCTGTGGACTAGCATATACCACAGATCCAGTGTCAATATTCAAACCAGTATTTGGTATCCAATGATAACTGTCCGCACCTGTGACTGAAAGTAAAATAGAATCCCCCGCACAGTTAAATGCCGAATCTAAAGAAATGGCAACCACGATCTCCGGAACAACACCTATTACCACCGAATCAAATACAGAACAACCATTTTGAATTCCTTCAACATAATAAGTCGTAGATACAGTAGGAATTGCCATTACCGATGAACCAACACTTTGGTTAAGACTACTTGATGGATTCCAAATATAGGTATCCGCACCACTTGCAGAGAGTAAAACTGAATCACCATAGCATATAAGACTATCTGAAAATGAAAAGGATAAAACAGGTGGTTGAATCATTTCAATAAAGACTGTATCAGAGCTAAAGCAACCGTTCAGGTATCCTGTAACGACATAATTGGTAGATACCGATGGACTAGCGATTACAACTGCTCCTGTGTCCACATTTAACCCAACTGATGGGGTCCAAGTATAATTATCAGCACCTGAAACAACTATTGAAATAGCATCGCCTACACAAATAGTATCAGAAAAGAGATTCGCCGTAACTGTTGGCGGAGTCTTAACCATTACAAAAATAGAATCAAATGAAATACAATTATTAACCACTCCTTCTACACTATACATCATTGATGTAGAAGGGGAAGCCATTACTACGGCACCACTTGAAGTATTCAAACCAGTAGATGGGCTCCAGTTAAATGCATTAGCTCCTGAGGCACTTAAAAATGCCGTGTCTCCTAAACATATAAAAGCTGTATCTGTAGACATTACCAATAAAGGATCTGTTACTACAGATATAACAACGGAATCTATCACAACGCAACCATTTGTTATACCCTCTACTATGTAGGTAGTAGTTACAGCGGGATTTGCTATAATTGTAGAACCTGTAATTTGATTTAAACCAACTGAGGGCGACCAGGTATAACTATTTGCTCCAATCACCGAAAGCTCCACAGAATCTCCTTGACAAATAATAGTATCCTCTGTTTCAATCGCCATTAATGGCACAGGATGTACCACCAAAGTAATACTATCCATTGCTACGCAACCATTTGAAAGACCTGTGACAACATATGTCGTAGTGACCAAAGGACTGGCAATAACAGAATCTCCAGTAACTAAATTCAATCCAGTTGATGGGCTCCAAAAGTAGCTATCTGCACCTAGTGCTGTCAATGCTGTGAAATCACCTTCACATAAATCTGTAGTATCTGCTAAAACAAGAATATCTGGAATGGTATTCACTATTACCGTGATGGAATCATAACCTATACAGCCATTGCTTTCGGCGGTTAATAAATAGGTGGTGGTTACAATTGGGCTTGCCACAATAGTAGCACCATTTACCATGTTCAATCCTGCCGATGGGGACCAATTGTAATTATCTGCTCCAAGGGCACTAATTGTCGTGCTATCTCCCAAACATACCACACTATCGGTGGTTGAAATGGAGATGGAAGGAAATTCATTTACAACAATCGTTACACTGTCCGATGAGCTACAGCCATCTATTTCTCCAGTAACTATATAAGTGGTAGTAATGATTGGGTTTGCTTGCACAGAATCACCGCTAGTAGCATTTAATCCATTAGAAGGACTCCAACTATAAGTAGTTGCTCCAGTACTTGTAAGTAAAGCCACATCCCCAGTACAAAGACTATCCATATTTGTTTCCACAATAATATCCGGGATAGTATTAACGATTACCAAAATTGAATCCGTATCATAACAACCATTGGAGCTTCCTATTACGGTATACAAGGTTGTGGAAGTGGGTGATGCTAATATAGAGTCTCCAGTTGTCGTATTCAAACCAACTGATGGACTCCATAAATAGTCAATAGCACCTTCGACCAACAAAAGAACACTTTCACCTGAACAGAGTATTGTATCTGTACTCGAAATTTCAACTATTGGAATGTTCTTCACGAAGATGGTTATACTATCAGATACACTACAAACTCCACTAGTAGCGGTAATATAATAAGTAGTTGTAATTGATGGAGAAGCCAAAACCGTAGCTCCTGTATCCGAACTTAAGCCAGCACTAGGAAACCAACTATACACCAATGCACCATCTAGATCAATTTGTGTAGTATCTCCTTGACAAAGACTATCCACGTCTGTAGATATTGTTAAGTCAGGAAGGTTCTCAATTATAATGGTAATAGTATCGGTTGAACTACATCCATTTGAACTCCCAGTCAAATAATAGGTGGTTGTCACAGTTGGAAATGCATATACGGCATTCCCTATGGTGTCACTCAATCCAATAGCTGGTGACCAAGCAAAATCATTAGCTCCACTGGCATTCAGCTGCACGGAGTCACCTACACATATTTGACTATTCGATACTGAAATAGTAGCGTTTACATCTTGGTAATAGTGTAAGGTATATGCCCCAGCTGCCCCAGTTGTACCGTCAACAACTATAAAATATTCTCCTGGTGCGGCATCATCAAAACTTATCGTGCTATCCCCAAAGGCTATACATGATTCCTGATGACAACTATCAAGTAGATATATATTTAAGTCTAAAAGCGTATTCAATTCTATTTCTATATCAGCTGAATCTGTAAGTACAAACCTATGAAGTACCTCGGGACCACTTTCATCTTCAGAAGAACAGGAATAATTGGAAATTGAAGTATCTGCTAAAAGCGTAGTTCCAGCATAGATCTCTCCACATGTTAAATCAATAGCCGCATCACAATCTAAACTTGGGACAACAGGAGTAAAACAAATAGAACTTACTTGAGAGTTCGTAAAAACACCACCAGAAGCCATGGTATCTCCTGCTGAATTGGTAATTATATAATTTCCAGAGCCCCAGGAGCAACAAATCCCATCACCATAACTATCATAAATAGTGAATGTGTAACAAGAATCTACAAGACAATCCATAGTTACAAGATTCAAACTATTGTTTTCATATCCACTTCCTGACAGAACTTCGGTACCGTTAGTATCTGATAAAATCCAAGAAGTTTCAGAGGCAAAATTATCAGTAAGCAATTCCAAAAACAGTTGCTCTCCACCAGTAATTTCAATATAGTTAGGTTTTGTAACCGTATCAGATAAGGTGGAATTGGAAACAATTAAACTAACGGAATAACTCCCAACTGATGAGAAATTCACCTCTGGAAACTGTGAAGTAGAATCTGTTCCACCAACATAACTGAAGGTTGAGGGAGTTATCGTCCAACTCCAACTAGTAGGCACCCCTGAAGTCCCGTCAATTAAGTTAACCACCGTTCCCAAACAAGAGATAGAATCACTGCTATAAAAATCAGCAACAATTGGAGTATTTGGATCAACATAAATACTGGTAGTCCATAGACCTCTACCGTAAGAACTTGCACGTAAGGAATTTTGTGCTGGACTTAAGTCGTTGATAAATAATTCCAGCTCTGTCACTTTTGGATAGACAGGTAGTCCATTTGAATAGCTATTCCAATTGGAAGAATTATTTGGTTTAAAATACACACCATAATCAGAACCTACATACAATCCTTCAGATCCTGAAACAGGAGAATACACTAAACAATTTTTAATGGTTGAATTATTAATATTCCCTGTAATATCTATCCAAGTAACCCCTTTATCGATTGATTCATAAATCTTAGTTCCTTGAGCAATATAAACCGTATTTGTATCAGTAGGGTGACAGAGGATATCCTTAATAGTACTCCCACCAGGAGCAGTCAAAGTTTGCCATGTTACCGTGCCGGCATTTACATCATCCGATCGGAAAATACTTGCGCCCTTTGAGGCGTAGAAAACATTGGTATCAAGAGCACTGTGTTCAACCACATTGAAATTTCCCGTACCTCCTAAACTAGTCGAAATTTCAGTCCAACTAACTGAAGAGGAAGAACTAGCCTTAACGTTTGTGCTTCTCCAGATATCCTTATAACCAATAAACATCGTATTCGGATTGGTTGTATGTAAAGTATAAGGTGTTACCCATCCTCCAGACTCAGTGATTCCATTTACACCATTACCTGCAATGGAACTGAAATTAATTCCACCATTGGAAGACCTTCTTATCGCACCATAATACAATGCACCATACATATAGTTTGTGGTGGTATAATCTATAATACATTCCATACCATCACCGCCTATTTCAGTGGACCATGAGCCATTGGAATATACAGCAGTACCGTTATCTTGATAACCTACTATTACATGATTCAAAGAGGTCGCACTCTGCCCCAACTTATAACATTGAGCAATAGCCAATCCACTAGAAATATCTGTCCATGTACTAGTACTGGCTGCCTGATAATACAGACCGCCGTCATTACCACTATACAATGTTCCATCTACTGGTGAGTATTCTAAGGTGTGGTGATCCGCATGCACTGCTGGAGCTCCTGTACCCACCCAATGTGCATTTATTGTCCAACTAGCTCCGGAATCTGTTGATTTAAAAACATTCACACCACCTACATATACCTCATTTTCATTTGTAGGTGATACCGCTACACATAAGTCATACCAGGCTTGACCGCTTGTTCCACTTCCATCACTTGAATAGTCCATAATATTTGGAGTCGTGGACTTCTCAGTGAATGTCAATCCAGAATCTACTGAAAGATACATCCCTTGGAAGGTATTATCTCCAGCAGTCAATACAGCGTATACATAACTAGAATCCGCAGGTGTAACGCCAATCACCAATCGATTACTAGAAGGAAGACCAGCTCCACTTCCAATTACAGACCACGTTAAACCATTATTTGAAGACCGATAAAAGTCTCCACTTTTAGTAGCATATACTACTGCCGAATTTCCGGGCATAAATCGTATATCCTTATAATTTCCAGAAGCAACAGAACTCCATGAGGCGCCTCCATTTGTACTTCTAAAAATACCAAGGTTCGTTGCAGCTAATAAAATAGAATTGTCAGCAGGATCGATAAGCATAGCCCCTACCGTTGCATTCCCCATACCAGTATTTGAACTAACCCATGAATTCCCTCCATCGACACTTAGTAATACCCCTAATCCAATAGCATCACCACCATCTCTATCACCCGTCCCAACATACATTGTATCAGTAGAGTTTGGGTGTACCAAAATGGAGGAAATCCCTAAAGTGGACAAATTATCAGAATTGGAAGACCATGTTGTTCCTCCATCATAGGTTTTCCAAATACCACCAGCTGGAGCTCCAATAAAAATTGTATCTGCATTAGTTGGATGAAAGGCTATACAATTTACACGTCCAAGACCATTTGGTTGTCCTGTTCCATTTGCAGGTAAGGAAATTGGTCCTAGTTCAGTCCAATCTCCCGAAGAACTAGCACTAGATTGCATGGCCATATCATATTGAATAGCATTCCATATATCCTGAGCGGCAGGTTTCACACCTATTTCTGAAACACGGGTAGACATAAAATTCTCCCACCTTTTAAAAGGCTTCCAACCTGCTCCCTTTCTAGCTTTTCTATCCTTCCAATAAACTTCAAATGCATACTGGGTATCGAAAAAATTTGCATGTGGATCTTGCATCATTTCTATCCAATATGGATAAGTAGCTAACTCATCATCAGAAGGCAAACGACCATACTTGTCTTGAGCCTGTAATTGTAGACTCAATAACACAATAACCGTAATTAGTAATTGTCTAAATACCATAATTTTAATACAATAATTCTTTGGGACAAATAGTCCATTAATCCTTGATTATCCTGAGCAACCAATTATTTAAATTTTCAAGCTATAGAACTGGGGAATGACAGTATTCAACCACAAGACCACAACAGGTTAGTTTGGGATATTAAATAATAAGCGCAGCAATGAATAATTCAACCGCTTGCTGTTATCAATCGGAATATCAAGATCTTTAAATAAGCCTAAAAAAGTTTAGGCTGGACTTCAACTAATAAAATAATTATAATCAATAAAATAATAGAATAAAGGTAATGAAATATATATGATTTGAGATAGATTTTGCATCTTTGCCTTTGCCTATTTATAAAATAACTCTCCAAATAGCTGTAGCATTTATTGAATTAAATTCTACAATATAGCCTAGGTGGGTACTCCAATTTTATTAAATTGAGCATTACAAAAACAACAAGATCAATACCCTTAAAAATATCCGTATGAAGGACAGCCAAACTGAGTTAACTGCAACCGTTCATTCTAATGCTAACAAATGGGTTCAAGCACCATTCGATAGTGTCACACAAAAAGAAGTCCAAGAAATGATAACTGCCAATTCTGAAGAATTGATTGAATCATTTTACACAGACCTTGCTTTTGGAACTGGTGGTATGCGAGGAATCATGGGGGTTGGTACCAATAGGGTAAATAAATATACATTCGGTAGAGCAACTCAGGCACTCGCTGACCTTATAAATCAAAAATATGAAAATGGCTCAGTAGCCATAGCTTTTGATTGCCGAAATAACAGTTTAGAACTTTCTAATATCGTTGCAGATATCTTAAGCGCTAATGGAATCAAAGCATATATCTTTAACGAATTGAGGCCAACACCTCAACTTTCCTTTACCGTAAGACATTTAGGTTGCTCAGCAGGAATCGTAATTACGGCCTCACACAATCCACCAGAATACAATGGTTATAAGGTGTATGGAGATGACGGCTGTCAAATAGTTGCCCCCTTTGACAAACAACTTATAGATCAAGTTCTTAAAACAGAATATGAAGCCATAAATTTTGAAAGAAATGATGACTTGGTTGAATATTTAGGTGAAGAAGCTGATGACATCTATTTGAACGCCATTAAAACTTTGAGCTTATCTCCTACCATAATTCCTGCACAAGACTTAAGTATAGTTTATACTGGCCTTCATGGAACAGGAGCTATCATGGTACGTAAAGCCCTTGAAAAATTTGGTTTTAATGAAATTCACACGGTCCATGAACAGGATATAGTAGATGGCAATTTCAGCACTGTTAGCTCTCCAAATCCAGAAGAACCTGCAGCCTTGAAAATGGCAATGGAATTAGCGGATAAATTGAATAGTGACCTAGTTATGGGAACAGATCCTGATGCCGACCGTGTAGGAATTGCAATTAGAGGCAAGGATGGAAATTTAAAATTGCTAAACGGAAATCAAACAGGCGCATTATTAATCTATTATATCCTAAAAAGATCTCAAAGGTTAGAGCTTCTTAAAGGAAATGAATTCATCGCTAAAACGGTTGTTACTACTGAATTAATAGACGCTATGTCCAATGATTTTGGTGTAAAAGTTTACAACACGCTTACTGGCTTTAAACATATTGGTGCAGTAATTAGAGAAAAAGAAGGAAAAGAGAAGTACCTAGCAGGTGGTGAAGAAAGCTACGGTTACCTTGTTGGAGATCTCGTAAGGGATAAAGATGGAGTATCTGCTTGTTGTATGATTGCTGAAATGATGGTTTGGGCTCAGTCCAAAGACCTACATGTAGAGGATCTTCTTGCAGAAATGTATATGAAATATGGATTCTATTTGGAAGACCTTGTTTCTGTTACAAAAAAAGGCCGTCATGGAGCTCAAGAAATTGCACAAATGGTTGAGGGATTTAGATCAAAACCTCCCAAATCAATCAACGGGTCGAAAGTAGTTAGAATGATTGACTACAAGTCTTTAGAGGATAAAAACATGATCAATGGCTCTAGTTCAATCGTAGCATTGCCAAGTTCAAACTTTATGCAATTTTACACTGAAGACGGTTCAAAAATTACAGTAAGACCTTCTGGAACTGAACCAAAAATTAAATTCTATTTTAGTGTAAATAGCGCACTTGATTCTGTGGAAAATTACCAACAGACAAAAGATTCATTGAAAGATAAAATAGCCGCGATCAAAAAAGATTTAGGAATATAATATCCTTCAATTATACTTTAAAAAGGTTGTAGACACGTGTGTTTGCAACCTTTTTTATTTTAATAAAAAACTTAATAATCAATCCTTTAGGATACCTAAAAAGTAATTATTTGAAATATTGCTGGGATATATAAAATAATTTGTCATAAATTTGCCCCAGCATTTTACACTTACCATTGGAGTAAGTTTTATAAAGAAGAGGTGAGAGAACAGGCTCTATGACCCTCTGGCAACCACACAGCATTGTTGTACAGGTGCCAAACCCTGCCCTTAGGGGAGTTATAAAAAGAAAGCGATGAACACAACTGTACTTACATACTGGCATAATACCGTATTTCTGAACATAGCAGAGGCAACTCTCTATTGTGGAAAACGAATGATTTAGTGGTGGACTCCGAACTCTAGGTATCGCCATCAGGCCTACTTATACACCACACTTTTCCGGATTTATTATTCAGATTCAGCCTCTCGCTGGATCAAATCCCTGAATTTCTATTAATCATTCGATTATGTCTAGAAAAACATTTCAATACAGTGGTGTATTCTACACCGAAAGAAAAGACCGTATCAAAAACTTAAACTTGACTTACCATACCTATGGTACGCTCAATGAAAAGAAAGACAATGTGGTATGGGTCAATCACACCCTAACATCCGATTCGGACTTTCAATCTTGGTGGCAAACATTTTTTAAAAAAGACGGAGTATTTGACGCCAAAGACTATTTTGTAATCTGCGCGAATAGCCCAGGCTCCTGTTATGGTAGTACCGCACCAAATTCTTGGCCTGAAGGACCAAGTAACTTTCCTAAACTTACGATTCGCGATATTGTCAATAGTTTTGAGATCCTAAGAAAAGAGCTAAATATTCAAAAAATAGACTATTTGATAGGAGCTTCTTTTGGTGGGCAAATTGCACTGGAATGGGCCATTAAATCACCATCAAAAATCAAGAACCTTATTCTTTTAGCTACCAATGCAAAGCACTCTCCATGGGGAATTGCATTCAATGAAGCTCAAAGGAAAGCCTTGGAAATAGATAGCTCATTTAAAAATCCGACCAATGAAAATGCTGGTAAGGAAGGGTTAAAATTAGCACGAGCCATAGCTTTATTAAGCTATAGGTCATATGATATTTACGATGAAAGCCAACAAGATTCTGATGAAGTAATTGAAAATCATAAATGCATCGCCTATCAAAATTATCAGGGTGAAAAATTCGTCAGTAGATTTGACCCTTGGTCTTACTACTATCTAAGTTTGGCTATGGACTCTCATAATGTAGGAAGGAATCGAGGCAATTGCATTCAGGCATTAAAACAAATAAAAGCAAAGACGCTTATCATTGGTATAGCAAACGATGTCCTTTTCCCATTTAAAGAACAACAATTCTTATCTGAGCATATACCAAATGTACAATTGCAATCCATTCAATCCGACTATGGTCATGATGCTATTTTGATAGAGTATCAACAAATTGAAGGTTTTATCCGTGAATTTAAACGACAAAACAACAGTGTTCCTAATACAGAGAATATTGGACTCATTGGATTAGGATGTGTAGGAACAGGGTTTTACAAGCTACTTTCAGAAAAAAACCATGGCTACACTATTCAGAATATTGCTGTCAAAGATCCCAAGAAGAAAAGGGCGTTTCCTGTGGAAGCAAAATTGCAGAATTACAATCAGTGGATAGATCGAAAAGAAATTGAAACCATCGTTGAATTGGTCTCCGATGACAAAGTGGCTTATGATAGTATCAAAACGAGCTTACTCTCTGGTAAAAAAGTAGTCTCTGCCAACAAAAAAGTTATAGCAGAAAACTGGAAAGAATTTCAGCAACTGGAAAAACGTTTTGGTGGTAAATTGCTCTATGAGGCAGCTGTATGTGCTGGAATACCCGTTATCAGACTCTTAGACCAGTACTATAAAGGCGAAAAGATAAACGGTCTACGAGGAATCTTAAATGGATCTAGTAATTTCGTTTTATCAAATATTTTTGAACATGAAAAATCTTTTGAATCGGCTATTAAATTGGCGCAAGAAAAAGGATTTGCTGAAGTAGACCCTACGAGAGATTTAGATGGATTTGATAGTAAGTATAAATTAAGTCTTTTAGCAATACATGCTTTTGGGAAATACATACATCCAGATCGAATTTTAAACCTTGGGATTTCCAATATTTCACTGGAAGATGTTACTCTATTTAAGAAATTGAACTATAAAGTGAAATTGGTAGCAACCGCTAATTACACTACCTTTGGAAGACTTTCTGCCAAGGTTCTGCCTCAACTAGTAGACAACAATGACCAGCTGTGGAATGTAGATTGGGAAAATAATGCTATTGAGCTATTGAATGCATTTGCAGATAAACAAAGTTATTTCGGAAAAGGAGCTGGAAGTCTACCTACCGCATCTGCAGTCTTGGCTGATTTGCTCGCCCTAAAGAAGGGTTACCGATATAGTTATTCCAAATATACACATAGCTCAAATGCGGGATTGGGCTCTAAATTAAGCCATCACTTTTACGTGCACTCTAAGCATGAAGATGCATTCAAAAAACTTCCTGGAACTGCTTTGGATAGTATAAAATCAGGAGATTCCATCTATGCATTCTATCAAATAAAGGAACAATGGCTATTGGATAATATTGATTTTTTTCGCTCAAATTTTTTCGCTTGTGAATTACAATTGAAACAATGGGATGAGATCAAAAAGAGTATACAAATTGAATCCAAACAAGTTCTAGTATAATGGAAATACATCTAAAAAAACAGAAGGGAGATTTTCAGTTCAAAGCATATAATGCAAACGCCTATTGTCTTGACCTGGATGCATCCATAAATATTGGTGGTGAAGAAAAAGGCTTCAGACCTATGGAGCTAGTATTAGCAGCCTTAGGATCTTGTAGTTCCTTTGACCTAATTCATATCCTAAAGAAACAGAAGTTAGATCTAAGTGACTGCAAAGTGAGGGTAAACGGAAAAAGAAGCGATGCTACACCTTCCGTATTTGAAAAGGTCCATATTCATTTTGACTTACAAGGAGATATCCCCGAAAACAAAATAAAAAGAGCTTTAGCGCTTAGTATTGAAAAGTATTGTTCTGTAGCGCATATACTTCAACCAACTGCTGAAGTTAGCTATAGTTATGAACTCATAAACCAAACCGAATGCACGATAATACGCGATTAATAAGAAGCCATGTACCTCACACTTCTTATGGTGAACATAGCAGCCCTTTGTATCTGAATAGTAGTTTTTCTTTTCCAGATGCAGAAAGCATGCAAGCGGCATTTGAGGAAGGTAGTGAGGCTACTGTATATAGTAGATATAGTAACCCAAATACAGACGAGCTAATAGATAGGCTATGTATATTAGAGAATGCCGAAGACGGCTGGGTTACGGCCTCTGGAATGGCAGCTATTTTCACTTGCTTTTCAGCACTGCTATCTCAGGGTGATCATATCTTAGCTTGTAGATCCGTATTTGGCTCTACACATCAAATTTTTAGTACTATTTTTCCAAAATGGGGAATCTCCCATAGTTATTTTGATGTAAATGCAACGGAAGAAAATTGGGAAGCATGCTTAGATAAAAATACTAAGGTATTATTCATAGAGAGCCCAACCAATCCGGCACTAGAGTTACTAGACATTGAAGCCCTAGGAAGCTTCGCAAAAAAGCATAATTTAATTTTTGTAGTAGACAATTGTTTCGCAACACCCATCCTTCAAAAGCCCTTAAATCTAGGCGCGGACTTGGTTGTTCATTCAATGACAAAATTCATTGATGGTCAAGGCCGTGTCCTTGGAGGAGTGATATTGGGTAAAAAAGAATTAATCAAGGAAATAGGTGCCTTTGCTAGACATTCTGGCCCTTCATTATCACCTTTTCATGCTTGGTTATTATCCAATAGTTTGGAGACATTTGAATTGAGAGTTAGAGAGAAATCTAAAAATGCGCATTGGATCGCGGAGCAACTAGAATCCCATCCTGGCATTTCATCTCTCAACTACCCTCACCTTCCGTCCCACCCTCAATATGATTTAGCCATCAAACAAATGAAGTATGGAGGGGCCCTGTTCTGCTTTGAATTAAAAGGAGGATTAGAAGCTGGCGCTAACTTTCTAAATAAACTCTCTATTTGTTCTTTAACAACAAATTTAGGAGATTGCAAAAGCATTGCCTCTCATCCTGCTTCTACAACCCATTCAAAACTAACTGAACAAGAAAGATTGGCTGTGGGAATTAGTCCTGGATTAATACGTATCTCTGTAGGCCTAGAACATCCAGAAGATATCTTGAACGATATTTTGAATGCTTTGGCATAATTACCAATTACAAAAAAGATCGACGTGAAGAAAATAGATGAAATACTAAAGGAAAGAATCTTAGTTTTAGACGGAGCTATGGGTACCATGATCCAGAAATATAAACTAGGAGAAGCTGATTTTCGAGGAGATCGATTTAAAGATTTCCATTTGGATCTAAAAGGTAATAATGATTTACTTTCTATAACCAGACCAGATATCATTGGAGCTATTCATGAAGAATATCTTGCGGTAGGAGCTGATATTATAGAAACCAACACCTTTAGTAGTACTACCATTGGAATGGCGGATTATGAGTTGGAAAAAGTAGCCTATGAACTCAACGTGAAGTCGGCTCGTATAGCAAGAGAAGCGGCCGATAAATATACCGCTCTTACACCCAAAAAACCTAGATTTGTAGCAGGGTCTATTGGCCCAACTAATCGAACGGCATCTATGTCACCAGATGTTAATAGCCCAGCCTTTCGAGCTATTAATTTTGACCAACTTAGAACTGCCTATAAAGAACAAATAGAAGGTCTTATTGAAGGTGGTGTAGATTTACTTTTGATAGAAACAATCTTCGATACACTGAATGCCAAAGCTGCATTATTTGCTTGTGAAGAAGTTTTTGAAGAAATAGGATTTAAGCTTCCAATAATGATCTCTGGAACTATAACAGATGCCAGTGGACGATTGTTAAGTGGACAGACTCCTGAAGCATTTTTAATTTCTGTGAATCATATTCCATTGCTGAGCTTTGGATTGAATTGCGCATTAGGTGCTGCTGAAATGGAACCCTATTTACAACAGGTTTCACGTATCAGTAATTCTGCCATCTGCGCTTATCCAAATGCAGGTTTGCCAAATGCCTTTGGAGAATATGACCAATCTGCCAATGAATTTTCTGAAGAGGTAGAATCTTTTCTTGAATTAGGCTTGATCAACATCATAGGTGGATGTTGCGGGACCAAACCTCAACATATTAAATTGTTGAGTGAATTAGCAGAAAAATATAAACCCAGGAACATTACGGCCTGGTAATTAAAGTGTTTTTATAAACACTTTTAAAGAAAATATAATGAAAAGGACTTTACAACTATCTGGGCTAGAACCATTAATCATCACAGATGAGTCTAACTTCATCAATATCGGTGAACGTACCAACGTCGCTGGATCGAAGAAATTTAGACGACTCATTAAGGATGGTGACTATCAGGAAGCCCTTAAAATAGCTCGAGAACAAATTGAAGGAGGAGCAAAAATCATCGATATTAATATGGATGATGGTCTTATTGATGGGAAAAAAGCAATGGTTCATTTCTTACACCTAATTTCCTCTGAGCCAGAAATTTGCAAAGTCCCTATCATGATTGATTCTTCCAAATGGGAAATCTTGGAAGCAGGCCTACAATGTGTTCAAGGAAAGTGTATTGTAAATTCAATTAGCCTTAAGGAAGGAGAAGATGAATTTATAAAGTATGCTACTAAGATAAAACGATATGGTGCTGCTGTTGTAGTCATGGCATTTGACGAAGTCGGACAAGCAGATAGCTTAGATCGAAGAATTGAAATTTGTAAACGATCGTATGAAGTACTTGTTGAAAAGGTAGGCTTTCCTGCGAATGATATCATTTTTGACCCCAATATTTTCCCAGTAGCTACTGGAATGGATGAGCATAACCTTAATGCACTGGACTTTTTTCAGGCGACAGAATGGATCAGTCAAAATCTACCTGGAGCTCAAGTTAGTGGAGGCTTGAGTAATGTATCCTTTTCCTTTAGGGGGAACAATCTAGTGCGAGAAGCTATGCATTCTGCCTTTCTATTTCATGCCATCAAAGCAGGAATGAAATTGGGAATAGTCAACCCTTCTCAATTGGAGATCTATGATTCAATTGAACCTGAACTATTGACTCGTGTAGAAGATGTACTACTTTTTAGAAGAAAAGATGCCACTGAGCGACTTTTAGAATATGCCCAAGAAGTAAAGGGGGACAATAAAGAAAAAATTAAGAAACTAGATAAGTGGAGAGAGGAAAGCCTTGAAGAAAGAATTACCCACTCTCTAGTTAAAGGAATAGACGACTTCATTGAGAAAGATGCACTCGAAGCCTTGGAAAAACATGGTAAGGCGTTAGATGTTATTGAAGGCCCTTTATTGAATGGAATGAAGGTCGTTGGCAAACTTTTTGGCGCTGGTAAAATGTTTCTACCACAAGTAGTGAAAAGTGCTCGTGTGATGAAAAAAGGAGTGGCAACTCTCCTACCCTTCATGGAAGATGGAGATGATGACGTTCAGCGAAAAGCAGGAACACTCGTTTTAGCCACTGTAAAGGGTGATGTTCATGATATTGGTAAAAATATTGTGAAGGTTGTTTTATCCTGTAATAATTATGAAGTTATTGACCTTGGCGTAATGGTTCCAGCAAATAAGATCTTGAAGGCTGCAAAGGAACACAATGCAGATGCTATTGGATTAAGTGGATTAATTACTCCTTCGTTGGATGAAATGGTCTTTTTGGCTCAGGAAATGGAAAGACATAATTTTGATATTCCATTGCTAATTGGCGGAGCTACAACAAGTAAAGCACATACGGCAGTAAAGATATTCCCAGAGTACAAAAACCCAGTAGTACATGTCGCTGATGCTTCATTAGCTGTAACTACGCTATCTACATTACTGAGTAAAAAGGATAGCCCTTCATTCGTTCAAAAGTTAAATGACCAACATACACTCATTCGCGATCGATATTTAAATAACGAAAAGAGTAAGCAATTCATTCCAATTGCAATTGCAAGGAAGAATAAATTCCAAATCGATTGGAAAGAAGACGATATCAATGTCCCAAATAAACTAGGCGTACATATCCTGAAGAATTTCAGCCTAGAGGTTTTAGAACGCTATATTGACTGGACTCCATTTTTTCAATCTTGGCAACTTTTCGGTCGTTTCCCGAAAATTTTGAGTGATAAAACGGTTGGCGAAGAGGCGCATAGATTATATTCTGACGCTAGACAGATGTTAACGGGATTGGTCAAGGAAAAAAGACTGCATGCTCATGGGGTATTTGGATTATTCCCTGCAAACAGCTTGGAGAACGATTGCATTGAAATATATGATCCTAAATCGCAGGATACTCAAATCAATAAACTGATCACCCTAAGGCAGCAAAGTGAAAAGAAGAAAGGAAATAAATACTTTGCGCTGTCAGACTATATAGCACCAAAATCAACAGGTTTTAAAGATTATATGGGATGCTTCGCTGTTTGTATTGAGGGTGCTGATGAAATTGCTAGCCAATATGAAAAAGAGTTAGACGACTACAAATCCATCATGGTAAAAGCCTTGGCTGATAGGCTTGCTGAAGCCTTCGCTGAATACTTACATGAAAGAATTAGAAGAATTGAATGGGGATTTAGCGGAGGAGAACAATTGTCAAATGAAGATTTGATACGAGAAAAGTATCAAGGAATTCGACCGGCACCAGGGTATCCAGCCTGTCCAGATCATTCAGAAAAAATTCGAATTTTCGAATTATTGGATGCCGAAAAAAACATTGGAATCAAGCTAACGGAAAGTCTAGCAATGCATCCAGGAGCTGCTGTTTCAGGATATTATTTCTCTCACCCTGAGGCTAGATATTTCGGATTGGGGAAAATAGATTTCGATCAAGTAAATAGTTATGCCAAGAGCATGGAAATAACAATTGAAGAAGCCAAAAAGACATTATCTGTTTTATTGCCATCATCAACAGATTAACCTAAGAAAAGAATAAACTATGAAAATAAAAGACCATTTAGCCCAGGCAAAAGATGTCCTATTTTCTATTGAAATACTTCCCCCTCTAAAGGGAGCAAATATACAATCTGTTTTCAAGGCTATGGATCCGTTAATGGAGTTTAAACCACCATTTGTTGACGTCACCTACCATAGAGAGGAACATGTTTACAAAGAGCATAGCAATGGGCTTCTTGAACGTATCTCAACTAGGAAACGTCCAGGAACAGTAGGTATATGTGCTGCCATAATGAATCACTACCAAGTAGATGCTGTTCCGCACATAATTTGTGGAGGTTTTAACAAAGAGGAAACGGAAAACGCCTTAATTGATTTAAACTTTTTAGGTATTGACAACGTTTTGGTATTAAGAGGTGACCCTATAAAATCGGAAACCTATTTTACCCCTACAGAATCAGGACATAGGTATGCCTCTGAGCTCATAGACCAGGTGGTTCAATTGAATCAGGGTAAATATTTAGACAATGACATTATCAACCCTACCCCATCGGACTTCTGTATTGGTGTAGCTGGCTATCCGGAAAAGCACTATGAAGCGCCCAATCTGGATATGGATATGGAATTCCTAAAACTAAAAATAGATAAAGGAGCAGACTATATTGTCACTCAGATGTTTTTTGATAATAAAAAGTATTTCAACTTTGTAGATAAGTGTAGGGCTTCTGGAATAACTGTCCCTATCATTCCAGGTTTAAAACCTATTTCGATAGAAAGACATTTAACCGTTTTGCCACATAGGTTCAATATAGATTTACCTGAAGACTTGGTAAAGGCTGTTCGTGATTGCAAAAACAATAAGGACATTAGACAAGTTGGCGTTGAATGGTCTGTACAACAATGTAAAGAGCTCATTGATTATGGAGCTCCCTGCCTCCATTTTTATTCTATGGGAAATTCTGACAACATTTATAAAGTTGCCAAAGAGGTATTTTAATTTTCAAGCTTTAAACCCCAAAAGAGCCTCATCCATTCGAGGCTCTTTTTTTTGCTATTTAATTTTTATTTGATTGTTTTACTTTTACAAGTATTCAATCCGAATGGCGCATATAAGGGACAATAACTAACCAAACTTGTAAGGGTAAAGACACTGGCCAAAACAAGTAGGACAATCCCTAAAGTGCCATCAACTATCCCATTGATATAAAGTAGTGCAAATACTGCTGCAATAATAAGACGAATGAGCTTATCCGCCTTTCCCATATTTTTCTTCATCGTATAAAATTTTATTTAAGTAAATTCTGAAATAACAGGACAAGACCTATCACTATAACCAAGCATAATATACAAACCAATAGCAAGCGTAGCATCTTGTTTTCCGGTAATCTCATTTTCAAATTTAAGGATTCCACTTTGTACAAAAACTGATGATTGTCACACAGTTAAAAATAACCCGTAATTAAAGAGCAATATAAATCCGCTTTTTTTTTGTACCTTTTTAGGTATCAAAAAGATATTAGTTTATATAAAAAACATAAAAATGAATGTTAAAAGATTTATAATTTCGGTTCTTGTCGTATTCCTAACCATTTTTGTCACTGACTATATTTTCCATAGTATACTATTTGAATCACTCTATAGTGATACTAGTAATTTATGGAGAGGAGAAGATGAGATGTTAATGACCCCTATGGTGATTAGCCAATTTGGGTTTGCGCTCATCCTATCCTTTATTTTTATGAAAAATTATGAAAATAGAGGTTTGGAAGAAGGTCTCCGTTTTGGTTTATATTTCGGATTATTACTCTCTACAATTCAATTGGGAAAATACGCCTATCTTCCCGTTCAATTTGAATTAATTGAAGGTTGGATGTTGGTAGATATGGTTCAATGCCTTTTTTCAGGTGTCCTTTTATCCATTATTTATAAAAATTGATTAAAAAAGTACGATAATTCACCTATAGTCATCTTATTGGAAAAGTATTTTTGAAAGTAGATTTCATTGATTTGCTATATTTCGTACTTTTGCGGCATGACAGAAAGTGGTAGAATAGAATTAATGGCTCCCGCAGGTGGTTGGGAGGCATTACAAGCAGCTTTAGATAATGGCGCAGACTCCGTGTACTTTGGTGTTGACCAATTGAACATGCGAGCAAGGGCAACCATGAATTTCACACTAGGTGATCTTGAAGAAATTGCTCAAAGATGTTCGGACAAAGGAGTAAGAACGTACCTTACCTTAAACACGATTATTTACGATCATGACCTTTCTGTATTAAAACGGGTAATAGACGCTGTTCAAGAATCTGGGATAACTGCAATCATTGCAGCCGATCAAGCAGCTATCAACTATGCACATTCTAGAGGAGTTGAAGTTCATATTTCTACTCAATTGAATATCACAAATGTAGAAACCATTAAATTCTACAGCCATTTTGCGGATGTTATGGTACTATCCCGTGAACTAAGCCTTAGACAAATAAGACATATCTGTGATTCCGTAAAGAAAGATCAGATTACAGGGCCTTCAGGAGACCTGATAGAAATAGAGGTCTTTGGTCACGGTGCACTTTGTATGGCTGTATCTGGAAAATGCTATCTAAGTCTTCACACAACTAATTCTTCAGCTAATAGAGGAGCCTGTGTACAGAACTGCAGAAGAAAGTATAAAGTTATCGATTTAGAAGATGGACATGAATTGGAAATAGACAATGAATATATCATGTCTCCAAAAGATTTATGCACCATAGATTTCTTGGACCAACTTATTGACTCAGGTACAAAAGTACTTAAAGTTGAAGGTCGTGGGAAAGCACCTGAATATGTAGCAACAGTTATCAAGGCTTATAGAGAGGCTATAGATGCTTACTACGAAGGGAATTACACAAAGGAGAGAGTTGAAGAGTGGATGACTCAGCTGAGAACGGTATACAATCGTGATTTCTGGGGTGGTTATCTACTCGGTCAGAAATTAGGAGAATGGACAGATAGCAGTGGTTCAAAAGCAGTACAAAAGAAAGTATTCCTAGGAAGAGGTGTTCATTACTATAAAAAACCTCAAATCGCTGAATTCAAAATCGAAGCACAGAAACTACAAGTCGGGGACCGTATATTGGTAACAGGACCTACAACTGGTGTTTTTGAATCTGTTGTAACTGAAATGATGGTGGACGACCAAAAATCCGACATTGCAAAAAGAGGTCAGAGCTGTACGATTCCTTTAGAGAATATTATTCGTTCTTCAGATAAACTATACAAAATAGTGGATGCAGAATGATTGTAATATCTCATCAAAGACATAAATGTATTGGGTGTAATTACTGTGTTGAATTGGCATTTGATCAATGGAGAATGTCAAAAAAAGACGGTAAAGTAACCCTTATTGGAGCCATTAATAAAAAAGGATTCCATACCCTAAGAACGGATGACGCTGCCTTTGACGAGAATGTCAAAGCAGCGGAGGCCTGTCCTGTAAATATTATACAGGTTAAAATGATTTAGTAATTATAGAACTTTCAATCCAGCAACACATGTCATATCACCACCAAATATTAGGAATTCCAATCAACGCTGGAAAGGAAACTATAAAAAGAGCATACCGGGAAAAGGCTAAACAATACCACCCAGATGTAAACCCCGCTTCTTCTGCTAAAGAAAGCTTTATACGTGTCCATCGAGCTTATAAATACTTGATGGATAATTATGGGAAATCATATAGTAATTCAAAGCGGCAGGAAGCCAGACAGACCAACACTAGACAGGAAGCCACCAGAGCAGCAAGAGAAAAGGCTACCAAAGTAAGGGCAGCCAAATTAGCAAAAATGCGGTATGAAAAATTCCGTAAAGAAGAAGAGGCTTTTAGAAACTCTAGTTTTACTTGGCTCTATAAGCTTATGTATTCAATCGCCTATTTATTCCAAGTTACAGTAGCACTATTCATTGGTTCAATTCCATTTTTTGCTGCTTACAGCGAAGGATGGTTTACCTTTTTCCTACTTGCCCCCATTTTCTTTTTTGGAACCTTTGCTATGGTACAAAAAGCTACAAGTTGGAAAAGAGAAATCAACCAAGCTTTCGTTGGAGGCTAGTCAGTGTTAATCGTTTACCTTTTTATTCACTAGATAAACTTTGCTTATTTAGCAATTTCACAATTACCAATAGTTCAATAAGTAAAGAACTAATATAAAGGATCATAAAATGACCAACCAGCATTTTGGGATCTTCAACATCCTTAATAATTGGGAATAGATACGCTGCGGAGATTGCCATTTTTGCAAGCATAAGGCCCATAAAAATATAGCCCAGTTTATCTTTTAGTTTTTTGGCTAACACATAAACCATGGTGATTACTACACCACACATAAAATAAAGTAGATAATAAAATTGTAAAAAATATTTCAAGGACTCAGCCCAATACTTTCCGGCAAAGATGCCATGCACTAAAAAGGGAATCAATAATAGACCATAACTCCCCAAAAACCATTTCAACTTATGCGTCTTCATCTTCTTTCCCTATACTTATCACTTGCTTTATAACCTGATATAAAGCTCCAAAAACTGCTAATAAAGATAATCCAATAGTGAACCATGGCTGATCATATTGGAAATGTTCATCCAACTTCATCCCCCCCCAAACACCTGCTAAAATAATACCTCCCATTTGGAAAGCGAGTCCAGAAAAACGGACATAAGCATTCATTTTAGTACGGCCTTCTTTTTTCTCTTTATTACTTGGAGTATACATTATGCAACTATTTTAATCCAGCCAAATACTTATCATAAAAAGCTTCGTATTCCTTTATATTTTTTCTCTTATATAAAGTAGTATAATTTTTTGAACTAATCACGAAAATTTGAGCATTACTATTTTTCAACGTCTGCTTATAAACCTGCGATTTTTCAAATACTTCCAAATATTTCATTGCTTTCACAGCCCCATCAAAAAGTTTTACACTTACAATTGATAGCTCATCCTCATACACCAATTCCTTAATGGTTAAACTGGAACTTTTAAAGGATTGCTTATTAAAATTGGACATCTCTCCAGTCACCTTCGACATTTTAGATTTTCCCCTATCTACAATAGCTATGAAGAAGTACTGTGTATTCAAATCCGAATCATACGCTGATAAATCGAAATTATCTTTATTCCCTTCCAAGACGGATAAAATTTCCATGGCTCTTACACCTTCTAAACTATTTGGGTATTGAGCTTTCACTTCATTCAAAGCTAAAATATATGGGGCTTTACCTTCTTTAGCACCAATACTAAAACTTTTCAATAAAGCATAACGCGGCAATAATAAATGTTTTTCATGTAGAAGTGTAAAATCCTCAGCCATTGCAATAGCCGTAGTATAATCACCAGACTCAAAAGCAATAAATGCCTCATTATAGGAATCCTCAGCTACCTTCCCTTCGGATGAGCTTAAGGCTTCATTATTTGCAAGCTTGGCATATTGGGAATCAGGATCTTTATCCAAGATCATTTGCTTGAACTGAGCAGCCTCCTCGGGAAGACCTGTTAGGCTATATATTCTAAAAAGTTGGTACCATACTGCTTCAATCCTAGAGTAATTCTCATAATCATCCACTACAATCACAAAGCTAGACTCTGATTTTTTCATGTCTATCAATTGCTCCTTATAAATCATCCCCAATTGATAATAGGCCTCTGCATTTTCTTCCAACAGATTTACAAACTCTTCTTCAGTCTTTGGTATCTCAGCCAATACCTGGGCAAGTTTTCCACTCTCTCCATTTACCAGTGAATCCGATTCTTCCTCAATATCATCACTCTCAATCACCAGTGCCTTTTCTTTATTTTTCCTTCTCCAATGATCTTCCTTCCCTCTATTCCCCCATCGTTCAATGAACAATTTTTTCCCGGCAGTTATTAAGCCAGGGTTAGAAAAATACCAATTGTTTCCATCCTTTTTACTTTCGCTTAATTTAGATTTGGCTTTATTTTCTAATTGTTGCAACTTTTTTGCAGCATCTTCTTTCCTTGCCAGCTCCTCCTCTTCCCAAGCTAAAATCCATTCATTTACAATGGCGCTTTGCTCAGCCTCTGTCAAACCATACAGAAGTTTCAAACTGTCGTTCCATTCAATCTTAGTATATAAGGTACTCAATTCGGTCAGTGAATTCCATTTCCCCTTAATACTTCTATAAGAAGGATATTCATCAGTGATTAAGTTCATGACTTCATCAAAGTGCTTTTGTGCAGGTTGATATTGCTTCAAATCAAACTTAATATCTCCTAGACTAAGGTGAGAACGGATTAATTGGTTCGTATTATCAATGTTTTTATTCAGGGAAGTTTCGAAATTTTCGAGAGCCACAGGAAGGTTGTCATCATTTTGATAGATGATACCTAAGGCATAATAAATTTGATCTTGATAATCCTTGTTTTTAGGATCATCAGCCATAGCTATAAGCCTTTCAGTTATCTCTTCTAAGCCACCACTTTCAGAATCATAAGCCCTAGCTTGATACAATAATGAATTGAATACTAATTCATAATCAGCACTCGTTTTTTCAACCAATTGAAAGTATTCCTTAGATTTCTTATTTTCATCTACTTTCTGATATAACTGACCTATAATAAAATAATAACGTGCGCGCTTTTCTCTTTTCTTGGTAAGCTCTAAAGCTTCCGTAAGTGTCAATGCCGCCGCTTCAAATTCATTTATTCGTTTATACAATTCAGCACGAACCTCTAGCAAGTGAAGCTTCTGCTTATTATCTAAGGGGTAATTCTCAATAATATGCTCCAAATTTGCCTCAGCAATTTGGTGATTCCCCAATTGAACTTGACATTCCGCAGACCAAATTCTTGCGTCAATCACCTTATCCTGACCTCTTAAAGTTGTGGTATGATTGAAAACAGTTTGCGCACTTACAAAATCCTGTTTAAAGAAATGAGCTTTACCCAATAGTAAAAAGGAATTGTCAATCCAGCTATTACGCTCCTTTCCTTTAATCTTCATTGAGTGTTTTTTTATGGATTTCGTACATTTTTCAATGACAAGTTCCATATCCGGAAATAAACTCGTAGCATCACTTTCGGATCCCATCTTCCGTACCGAAAGAATCTTCTCAAAATCCTCCTGCAAATTTATTTCATAGTTTCGAAGCCCTTCATTAAACGCTTCTTGCCCATTAAAATAAACATTATATCGTGCCGTCATGGCATGATATGCCCTATTGATCTTCTTATTCTTTCGAGTAGAACAAGCAGAAAGCAATATTGCGGTTATAAAAAGGGTAAAATATAATAGTCGATTCGTTTTCAACATGCTGAATTTTAATCTGTCGAATAGAACAATTGCTCCATTTGAATGTGCATTAAAAGGAATATAACAATTATCAATTGCCTCATAAAGCAAAACAAATTTATCTGTTTTTTTCGGCTTATCACTTCTAATCTTCTCTTTTTACGGGATTTTACAGGTTTTAGTATATCAAAATGGGATTAAATTAGTATTTCTTATCATAAAATGATTTTATGCCCTAAATTGCTATCAAGTAATAGGGCAATGTATGGTTGTCTAACCCTAACAAACTCTTTGCATTAGCATTTTGAAAAGAAAAAAAAATAAAGACAAGGATTTTGATCAACAGGAGTCCACTCAATTTCGGGTTGTAAGAACTACCGAAGAGAATGAGCACCTGCCATCCATCATACGATTTACAAGTAGGCAAATGTTTGTCTCCCTTATCGGCTTTTCCTTTATTGTTTTTATTCTTTCTTTTTTACTTATTTCAAGAACTTCGCTTAGAGAATATATTCCAGGAGTACCTTCTTCAAAAATAAAGAAAGAACTTATTGCTATCAATGAACAATTGGATAGCATCGTGGATCTCTCCGATAAAAATGAGTCCTTTTATCGAAATATAGCAATAATCTTAGAGAATGGAGACACAATTCTTCCAACGGGACACGATGATACGCTTATAAAACAAGAGCCTCCAGTTTTAAATAAAACAGAAAAAAATATCGACTTCATCGAGAAAATTGAAAATCGAGAAAAGTTCAATACTATTGAAGTCACCAATGAAGAGGAAAGTCTTAAGAGCAGAGCTTTTTTTACACCAATTCAAGGATTGATAACGGACAAATTTAATCGTGAAGAACAACACTTTGGGGTTGACTTAGTAGCCAATCCAAATGAGCCTATAAAAGCGGTTCTTAACGGGACAGTTATCATGGCTGATTGGACGAGTGACAATGGCTATATCATAGCAATTCAACACAAGGATGATCTTCTTAGCATATATAAACACAACTCTGCTCTTCTCAAAAAAGTAGGCGATTATGTTCGATATGGAGAAGTAATTTCTATCATAGGAAATACAGGAAAGCTAAGCCATGGACCTCATCTTCACTTTGAGCTTTGGTACAATGGGTACCCTATTGATCCAGAGGAAGCTATCCTTTTTTAAATCATTAATTATACAACTTAGAAATAAGCTACGATGCAGGGATTCAAGCCTAGTTTGAGTAAAGTTTTTGCAAAAAGAATACGTAAGAACATCCTCAAGTGGAGTAATTCACCTTTTAAAAGCCAAGAAAAAGTTTTCCAATCTCTATTAAAAAATGGAAAAAAAACTGTTTTTGGAAAACAACATTCCTTTGATACTATCTCCTCTCATGAAGACTTTATCAAAAAGGTCCCAATTCGAGATTATGAAGAATTGAAACCCTATATCGACCGAGTAGTAGCCGGCGAAGAAAACATCCTTTGGCCAGGATTGCCCTTATATTTTGCCAAGACTTCTGGAACAACTTCTGGTGCCAAATACATACCGCTCACCAAAAAATCACTCAAAAATCAAATTGAAGCTGCTAGAAATGCATTGCTCAATTATATCGCTGTAAGTGGAAAATCGAACTTTACAGATGGTAAAATGATTTTTCTCCAAGGCTCTCCTACGCTAAATCATGACCACAAAGTACCTAGTGGAAGACTATCTGGTATAGTAGCTCATTACGTTCCTAAATATTTACAAAAAAACAGACTCCCAAGTCTAGAAACAAATTGTATTGAAGACTGGGAAACAAAAGTTGCTGCAGTTGTAGAAGAAACACTTCCTCAAGATATGCGGCTAATAAGTGGCATACCGTCTTGGGTACAGATGTATTTTGAGAAGCTAAAAGAAGAAAGTGGTGGGCAAAAGATTATGGACATCTTCCCAAATTTTGATCTCTTTGTTTATGGAGGGGTAAACTATGAACCCTATCGACAAAAATTTGAAGACCTGATTGGTAAACGTGTCGATTCTATTGAACTTTTCCCAGCCTCAGAAGGATTCTTCGCTTTCCAAGATAGACCCAATGAAAAGGGAATGCTACTTCTTGTAGATGGAGGAATATTTTATGAATTTGTGCCAGCAGGAGAAATTTTTAATGATAACCCAACTCGTCTAAGCCTGGAGCAGGTTGAGATGAATGTAGATTATGCACTTATCATCTCTACCAATGCAGGTCTTTGGGCATACAATATTGGGGATACCGTTCGCTTTATTTCTAAGGAGCCATATAGAGTAGTCGTTTCAGGAAGAATCAAACATTTCACCTCTGCTTTTGGAGAACACGTTATCGCATACGAAGTAGAAGAAGCCCTGAGAAGAACGGTAGAAAAATACCCAGCGCAAATAAATGAATTCCACGTTGCCCCAGAAGTAAATCCAACAGAAGGATTGCCTTATCATGAATGGCTGATTGAGTTTGAAGAATTTCCTCAAGAAATGGATTTATTCAAGGCAAGTTTAGATTTCGAAATGCAACAACTGAACCCATATTATAAGGATTTATTGGATGGAAACATTTTGAAACCTATAGTTGTTCATCCGTTAAAAAAGGGACATTTCAATTTGTATATGGATTCTATCGGGAAGTTAGGTGGACAAAATAAAGTACCTCGTCTAGCGGATAATCGCAAATTGGCTGATGCCATCAAGGCTTTCCAATAGACTAATTACAGCACATCAAGTACAAAGCCCATTTCTATTTAATGATTCATAAATCACACGAAAGTTTGATATTTCGTTAAAAAAGAGTCCTTAACGCTAATTTTAGCCATTAAAAGATATTTGCTTTGTATATTTGCATCGAATTTCGGGGGATTGAACATACAATTCCTCAAACATCACATTTAAGAAACGATGAGAATATTATCTGAACAAGAACTGGAAAGACGCGAAAAGCTGTCTAAACTTCGTCAAATGGGACTGGATCCGTATCCAGCAGCATTGTATCCAATAGATACGAATTCAGCCGATATAAAGGCAAATTTTGAGGAAGGTAAAAAGGTTATCCTTGCCGGAAGATTGATGGCAAGGAGAATTCAAGGTAAAGCTTCGTTTGCTGAAATTCAAGATAGTGAAGGCCGTATACAAGTATACTTCAACAGAGATGAAATCTGTACTGGTGAAGATAAAATTATGTACAATGAAGTATATAAGAAGCTACTTGACCTAGGGGATTTTGTTGGAATAGTAGGTGAACTATTCAAAACAAAAGTTGGAGAGACAACTGTGAGGGTAAAAGAATTTACTTTATTAAGTAAATCACTTAAGCCACTTCCACTTCCAAAAGAGGATAAGGATGGGAATGTATTTGATGCATTTACAGATCCAGAATTGCGATACAGACAACGATATGTAGATTTAGTTGTCAATCCCGAAGTACGTGAAATCTTCAAAAAGAGAACACGTATTGTGAAATCCATGAGGGATTATTTTGATGATCATGGCTATATGGAGGTAGATACTCCGGTATTACAAGCTATTCCAGGTGGAGCAGCTGCAAGACCTTTCATCACCCATCATAATGCATTGGACATTCCATTGTATTTAAGAATTGCGAATGAATTATACCTTAAGCGGTTAATTGTTGGTGGTTTTGAAGGAGTTTATGAGTTCTCTAGAAACTTCCGTAATGAAGGGATGGATAGAACACATAATCCTGAATTTACAGCCATGGAAATCTATGTAGCCTACAAAGACTACAATTGGATGATGGACTTCACTGAGGGCGTATTAGAGCATGTAGCAGAAGCTACAAACGGAACAACCAAAACTGTATTCAATGGTCAAGAAATTGACTTTAAAGCGCCATACAAACGTGTTACAATGCGTCAGGCAATCATTGACTTTACAGAATATGATATCAAGGGTAAATCAGAAGATGAGCTTAGAACGTGGGCTAAAGCCAACGCTATTGATGTAGATGAAACCATGGGTACTGGTAAACTTATCGACGAAATTTTCGGAGAGAAATGTGAACCAAACTATATCCAACCAACATTCATTACAGATTATCCTGAGGAGATGTCTCCATTGACCAAAAAACACCGTTCTGAACCAGGATTAACAGAGCGTTTTGAATTGATCGTTTGTGGAAAGGAGATTGCCAATTCATATTCTGAGTTGAATGATCCAATTGACCAAAGAGAAAGGTTTGAAAAGCAAGTTGCGCTAGGTGAACAAGGAGATGACGAAGCGATGTATATCGATCAAGACTTCTTGAGAGCCCTAGAATACGGAATGCCACCTACGGCAGGTTTAGGTATTGGAATAGACAGATTGGTTATGTTTCTTACAGACAACCCTTCTATTCAAGAAGTATTGTTCTTCCCTCAAATGAGACCAGAGAAGAAAGCTGTAGAATTGAAAGACAACGAAAAGGCAATTTTCGACCTTATTAAAAAGGAAAAAACAATGCCTTTGAATGAACTAAAAGCTGCTACTGGACTAAGCAATAAAGCTTGGGACAAAGGAATGAAAGGACTTTCTAAAATGGGACTGGTAAAAGTCACTAAAACGGAAGATTCTGTTATTGTAGAAGCATAAATACTACCAAAATAAGAAAGGCACCTAATTAGGTGCCTTTCTTATTTAATCAAATCTCATCATTAAGGATTAATGACTATATAGTCTGGATATTGCCATTCAGAACCTGCAATATTGTAGGTTGGTTTTATTTTAAAGCTCAATTTTGAATCCGTGGACGGCATCTCCCCATTTATCAAACTTAAGGCCGTTTCCAATACTACTTTCCCAGATTCTCCTTTCAATACCTCAAACAAATTCAATTTCACCCGTAAAGGCACAAGACTACTCCCTTTTGAAGGAATATTAATGGCCTCGGACACGCGACCCTCCAAGATTTCCTTTTCATCTAATAAGGCAATCCAATCCAATTTATTCAAGAACACATCAGCCCCCTTATTATCCACTTTGACATTCACAACCATACTGATTGGTAGATCCTTTTCAAATAAGGCTGTAGTCAATTTAGCGGCATCTAAAAAACTAAAATCTGTAATGTTATCTTTACCTGCGGGATTAAACCCTGCTACTTTATAACTATCTATACTCGCTAAACTAAATTCACAATTTGTGATTAGCCCAGATATTCCTGCCAACTCTTTACAAGAACTAACGAATGCCATCGCAACGATAAGAACTAGATATATTTTATTTTTCATCTCGAATACATTTTACTTTTCAAGTAGACAATTTAAGCCTTTCAATACTATTATTAGGTACAAAAGAAAAGAGCGTTAGTAAATAAATACCAACGCTCTTTAAACCTAGATTCAAATGAATCTTATTTTTTCGGATTCTATATTAGAAGAAGTCCACTCTATTGTCATCAATTTCGGCAGCATCTCTAAGTGCAGGAATGATCTCTCCAGTTCTAAATTGGAAAGCATTTTGCAATTGAGACTGAATAGCGTCAAAATTATTCGTCGCTGGTGTATCTTCAAATCCATCTACTTGTAAGAAGTAAACTCCATTTGCTCCAACAATCGCTTCAGACATTGCACCAGACTCAATGCTAAACATAGCACCAATTACTTTAGGCTCATATCCAACACCTGTTAATGATGATGATGAAAATGGAACAGCACTAAAGTCTACGGGAGTAATACCCATAGCTGTTGCTGTAGCACTAAAAGTAGTTGCTTTATCCTTGTTAAACTGCGCCAAAAGCATCGCCTTTTTCTTTTCTTGTAATACGATCAATTCGATACCAGCTTTAACATCCTCTAAAGAGCGAACTCCTTTATCAAGTTTGTTTTCAAGCATTACAACAACGAATTTATCACCTAATTCAAAACGGTTAAGATCACCAGCTTTTCTTTCTTCATTGAAAGCCCAACGTACAATTTGACGAGCTTCACCAACAGCAGTAACGTTTGTTGTCTCTTCATTTAACTTCATTCCGAAGCTACGAATTGATTGATCTTCTTCAATTTTTGAATCAAAATCTTCAACTGAAGAATTATTCATTGCAAATCTACCTGCATTTGAGAAAATTTCAGAACTCGTTTGATCAGATACCAACACATCAATATTAAACATAGCTACTTGAACAGAGTCATTACGCTTATCCATCAATCTAGCAGCCTTGAATGTATTCCCTTCTAAGAAAGGACCTACTACTGTTCCAATCTCTGAATTATGCATTATATCATCTATAGAAGCAGACAATTGTCCTTTTGCAAAATAAGCTGGATTGTATATTCCATCAGAATTTTCACGTAAGAACCCTTTCATATCTGTTGTATTTCTAAATCCAGATATAGTGTCCGTAACCTTGTATATTGTATTTTCAATAATTTGCTCATCCAACAAAGTCGTCATTTTCTCTTTAGAAGACTCAATGTCTTTAGCAGAAGCCGCTACCTCGAAGACTGCATATTTGATCAAACGCTCACTTCCACCTTCGAAATCCTGAAGGTTTGCAGAATAGTATGCTTGATAATCATCATTCTCCAATGAGATTGACTCATTAGGAATTGTACTATAGTTTTTATAGATATACTGACCAGTAGCCGTTTTACCTTGCTGAGCAAAGTACTCCTTAGCTTCATTGGTAGTAGATTGGAAAGACTTTTGAACCAAAGTATTGTATTTTGTATTCAAGTATTGCTTTCTAATCATATCAATGATCAGGTTATAACGACCTAGATCACTCTCTCTTAACGACTGAAGTGATTGACTCAATTGTGAAACAGAGACTTCTTGACCTGGTTGAATACCAAAAATTGAACGAGCGATATCACTCATCTCGGCACCTCCATATCCAGAAGTAATCGCCAAAAGCTCTTCAGAAGTAACACTCAGTCCAGTAGACTCATATTCTTCGTTTAAAAGAATAGTGTTAACTTTATCATTCCAAAGTTGCTTTCTTAGCTGTGAATCGTCACTACCGTTTTGCTGAGCATTCGCCAGTTTTTTCAACTCTACCTCAAATTGCTTCTGATCAATGGCTGTACCATTTACCTCACCCAAGATACGTTGTTGACCACCGAAAATTTTACTTCCTGAACCCATAAGGTCACCTAAAAGGAAGGCGAATAATGCCAGCCCTATAACTCCTACCAAAAGTCCAGAACGTTTACGTATGCTTTCTAATGATGCCATTCTTAATGTATGTTTTTTTATTTAGCCCACGAATATACAAAACTTCAACCTATGATAAAAGTCTTAGCCTTAGCTTGTATACATTAAATGTGATTTTTCTTCTATTCGAGGTAATAGTCCACCGCAACCTTGATTTCTTCTAACCTAGTTTGCTGGGCTTTCACGATCGTAAAGCGATGATCTCCAATTCGGATTTTTTTATTTTCACTAGGAATATCCTCCAAATGATGTAGTAGTAAGCCACCGAGAGTCTCATATTCATCAGACTCTTTTAACTTTAATCTATACTGTTCATTTAAGTAGTCGATTTCCAATCTAGCAGAGAACAAGTATTCACTTTCTCCTACTTTCTGTTCTAATAAATCAATACTATCATGTTCATCTTCAATCTCCCCAAATATCTCCTCGATAACATCTTCCAAACAAATCAGCCCAGAAGTACCTCCAAATTCGTCTATTACCACGGCAATACTTTTCCGTTCTTTAGTCAACAAATTCAATATATCATTTGCCAACATCGATTCTGGAATCGTGGCTATAGGAATTAATATTTCACGAATGTCCCTAGGACGCTTGAATAATTCAAAACTATGCGTAAAACCTATTACGTGATCGATATTCTCTTCGTAGATCAATATTTTAGAATAACCAGTCTCTACAAATTCAGCATGTAATTCATCTATAGTAGAAGAAACGTCCATTGCTACTATTTCCGTCCTATGAATCATACATTCACGGGCTTTCACTTTAGAGAAATCTAATGCATTTTGAAGGATTTGAATTTCTGTTTCCACTTCTTCTGACGCAGGAATACCTGAGGTATGTTGGTCCAAGTAATTCTCTAAATCTATTCTAGCGAATATCTTTTTTTCATCGTCCATATTTTGGCCTAATAGACGCAAAATCTGATTGGATATACCCGTAAAGATCCATACAATGGGAAATAACACAAGGTATAGTATAGAAACTGGAAAGCTAAAAACTTTCAAAAGCTTATTAGCATATAGATTGAATATTGCCTTTGGTAAAAACTCTGCAGTAACCAAGACAATAAGTGTGGAAACCAAGGTTTGCAATAATAGGACTACAAAACCAGAGCCTATATGATTATTCAACAATGGCTCTAACAAAACACCCATCTGCAATCCATAGATTACCAAAGCTATGTTGTTCCCCACCAACATTGTTGCAATGAAACTAGAAGGATTGTCTAAAAATTTAGACAGCAACCTTGCTGACCAGAAGCCTTTGCTACGCTCTAATTCAATGTGTAATTTGTTGGAACTAACAAAGGCTATCTCCATTCCCGAGAAAAAAGCCGAGAATAATAAACTAGCTAATATGATCACAATAGATATACTCACCTATTTCTGATTAGATCTTTCCAGACGTTTCCTAAATGCTCTTCTAATAAGATACATAACGACACCCACTAAGGCAAAACTGCCAAAGAATAGTCCATCTTCACTGTTTCCCCCACTGTAATTAACGATGGACATAACGATACATGCAACCGCAAATATTGCCCATACATACTCTATAACATTACTCAGTTTTCTTAGCATCTAATGATATTGTTCCTGTTAAGTTAACAAATTTATAATAACTGAAATCGTCTTTCGCTTCAAGACCATCACTCGTCTTTTTCATACCATTTTCATAAATATACACCTTTTCAGTAGTAGAGACCCATCTATTCTTTTCATCCCAATTTAAAAAACTGGTTTGAAGCAATACACCATCATAGCCTGTAAGCTCAACATTTCCATATGCCTCTAGGTATTCACCTTTAAAATAAATAGCAGAATCTGCCTTCATTATTGAAGTCTCAATTTCCCCATTCTCCTTCACTTCTCCATATAGGCTTAAGACAACCCCTTTGGGAAAGTTATAATATTCTTTCTTTCCAGAATAAATCTCCGCTAAGGTTGCTTCAACCTTCACATTAACCTTTCCATTTTCGGTATACTCCATTACCATCCCATCCATTTCCAATTCTGGTAAAACGGAAGGGTTGGTTAATTCACGCACCTCGTTCATGTCATTTTCGCAACTCATCATAAAAAGAATAGAGAGCAATAACACAAATTTAGTACTGTATGAAAACAACAAAGCCACTCCCTTAGGAGCGGCATTGCATTTTTGATATGTATTGTGACTGATCATTTAGTTTGATTTCACCGTACGAATTTTCACAACCTCATTGTACCAACAGTTGATTGTATATGATTCTCCATCTTTAAACCCAGCACTGAATGTATCAGTAACAGAAGGAACATGTTTTGAGAACTGGCCAATTAAAATATTAGCTTTACCAGAACATGATGGGTCAATACGTTTTGCATATTCGAATTTCTCAATAGCAGCAATATAACCAACTCTTTTCAAAAATTCGGTTTGCAACTCTCCACATTTTCTAGAAGTGGCAGCATAAACCTGCCCAACTAAGATATATGGATCACCCCAACCTTTACGTAAAGAAGCTGCTTTCATAGCAGATGACTTTGCACTTGAATAAGACCCTTGTCCCATTTGAACACGCGCTTTCAAGTAATGGTACCCAGACCTCTTGAAATCATCCGGTTCCTGCTCTAAGGCATTAGTTATATACGTATTTGCCGTAGAATAATCTTTTCTCTTAAGCGCATTATACGCTAAGTTGATTGCGGCATCAGCATTTGGATCCAACTTATATTGTTGCTCAGCAATTGTAAAGAAAATATCAGTGTCTGTACATTCCTTTTTCTTCATCAATTTAGTTGCTCTTTGCAACCAAGCAACATCTTCTTTATTTACTTCGAAATTCTTAGTGAATAATTCCGACAATTTATCACAGCTCAACAATGGCCCAATTGTCTTTTCGATATTCGCCTCAACATCGTTCAAGGTTTTCAAGATCTTTGTTGAATTTTTCAAAGTTCTTTTTTCCTTCTTACTTAAGTCGACAGTATCACTTTTGGCTGTTAAATCAAATTCTTGACCAGAATATTTAGATTTCTGGAAAGAGATTACACCACTTAAATCAGAGTACATCACTAAAAGATCATCCATAGTATAGATTTTCTTATTTTTTAGCTTCACACTTGTACTGAAGTAATAATTGATTACTGAACGAGAAATATCATTTCCATCCTTTTCATAAGAAGCTCTCAAAAGCTTGTTTGCATCCTCCAATTGATCAGGGAAGTTTTTATAAATAGCAACTCCCTTCTTTCCAAGGTTAGCACCTTCCTTCGTTGGATAATGCTTTACTTGCTGATCATAGATGATAAATAGTGAATCCATCCAAGCTACCTGACTAACTGTATCATTAGCGGCTTTAGCATCTTTCATGAACTGTAAGGCCATTTTTGGCCCATGAATGTATAAATTTCTTGATCTCAAAGGTGCATTGTGGAAGATATAACTCCAACTTGGGTAAGCATCCTTGTAGTTCTTTTGTTTATAATACTCGTTGTAAAGAGATAAATTCTCTTCCGTTTTACCTTTGTCTGGCCCGTATTTCAAAGAGTCTACATTCGTCTCCTGCCCAAACATTCCGAAACTCATTCCTAGTGCAAGAAATAATGTTGCAATTTTTCTCATGGCTATAATATCTGTTGTTATTAGTCAATTTTTCTTTTCACAAACCACTTATCTCTTAGAGATAAAGAAACTTGGAATTTAAAGTAGTCTTCTTTTACCAGTGATTTATCCTCAGTACCTCTTTGTCCCAATTCAAAATCAAAATTTAATGTACTACCATTCTTGCGAACTGGTAACCCAAATCCAAAATTGATGCCAAATTCCGTAATATCCGTACTTCCAGCGTTATCACCTGCTGTTGCCGAGATATATCCATTAGAATATCGAAGACCTGCTCGGTACTGAATTCTATTAACAAATTTTCTGATATCCTTATGGTTTGGTGTATAAGATCCTCCCAAAGAAAAACTCATCAAGTCCTTTAGACTATTCTCTTCTCTACCGAAAAGTGAATATTCAGACCACTTTACAAATTTCAGATCTGCACCTAAATTCCATTTATTCAATTCTCTAATTCCAAATCCAAGTCCCAATTCTGAAGGTAAAACCAAAGTCCCTTGCTGAATTGATTTATCAATTAAAGTATCTTGAAAACTACTTGACAACCCTGTATAGGTATAAGAATTTACAAATTTTGTTTCCTCAGAAGATAACTCTGCTTTTCCCTTATAAGTAACACCTGCACTAATGAATCTAGTATCCGAAAGCCCTTTGTTATACTGAGCCCCTAAAGTATACGATACATCCTGTACATTGATAGTTTGATCTGTACGTATACTAGCAAAAGTTTGATCTTCGTATTGTTCGTCACTTATCGATTTTATCTGGCCAAAGATAAAATTGAAGTTAACCCCAATTGAAAAATTCTCATTCAATTGATAAGCTCCTCCAATAAAGGCTTCATTCAACCCTCCTTCTCCTTCATGGATTAGTTTATAATTTAAAGTGTCGCCAAGAGCTGTTTCCGTTTCAAAGGAATTAACCGCCTGATACCCTATATGAGAAATAGGTTTCAATCCAAAAGCTCCAGACCATTTTTCACCCAGTGGAGTTGCTAAAACGAGGTGAGAGAAATTTGCAAAATTTTCCTCTTGTGATAAATCTCCTTGATTTAAATTCACCAATGTCCCTGACATTCCAAATTCAAAGTTTGTAATCTCCAAATTACCGTAAGATGCAGGGTTCGATAAATTGATATATTTATCGCTAAACATACCTATTCCAATTCCTCCCATTCCTTGAAAGTAGCTTGTAGATGTATTGGCAAGTTCTCCAATCCCAAAATTTGAATAGGGAGATATAGTATTTACTTGCGCAAAAGCACCAAAGCTGCATAAGGCTATGGCATGAATTGTTAAATATTTAAGAAAATTTTTCCTCATTATAGTCTAGAATATAGTTAAGTCCTTTTAGTAAAAGACTTGAGTCCGCAAAGATGCCATTTTTTATATACTTTTCAAATTTAGATGCATCTCCTCCAGTTAAAATTATGTTAACTTGACTATAACGCTGGGAAAACACTTCTATTGCGCCCTTAATTTCATGAATTATTCCCCAAAAAGCACCCGTTTGCATACAAGAGATGGTATCATTTCCCAAAATATCAGCTTCGGGGTTAATTTCCACCAAAGGTAATCTTCCAGTAAAATGATTCATAGCTTTAAGCCGCATATATAATCCAGGGCTAATAGCTCCTCCATGGTATACTTTTTCTTCATCAATCAGATCGAATGTGATGCAAGTCCCCAAATCAACAACCAAACTTGTCTCATTTGGATATTGAATAGCTGCACCTGCAACAACAGCAATTCTATCTCGACCTAGCGTTTTTGGATTTTGGTAGTTCAATTTTATCGGTAAAGGGATCTCATGTGTCAAATTCAAACAAGGAAAATTAATTTCCGAAATCATCTTTTCCATTTCGGATTCTTCAAACCGAACGTTGCAAATGATCACTTTTTCGACTTTGTGCGTATCCAGGAAAAAATTTATTGATTTTTTTTCCCATTTCCCCAAGACCAAGTTATCCAACACAAGTCCCTGATCCACAATATATACCTTAATCAAGGTGTTTCCAATATCAATACAGGCATTCATTTTTTTTCGATTTTATTTACACTTTTCTCGCAAAGGTCTTGCAAGATCGATAATTCTCTCTATATTTGCAACCGCAATACGGCAATGGTGCTATAGCTCAGTTGGTAGAGCAAAGGACTGAAAATCCTTGTGTCCCCGGTTCGAATCCTGGTAGCACCACTTCAAAAGCTTCTCAAACGAGAAGCTTTTTTTTTGCTTTCTATTTTTTTCAATTGTTTCATCGGGCAGCATTTTAAGCTTAAATTTACAAGAATTCATTAACTTGAACACCTGCATCTCTAATTCCTTTGAATAAATGAATATGTCCCCAAATAGTATTGGAAAGGTTTGCCTACTCAGCATTTCTCTTTCATTTTTCGCAATGTTACAATCTTGCCAATCAGGTCCAGATAAAAAACTCATCAAAGACCTAAAATCGGATCAATTATTCTCGACTATACCAAGTTCCTACAGTGGATTAACGTTCAACAATAAACTAAACAATATTGATGGAGCCACCTCAGGACCAATTCTTGAATATGACTACTACTTCAACGGTGGTGGTATTGCTATTGGTGACATCAACAATGATGGACTAGAAGATATATTCGTTACAGGAAATCAAGTAAGCAATAGATTATACCTGAACAAAGGAGATCTATACTTTGAAGACATCACAGAAAAAGCAGGAATTCATTCGGACAGTTGGTCTACGGGTGTAAGTATGGCAGACGTAAATGGTGATGGTCTACTGGATATTTATGTCTGTAATTCAGGACCAAGTAAAAATTCATCCAAGCGAACGAATCAATTTTACCTAAATAATGGGGACCTAAGCTTTACGGAATCGGCTAAGAAATACGGAATTCAAGATAATCGACATTCTACCCAATCTGCTTTCTTCGATTATGACAAAGATGGAGATCTAGATTTGTTTGTAATGAATCACTCCATACTATTTGACACCCCCTTCAATGAATTACAAAAACTACTTTCCAAAGAATCAGAACTTAGAAAATATAGTAATTCCCTTTTTCAAAATAATGGCAACGGAACCTTTAGTGATATCACAAAATCCAGCGGTCTTTTAAACTATGGATTTGGACTTGGACTTGTAATCAGCGACATAAACATGGATGGATGGCCTGACATCTATGTTACCAATGATTTTGACATTCCTGATTTCCTCTACATAAATCAAAAGGATGGCTCTTTTAGAGATAGAATAAAGTGGAAGACCAAACATGTTTCTTACAATGGTATGGGTTGTGACATTGCAGATATCAACAACGATGGAGCACTTGATATTGCAGTTGTAGACATGACACCTGATGACCACATAAGGAGTAAGATCCTAATGAAATCAATGGATACCCAATACAACAAGTTTATGATTGAAAAGCTAAAGAGACAACACCAATACATGTTCAATAGCTTGCAAATAAACAACGGTGGAGAAGTATTTTCTGATATAGCACAAATGGCTGGCGTAGCAAAAAGCGATTGGAGTTGGACCGCCCTATTGAATGACTTTGACAATGATGGATATAAAGACCTTTTGGTAACCAACGGTTTTAGAAAGTATAGCACAGATAATGACTTCAAAATGTTCCAAAACAAGTTCATGAAAGGGGAGTCACAAATCACTAAAGAAGAATTTAATGCAAAATTTGCAGAAGTACCAGAACTCAAATTGGAGAATGCCCTTTTCAGAAACAATAAAGATTTAACCTTTACAAATATCGCTTTAGAATCGGGTATGAATCAGAAAACCTACTCAAATGGAGCTTCCTATGCTGATTTGGATGGAGATGGCGATTTGGATTTGGTAGTTCATAATATTGATGATGAACTTCTTTTGTATAGAAACAATAGCCAACAAAATTCTAACAATCATTTTCTACAGATTAGGCTAATTGGGAATAGCTTGCATGCTAAGGTGAAATTGTACTATGGACACGGAGAGATACAATTCCAGGAAGTATCTACTGTACGAGGTTATCAATCCGCCGTTCCAGAAAAATTACATTTTGGATTAGGTGATATTAGTCAAATTGATTCACTAGAAATTGAATGGCCAGATGGTACAATTCAAAAAGAGTATGCTATAAACGCCAACCAATACCTTCACTTAACAAAAGGTGTGGTCCAAAATAAGAAACAAACAGTACCAAACTATCTTTTACCACAAGTGAACGCACAGGGAATGGAAATTGACTTCATTCATACAGAAAATGATCATTACGACATGGCAATTGAGGTTCTACTACCCCACTCTCAGTCCAAATTAGGCCCATTTTCTGCTGTTGGAGACATTAATGCTGATGGATTGGACGATATATTCGTTGGTGGAGCAAAAGGTCAATCTGGAGCTCTATTTATTCAAAACAAGAAAGGGAAATTCACAAAGGCCAATATGCCAAATCTAGAAAAAGACAAGGCTAGTGAAGATATGGATGCCTTGTTCTTTGACGCTGAAGGAGATGGAGATCAAGATTTATATATAGTGAGTGGAGGAGGAAGTGATTTCGATGAATCATCCCCCCATTTACAGGATAGATTGTATCTGAACAATGGCCTAGGAGAATTACGACGATCAAAAAAGCTTCCAACCATGTTAAGCAGTGGATCAAAAGTAAAAGCGTGTGACTTTGACCAAGACGGTGATTTAGATCTTTTTGTTGCTGGAAGGACGAGCCCCGGGAAATACCCTACAAGTCCAAAGAGTTATTTACTGGAAAATAGGAATGGGACATTTGTAGATATCACATTAACCAAAGCAAAAGGCCTTAGTGAGATAGGCATGGTAACAGATTTTGTCTGGACCGATTTCAATAACGATAATTTCATGGACCTCATTTTGGTAGGTGAATGGATGCCTGTATCATTTTACAGTAATGATGGAAAAGGTAACTTCAGTCAAGATACCAACTATCCAACTGAAGATTTAAAAGGCTGGTGGTATAGTATTACAACAGCAGATCTAAACCAAGATGGTCAAGAGGATTATATTTTGGGCAATATTGGATTGAATAATAAATTTCATCCGAGTCAAACCAAACCCTTAAAAATATACGCCAACGATTATGATGACAATGGGAAGTTGGATATAGTATTAAATTCCTACTACCAAGGAAAAGAAGTTCCAATGCGCGGTAAGGAATGTTCAACGCAACAAATTCCAGCACTCGCCAAAAAGTTTCCAAGTTTTCGAGAATTTGCTAATGCAAGTTTGGAAGACGTCTATGGAATAGAAAAGTTAGCAGAAGGTATTCAGTTTTCGGCGAACAATTTCCATTCGATGGTTTTGTTGGCTAGTGGGAATACATTTAAACGCTTGAATTTACCTAATGAGGCGCAGATATCTCCCATTAATTCCAGTTTAGTAAAAGATATTGATGGAGACGGAATATTGGACCTAATAGTTGCCGGAAATATGTTTCAAACCGAATTTGAAACAACCAGATATGATGCCTCCAATGGACAACTACTTAAAGGGAAGGGAGACGGTACTTTCCAAGCCATACCATTTAGTGAATCTGGGTTTAGCGTTCCACTTGATGTAAAGGATATGGAGTGGTTTAAAGTTGGAAATAGAACAGTAGATTACATACTCGTTACGAATAACAATATGCCCATTCAAATCTATCGTACTAAATAAGGAGACGATTTCAATCACCTTCATTAATAATAAAAAGGAAGTACAGACTTAGGAAGATAGCCTACATTTGCAAAAAAATAGCACATGAATGGCGTAACTTTTATGCTCTTATCTTCCTTTGCCTTTTCCTTAATGCACCTTTGTGTTAAGTCTATTGGCTATATACCAGCAACGGAATTAGTCTTTTGGCGAAGTGTCATCTCCATCTTACTTTGCATACCTTACTTTATTAAGAAGAAGATTAATCCCTGGGGCAACAATAAGAAAGTATTGCTGCTCAGAGGAATCATGGGGACCATTGCGCTAAGCCTTTTCTTTATCACTATTGCCCATATGCCTTTGGCTAGTGCAGTAACTATCCAGTATCTCTCGCCCATATTTACCGCCTTCTTTGCCATTTTCTTAATGCGCGAAAAGACGGATGGGTGGCAATGGGTCTTTTTCCTTTTAGCATTCATCGGGGTATTTGTAATGAAGGGATTTGATAATCGTGTAGAAGGACTCTATGCTGGAATAGGTCTTATCTCCGCCAGCTTTGCAGGACTTGCCTATAATTTCGTCCGAAAGTTAAAAGAAACAGAAGATCCAATGGTCGTGGTCTTTTACTTCCCAGTTGTTGCACTACCGGCCACGGGGTTATTTCATTTGTACAATGAATGGGCTCAACCAGAGATGCTGAATAACTTCCAATGGTATACTCCGAATTTATCAGATTTAGGGATCATTATAGTGATGGGAATCTGCACACAAATTGCCCAATTCTATATGACAAAAGGGATTCAAAGTGACAAGGCAGGAAATATTATGACAGTGAAGTATGTTGGAACTGTTTTCGCCCTAAGCTATGGGTATTTCTTCTTTGATGAATCCTATGACTTTAAAAGTCTAACAGGTATATTACTCGTCCTTTTAGGTGTTATTTTAAATGTACTCTACAAACGTCGATTAACCAAAGCCAAGACCTTGTAAGGGGCTTAAATCAACCTCAAAAAGTAATTAGCAAACAGCCAACACCTCTGACAATACAATTAATAGGAATAAAAAAAGGCTACCTGATACAGGTAGCCTTTTTTTATATATGTTTTAGTACACAATTAATGTGCTTCTTCACCATCTTTCAATGGTACATTCTGAGGAATATAGTCATCATCAGCACCTGGCTTAGAATAGTCATATGGCCATCTATAAACTTCTGGAATCGCTCCTGGCCAGTTACCGTGAATATGCTCCACTGGTGTAGTCCATTCAAGTGTGTTAGATTTCCATGGGTTTTGAGTTGCTTTAGGTCCTTTGAATATACTATAGAAATAGTTAAACAAGAAAATAAACTGAGCCAAACCACCAACGATAGCACAAATAGTAACAATCTCGTTGATATCCGTAAGGTTATCGAACATTGGGAATGCCGTATTTGAATAGTATCTTCTTGGAAGACCAGCCAAACCTAGATAATGCATAGGGAAGAAAGTTCCATAAGCACCTAGAATTGTCAACCAGAAGTGTAGGTAACCCAACTTCTTGTTCATCATTCTACCGTACATTTTAGGGAACCAGTGGTAAACACCAGCAAACATACCAAACACAGCAGACAGTCCCATTACAATATGGAAGTGACCAACTACGAAGTAAGTATCGTGTACGTTAATATCCAATGCACTATCACCAAGAATCAAACCAGTAAGACCACCAGTAATGAAAGTAGAAACCAAACCAATAGAGAACATCATTGCTGGTGTAAACTGTAGGTTACCTTTCCAAAGAGTAGTGATATAGTTAAATGCTTTTACAGCAGATGGAATAGCAATCAATAAAGTAGTAAATGTAAATACACCTCCTAAGAAAGGACTCATACCTGAAACGAACATATGGTGTGCCCATACAATGAACGAAAGGAATGCGATACCCAAGATAGAACCGATCATCGCTTTATATCCGAAGATTGGTTTTCTTGAATTCGTAGAGATAATCTCTGAAGTCAAACCTAATGCTGGAAGTAAAACAATATACACCTCTGGGTGACCTAGGAACCAGAAAAGGTGTTCATACAATACTGGAGAACCACCTTGGAAGTTCAACACTTCACCACCAATTAGTATATCTGAAAGGTAGAAGCTAGTAGCCATAGATCTATCGAAGATCAACAACAATACAGCTGCAACCAATACTGGGAATGATAATACCCCGATAACGGCAGTAACAAAGAATGCCCACATAGTAAGTGGAAGACGGCTCATAGCCATACCCTTTGTTCTTAGGTTAAGGATTGTAACAATATAGTTCAAAGATCCAATTGAAGAAGAGATAACAAAGATAGTCATAGAAACCAACCACAATGTCATACCCAAACCAGAACCAGGAATTGCCTGTGGCAATGCACTCAACGGAGGGTAAATTGTCCAACCAGCTGAAGCAGGCCCTGTCTCAACGAACAGAGAAATAAGCATTATTACACTAGAGATAAAGAACAACCAGTAAGAAACCATATTAAGGAATCCTGATGCCATATCTCTTGCTCCAATTTGAAGCGGAATTAACAAGTTGGAGAAAGTACCACTCAATCCAGCTGTTAATACAAAGAATACCATAATAGTACCATGGATAGTTACCAAGGCAAGATAAATATTCGGGTCCATCTGACCGTCTGGTGCCCAATCTCCTAAGAATGTTTCCAAAATCGGGAAGCCTTCTTCGGGCCAAGCAATTTGTAGTCTAAAGAACAATGACATAGCCATACCAATGAAGGCCATGATAATTGCTGTAACCAGAAACTGCTTTGCGATCATCTTGTGATCCATACTAAAGATGTACTTCGTTACGAAGTTCTCTTCATGATGTCCGTGTTCTGCTGACATAATATATCTTTTCGTTAATTTGATTAGTTAAGACTAGCAGTAAGCGTTTGTTGCTCACTTATCCACTTATTATACTCTTCTTCTGTTTCTACAACTACCTTCATTTGCATGTTGTAATGAGCAGCTCCACAAATTTTATTACATAATAAAATGAATTCAAAATCTGGGTTGTTTTCTTGCTCCTTCATCTCTGCAGTAGTTTGTGTAGGTATGAAGATAAATTGGGTATGTGCACCAGGAACACAGTTCATTTGAACTCTGAAGTGTGGCATATAAGCTGAATGGATAATATCCTGAGAACGGAAGTTCAACTGAACTTGTTTTCCAACAGGTAAATGCAATTCTTTCACTACTATATCATCTTCAGCATTTTTTAAGTCAGCCGGAGTAGTTTGTAATTCCAAAGCGATCACAGTTTTACGAGACTTTACAAGTCCAGCAATTGTTTTTTCGCGTTTTGCATTTTTGATTGCATTTGAGCTTTCAGCAATTTGTTGCTTCATCATTGCGATGTCGGCATCAATATCCGCTATACGAGCATCTTTTGCAGAAGTAGAAATCACCCCTAAGGAATTTATTCCACCAACCATACGTACATTAGCTCTTCCCAATTTATTATCGGCACCAGCATAACGAGCAGTCCAATCAAATTGTTTTGCATAAACTTCAACTTGGATAGAGTCTTTATCTTCTGGATCCATGATACCATTCCATACATAAAGACCATAACTGATCAATACAGTAAGGGCTAAGGCAGGAACAACAGTCCAGATAAATTCCAATTTAGTATTGTGCGCATAGAAAGTTGCCTTTCTACCGTTTACTCCTCTATATTTATAAGAGAAGTAAAACAATACTGGTTGGGTGATTAAGAATACAACACCGATCATGATCATAGAGATCGCCATCAGGTTGTCTACCTTTTCACCATGAACAGAAGATGCATATGGGAGTAAAAGATCCCACCATCCAATTGTCATGGCTATCGTTGAACCAACAAATACGAAGGAAAATGCCAAAAGGTATTTCCCTTGTCTATCATTATCTTCATCGGTAACATCATTAATATCTTGATTATTGATCTTACCCGACAATTCAAATACACGTAATATCTGTGCGACTGTTACGACAGCCAACACAATTAATGCTATGATTAAAAAATTCATTATCGTAGTTTTTTCCTTTTTTATTGAACATGAAGATGCTTACTCTCCTCTAGCATCGGATGATTCTCTTGAACTACTGGTAATTTAGAAATTGCACGTAAGGTAACAAATATGAATATACCTGCAAATCCTAAGAAAGTTCCAATTTCAACAAATCCAATATCCCAGTGAGCACCAACAGTTCCAGGTAATACAAGTACACAAACATTTACAAAATGTCCGATTAACATAAATATACCTGCGAACGTCAATTTACCCATAGATCTTTTTGAATTTCTACTCATCAAGAAAATGATAGGTATTCCCCAGTTAAGAACTAGTGCTCCAATAAATGGCACCTTATACTCTTCGAAACGGATCATGTAGTACGTTACCTCCTCAGGGATGTTAGCATACCAGATCAACATAAATTGTGCAAACCATAAGTACATCCAGAAGTTAGAGAATGAAAGCATCAATCTACCAAAGTCATGCATGTGGTTTTCATTCACAATATTCAAGACTCCTTTTTTCTTGAGGTAAATTGTGAAGAAACAGATTACAGTAATACAGCTAACCCATAGTCCAGAGAAGATAAACCATCCAAACAATGTACTAAACCAGTGTGGGTCGATAGACATAATCCAGTCCCAAGCCATCATTGAAGAAGTAACCGCAAAGAATACTAAAAATATTGCTGAACGTTTGAACGCTTTGTAGTACCATTTAGTACCTCCTTCTTTATCCTCTTTAATCGAGAATTTTTTGAAGCTATAAGCTAAACCAATCCATCCAACAAGATAGATAACCGCTCTAATTAGGAAGAATGGACCATTAAGGTAACCACTTTTCCCTGCGATAATAGAATCATAATTTGGAGCGTTTGGATCTGTAATACCTTCTTCCATCCAGTGGTATAAGTGATGATTGTGCGTCATACCCATTACGATTATAAATAGCATTACTCCACCACCTATCCAAAGGTATTGTCCCATTGCTTGGGGAACACGCAAGACAGCCGCTGACCATCCTGATTGTGTAGCATATTGAAGTGCATAAAAACATACAGCTCCTAATGCAATAGCAAGGAAGAAAAAGTTACCAATCATCAAAGCAGACCAAGGTCTATTTGCTTTAGCGTGGTAATAATGAATTGAAGCATTAACAACACTCTCTACTGAGTTTGCATCCAACATTTCGTTTTCAGCATAGTGTGTTCCGTATTCGTTTGATACGGCTTCAAATAGTTCGGCGTACATACCAGTAAAGTGACCGTGACCATGAGGTCCCTTAGCCGCTTCTTCAGCGTGATGCTCATTGAACATCGCTACTTCTTGGTCGCTGTATACCTTGTGTAAATCTAACTTCAAAGTGTTCGCTGCAGCTTCAACGTGATGCTTAACTTCCTCATCCGTATGATGCGAACTAGATCCCATGAATCCAGTTCCTAAGGCAACTACCCCTATAACGATCAGGATGATAGACATCATCCTAGCTTTCGGTGTAAATGTATACATTTCTTAGGCTATTATTTCGTTTACTTATT